>Ga0247727_10004391_pt1 | contig 29944 bp, 22 predicted proteins | sample WisWelCaveWW1625_FD_202498 | JGI IMG/M metagenome (GOLD analysis project Ga0247727, IMG submission 202498) | Biofilm microbial communities from Wishing Well Cave, Virginia, United States - WW16-25 | ecosystem: Environmental > Aquatic > Deep subsurface > Groundwater > Cave microbial mat | place...
ACTGCCTGTGCATGCCTGCGGCGATGCGCTTTCAGGAGAGCCGGATGCCGGGAAATCCGCTTGTCCGGTTCGATGAGGGGAGAGTGGGTCGCTCCTTCCGGGAGTTGCCCTCTCTCCTACTCTACTGCCTCTGCGGTTCATTGCAGCGCTACATGGAACCGCCGAGACGCGGAGACGCAGAGAAACCTTTTGTCCGGTGCTCCCATTAGGCAGGCTGGGAAACCGTCGGCAAGTGCACCGGATCTCCGGGGTGCGTCGCCACGTTGCTGTGGGGTGCGACGCGGTGCGTGCGTCGTCCTAAAGTAGCCACACCCATTCCAAGTTTACAACACCGCTCCCGAAGCCGTGAACGTTTCTGCCGCCCGCCGACCTGAGGCAATGGGGTGTATACTGACGGAAATCGAGGAACTTATGAAGAGACTCCATCTGCCGCCTTGGCTTTGTTTTCTCATCCTGGTGGCCGCGATTCTGGCGCCGCCAACCGCCTCTGCCCAGGTCCTTTATGGTTCGATCGTCGGAAACGTAAAGGACGCCAGTGACGCCGTGGTCGCCGCCGCCGCCGTCACCATCACCAACACCGAGACCGGCCTGGCGCGCCAGGCCGTCACCAACGATGTCGGCGGATACAGCTTTCCGACCGTGCTGGCCGGCAACTATGAGATCCGCGTAACCAAGGAAGGTTTCGCCACCTTTACCCGCGGCCACATCATGGTGACCATCAACAACATCACGCGCCTGGATGTGGTGATGAAACTGGGGGCGGTGACGGAGACGATCACGGTGGCTGCCGAGGGCGCGGTGCTGCAAACCGACCGCGCCGAGGTGCGAGCCGAGATCAGCAGCAAGGAATTAGTGGACCTGCCCGGCGCCCCCACGCGCAATTACCAGTATCTTCTGAATACCGTTCCGGGGGTCACGCCGTTCGGGATCCGCGATTCCAATCCCTCCAACGCCACCGGCTCCTCGATTTTCAACGTCAACGGCGCCAGCAATCAGATCAACAACACCCGCATCGACGGCGCCAGCTCAACCAACATCTGGCAGCCGCAGTACACCGCCTACACGCCGTCGCTGGAATCGATCCGCACCGTCAACGTGGTGACCAACACCTACGATGCTGAACAGGGACTAGCCGGCGGCGCCGCCATCAACGTGGAGCTGAAAGGCGGCACCAACCAGCTCCACGGCTCGCTGTTCGAATACCATCACAACCAGCACTGGCGCGCCCGAAACTTCTTCTTGCCCCCGGACGTGCAACTGGGCAAGTACGTCATCAATCAGTACGGCGGCACCCTGGGCGGCCCCCTTCGCCGGGACAAACTGTTCTTCTTCACCAGCGTGGATGCGTTTCCGGACCGGCGGGCCAATGACCGCATCGCTTCGGTGCCCACCCAGGCGGTGCGCAGTGGCGACATGAGCGCCTACCCGGCCGTCTACGACCCCCTCACCGGGAATCCCGACGGTTCCGGACGTTCGCCATTTGCCGGAAACCAGATCCCACAAAGCCGCCGGGACCCCATCGTGCAAAAGATCATTCCGCTCATCCCGCCGCCTAACCTGGCGGGCGAAACGCGCAACTATTTTGTTTCCGGCCCCACCATCAATGACCGGCTGATGTTCGACAACAAGCTGAACTGGAACATCACCGACCGCTCCACCCTGTTCGGCCGGTTCAGCCTGCTCGATATGACCTATTCGAACGGCACCGTGTTTGGAGAGAAACTGGTCGGTGACGTGCTGCGCTCCGGCAATCCCGGCGTCGGCGGCTCCAACATTTACAGCTATTCGTTTGGCGGAACCCACACCTTCACACCGAGCCTCATCGTCGATGGGAATTTCGGCTACGTGGTCCATAACACCGGGGTCGAGCACCCCAGTGTCGATCAGAACGTCGGTCTGGAATTTCTGGGAATTCCGGGCTCCAACGGCCCCAAGCCGTTTCAGGGCGGCTGGCCGCGGTTCGACCTGAGCACCTACGACGACTATGGCGTTGTGCAGGGGTACATGCCCTACTGGCGCTGGGATCGCCAGGCTCAGACGGTCCTTAACTTCAACTGGACCAAGGGACGGCACGAGATCCGCTGGGGCACGGACCTTTACTGGCAGGCCATGAACCACACCCAGCCGGAGGTGGCGGGCGCCGGCCATGGCGCGCGCGGGACTTTCGTGTTTGGTTCCGGTCCCATGCGCCTGTGCACCTCCCCCGATGGCGCCGGTGGGTGCCGCGTTCTGAGCACCGACTCGCCCGCCCATAGCTTCGCCGGCTTCCTGCTGGGACTGCCCACGCGGCTCGGCAAGAACCTCATGACCATCGATCCTTTCACCACGCGACAGTGGGCCCATAGTTTCTACATTCGCGATAAATGGCAGGTGACCCCCAAGCTGACCATCTCGTTCGGCACGCGCTGGGAGTACTTTCCCGTTCCCACGCGCCAGGACCGTGGCCTGGAGCGCTATGACCCGACTGCCAACAAGATTCTCATCGGCGGCCTCGGCAGCGTGCCCACCAACCTGGGTGTGGAGGTGAGCGAGCGGCTGTTCGCGCCGCGCCTGGGGATTGCCTACCGCGCCACCCCGACCTGGGTAATCCGCACCGGTTACGGCATCAGCATTGACCCGTATTCGATGGCCCGGGCCATGCGAACCAATCATCCCGTGATCATCGAGCTCGATCGGAACACCGCCAACGCCTGGCTTCCGGTGGGACGCCTGGCCGATGGCATTCCACCGATACCCGTGCCCGACATCGGGGGCGGCGTCGTCGAGATCCCGCTGAACGTCTCTGCCGCCACGCTCCCGGATCAGTTCCGCCGTGGCTACATTCAGTCCTGGAATCTCACCCTCCAGAAAGAGCTGCCCCAGGGTCTCTCCGCGGAGGCGGGGTACGTGGCGAACCGGCAAATCCGCCAGCTCGGTTTCCAGGAGCTGAACTGGGCGCCGATCGGGACCGGAAGCAGGGGCCAGCAACTGAATCGCGCCTTCGGGCGAACGGCCAACACCCGCTTGATCGGTCCCATCGGCAGCACAAACTATGACTCGCTCCAGGCCCGCTTGCGGCGGCGCTTCTCGGCCGGGCTGTTCCTGCAGGCGGCTTACACCTGGAGCAAGTCCCTTGCCGACAGCGGGCAGGACAACAGCGACGGTACGCTGGGAATCGCGATTCCCGAGTACTACAACCTGAACCGCCGCGCCAGCAACTTCGACCGCCCGCATAACCTCCAGATCAGCTACATCTGGGAGTTGCCGTTCGGCAGGGGCAAGCCCATGCTGCACCAGTCGCGCGCCCTGGCGCTGCTGGCGGGGGGCTGGCAGATGAACGGGCTGATGAGCTTCTACAGCGGCTCGCCTTACACCGTGACCGCCTCCGCCACGTCGCTGAACGCTCCGGGCAGCGGGCCGCAGCGCGCCGACCAAGTCAAACCGGATGTGAAGAAGCTCGGGGGAATCGGCCGCGGCCAGGCATATTTCGATCCCCTGGCCTTCGCCCCGGTGACCGAGCGCCGCTTCGGCACCGCCGGCTACAACCGCATGCGAGGCCCCGGCGTAACCAACTGGGATTTCGGCCTGTTTCGGAACTTCACGATTACGGAGAAATGGAATTTGCAGTTCCGGGCCGACGCCTTCAATTTCACGAATACCCCGCAATTCGACAATCCGGGCGCCAACGTGGACAGTCTGCGGCTCAATCCCGACGGGACGATTCGCGATCTGAACGGCTTTGGCGAGGTGTTGAGTTCCTCCGGCGAGCGCCAGATCCGGCTGGGGCTGCGGCTGAGCTGGTAAGGAGCCAGGCATGCCCCATTTCCTCGTGGCCGGGTTGGTTTTTTTCTTGACGGCAGCCGGCGCTCAGGGGCAGCCGGACCGGCGCCGTCAGGACCTGACGCACCTTCTGGAGCTTCTGCCGCCCAGCCGCCCGCCGGCCACCGGGCGGATCAACGCCCACGACAAAACCTGGGAGGAGTGGGTGAGGCGCACCGGCGAGTTGCCGCCGGATTTCGATGCCCTGCCCTCCATCGCCGAGCTGCCTGACCCGCTGATGCTGCGCCAGGGCGGCCGGCTGATCCCGGTGATCAACCTCGAGCTGTGGAACCAGCAGAAACTCTGGATTCGAGAGCAGGTGGAGCGGTGGGTGTTCGGCCGTATGCCCCCGGCGCCGGACAACCTGCGGGCCACGGTGGGGAGGACTCGAAGAGAGGGAACCACTACGGTCCGCGACGTCCTGCTGGAGTTCGGCCCAGGTCACCGGGGGAAGCTTCGGGTGCAGTTGGTGATCCCGGATGGCAAAGGTCCGTTCCCGGTCTTCCTCACCAATCATGGCCGCAACCGCCCCTGGCTTTACACGGCGGTGAACCGCGGTTATATCGCCTGTTACTACGCGGCCACCGATCCGCGCTACGGCGACGGCGACGACTCCGACTCGCTCATCGAGGTCTACCCCGAGCATGACTTCTCCTGTTTGGCGCGGTGGGCGTGGTCGGCCTCGCGCGCCGTGGATTACCTCTATACCCTGCCCGAAGTGGACAAGAAAAAGATCGGGCTTACCGGGCACTCCCGCAATGGGAAACAGGCTTTGCTGGCAGCGGCGTTCGACGATCGCATCGGCGCCGTGATTCCTTCCAGCGGCAACACCGGCGAGTGCATCCCGTGGCGTTACAACACCGAGATGTTCGCGATCGAGAGCCTGGCGCTGCTCACCGCCGGGCAGTCGCACTGGTTCCATCCGCGGCTGCGGTTCTTCGCGGGCCGCGAGCACAAGCTGCCCGTGGATCAGCACATGCTGATGGCGATGGTGGCGCCGCGCGGGCTGATGATCTACTCCGGCTACACGGAATCGGCGGCTAATCCCCTGGCTTTCGAGCAAGCCTACCGCTCGGCGCAGCGGGTGTACCGGCTGCTGGGCCGCGACGAGAATCTGTGGCTGCACCTGCGCGAGGGCGAGCACGGCACCGATGCCTCCGACATCGAGAACTTCATCGACTTCTTTGACGCGGTATTCGGCCGAAAAAGTCGCCCGAAATCGGAGACCTGGATCCGCGGCTACGATTTCGATGCCTGGAAAAAGCTTACCGGCCAGACCTTGGACCCGCTGGCTTACCCGCTTCGCAGGCCGGGCGACTTGGTGGCGGATTCGCCGGCCCAATGGCAGAGCAAGAAAGATGGGATCCGCCAGCGGATTCTCTCGATGCTCGGGGAGGCGCCGCCTCAGGCGCCGTTCCAGGGAAAACGCCGCATATCCGACATGTCGCTGTCGGGCGAGGGCTGGCTCTCGATCCTCTACAACCGGCCCAACAACGATCGCCACTGGCAGGAGCGGCTGCGGGCGGCCGGCCTGGGTCTGACGCCGGTTCCCTTCGGGGACGGGCTGGAGGGCTCGCTGTTCTATCCGGTAGACCGGGATGGAAAGCCCCAGGCGGGCAAGTGGCCAGTGGTGGTGTGGCTGCATCCCTATTCCTACGCCGCCGGGTGGTCGGCTCGTTCGCCGTGGAACCCCTCGGCGACGGGCTTCATCGCGGACCAGCGCCCATCGTTCGATTCCCTTGCCAAGCGCGGCTTCGCCGTGCTCGCTTTTGACCAGATTGGATTCGGAACCCGGCTGCGGGAGGCGGCCCGGTTCTACGAGCGCTACCCCCGCTGGTCGCTGATGGGCAAGATGGTCGCCGATACCCGGTCCGCTGTCGAGGCGCTCTCGACTCTCGAAGAAGTGGATGCCTCGCGCATTTACCTTCTCGGCTACGCTCTGGGTGGCAAGGTCGGCTTGATGACCGCGGCCCTCGATAACCGTGTCCAGGCACTGGCCGCGGTGTGTGGCTTTGATCCGCTGCGTCTGGAGGCCCCGGAACAGGGAACCGAGGGCCTTCGCCACTATTCGCACCTCCACGGGTTGATTCCGCGTTTCGGGTTTTTCGCCGGCCACCAGGCGCGGCTTCCGTTCGACTACGACGAGGTGCTGGCTCTCGCCGCCCCGAAACCGGCGCTGGTCGTGGCGCCCACGCTCGATCGCTACGCACCCGTCGAGGAGGTGCAACGCCAGGTCGCGGAATCGCGCAAGATTTACCGGTTGCTCGGAAAGGAAAGCGCGCTGTCGCTCGAGACACCGCTGGACTTCAACCGCTTCAGCCGCAATCTGCAGGAGCGTGTGTTCGACTGGCTGGCTCGAATCAGCTCCGTCGGACGCTAGGGCGGAGCGGCCTGCGGCCGCTCCCAACAGGCTAGGACACGGCCAGGATCTGTCATCCCGAGCGAAGCGAGGGATCTGTTTTTTGCGAAAACCTGCTGGCCAGCCAATCCGTGAAAAACAGCAGATCCCTCGCTTCGCTCGGGATGACGGGCTCTGGTCCGGGGTGGCCGCAGGCCGCTCCGGTTGGTATCATGGTTAATCCGAGGTGGACTATGCGCCTGACGTGCCGCGTACTGCCCCCGGTTCTCTTTCTTACCTTCGGCTGGGCCCATGCCGCCCCAGCCGGAGGTTGTGAGCCCGCCCCCGAGGTCAAGCAAGCGCTCGAGGAGTTGAGCCAGAAGTCGCGCGACATGAAGTACGCCGAGCGCCTGGCCTTCCAGCGTCCGAAGCTGGAAGCTCTCGTGGCGCAGCATCCGCGCGAGATTGCCGCTCACCGGCGTTATTTTCAGCTGATCCGCAGTGAGTTCTCCGAGGAGCTTGCCGGCCTCCGCGCCAGGTACCAAAAGCAGGGTGCTGAGCGCCCTGGCGACGCCGTCTCGGTGTACCTCGCCGGCTTCGCACTCAGCGACTACAACACCCCGGAAAGCATACGGCTGCTCGAAACAGCCAAGTCGCTCGACCCTGCCTTTGCCTGGCCGTATTACTCATTGACGACCCCGTACGGCTCCGGCAAGTACGCCGACAGGTCGAGGGCCGCCGACCACATCGCGACCTATTTCCGGCTGTGCCCGGACAGCGTCGATGGTTACGCCCAGTGGCATTTGGCGCGGTTCGGCGCCCCGGCGGTGCAGGTGGCTATGGCCAAACGCCTTCGCGAGCGTCTGGGGGTCGAGCGCGACCCCAAGATTCTCGCGGAATACGCCACCCTCTGGGCACTCGAGTTCCGCCTCCGCCCCATCCCGGAGCACGACCAGCTCCGCAAACAGGTCGCGGAAGACTTGCAGCGGCTGGAGTCCGACAATCCCAAGCCCGACGCCGAGTGGTTCGAGTTCCTGAAGAACGGCTACAAGCAGAGCGGCGCCACTAGAGAAACCCTCACCGCCCTCGATGACCGCCTGTTGCGCGAGTTTCCCGGCGCGCCGGAGGCGCTCTCGATTCTCCAGGAGCGCTTTCGGAAGGACCACCCCGACCCCAAGGCCGAAGACAGCGCCGAAGCCTGGGAGGCGCACGCCCGGCTCTCCATCGAGGCCACCGAGCGCTGGATGGCGCAGTTTCCCAAAGAGACGTACCTGAGGGGATCCTTGTTCTTCCTGATGGAAGGGCTGCCCTCCATCCCGCGAGACCGGGTCGCCGCGGCCGCCGAGGACACACTGCTCGTCAACGAGGAACGCTGGGGTCCCAATCCCAACCGCCGCCTCTCGACGGCCGCCTTCTACCTCAAAAACAAGATGCAGGCGGCCCGAGCCGCGGAACTAGTCGAGTCGGCAAGGCCTCTGATGGAGAAGCAGTGGCGGCGCGACCTCGAGCGCGATACCCTCACCGACGACGATCTCAAGGACACCCGGAAGTGGCAGAACTTCTCGAAGCAGCGCTGGCTCGAGCACACCCTCCGGGCGTACGCGCTGGCTGGCCGTACGGAAGACGTTCGGCGCCTGAAGCCGCAACTGGAGGGCGAACCGCCGCAGGACCGCGACCAGGTCTCCAAACACTGGTGGAACCTCGCGCTGCTGGCTTCGACCGAAGGGCGCCAGGCCGACGCCCTGGCCTACTACCAGAGCGCGATCCACGCCCGCCCCAAGCCGCCCAATAGAGTCCGCGGCCGTGTCGATGATCCGCTGCTCGACGAGGCCCGCGCGCTGTGGACTGAGCTGGGGGGGACCGAAGTCGCCTGGAATCTATGGAGCAAGCCCAAGGAACTGTCCAAAGAGCTCGCCGAGGGCCGCTGGGAGCGTCCCACCAAACAGGTCAAGCCCTTCGATCTAACCGCCCTCGACGGTAAGACCTGGACCCTCAAGGCCCTCGAAGGCAAGACCCTGCTGATCAATCTGTGGGCCACTTGGTGCGGCCCCTGCCGCGACGAGCTGCCCAAGTTCCAGAAGCTTTACGACCGGCTCAAGAGCCGCCCGGAGATCTCCGTCTTCACCTTCAACATCGATGACGAGTTCGGCTTGGTGCAGCCGTTCATGAAGGAAAACAACTACAGCTTCCCGGTCCTGGGCGCCTACTCCTATGTCAACAGCCTGCTCGATGGCATCGGCATCCCCCAGAACTGGATCGTCGACGCCGCGGGCAAGTGGCAGTGGCAGCAGCTCGGCTTCGATCGTTTCGAGCCCGACTGGGAAGCGTCGATGACCGCCAAGATCGAGTCGGTGCGAAGCAGCAAGTAGGAAGTGGAACGGCAGCCCTGAAAATGGTCGATTGCCGGGCGGACGTGGTCGGGAGCCTGCTGCGTCCGCCCGAGCTGCTCCAGGCCCGCGAACAGGCCGCCGCCGGCGCTATCTCTCCCTCGGAGTTCAAGCGACTGGAAGACCGCGCCGTCGATGCCGCCGTCGATCTGGAGCAACGCGCCGGGCTGCTGGTCGCAACCGACGGGGAGATGCGCCGGCTCTCGTTTCAGTGCCAGATGGTGGAGGCCGTCGAGGGCTTTGGGCCCTGGAATCTCGACGCCTTCCTGTGGGGCGACTGGCGGGGCAGCCAGAGCGCCGGCGACCGCCGGATTGACCGGCCGGCCACGCTGGGCGTCGTCAGCAAGCTGCGCCGCCGGCGACACCTCTGCGCCGAGGAGTTCGTTTATCTGCGCGGCCGCTGCTCGGTCACTCCCAAGATCACGCTCCCCAGCCCGAGCCTGTGGGCGAACTTCTGGTCCGCCCAGCGCTCCGCGAGTGTTTATCCGACGCTCGACAGCTTGCTCGCCGACGTGGTGGACATCCTGCGCGACGAGGTGGCCGAGCTGGTTCGCCTCGGCGCCACCTACATCCAGATCGACGCCCCCCACTACGCTTCGATGCTCGATGCCCGGGCCCGGGCGTTCTACGAGGCCCAGGGCTGGACGCTGGACCGCTGGCTCAGCCGCGGCATCGAGCTGGACAACGCCGTCATCGACGGTTTCCCCCATGTGACCTTCGGGTTGCACCTCTGCCGGGGCAATCAGCAGAGCCGCTGGCTCGCCGAGGGCGGCTACGACCTCATCGCCGGGCCGGTCTTCCGGGGCCTCCACGCTGGCCGGCTGCTGCTGGAGTACGACGATGAGCGCTCGGGCTCGTTCGAACCCCTGGCAGGCGTACCGGAGGACAAGACGGTCGTGCTGGGACTGGTCACTACCAAGACGCCTCGCCCCGAGACGCCGGCGCAACTGGAGGCCCGCATCCGCGAAGCCAGCCGCTTCATCCCGCTTGAGCGGCTGGCTCTCAGTCCCCAGTGCGGCTTCGCGGCCTCCATCCTGGGCAACCTCCTCACACCCCAGGACCAGGAGAGGAAACTGCGGGTGATTGTCGAAACCGCCAACCGGGTCTGGGGCCAGGCGTAACCTGTTGCAAAAACCTTCCGGCGCAAATTTGCGCCGCTAAGTCATTGATTCCACTGAGGCGATGATCTGGCAGATAGCTTAGTAGCTAGTGTAGTGCGTCAGAAGTCCGTTAACATCGAGTTCGGAGGTGGGGCAAGCTGTCCAGCTCCCACCCTACCACGGCCCCTTGCGGGCTCCGCCGAATGTTAAGGAACTTCTGACGCACTACACTCGCTTACCGGGGGATTGCCTGGGGCGGCGCGACCCGGATCGTTAAGGTAAGGTTGTGGCAAATATATAAGAACAACCAACGGCTCGCATTGCACTTCGACATCGGCACGCTCCTCTTATTGTTTCACCTGGCCTCACTCCACAATTGCAGCCAGCGTGCCAGCCACCGGGCGCCCGGTGGTGGCCAAACCCAGACCGATAAAGTAAGTGCCTGCCGTAAGCGGCGGTGAGGAGCTGCGGGTAACCACGATGGTTTCATTACCGGTCGGTCCTTCGGAGGCGTAATCGGCCACCGCTCGACCGTTTGACAGATCCACCCGAGAACCGAATCGAACATAGAGATCAATGTCCGCTCCAGACGTTTCTGTCACCAGCCGGACCTCCAGCCTGGATGCCCCTGCCGGCGCCGCAACGCAAAAGTCATCAGTAAAGAGCGATGGGAACGGAACAGCGGGCAGGGTGAAACGGAAGGGCGCGCCGGGAGTTAGAGGGACAGGGCAAGGAGGCGGCACGAAGCGTCCAACGTTCACCGTCACGGTGTTTGCCGTCCGGCCGTCTACCGTCAACACGACAGGCACTTCCCCCCTTCCGGCGAGGCTTCTCGGGATCAGAACGTTGACCTGGTCCAGACCAACGAAATCGCCCTGCGAGTCGGCGTACAGGACCTCAGCGCGCTGGCCTCCGATTTCGACTCGCACAGCCGAAAGCGCGGTGCGGCCCCGGATGCCGGTGCCGAACAGGATCAGAACAACTTGGTCGGTCGGAGGACCGGGGTCGATTGGGATTGCGACACAGCTTCCCGGCGCGGTCCCGCATTGAAACACAGGTACCAGGCTTTGGTTGCCTGCTCGCGCCCGAATCCCAAGGGCGGCCGCCACCCCTCGACCGTCCGCATTGGCCGAGAATAGGCCCGGCGCGACGCGCTCGATACGAACTGTTCCGGTAGCAACCACCCGCTGTTCAACTGTTACATTCACCGTGGCGAGACCCGTGGCGGTACCGGCGGGTATAAGGTAGTTGATCTGTCCAGGGGAAACAAAGAAGAGAGGCGCCAGGCGCGTCACACCCGCGCTGTCGGTGACCCGTACGGACGTGCCGGCCAACACCGTCGGGAGCGGCGTCGTCGTGGCGGCCTCGGTCCGGACCGCCAAACCCTCTCCGAAGGCGCTGGCGATCGATTCGGCAGCAAGGGCCCTCGGCGAGAAGCTGGCCGCCGAGAGCGTCACGACGGTATCGGTGGTCAACTTGGCCACAAAGGCGTCGCCGACGAAAACGTTCCCACCACCGTAGGTGGTCTGCAGAGCCCCGGGCGTCGTCGGGAAATTGGTCGACAGTGTCCGTCCGGCCACATACACGTCGCCGGATCGGTCTACAACGATCGCGCGACCCTCGTCGTCCGCCGGGCCTCCCAGATAGGTCCCATACAGGACGAGGCTGCCTGACGCGTTGAGCCGGGCCACAAAAGCATCCCGGAACCTACCGCCGAATTCTGCCTGGATTGCATTCGCTACCGGAAAATCCTCCGACTGCGCAGATCCGGTGACGAAAGCGTTGCCCTTGGAGTCAACGCCGATGCCGAACCCTCCGTCGCTAGTGCGCCCCCCCAGGAAAGTGGAATAAACCAGCCTGTTTCCCTCGGGACTGAGCTTGGTGACGAACGCGTCCGAAAAACCGCCGAACAACGGTTGCGCGGCGTTAGCCGTAGGGAATTCGGACGAACCTGTTTCTCCCGTTACGTAGGCGCTGCCGGCGGAGTCCACCGCGATGCCGCGGCCCTGATCGTTCGATCCACCCCCGAGGTAGGTTGAGTAGGCCAGCGTGGCGCCGTCCGGATTCAGCTTGGTCACAAAAGCATCGGTGCCGCCGCCTTTCGCTGCCTGGAATGGGCGCGCCGTCGAAAAGTTCGCCGAGGAGGTGGTACCAGTGACATACGCGCTGCCTGTTGTATCTACCGCGATACCAGCCGCCGAATCATCATCGGCACCTCCCAAGTAGGTCGAGTACACCAGGGCGGAACCAGCCGCGTTGAGCTTCGATACGAACCCATTCCGCTCGCCCGGGAAGCCCCCTGCTAACGCCCGTTGCAAGGCCCCGGGCGTTGTCGGAAAATTCCGCGAGCGGGTCGTGCCGGTTACGAAGGCGTTTCCGACAGGGTCCACCGCAATTCCGGCGGGCTCATCGGCGCCATCACCCCCTAGGTACGTCGAGTAGATCAGCGCCGATCCAGTCGCGTTGAGTTTCGCGATAAAAGCATCGTTGAAACCTCCGCGCAGCATCCGCTGAACGGCATCGGCGGAAATGGGGAAATCCCTTGAGCTGGTAAAGCCCGTGACGTAGGCATTGCCCGTGGTGTCGAGTGCAATCGCGCTGCCTTCATCGCCGAAGATCCCGCTGCCTCCCAGGTAGGTGGAATAAATGAGCGCGTTTCCGGCCGCGTTGATCTTGCTCACGAACGCGTCAGGAGCGCCCCGGTTGGTGGACTGAAACGGGCTGGCGGTGGGAAAGTTCCCGGACTCCGTCGATCCCGTCAAATAAATATTCCCCGAAGCGTCTACGGCAATTCCGTGGATCACATCGCCAGCCCGGCCACCTAGGAAACTCGAATATGTAAGGAGTGGATCAATCACCAGAGGGATGCTCGGATCGTGGTCCTCAACCTCAAAGCCGATCTGCCGCTCGCCCTGACGAACACATCGCCCCGCGATTTCTCTGCGCGTTCCGCCGACCTGCTGATAGAAGACAGGAGCTCGCTGCCGAAGCTCGCCGTTCGCGGTCCGCAGCACGAGGCCTCCCCCCTCCTCGAGTTCCATCTGTTCAACGCCATCGAATTCGACGCGGATAATGGCTGGGTCGCCGCCTGGCCCAACCACGAAGTCGTATTCGAGTTGACTCTGGCTTCCGTAATAGACTAGGTCCACGCCCGGATACACGTCTCGATACCGTACGCGGGCGTAGGCAGGGACATTGGTGCGCCACTGCGTCGCGACATTGCCGATGAAATAATGGCTCTTGCCGGGAAGTTCTTCCAAACCCTCGATGCGCGGGTCGGGGTTTCCGCCAACGGGCCTCATGCGCACACCACCCACCACCGCCTCATTTCGCGTGAGGAACAGTTGGGGGCCAGTGCCGCGCGACAAAAACCGCACATTGGCATCTGCCTGTCCGTGATTGGGTTCGAAGCGGAGGGGGAGTTTCGCAAGGAGTTCTACTGGTGAAACGCGACTGCGAGGGTGGGTGGGGGTCCAGACGATCATGCACGCAAGCCCTGCTATCAGCGTCAAGCTTGCCGGAAACCAGATCCGGCTGGACCAGTTTCGGGAGCACTGCTTCATCGCTTTATCCCTCACGGTTCTAGTCGTCCCCCCGTCGAAACGCTACCCCAGCGCTGAGGCGCCAGAAGGTCGAAGGCACGAGACTGGTTGGCCGCCAGGGAGACTCACCAGAACGGGACAGGTTGCGGAAAACTCGCATATCGGCACGAAATCCGACCGGCCCCTTGGGGAACACCATTAAACCGCCGCCGGCCGACGCGCCGAGATCGTGGAGCCCGTTGAAAGGTGGGGCGAAGCCTTCAATGTTGGTGCGGAGAAGAGCGCCGCCCAGCGTGACGAACGGGCGAGCGATCCGCACGTTCGGGCCGATCAGGAGGTTGGCCGAAACCACCGAAACACAGCCATCGCAGCTGGGAACGGCGAAATCGACTGCGAACTCGCCACCCAGCCACCTCCAGGCCCCGCCGATCGCCAGGTCAATGGCCGGCCGGGACTTGTCGGCCTTGGTGTTGAACGCCCGGCCGACCGAGACGGAACCGAACCCCTCCGCGCCAGCCGGCGATGATCTCAGCGCAGCCAAGCACGCTGCGAATAGGAGTACACGGTAGAAGCGCGTTCCGTTGCCCGCCGCTCTACCGAACTCCCAAAACATTTCGTAGACCTCAGAGTGTTGCGCGGTGCTTGGCGTGGTCTCCGCGGCCAGTGCCCCGGGTTTCCCTCGACCCAGAGTCACTAGGCGGAGTTGTTTCCCGGCCCTCATCAGGCTCTTCAGGCAGCGGTTCACCCTTCTTGAGACTCTCGGCGACCTTGCGGGCACGCACCATCCGCTCCGGCGAAGTCGGGTGGGTCGACCACAGAGTACCCTTCTTGGTCTGCGGCTGCGCGATAGCGAAACGTTCCCAGACCTCCACACCCGCGGTCACGTCGTAACCGGAACTGTGGGCATAACAAAGGCCGGCGAAATCAGCGGCGCGCTCTTGGCCGCGGGAGAACCTGGCACCTACAGCTTGGCCAGCCATTCCGGAGGGAATGCTTCCCCATCCGGGCACGGCCAAGCCCCCCAAGTTTAACGCGCTTTGCAAAAGCAACTTCTTATATGTCAAATGCCCCAGCGCAAGATGAGCGATTTCGTGCCCAACGACGACCGCCAGTTCGTTGTCCGAGCGTAGGAGATCCATGAACCCTTTGTAGAAACGAATAACGCCCACCTCCCTGGTCTTCCGAAAGTCGGCGGGCACGGTAAAGGCGTTCAGTACGTCTCCCGGCAGAACCACGAAGCTGATTCGCCACGCCAACCGGACCGGGCGTATTGCTAGGGGTCCACTCTTGTCCGAACGCGCGCGCCTTATGACCAAGGGGTCGTAGCTCTCTTCCTTCCAAAGGGCCTCGGCGAGATCTCTTGCCCGGCGGGCGGCGCGACCATTCCATTCCAAGATCACGTCACCAACCCGGAACCCTGCTTCCCAGGCCGGTCCGCCTTCGGTCACAGAGTAGACGAATGGCTTGCTCTTCTCTTGCACACCCAAGGCCTCGGCAACTCGCCGACCCTGCTTGCTCGAGGCATCGTCGACCAGAAGACCGCAGTAAGGAAAGCCCGGTTTGTCGACCTCGGCGGACAAGGCTCTGAGGGTGCGAAAGCCGACCTTATCGAGGCGCTGCTGCTCTTCAACGAGGAGCCGGATGGCCTTGAGCTCGATTTCGGCCTTGGCCTTTCGCGTCTCCTCCCGGGTGACCTTGGGAGGCTTTTCCTTCTCCTTAGCCGCTGAAGGTAATGGCAACACGATCCAAAATCCCAAAAGAGCCTGCGCCAGCAGAGCAAGAAACGGCCGCTTGTACATGCTACCCTCCTACTCCATAAGTCCGAGCAAGGCTCTGATACACCCGTTCCCCCCAGGGGGGCCGACCCGCTGCCCGACTCTTGGCACCTCGGGGGCTTCCGCATTGCGTACATGACTTGGACCTGTCGCCCCACAGTCGATTTCTCACTTCCCAAAAAGAGCCCCCAGAGACAGAGCCACGCCGCCCCCCGCCAAGGCAATGCCTCCGAAGAACCTTCCATGTTCCGGCTCGACTCTGCGTACGCGGAGGGAAGGGAGGCAATTGCCCCTCAAATCAGGTACGCAGCTGACTGTTGAAACCAAATCCCCCGTCTTCGCGGTGGCCGCCAGGTAGCTTCCGGCGCCGGCCATCGCCAGACCTGCGAAAACCATGGCGAGCCGCTTCTTCTTACTGCCAGCAAACGCGTTGTGGCGGAAGGCGTCATGGATTCCATCCCTCGTTTCGAGCACGCGCGGTCGAATGGGGACGTTCGCGGGAAACCCCTGCGAGGTGGCTGACACTGCCAGCATGCTTGCCGGTATCAAACGGGGGATGGCGTCATGACTTCCATCCCTCGTTTCGAGCACCGGAGGTCGAATGGGGACGTTCGCAGTAAACTCCTGGGAGGCGGCCGGCACTACCAGCAAGCCGGCCAGCAAGCCTAACGCGACCAAACCGTGCCGAATCAATCGCTGCGCCGTTCTCGCGCTCGATCCACCATCGGATTCGAAGTGCCTGGTTCTTCGTGCGTCCGTCATCATCGTTACCTCCGCCTGTAATGACGAGAACGTGGAAAACGTTTCGAGCTCACTTCCGAATTACGCGAAAGGAATAGGAGGCCACAACCTCGTAGGGCTGGTTCGCTGCCCTGCCGGAGAGCGTGAGTATGTAGTCTCCGCTGGCGAGTAGCTCCGGGGAGAGGCGGAGCGTGACTGCCTGGCCCGGGATGGCGATCGCGGGCTGCACCCCGTCCCGAATCAAGACGCCCTCGGCGGTCTCGAGCCGACACCGATAATCGGACAGGGCTGCGCCTGCTTCCAACTCGAGCCGCATTTCGACGGCCGCAACGCCCGCCGGCAACACCAGCCGGGGGGGGGGGGCCGAGTCACGCAGCAGGCCGGGAGAAAGGACGAAGCTGGCGATGGGTCCAGCCGAAACGGGCGGGCTGGCGGGCGCGCCCGGGCCGGCGCGGGCGCCATCGTCAGGTCGCCACCGTTCGACGAGGATCCAGAGGCCGCAGGCGACAACGAGTAGAGCCGCTGCTGCCAAGGGCAGCCGGATTCGGGGGAGGATGAAAAACGCCCTCCACCAGGGTAGTTCTTCCGACGTCGCGGTCTTCTCGTGCAACGCCTGATGGAAAGCGCGGGCAAACTGGAGCCGTTCCCGTCTGCTCGGCGTCCGCAGGAAGTGCTCCTGGAACCGTTCCCGGTCCTCCGCAGACAGCTCGCCCCGCACGTAGGCGTCGATCAATTCGTCCTCGGCGACCTGCAGCGCCTCAAAACTCGATTCGTCGGCGAGAAGGCGCCGTTCTGTCTCTTCCTGCTCCGCGTCGGTCAAGTCACCGATCAGGTAGCGAAACACGTGTTTCTCGCTAAGGGATTCCATCGCCCCCTACCTTTGTAATGGCGAATCCAAAGAAATCATTTCAACTCCCGGCCCGGATCTGCAGACAGTCGCGAACGCAAACCTCCAGTTGCCGCCGCAGCCGGCAGACGCGAATCCGAAGGGCATTGATCCCGATACCTTGCCGGGCGGCCAGACGCGCCCGTCCGGCGATCTTGGCCTGTTTCTCGCCCTTGTGGTACTCCAGGATCAAGTTTCGGTCCCCTTCGGAAAGATCGATGAGACACTGGTCCAGGCACTTCAGTCGATGTTCGAGGAGTGGGTCCGCCGGGATAGGAGAGGGCACGGCGGGGAGCGGGCTTCGCCGCAGGGATTCCCGGTGAACGTGGACGGCGATGCTCCATAAGTAGGAATAAGGGTCGCGGGCTTCGATGGTAACCCCTTCAGCGAGTCTGCGGGCCATGCGGTTCAGCGCCTCGTCGGCCAAGTCCTCGGGGAAGGCGGCGCCCCGGCATTCCAGCAGCTTGATCACCTTGCGCCGAAGCTTTTCGTAGGATTCGCCGGCCTGCTCCCGGTCCGCGCCGAGGAACGCCAGCAGGGCATCGAGCTCCTCTTGGGTTAGGGCCGGCGGGTCCGGCTTGCGCCTTTCTCCGGCTTGTTCCTCTATTTCCATTCTCCCTGCATGACGAAAGCGGCCCAGTAATAGGGAGACTGCCAACGTTGGCTCCGGCGCATAGCAAGCTGCGCGGCCCGCAGAGCAGCCGCCGGCCGCAGGCGCTGGGGTCCCAACATGCCCCGGTAAAACGCCGCCATCAACCCCGCAGTGGCCTCGTCGTCTACTTTCCAGAGGCTGGCAGCCAAGCGCGCCGCTCCGGCGTACATGAAGCCCCTGGTAAGGCCCACCAGTCCTTCTCCGCGAATTTCCTTGCCCAAACCGGTTTGGCAGGCGCTGAGCACCACTAGTTCCGCAGGCAGCTCCAGATCATAGATCTCGTGCAGCCGGAGGAATCCATCCTGCGGCCGGCCCTTCTCGTCCACCAGCGACAGAACCAGACCCGAAAGCTCGGGATGCACCGTGTTCAGAATGCCGTGCGTGGCGAAGTGGACGAGGCGATACTGGCGCAGTGAGCTACTGGTCACGGTGGCGCGGCTCGCGGAAAAGTCCAGGGCTCGAAGAGTGCTGTGGGCGGGAGCGAGGGCGGCGATGAGGGAGGCTTCCCGCCGCGAAAAAGGCAGGCGCGCGAAGCGGACGGGCGATTCCCCTGCCCGCGGCTCGCTCAAGCTGCGAAGCAGATCGGCCGGCAACGTGGAAACATCCACCGCGGGGGCGGACTGCTTCGCGGCCCGATCGACCCGCGAGTCCTCGGGGTCGAAGACCGGGTCTGCGATAACAGCCGCGACCTTCGGAGCCAGTCGCCTCCCGGCCAGCTCCTGGCGGGCAACAGCCAGCGTGGAGGCCGAAGGCGCCGAGACGACCTCGTGGTTCTCTACCAACGGCAGCCACGGTTTGGCGCCGGCGCGCGGCTCGAGCAAACCCGCGAACGGGATATACTGCAATGCACCGCCAGCAACCATGAACAGACGTTTTTGTCCCAGGTCTGCGGCTGCTGGCCCCAGCAGTATCCGGCTCAAGTCGGAAATGGCTTCTTGGTACTGCTGTTCGGCGCGCACCACCCGCTGCTGTCTCTGCTGCGCTGTCTCCGCCGCCGGCCGGCGGTTCCGCTCGGTTAGGAGGGAATACACCCGTCGGGCCAGTTCTTCGATAGTGGCGCGGGTCGGAAGCACGTAGCTCTTGACCGCTGAGGTCGAGACGACCCACAAGAAACTACGTTCCCCCCCTAGGGCATACTCCAACAAGAGCGTATCGTTGTCGAGCAGGTCCCTTTGAATCTCTCCGGCTGTGAGCGGCTGAGGCTGGGTCAATGCGGCGTACCGGGGGCTCCGAGCACGGATCTGTGTCTGTACCTCCCGATAGTCCGTGAGCGCCGCCTCGACTTCCTTTCGTACCGCCTCCGCCTCCTCCTTGCTATGCTTGTCGCTCAACAGGCGCGCTTGATACTCGGCCTTGGACCGGATTCTCTGTGCGATCAGCCGCTCCCGCTCAAGCAGCGCCGGTTCAGCCCCCGAGCGGATCCGCGCGCGCGATTCCGCGAGGAGTTCCAGCAGGCTCCTTGCACGGGCCCGCTCGCTGGCCTGGAGAGCTCGAGCGTCGTATCCCGCCTTTGGATCGGCCTGGTGCAGCCGCATCAAGAGGTCGATGTAGAATTCGTAAAAGGTCTGTCTGGAGGCCAGGTAGAACGACCGAAGTTCCTGCGAAACCACCTTGCCTCGCAGAATTTCGATGATTTCCAGAGCGTTCTCGGTCCGAGTGCGCGCGGAAGCCAGCTCTCCCGCATCTCGCTCGAGGCGGGCGATGTTCAGCAAGGTGGTCGCTTCGGTTTCCCGGTCCCCCACCATCCGAGACAGCGAAAGAGCCTCAGTGAAGGCCTCCGAAGCTTTGCTGTGGTCTGCGAGAGCTTCACGCGCTAAGCCCAGGTTATTCAGCATGCGGGCCTGACCTCGCCGGTCGCCGACCTCGCCAATCAGGGAGACTGCCTGTTCCAAGTAGTCGAGAGCTTGTCTTGTGTCTTTTAGGGAGTGGTGGACGAACCCGATATTGTTCAGGGCCGCTGCTTCAGCATGGCGGTCTCCAGCGGCTCGACTGAGGACTAACGCCTCGCGGTAGAATTCCAAGGCCTTCTTCTTGGCGCCTAGCTCGTCGAATGCTCTGGCGAGGTTGATCAGCGTCCGCGCTTCGATGCGCCGGTCGCCGACGATCCGCAGAAGCTGGAGCGCTCGCTCGAATTGCTCCCGCACCCTCTCGTTCTGCCCCAGGGCCTGATAGAGAAACGCAAGGTTGTTGCGGACGGCGGCCTCCCCCCGGCGATCCCGGGCCGCTTCGGTGATTGGAAGCGCCTTCGAGTAGTAGTCCATAGAAGTCTGATATTCAGCGAGTCCGAGGTATGCGGCGCCGAGGTTGTTTAACGCCTGCGCCTCGCCTGCCCGGTCGCCTAGTGTACGGCAGAGAGGCAATGCTTGCTCGGAGAACTCGATCGCCCGGTGGTTCTCGCCCAGTGAAAAGTAAGTCGCTCCCAGATTGTTCAGCGTGTAGGTCTCTCCCTGTCGGTTCCCGGCTGCCTTCTGCAAAGGAAGAGCCCGCGAGTAGTACTCGAGGGCCTTGCGTCTGTCCCCGAGAAATGCGTACCCGACACCGATGTTTGCGAGACTTTCTGCCTGGCCAAGTTGGTCGCCAGTTGCTGAACGAATCGCGAGGGCCTGCTCCGATAACTCCAAACCCTTCTGTGTCTGCCCCAAGGAGAAGAAGATGTAACCCAGGGTGTTTAGGGCCTGCGCCTCGCCGCTCTTGTCTCCGAGGGTACGGAACAGTGGGAGCGCCTCTTCGGAGACTCGGATGGCCGCCTTTAGCGAGTCAGCCTTGCCTTGGGAGATCAAGCGCTTGGCCTCGGTGGTGGCGCTCTCCGCCCGAATCCTAAGCTTGTCCTCCGGCCTGTGCTCTCGCAGTTCCAGGACCTCTACGGAGTACCGGCTCGGCACCGCGGTGTTCGGCACCGGGCGGATTTGCATCCGATGAGTCCCCGCGGCGGCCGCAATCAGCGAAACCGGCTCGGTACCCAGCCACCGCCCGTCGAACTGATGTGTTTGGCCGGATGGACCGCTCCAGGAGACGGCCAGGTCCATGCCGCGCTGGTCCACCCTAATCCGCACGAACTGCCCGGCTTCAACCTGCAGGCCATAGTCATGGACCTCCCCACCGGTGATCTCGCGCTCTACGGGCACACCCAGCTTCAAGCCGGTCTGCCGCGACGAGGAACGCGAATCTGGCTGAGAAAGAGCAGACGTGCAGATCAAGAGCCCTGGAATGAGGAGGACTAAACGGCGACAGCCGCTGACTGGGCAAGTCATGAGACGCCCAAAAACCGCCGCAACGCCATCAGGTGCCCCAGGTGGTAGGCGTTGTGATCGGCCACCAGCAAGGCTTCGCGCAGGATCGTCTGGCCGTCTCCATGGGAGATGGGGGCGAACAGGTCCGTGGAGGGTTTCCGCACCAGCGTCTGCATGGCTCCGAGATCCCGCCGGAAGGCTCGAACGCTCGCCGCCCAGGCGCTGCGGCCGGGAGGCTTCGGGGTCGGGGGCCAGTACCCATCCGGGAAACGAGGCGAGACGTGCCGCGGGTTACGGCTGAACTCCAGGATGTCCCACTGGGCGATGCGCATATGCTCCAGCACTTCCCAGGGCGTGTGGGGGGCGCCGGCGGGTTTGTGACCCTGCAACCGCGCCGGCCAGCCGCGCACCACCTCGTCGAAGCCTGGGTGGGCGTTGCCGCCGCGGAGCAGCTCGAACAGGTGGTTGCGAAGCGCCCGGTCGGTGGGCATTACCTATTCGCTCCTCCTCCTCATGAAAATCAGCCCCAGCGCCGCCAGGCCCAGCACCACGGCCGAGGCCGGGATGGCCCAACTCTCGTCGTATTGCGCCCAGGGCAGCCCGGCGGCAATGCCCCAGTAATGCAGCACTATGTAGTTCCAGAACAGATAGATCCCGGTGGTGGTGATGCCCACCAGAGTGACCACGTTGATGAGCCGGGTGCGCTCGCGGCGGGCCTGGTCGAGCGTGCAGATGCCCCGCTTGCGGAAGTACACCATCAGCCCGGCGACCAGGAAGCCCCCGGCTGCCAGCCGAAAGGCCCAGGCATAATCCCCGTACAGCACGTTGCCCAGGCTGGCCGCCGCCGACACGCTCGCGATGCCGAACAACACCAGCACGATGGGGGCCAGGCAGCACAGCGCCCCGATGAAGCCCCCCAGGCTCGAGAGCAGCAGGATTGCCTTGCGGTCGCCGGGCTGCGGGGCCATGTCTCTACAGTTCCTTCAGGATTGTAACCCAGGCGGCCTTTTCGCGGGCCGGGTCAAACAGAGGCGCCCGGCGGGCGCACCGCGCTTTGAGCCTGTCATAGAAGCGCGGGTCGGTTTCGGCGCGGACCAGCAGGCGAGCCAGAGCCTCCGTGTCGCCGTAAGGAAAGTAACCCGGGTAATCGGCTCCCAGCATGCCGATGGAGCCGGAGATTCTGGAGGCTACCACCGGCGTGCCATCCACCAGCGCTTCCGAGACGGCGTTGCCGGCGCCTTCCATCCGGGAGGTCGAAACCAGCAGGTGGCTGGAAGCAATGAGCCGCCGGACTTTCCAACGAGGGATCTCGCCCAGCCAGCGATAGCGGGCGTTGATTTGCTGTTCGGCGCGGGCGGCTTGCCCGAGGTCTTCCTCCATTGCGGCGCCGGCATGCAGCACCCGGATCCTGGACCACTCCGGCAGCAGCCGCGCCGCCATGGCGGCGCGCATGGGATCCTTGACCTCCCGCAGGTGGCCGGCCACGCACAGGTTGAAGAAGCGCCTGCTGGGGCGATGCGGGCCGGGGGTCTTGGGCGCCGACTGGTAGACGACCCGGACCTTGGCGCGCCAGCGGGGCTCCAGTTCGTCGCGGGCTTGCGGCTGGAGCGCGATCAGCCGGGTGGCGAGATCCAGCACCCGCTGCGCCCCGCGGTCCGCATGAATGTCCCGGTAGACGTCGGTCCCGGTCAGGGCCACCACGATGGGGCGGCCCGGGCGCTGTTCGGCGAAACGGAAGACGGCCTCCGCGCTCCGGCGGGCATGCAGGGCAACCAGCAAGTCGCAGTCCTGGCCGGCATAGCGGAGCGACTCCGTCACCCGGTGGCCGAGTCCACGCAGGATTCCAGCCCATCGCGCGGCCGTGATCCTGTTACCATGTAAACTTCCCGGCGGAGCCGGCGAGATCAATGCGATCCGCAGAACTTGTCTCCATGCTCACGGATTCGCGGCGGCGAACCCTGGAGTTGCAGGCCGATCTCACCGACGAGCAGATGCGGGTCCCGCTGGTTTCCATTATCAACCCATTCATTTGGGAAATGGGGCACGTGGCCTGGTTCCAGGAGAGATGGACGCTGCGCCACCTGCGGGGCCTGGATTCGATCCGGCCGGACGCCGACGCCCTGTGGGACTCCGCCGCCATCCCGCACGACACCCGCTGGGACCTGCCGCTGCCTTCGCGGGCCGAAACGCTCCAGTATATGCAGGGGGTGCTCGACCGGGTCCTGGAGCACCTGCCCCAGGGAGAAGCGCCCGAGCAGGAGGCCTACTTTCACTGGCTCGTGGCGATGCACGAAGACATGCATGACGAGGCCTTCACCTATACCCGCCAGACCCTGGGCTACGCGGCGCCTCCGGGCCCTGGTCGGCCTGTCGGAGGGGCGGACGAGGGCGTCCGCCGCGGTCCAGGGGGACCGCCCCACGAGGCCCTCGGCGACGTGGAGGTTCCGGGCGGCGAATACCTGCTCGGCGCCTGCCCGGGCCCGGGCTTCGTCTTTGACAACGAGAAGTGGGCGCACCCGGTGAAGGTCGAACCGTTTCGCATTGCCCGGACCCCAGTGACGTATGGCCAGTTCGCCGCCTTTGTCGACGAGGGCGGCTACGGGCGACAGGAGTTCTGGAGCGACGCCGGCTGGAGCTGGCGGGAGCGCGAGCGCGCCGGGCACCCGGTCTATTGGCTTCGCGACTCCGGCCCATGGCAACTGCGGCACTTCGACCAGGTCGTTCCGCTGCCGCTGGAGGTTGCTATTCTTCACGTGAACTGGTTCGAAGCCGAGGCCTGGTGCCGCTGGGCGGGCCGGCGGCTGCCAACCGAGGCGGAGTGGGAGCTGGCGGCCACGGGACTCGAGAAGCGCCGATACCCCTGGGGCGACACGGCCCCGGAGCCGGAGCAGGCCTGCCTGGATTTCCGCAGCACGGCCCGCCCGGCGGCCTCCGACCTGGCGGCCGGCGACAGCCCCTACGGCTGCCGCCAGATGATCGGCGGGGTGTGGGAGTGGACCTCCACCGTCTTCGAGCCCTATCCCGGATTCGTGATTGATCCCTACAAGGAATACTCCCAGCCGTGGTTCGGCGGCGAGTACCGGGTGCTGCGGGGCGGCTGCTGGGCCACCCGCTCGCGCCTGATCCGCAGCACCTGGCGCAACTTTTACACCCGCAATCGCCGGGATGTCTTCGGCGGCTTCCGCACCTGCCCAGGTTTTGCCACAGAGGCACAGAGGCACGGAGAAAGCCGTCTCGCCCCCGCGCCCCAGTCGCCCGCTCGTCCCTCGGCCCCTGGGGGTCAGCATTTCTCATCGAAGAATGAGCCTAAAGGAGGGGAGGGCGTATGACTTGCGAGGGCTCCTTTCTGAGATTGGTTTTGGAGAGAGAATAGTCGTCGTCGAGGCTGTGGGAAAGTGGGAATCGCGGAGCGATTCCAAGGGCCGTCTCATATCGGGGACGCCTAATAACGAGGGCGTTGCACCCGACGGCCGCGGGTGAACGCCAGGCGTTCGGCGTCATGCAAGGCGGCGCCGTGATTTATGGTCGTGAGAGAGGATGCGAATCGTGAAGGCCTACCCGAGAGAGCGCTTCTGCTCCGAAGTCACACTCACTCCCGCTCTGGTGGCGGCTTACGCTCGGGCCGCGGGCGACGATAATGGGCCCATCGCATCTCACTATTCCAAGCACGCGGCTATGGTTGGCCTCGAGTTCTGGGGCCGCTTCCGGCGCCCGATGTACGCTGACGAGACAATTCGTCTTGAATGGCTGGTCGTGGCGGGCAAGCGGTCTCACTCCAAGATCCTCCACGCCAGCCGGGCGCCCCTGGGGAGCCGGAGGCTGGTCCCGCGCAGGACGAACACGCCGACGCCGGCCTCCTGCTGGGGCAGCGGCATCATCTGCCGCGCCGGCACCCCGGGGATCGGCCCTACGGCTTGAAGCTGCCCGCGGAACCTGGCGCGCTGGTTGCCGAAAACCAGCTGCCGGAATTCCAGGCCGATGACGAAGTAAGGCGCCCGGCCGCCGGGGCGCTCCAGGCGATGGATCCGGCCCGACAGGATCGCTCCTTTGGGAACCATCTCCCGGCCGCGCCATTTCGCCGCCCAGGCCAGTCTGGCTGTGATGGGATCCCCCACCGCCGCGCGGTCGGAATCGATGGGGGTCTCCAGGCGGGTCTCCAGTTCCAGGCCCGCCGGCAGCTCCATCTCAGCTACCGGGTCTTCCGCGGCTGCCGCCCGCGGCTCGGTGGGGTCCGTGAAGGAGATCTCGAACTGGCCCACATACTGCCGGCAGCCGGTGAACTGGGTATGATTGCGGCTCTCGCTGCCATCCGCCCGGCGCATGGTGAACTCCACTCGTTGCGGCAGCAAGAACAGCGAGGTTCCCACGCGAACCTTGCTATAGTCGATCACCGTCCGGGCGCTCGCCAGCGCCAGCTCGGCCGGGACCTCGTCCACCTCGATCAGCAACCGAGTCAGCTCCAGCGTCTCCCGGTCGGCCCAGATCGAACCGTGATATCCGGCGACCGCTTCCCGGTCCCCGACGTGAATCCGGTAGCCGCTCGCCTGCTGTGGGATGCGGTAGTGGTACCGGATCATCCGCCGGTCCCCGAGGGTTTCTTCGCCCCCCGGGTGAAAGGCCGGCGCTGGGGTGCGAAAGACCGCGTGGGCGTGCATGGCGTAGTCGCCGGTGGTGGTGGTGCCGCCGACCAGCTCCCGCAGCGACTTGTCCTCGAAGCGGTTGGCACCCGGCCAACTGAACAGCTCTTTGCCCTCCACCAGCGCCACCTCCACCCGCACCCGGTCGAGCGTCACGAAGTTTTTCTCCCCCGCCGGCCGCTGCGACCGCTCGATGGTCTGGACGCAGGTGTAGTTCGGCGCCCGAGAGAGGTTCTCGGCGGCTTTCTGGCGGATCCGCTCGAGCAGCACCGACTCGGGCCGCAATTGCGCCGCCGCAGCCCAGCCGCCTGCGATCAGGCAAATCGCCCCTGCGCCCCTGGCACACATGGTTTCCGATCCTACGGCTGCCGCAGCACGTCATGAGTGCCGACCCGCCGGAGCAGGATTTCCTCCCCCGCGAGCTGGAACGTTACCCGGTAGTTGGCGGTAACGCGGAACTCCCTTATGCCGGCCGCCCCTTCCATCTTTTTCACCCGGAGTGAGGGATGCCGCCAATCGGCGGCCAACAACTCCAGGGTCTTTCCCAGCCGGTCCTGGACTTCGAGCGGCAACCGCCGGAAGTCCTTCTTGAATCGCTCGGTGCGAAGGACGACCATCAACTGCGCAGCTCTTTCATCAGATCCTTCACCCGGCGAAACCGCTTCACGCGGCCCTGGCGAATATCTTCCTCGGCCTGGCGCTCCCCGGCTTGCCAGTCCGGCGTCCAGAAGTACGATTGGGACGGATCGATGATCTTCCCTGGCGTGATGCGCACGCCGTCCCGGGTTGCCTGCAACCGAATGAAGTCCCCGACCTGAAGGCGGAACCGCCGGAACAACCAAGCAGGCAGAGTGATGTTCTTGTTCTTCTGAACCTTGACGATGCTCTCCGTCATAACTCCCCCGAGTTTCGTTCAACCAGAAATTCTAGTATAGCACGGCGGGCGGCAAGCCCCCCCGAGGGAGGGCCGCCGGCTATTCCGGCTTCTGGATCCTGGCTTCCCACACCGCCACGTGAGAGGGTTGCTCTCGCGAGCGGTACACCCGCTGCTCGGCCTTGCGGAAGTCCGCCTCCGTGGCCTGGTAGATGTTTACGAACGACTGGGGGTTGCGGTCGATCACCGGAAACCAGGAGCTCTGCACCTGCACCATGAGGCGGTGACCCGCGAGGAAGCGGTGGTTCTTGTCCCGCAGATCGATCTCGATCCTGGCGGGCTGGTGGGGGACCATCGGCTGGGGCTCCGAGAAGCTGTTGCGGTACCGGGCCCGGAAAACTTCGCCCGCCAGCAGCATCTGAAAATGCCCCATCCGGATGCCTGCCGGGTTGGGTTGCGGGTCCGGGGCGTTGCCCGGATACACGTCGATCAGCTTGACGACGAAGTCGGAGTCGGCGCCCGAGCTGGAGGCCCACAGCCGCGCCAGCAGCCGCCCGGTGACGGTCATCGGTTCCTTCAGCTCCGCGGTCTGGTAGACCAGCACGTCGGGCCGCGAGGCGGCAAAGCGCTGGTCCTCGACCATCCAGTTGTGGCCCTGACTGAAGCGGGTCTCGGCCGTGAACGGCACCGGTTTGGCCGGGTCGCTCGTGTAGGAGTCATAGGCTTGCGGACCGCTCTGGCCCGGCGGCTCGAAGTCCAGCTTGCCGCCGGCGTGAAAATAGAGCCGGCGCTCCCCGGTCCGGCTCTCCGGCGGCCAGCGGTCGTAGCTCCGCCACTGGTTGGAGCCGGTCTCGTACACCAGCGCCTCCGGCAGATCCAGCGTCCCCTTCTGCTTGAGGTGGTAGCGGAAGAACGGGAACTGAACCTTGTCGCGGAAGTGGACAGCCGGGGCGCCGGCGAACCGGATGTGGCCCAGGGAGTTGCCGTCCGCATGGCTGTTCCAGCCCCCGTGGCTCCATGGCCCTACTACCAGGATGCTCTTGTTGTTCGGCGTGGTCCGCTCGATGGCCTGGTAGATCTCCAGCGGCCCGTAGAAATCCTCGGCGTCGAACCAGCCTGCCACGTTCAGCACCGGGTGGGTGATGTTCTTCACGTACTGGGTGACGTTCTGCTCCCGCCAGAAGGCGTCGTAGTCGGGGTGCTCCATGTAGGCGTTCCACTCCGGCACCTGCCCCTGGAAGTAGAGCCGGTTGACGTTGGCGAGCGGGCCCAGCTCCAGGAAGAACCGGTAGCCATCGGGCGTCCCCGGATCAAAACGATACGTGTCTTTGTCGGAGGGACCCTTGCGGAGCCGGGCGTTGGACGACAGCCACCCGAAGGTGTAGGCCAGCCGGAAGGCTCCGTTGTGGTGGAAGTCATCGCCCAGGAACATGTCGGCGGGGGAAGCCTGCGGCGAAGAGGCCTGCATCGCCGGGTGGGCCTCGATCATCCCCTGCGCCGCCTGGAAACCGGGATAGGAGGTTCCCAGTTGGCCCGCCCGCCCGTTGTGGTTGGGGAGGTTCTTCAGCAGCCACTGGATGGTGTCGTAGGTGTCGCTGCTTTCGTCAGTCTGGCTGCCGGTCTTGTTCCACCGGTGCGGCCGCATGACGCGAAACTCGCCCTCGCTCTGGAACTTGCCCCGCACGTCCTGAAAAACGAAGAGGAAGCCCTCCTGCTCGAACTCGAAGGAGTGCGGCGAGGGGCCCAGGTGCGCCCGGTAGCCCTCCGGACCGTATGGCCCAGTCCCGTAAGGGGTTCGCAACAGCAGAAACGGCAGCTTCTCGGAGGTCTTCCGGGGCGTGAAGACGGTGGTGTGGAGCCGCACCCCGTCCCGCATCGGGATCTTGTATTCGGCCTTCTGGTAGTTCAGACGAACGTCATACTTCTGCTGGGCCAAGAGACTGGCCGAAACCATCACCGCGATCAGCACCGCGATCAGCACCGCGATCAAAAGCACTCGTGACAAAGGCATTCTTGCCTGTCCTGGCTCGTCTTCTACTTTACCCTCTATTGGCCAACAAACGGCGCCCGGCGCCGACTTACTGTTCCCATTGCACCTCCTAGGTCCCTATCAGCGCTCTGGCCGCACAAGTGCACCACCATGAGAACCCTAGGCCGGCGGCTCTCGACCGCCAGTTCTCGCAGTGCCCTTTCAAGCAGGTTCGGATCCAGGTTCCACGTTCGGTAATCGCTGTCAACAAACACAGGCCGGGCGCAATGCCAGGAGCACCTTGAATCCATACATGTTGTGGTCGATGTTCGAGCCGGTTGAGTTCGAATGAATGTCTTGCCGGACAACCCTCTGGCCTCTATCTTGAGCGCGGCCAAACGCTGACGCCGGATCTGAGCGGCACGGCCTCCACCAGCCAGGTCACTGAAGCTGTGCTGGCGGCGCTCGAGACCTCTTCGTGATGCCAGCTCAGTGCGAGCGGGGCGGCGGAAGATGCAGAGTTGGCCTCCCCGAAGGGCAGGGATGAAGGAAGAGCAAGGAGTAACGTGATGCGCAAGAAACATAGGACTTGAATGGGTGTCGGCAACTGGTTGACAAACCCATCTGGCGGTGGTGTAATCGAGCCGGTGTCGTCGTCGCGAGGGCCGCTGGGGTTGTTCCCAGGGCAGCCGGCGCCCAGGCTTTACGACCGTGCGGTGGAAGTCCTGCGAGCCCGGCATTATAGTCGCCGTACCGAAGAGGCCTATGTGCACTGGATACGCCGCTTCCTCTTGTTTCACGAGGGCCGGCATCCGCGCGAGCTTGCAGAAGGGGATGTGAACCGGTTTCTCACGCATCTGGCGATGCAGCAAAATGTGGCCGCCTCGACGCAGAATCAAGCCCTGGCGGCGTTGCTGTTTCTCTACGAGCACGTGCTGGAGCGACCGCTGAACCGCATCGAAGGCGTGGTACGCGCGCAAGCCAAAGCGGCTGCCGGTGGTGCTGACGCGCGAGGAGGTCGAGTTGGTCCTGGCCCGACTGGAGGGCGTTCCGCGCCTGGTCGGTATGGTCCTCTACGCTTCGGGACTGAGGCTGCTGGAGGCTCTCGGGTTGCGGGTGAAGGACCTCGACTTTGGGCGCGGCGAAATCACGGTGCGAGACGGCAAGGGCCGGAAGGATCGGTTGACCATGCTGGCGGCTGCGCTCCGCGAGCCGCTCCGGGACCAACTGCGTCAGGTGCGCGAACTGCATGACGCAGATCTGCGGCGCGGCTTGGGTCGGGCGCCCCTGCCGGACGCCCTGGCCCGCCAGTACCCGAACGCCGACCGCGAGTGGATCTGGCAGTGGGTTTTTCCGGCCTCTTCGCATTACCTGGACCGAACAACAGGCTTGCAACATCGCCACCACTTGCACGAAACGGTGATTCAACGGGCGGTGCATGAGGCGGTCCGACGGGCAGGCCTTTCCAAGGCCGCGGCCAGCCACACGTTTCGCCATTCTTTCGCTACGCATCTATTGGAGGACGGCTACGACATCAGAACGGTCCAGGAACTCCTGGGGCACAAGGACGTCAAGACGACGATGGTGTACACGCACGTGTTGAACCGCGGCGGGCTGGGGGTTCACAGCCCTCTGGACCGGCTGCGGAAGCCGTTGGCGGTGGCGAGCGGGGGTCTTAGACTGTCCGACCGGGCCGCCTCGGAGTGCGGAAGGAGCTAGTCGAATGAAGTGGAAGTCACGAGAAAATAGGGAGTTGCGATCACGGCTACCCCTCCGGGGCAGTGTCATCTTAGACTGTCCGGGAGGGTTCTTAGGCTGGTCTAGCGAAACATGAGTTAGGCCCCTGCAAGGGGACGAGGCGGGGCGGCTTGGCGGAGAGGCTGATTCAGGCGTTCATGCGCTTTTATTTTGTGCCATGCAGGCAGTTGTAGTAGGCTGAAGGCGGGGCGCGGGTCACCGATCGAGGCGGTTCGGCTCGGCGTGGTCGGGGCCATCTCGACAGTTGCAGTAGGCCG
>Ga0247727_10004392_pt1 | contig 29941 bp, 23 predicted proteins | sample WisWelCaveWW1625_FD_202498 | JGI IMG/M metagenome (GOLD analysis project Ga0247727, IMG submission 202498) | Biofilm microbial communities from Wishing Well Cave, Virginia, United States - WW16-25 | ecosystem: Environmental > Aquatic > Deep subsurface > Groundwater > Cave microbial mat | place...
GCCCAAGCTGATCCCGCTGTCGATGGTTCAGCGGGTGCTGCAAGGCCTGCTGCGCGAGCGGGTCTCGATCCGCGACGGGACGACCATTCTGGAAGCCCTCAGCGAGGGCGCCGGTCTGACCAAGAACCCGGTGCTGCTGATCGAGTACGTGCGGCAGTCCATCTGCCGGTCGGTGGTGAAGCCCTACCTGAACGAGCGGGGGGAACTGGCGGCGTTCTTTGTGGAGCCGGCCATCGAGGACCAGGTGAAGGGGGCGCTGGAGCATGCCGAGGCCACCACCCGGCTGAACCTGCCGCCGGCGGCCATCCGGGAGATGCTGGAAAAGTTCAAGCGCTGCGTAGGGCCGGTGGATGGCCCGACGGTGGCGATCAGCTCGGCCGAAGCGCGCTTCGCGCTGCGCCAGATCGCCGAGAGCTCCCTGCCGCAGTTGAACTTTCTTTCCCATGCCGAGATTCCGGCCAACGTGCGGGTGGTGTCGCTGGGGCTGATTCAGTGAGGGGCAAATGAAGATCAAGACATTCCATGCCGGCAGCGTCGAGTCGGCGATCCGCCGGGCGCGCCTCGAGATGGGCGAAGAGGCGGTGCTGCTGGATTCGCGCAAGACCACCCCCGAGGAGCCGCACCTGGGCGCTTACGAGGTCCGGTTCGCGATGACGGCGGAACAACCGGGCGCCGAGACGGCGGCGCCGGCGCCAGCCGCTCCGGACCGGTTGGAGCAACTGGAGCAGTCGGTGGAGGAGATCCGCCGAATGCTTGCCAGCTACACCCGAACCAGCTACCTGCCGTCGGGACAGATGCTCTCGCAGCCGGAGCTGGGGCGGCTGTACCAGGAGCTGGCGGCGAACGACCTGGAACCGGCGCTGGCGGCGGAGCTGGTGGCGTCGCTGATCCCGGAGGGGGAGCGGGGCGCCAGCCGGGCCCAACTCGAGCGGCGGCTGGTGGGGGAACTGGAGAGCCGGGTGCCGGTGGCGGCCGAGCTGGGACGAGCCGGGGCCAGGCCTCAAGTGGCGGCCCTGGTAGGCCCGGCCGGGGCCGGCAAGACGGTCACGGCGGCGAAGCTGGCGGTCCGCTGCGGCCTGGGCCAGAAGCGCCGGGTGAGCTTGATCACTACGGATATCTATCGAATCGGGGCCGTCGATCAGCTGCGCCGCCTGGCTTCCATCCTGGGAGCGGAGGTGACGGTAGCGGAGGATCCGGCGCAACTGGAGGCGGCGCTCGACGGGTTCCGGCGCGCCCGCGAGCAGGCCCCCGAGCTGGTGCTGATCGACACCCCGGGACGGCTGGAGCCGTCGGGCGAGCTGGCGCGACGACTGGCCGCCCGGCTCGACCTGGAGGTTCACCTGGTGTTGAGCGCCTCGACCAAGCCGCGGGACCTGGAGCGGATCGCCGGCGAGTACGCCGTCTATTGCCCGCGCAAGCTGCTGTTCACCAAGCTGGACGAGACCCGGACGTTCGGGCCGCTGGCGGGGCTGGCGGTGCGCACCGGCTGGGCGTTGTCGTTCCTGGGAACCGGACCCGGCATCCCGGAGGATCTCAAACCCGCCACCCGGGCGGAGGTGGCGCAGCTGGTGGCCGGCCGGCGGCGGCTGGCGGCAGCCGGAGCGGCGGGCTGACGATGCAATCTTCCCCACAACTGTCCCTGGAGGCCGGCGAGCGCGAGCGGCTGATCCTGGAGCACCTGCCGCAGGTGCGGCTGATCGCCTCGCGGATTCACGAGAAGCTGCCCGCCAGCGTTAGCCTGGAGGACCTCATCAGCTACGGGGTCATCGGGTTGATCACGGCCATCGACAACTTTAATCCCACCCTGAACGTCAAGCTGAAGACCTACGCGGAGTACAAGATCCGGGGAGCGATCCTGGACAGCCTGCGGGACCTGGACTGGGCGCCGCGAAACAAGCGGCGGAAGGCCAAGACCATCGAGGCCGCCATCGTGGCGGCGGAGAAGAAACACGGGCGCACGCCGAGCGAGGAGGAGATCGCCGAGCAGCTGGGGGTGACGCTGAAGGAGTACCACGAGTGGCTCGTGGAGGTGCGGGCCGTCAACCTGGCGCGGCTGGAGCAGGCCTCCGCCGGCGAGTCCGAGACCGTGGACGTGCTGCGGTTCATCTCCGACGACGAGGAGCACTGGCCGTCCAACCTGTTCGAGCGGGCGGAGCTGGAGAAGCTGGTGACCACGGCGCTGGAGCGGATGCCCAAGACCGAGCGCACCATCCTGAGCCTGTATTATTACGAGGAGCTGACGCTGCGGCAGATCGCGGAGGTGCTGCGGCTGCACGAGACCCGCGTGTCGCAGCTCAAGAGCCAGGCCATCCTGCGGCTGCGCAGCTTCCTGCGCCTGCGGTGGCCGGGGTAGGCGGCTGCCGATGAGGGCTACTTACCGCAGAGACGCCGAGGACGCCGAGGGCCGCCGAGCGCCGGAGGTTCCATGCTGAACGTCCAACTGAACCAGGAAGAGATTGACCGGATATTTCACGAGTCGGGGACCCCCCAGGCCGAGGACGCCAAGGCCGACGCCAAGAAGTACCTGGCTTACGACTTCCGGCGGCCGGATCGCATCCCCAAGGAGCAGTTGCGGTCGATCCACCTGCTGCACGATTTCTTCGCCCGCAACTTAGCCAGCTCGCTGGGCGCCTACCTGCGGGCCTACGTGCTGGTGCACCTGGTTTCGGTCGAGCAGCTCTCCTTCGCCGAATTCCTGCAGGACCTGCCCACCCCGACCTGCATCTCGACCATCTCGATGAAACCGCTGGAAGGCAACGCCGTGCTGGAAATGAATCCCTCGCTGGTGTTCCCGATACTGGACATTCTGCTGGGAGGCAGCGGCAAGAACACCATGAAGGAGTTCCGGGAGATCACCGAGATCGAGCAGAGCATCATCGAGGGCGTGCTGCGGCTGGTGCTGCACGACCTGACCGAGAGCTGGCGGACGGTGGCCGAGAACCTGGAGTTCACCATCGACAGCGTGGAGACGCAGCCGCAGCTGATCCAGATTCTGTCGCCCAACGAGGCCATTGTGTCCATCGGCTTCGAGATCACGGCCGGCGAGAGCCGGGGGATGATGAACGTCGGGATCCCCTCCATCATGGTGAAGATGATGGGGCAGAAGCTGGACCGGCACGGATCGATCCGGCGCCGGGCGCCCAGCGAGCCTGAGCAGGAGGCCATGCTGAGGGTGATCGGGCGGCTCCCAATCGCGGTGGACGCGCGGCTGGAGCGGCTGGCCATCCGGGCCGAGGATCTGCTGGAGATTCAGCCGGGCGACGTGGTGACGTTCGCGGAACCGCTGAGCCGCCCGGTGAGCGTGTTGGTGAACGGCCAGCACAAGTTTCAGGGAGAGATTGTGGCCGCCAGGGACGGACGCGCGGTGCTGCTGCGGGACCTGGAAGAGGGGTAAGGTGGCCAAGCCGGACAAAGAGCGCTGGAAGGCGGAGGGGTGGCGGCATTGGCTGCCGGAGGCCTTCCGGCTGGGGCTGGCGCGTTCGCTGGACTCCATGACCGGCAGCACGGTCTCGGGCTCGCTGGGGCTGGAGCTGGCCCCGGCGGAGGTGAGCCGCTGGGGGAACTGGGCGGCCCCCGTCTGGTGCCAGCTGGAGATGGAAGGGATGGCCGGTGCGGCGCTGGCGGTGGGCTGCCCGCAGCCCACGGCGCATGCCCTGGGAGAGCTGATCGCCGGCAATCCTGGCGCCGGCCCAGCGAGCTTCCTGGAGCTGGCCAGTCAGGCGGCGGCCGTCATGTCGGAGGCCTTGACGGCACAGCGTGGCTCGCGGGCCCAGTTCAGCGCGCCGCGGCAGATCGACGCGCCCAAGGTCCTGGATTTCGGCGTTCACATCGGGTTTTCCTTGCAAGGGGCGCCCCAGGCCCTGGCTTTTGTGCCGACCGCGGAGCTGATCGAGAGTCTGCCGGAAAGCGGGGACGGCGTGCCGGCGGCTCCCAGCGCCACCCAGGCCGTTCCGGCGGCGCCGCGCAACCTCGATCTGCTGCTGGACGTGGAGCTGCCGGTCTGCGTCACCTTCGGCCGGACCCAGCTACCTCTTAAAGATATCCTGAAGCTCTCTTCCGGCTCCATCGTGGAGCTGAACCGGCTGGCGAACGAGCCGGTCGAGCTGTTGATCAACAACGCCGTGATCGCCCGAGGCGAGGTGGTGGTGGTGGACGGCAACTACGGGATTCGAGTGACCGAGATCGTAAGCCGCCAGGAGCGGATCCGGACGATTTTCTAGGCACAAATCTATGACTGATATACAGTTATTGCACGTGACCGCGGAAACGATGCTGGCGGCGCTGGTGTGGGTGCTGTACCGGCGGCAAAACGGGGCCGCACGGCGGCTGGCGGCGCTCGAAGCCGAGCAGGGGCTGGCGCGCAAGAGGACGGAGGCCGCTACCGGCGGCCTGCACATCCGGCTCCTGGGCCTCGAGAGGAGCGGCCGGCAGGCGGCCGCCCCGGCTGCGGTTACCGCCCCTCTGCCACCGGCTCCGAAGCCGCAGCTGAACCGGGGCGAGTTGGACCTGCTGATGAAGGTGCGCCAGCTGACCGGTAACACAGGCATTCCTGCCTGTTAGGGCCGGAACGGCCTTCGGCCGCTCCGGCCCAGGTTGTGGATCGTGGGCTTGGGCGCGGCGGCGGTAACACAGGCATTCCTGCCTGTCGGGGCAGCCAAGCGGTCAAACTCCAGGGGCCGGGGTGGCCGTGGGCCAGCCCGGCCTCAAGCGATCCCGTAAGTCTTCAACTCCACCACCGTGACCCAGGGGGTCCGCAGGGCGAGGTCGCGGTCGAACATGCCCATGCCACTGGGGCCGCGGATGACGATCTGGCGGTGGGTGAAGCTTAGTTCGGGGTGCTCGGGAAACTCCTGGAAGGCCTCCACCTGCTCGAACTGAAATTTCCCCGGATCGAGACCCGCGCGGCGCATGGCTTCCAACAGGGGCTCGAGCGAAGTCAGGTCGCTGCTGCGGTGATAGTACTCGGGAATCCCTGGGATGGGGTCCTCTTCCTGCTGACTTCGCGGCGTCGTCACCGCCACGACCGGGCGTTGAGGCGGCGGAGGCGGTTGGACCGGCGAGGAGTGTTGAACCGGCGCGGGCTGGGTCACGACTACAACGGGCGCGGACACCGGCGCGGACACCCTGGCCACCGCAGGGACCGGGGGCGCCAGATCGTTGGGCCCCAGCGGCACCTGCTCGAACAGGGCGTGGAAATGGTTGCGGCGAAAGCCTGGGCCGCGCGGATCCGGCGCCGGCGCGGGGGAAGAGGGAATGGGCGTAGTGTTCATGTCTGGGCTCCGAAAGGTCCGGAGCAAGCCGGCGGCCAAACCGCTAAGTCCAATGGACTGCCGGCGCCGGCCCCGGTTCCGGCGCCAAGTTCCCAGCGAGTGACAGTTTCATGCCGCGCCGGGGACCCACGAGAACAACACCTTCCCCTCGCCGGCCCGGACTCGGTCGACCCGCACCACCAGCCGCTCGCCGACGGTGAACTTTTTCTTCCTCTTCTCGCCGACGATGGCGCGCTGGCTGTCACGGTAGGTGTAACGGTCGCCGGCCAGGGTCTCGATGGGGACCTGTCCTTCGATGAAGAGGTCCAGCAGCTCTACGTAGAGGCCCCACTTGGTGACGCTGACGACGATGCCGGGGAACTCGTCGCCCAGGCGGTCTTCGAGGAAACGAGCTTTTTTCCATTCCATCAGCTCGCGCTCGGCGTCGGCGGCGCGGCGCTCGGTGAAGGAGCACTCCTCCGCGACGGTCGCGAGCGGCGTGGCGGCAGCCGAGGGTGGCGCGCCGCGCAGCAGGGCCTTGAGCAGCCGGTGGATCACCAGGTCCGGATAGCGGCGGATGGGCGAGGTGAAATGGGTGTAACACGGGGAGGCCAGGGCGAAGTGACCGAGGTTGTCGGCGCTATAACGGGCCTGTTTCAGGGAGCGCAGCATCAAGTAGCTGAGGATGCGCTCCTCGGGCTTGCCGGCGATGCGGGCGATGAGCGCCTGGTAGTGTCGCGAGGTTACCGGCAGCTCCCCTTCGGGCTGGATCAGCTGGCGGCGGCTCTTGGTGTGGTCGCGGTGGCGGACGGTGAAGCCGAAGTCGCGGGCCCTGAGGGGGCCGGCGCCGAGCGAGTGGCCGAAGGCGGCCGCTTCCTGCTCGAACTCCAACACCCGCCGGGGATCGGGTTTCTCGTGGATGCGGTAGAGGGAGGCCGGCAGGCGCCGGGCCAGCAGCGACGCCACGGCCTCGTTGGCCGCCAGCATGAACTCCTCAATGAGCCGGTGGGCGGTGTTGCGCTGGGACCGCACGATGGCTTTCACCAGCCCCAGCTCATCGAACTCGATGACCGGCTCGGGCAGGTCGAAATCGATGGAGCCGCCCTGGTGGCGCCGCCGGTTGAGGATCCCGGCCAGCTCCGCCATTTGATCGAAGCGGCCGGTTAGTGGGGCGTAGCGCTGGCGCAGGCCGGTGTCGCCCTCCAGGATCAGGTTGACGTCCGTGTAGGTCATGCGCTCGGCGCTGCGGATGACGCCCTCGCAGAAGTCCGCCTCCACGGTCTCACCGTTGCGGTCGATGATAAGGATGGCCGAGAGCACCAGTCGGTCGGAGCGGGGCAGCAGCGAGCAGAGGCCCGCCGAGAGCTCCAAGGGGAGCATGGGGACGGCGCGGTCGGGGAAATAGACGCTGGTGCCGCGGAGCCGGGCCTCGCCGTCCAGGGCTGTCGCTTCCCGAACGTAGTGGGCCACGTCGGCGATGTGGACGTGGAGGTGGAATCGTCCGTCCTCGCGGCGCTCGACCCAGACGGCGTCGTCAAAGTCCCGGGCCGTTTCCCCGTCGATGGTCACGGCGTCCAACGACCGGAAGTCGCGGCGGCGAGCGATCTCGGCGGCGCTGATGACAGCCGGGAGGCCTTCGGCTTCCTCGATCACCTCCGGCGGGAAGCGGTGGGGCAGATGATACTTCCGGATCATGATCTCGACGTCGATGCCGAAATCGCCGGCCCGGCCCAGCAGCTCAGTGACCCGGCCTTGGGCGCTCTCGGTAGGGCTGGGATAGCGGGTGATCTCGACATTGACGACGGCGCCGTCGAGTTGCTGGGGAGTGGCGGTTTCGAAAGCCGGGACGTCGCCCAGGCGGTCAACCTGCGCCGGCGCCGGGGGGATCTCGTCGCCGCCGGCGATCTGGATGTGCTCCCGGATCTTTTCGTCGTAGGGGATGACATAGCAGCCGCGCGGATGATAGCGAAACTGGCCGACCACCTCGGGGTGGGCGCGGCTGAGGATGCGGCTGATGTTTCCCCTGGAAGCGCCGCGCAAGCGAATCAGCACCCGGTCGCCGTGCATGGCGCCGGCGGCCGATTCAGCATCCACAAAGATGTCGGGACCCGGGCCGCGGTCCGGGATCACAAACCCGTAGCCGTCGCGGTGCAGGCTCAGGCGTCCGGAGACGTATTCGTTCTGGCGGTCGGCGAGCATGTAGTGGCCGGACCGGGTTTCGATCAGGCGGCCGCGGGCGATCATGCGCTGGAGCAGTTGGTCGAGGTCGCGGCGGGCGTCGCCCCTGGCGCCCAGCTCGCGCAGCAACTGTTTGTAGCTGGCGCGGCCGTGGGGCAGCCGGGCGATGTGACCGGCGAGAGTCTGTTCGTCCACCAGCTTGATGTTACCCAACCTTCCGGAACCGCGCCTGCCGAGAGGCCGTCTACCAGGTGTGCGCCTGGTGCTATGTCTGGCCGCGTTTTCGCTCCTGGCAGGAGATCCGCACCTGCGGTTTGCCCGTATGACGCTGGCCCAAGGCGACGTGGCAGTGGAGCACGCCGCCGGGGACCGGGTCGCCGGTGAGCGAAACCTGCCGGTCGGACAGGGCTTCTGGATCGAGACAGCCGGGGGGCGGGCGGAGCTGGAACTGGACGATGGCGGGGCGATTCGTCTGGGTCCTTCGACGCTGGTGGAGCTGTCGGACCTGACGCGGTTGTCGACCGGGCAACGGATCACCCTGGTGTCGGTCGAGCGGGGGACGCTGTATGCGACGGGGGATCCCCGCCAGCTCGACGCCTTCGTGATCGTCGCTCCGGGGTTTGAGGTGAGGTTTTTGCGCGGCTCGCGAGTGCGGGTGGAAGCGGCTTCGGACGCGGCGACCGCGGCGGTGCTGGAAGGCCGCGTGCAGTTCAGCTCCCGAGGGGTCGAGCTGGATCTCGAGGAAGGAATGACGGCGCGCGTGAACCCGCAGGCCGCCGAGCGCTTTGAACTGGCGCGCGAAGTGGCGGCGGGGCCGCTTGATGAGTGGAGTGAGCGGCGGGACCGCGAAGCTGCGGAGCGAGCGGAACTGGAGGGGTACGGCGATTGGATCGAAGCGCCGGGGCTGGGCAGAGTGTGGCGGCCGCCGGCGAGTCCGGGCTGGGTTCCGTTCCGGTTGGGGAAATGGCGGTGGTACGAGGGACTTGGATTCACTTGGATTGCCGCGGAACCGTGGGGTTGGCTGCCGTATCACTTCGGCAAGTGGGTGCGCCTCAATTCCGGCCAGTGGGTCTGGGCGGCCGAGGCGGATGTCTTCCACCCCGGCGACGTGGAGTGGCGGCTGGGGGCTGGTCTGGGGGCTGGTTATGTTGGTTGGGGACCGCGCGGCGCCGGCGCTGTCTGGGCAGCTTACGATCCGTCGAGCCGGCAGATCGATCCGGGGCAGGCGCTCCGACTGCCGGCTGACCCGCTGGGATCGAGCCGGCTGGTAGCAGGGCTGCCGGCTCCGCCGCCGCGGTCGGCGGTTGCCCGGCGCATGCGAACGCAAGTAGCGGCGACCCGGGTAACGCCGGTGACTCCACAGGTCGCCTATGTAGGGCCGCCGGAGGCGCCGGCGCCGGTAGTGATCGCGGAGCCGGCGCCTCCGGTCGAGCCGCAGGTAATCTATGTGCCGGCTCACGCGCCGCCGGCCCCGCCCCCGGTGATCGTCGAGGAGGAAACCCCGTCCCCGCGGCCCCGGCGGGAACCGCCCCCCCGCGAGCCGGAGCGCAGGTCCAGCGAGCCGCCTCCGGCGGCGCCGGCATCCCCGCCCTCCCCGCCGGCGGTCTCCCGGACGCCTCCGCCGGAGCGCGAGCGGGCCCGCGAGGCGACGGCGCCGGCCGGGGGTCCGGATCGCAGCGTGCGGATCCAGACGCCGGAAACGCGCGAGGCTCCGGCGCGGCGCCGGTAGTGCGTTTCTGGCCAGGTGTGCCACGCCGCCCATCGGTTGGGACCGTCAGGGGTTTCTCGAAGCCAACTACAACTTGCGCTGCCTTGCGAATTGTCTTAGCGTGGAAGTATGACAGTCGAAGAGAAACACAAGCTGAACGAGGCGATCTGGGCCGACCCCCAGCGCATGAGTGGCACACCCTGCTTCCGCGGCACACGTGTCCCGGTTCAGAGCCTCATCGACCTCTTGGAGGGCGGCGAAACAATCGAACAATTCCTGAAATTGTATCCGTCCGTCACGCGCCAACAGGTCCTAGCAGTGCTTGATTTCGCTAATCGGCAGATCCTCGAATGCGCATCCTCATTGATGAGTGTGTAGATCCCCGGATCCAGCAACTGTTTGACGAACATGAGCCCGCTACGGTTCACGAGAAGGGCTGGGATAGCCTCGAAGACGGACCGCTCCTAGGCTTGGCTCAGGAACAGTTCGATGTCTTGCTGACCATCGACCGCAGCTTGGAGTTCCAACAAAATCTCAGCAATTTCCGGCTCGGTGTAATCGTTATCCATGCCCCTAAGAACCAGATGGCGCATTACCGGTCGATGCATCAGGAATTGCTCCGGGCTGTCCAGGCGATACGGCCAGGGGAAGTCGTCCATGTTGGCGCTCGCTAGCGTGGTGTCCGGTCTAAGACTTGACAATACAGCAGTAAGGCTAATGCTGCATACCTTTCCCAGAGACGGACGCAATTGTGGGGCGGCTCCCCTGAGCCGCGCCGGGCGCCCTCGCCCGGCTTGGTGGGGCATCAACAAGTTCCGAAACGGCCGGCCAGGGGGCCGGCCGCGGGCGTGGGCGCCCTCCCCACAAAAGTATGTGGCATTAGCCTAAAGGCCGCCGCACCGCCTGCCCCGGGCGGTTGCCAACCGTTGGCCGGGACACCACACGAGCCTGCGACCGCTGTAGACTCGAGCCGGCGTGTTTTTCTGGATGCCTGCTACGCTGTGAGGTTCACCAGGGTATTGTCTGGGGCATGTGGGGAGGCCATGCACTGCCTGATTGGGATCCACGCCGTGGAAGAAGCGCTGCGGGCCGGGCGCTCGTTCGAGCGCCTGCTGGTGGCGCGCGGGTCGGCCAATCCCAGGCTTCAGAGGGTCATCGAGGAGTGCCGCGCCCGAGGCGTGCCGCTTCGCTTTGAGTCGCGGCAGGCGCTGGATCGCGCCGCCGCCTCAGCCGCTCACCAGGGCGTTGTGGCCCTGGGGGCGGCGCATCGCTACCGCGACCTGGAGGAGGTGATCGCTCCGCCGGGCGAGGACTCTCTGCTGGTGCTGCTCGACGGCGTGGAAGATCCCCACAACCTGGGCGCCATCATCCGGACGGCGCACGCCGCCGGCGCCGGCGCCATCGTGATTCCCCAGCGGCGCAGCGCCGGCCTCACCGAAACAGTCGCCAAGGCCGCCGCTGGGGCGCTGGAGTACCTGCCGGTGGCTCGCGCCACAAACCTGAACCGGGCTCTCGAAACCCTCCGGGAACAAAAATACTGGATCTTCGGCCTGGACGAGAGAGCCGAGAAAACCTACCAGGAAGTCGACTATCGCGGCCGGGCGGCGATGGTGCTGGGCGGGGAGGGCCGCGGACTGCACCAGCAGGTCGCCAGGCACTGCGATTTTCTGGTGCGCATCCCGGTGGCCGGCCGGATCGCTTCGCTCAACGTATCGGTTGCGGCAGGGGTGGTGCTGTTTGAGGCGCTTCGCCAGCGGAATCGGCTTGCGGATGGCTCTAGCTGAACTTCTGACGCACAAACCCTAGCAGGTTCAGAACGCTGAACAGGTATACTGGATTCGAGAGGGTCGCCGATGAACGACGACAGAATCGAGAGCGTCAAGAACCGGATCATCGAGTTCGAACGCCCGGATACGATCATACTCTTCGGTTCATACGCGAACGGAATGGCTACGGAGAGGAGCGACGTCGATATTCTGGTTGTGGGCCACTCCAGCGTTCCGCGCCGGCGGCGTGAGATTGAACTACGCAAGCGTCTTTTTGGGTCCGGGCTCTCGCTGGACCTTCGGGTTCTGACACCGGATGAGTTCAGCGCTCGCTTGCAGCAGGGATCTCGGTTCTTGCAAGAAGTAATATCCACCGGCAGGATCATTTACCAACGCAGATGAACGAGGAGGTTTACCGGGCTTGGCGGCAGAAAGCCGACGAGGACCTGCTGGCGGCGTCCAACCTCTTGGACGACGGCGGGCCCTATCCCACTATCAGTTTCCTGAGCCAACAAGGCGCTGAGAAGTATCTGAAAGGTTACTTCTTGTTCAAAGGCCGGCCGCTCCGGAGGATTCATTTCCTCGACCGCCTGCTGGAGGACTGTGTCGAGGTGGATCCCAGCTTTCACGACCTTTGGATCCCGCGGCGCACCTCACTCAGTACTATCTCACGGCTCGGTACCCAGACGACGTGCCGGAAGACATCTTCGAGCCGGAAGCCCGGGATGCCTACGCCGCTGCCTGCGGTATCCGCGAGTTCGTCGGGCAGAAGATCGAGGGCCCGACCGGCGCTGACGTCAGCCGCCCTTCCGGCAGGTGAGGCCCGGCCAGCGCGGCGGAGGGTCCGAGAAAGCCCGCCGCAATCGACTCTCTCAGTCGGTACGCGACTCAGCGGCCCGGGAACTTCCATCTCAGCGGACCGTTGGCGCCGAAGACAGATGGTTGGCGGCACTCAAGCCCTACGATGCCTCACGTGCCCATAGTGTCGGCGCCTACGCGCGCGGAGGGCGGAAAGAAGTGTCCGAAGTGCGGTAGTGGCTTTGGCATGGCAGAGACACTCTGTAAAGTACCTAGCTCCGCAGCCTCTCCAGCGGGGCCTCCTCCGGAACCAGCTGCCGGGTCGGATCAATCGCCAGCCAGCAAAGGGCGCTGATCAGTGAGAGAACGGCCAGGCCAGCCAGGGGGAGATTCCACCCGAAGCGGTCGACCATGGTGCCGTAGAAGGCGGCGCCGATCGTGGCGCCGAACTGGCCAGCCATGTTCATGGCCCCGGTTACGGTGCCGGCATTGCGCCGGCCGATGTCGAGGCAGACGGCCCAGCAGGTGGGGAGCATGAAATCGGAGACCGCGAAGCTGAGGGAAAGAGCCACGATGGCGATGGTCTTATTCTGGATGTAGATGGCGGCAAGCATGAGGATGCCAGCCGATCCCATGCTGGCCATGCCGATCGAGCGGCGTCCCCATCTCAAGCCGACCGAGCGGACCAGGCGGTCGCTGGTCCAGCCGCCGGCCAGATTGGCCAGGGCCCCCAGCAGGTAGGCCCAGGTGGTGGCGAGCGCCTCGGTGCCCTTGGCATCGGCCAGGTACTTGGGCATCCAGGAGAAGAACCAGTAGGCCGCGTAGCAGTAGGTGTGATACATGAGCATGACGGCCCAGAGGTTGCGGCTCCCGAGGGCGACCGACCAGGAAAGGGAGGCGCGGGCGGGCGCCGAGCTGGCGCCGATCTCGTCGAGTTCCTGGCGCGTTACGCCGGTCTTTTCGTGGGGCCAGTCGCGAGCCCAGACATACCAGGCCACCGACCAAACCACGCCCATGACGCCCAGGAGGTAGAAAACCGGCCGCCAGCCGAGGACCCTCTGGAGGGGAATGACGATCAACGGGGAACAAGCCGCGCCGAGCCGGCTGGCGAACCAGACGAAGCCCTGGGCGCGGGCGCGCTCGGCGAAGGGGAACCACCGCGAGATGGTGCAGGAACAGTTCGGGTAGGCCCCCGCTTCGCCCGCCCCGAACAGAAATCGGCACGTCAGCAGAGTCGCGTAGCTGCCGACCGCCCCGGTGAGGCTGGTGAAGGCCGACCACCACACTACGATGCGGGTCAGGGTCCGGCGAGGACCGAAGCGGTCGCCCATCCAGCCGCCCGGTATCTCAAAGATCCCATAGGCGAGGGTGAAGGCGCTGAAAAGCAACCCCAACTGGACGTTGGTGAGTCCCAGATCCTTCGAGATCTGTGGGCTGGCCGTGGAGAAGGCGATGCGGTCCAGGTAGGTGATGATCGACACCAGGAACAGCATCCCCAGGACCTTGTAGCGGGTCTTGAAGGGCATGGGTTAGTGGATGGCGTATTTCTGATACAGATCAGCGATGCCGGCTTCCCCGGTGTCGCCCGGATGGATGACGACGCGATAGCGGAACCGCAGCGACTCGCCCGGGGCCAGCGTTACGCTGCCGTCGCGGGACTTGTCGTTGTAAAAATCTCGCTCGCCGAAGATGTTGGCGGCGAACAGCCCGTAGCTGCGGGCGTGCCAGTAGGTGGGGTGCTTGGGGTTGGCGGGGTGGTCGAAGATGGCCACGCCGAGCTTTTCGCCTTCCAGAGTGCCGCTGTAGTCGACCCACGGCGAGCGGCGGCCCCAAACTTTTTTCTCGCCCTCCATGCCCTCGGCGTTGGTCATCTTGCCGGTGGGTTTCACCTGCTCGGCCTTTTCCCGGCCGGTGGGTTCCTGCAAGGGGGCCGCCAGGCGGATGGCGAAGGTGCCCTCCTTGGTGTCGCCGAAGTGGACCTTGACCGGCCCCGCCTTCAGGGTCATGTCGATGTCGACTATGCGCAGCTTGGGATCCGAATGGATGGTGGTGGTGCGGGTCTCGGTGAGCAAGACCTTGCCGTCCGGGCCCTTCCAGTCGAAGGCCGCGGTCATGGAGCCGGACTGGTCGCCGCCCTTGACGGAGACGACCCGGTTGAGAGTCACCCGGCCCTTGTTGGGTCCCTTGCCGGACTCCGGCGACCAAAAGTCCAGGCCGTTGACCTCGCCGTGGGTGAACCAAAGGCCCCGGTGGTGCGGATGGTCGCGCGGTTCGCCGGCCACGTCGGCCATGGGATAGCCGCGGCTGACGATTTTGCCGGAGGCCGAGCGCAAGGGGTGCAGATACGGCTTGTGAGTCTCGGGACCGAAGAAGAAGGTAGAGAAGGGCTGGCCGTCAACCAGGATCTCGATCTGGGTGGCGGAGGGTTTCAGTTCCACACCGGCCGGCAGGGACACGGCGGCGGCAAGACAGAAAGCCAGGAGCGAGTTCTTCATGGCACAGAGTGTAGCAGAGCAGCGAGCAGAAATGCCTGTGTTACCAACGCCGCAAATCTTCGACGAAGATTCGTGACGTAGGTGAGCCGTCAGCATTCAGCGGAGAGCTGTCAGCAAATCCCTGTCGCTCAAGTGGCGCTGCTTGCTGGGGCTGAGGGCTGACAACTGACAACTGACAACTTGCGGCGGAGCCGCGCTGGGTTACCGGTTTTCCTGGGCCAGGCGGACCTTGATGGCGTCGAGCTTCTTACGGATCTTGGCGGTCTCTTCGGGGTTGATCTCGGCCTTGGCGCTCGATTCCCACTCCCGCAGGGAGCGCTGCCACTGCTCGGAGGCCAGCCGGACCTTGCCCTGCCGCATGTAGACATCTCCCAGATGATCGTGAACCACCGGGTCGCGGGAGACCTTGGCGAGGGCCTTCTGGAGAAACTTTTCGGCCAGCTCCAGCTTGTTCTGGCGGTAGTAGACCCAGCCGAGGCTGTCGAGGTAGGCGCCGCTTTCCGGCTCCTGTTCCAGGGCCTTCTGGACGAGGTTGTGGGCCTCCTCCAGGCGCACATTGCGGTCCGCCAACATGTAGCCGAGATAATTGAGAGCGCTGGCGTCGTCCGGGTCCAGCTCGAGCACCATGCGAAACTGCTTCTCGGCGTCGTCGTAAAGCTTCTGGCGCTCGAACAGCGATCCGAGGGCGAAGTGGACGGCCTTCTTCTGGTCCTTGGTCTGGGAATAGCCTTGAGCCTTCTCGAGGGCCTCGCGGGCTTCGGACCACAGCTTCCCTTTCTCGAGCACCTGGACCAGCGAGAGCAGCAGGTCGCGATCTTCGGGGGAGTTCTTGAGCATGCCGCGCAGGATAGCGGCGCCCTGGCGGGCCTCCCCTACGTCACCCAACGCCGAGGCGCGCACCACGGCCAGGGTCCGGTCCTCCGGAAACTTTTTGAAGGCGGCTTCGGATTCGGCCAGGGCGCGCTTGAAATCGCGCGCCGCCCGGGCGGTTTCCACGATCTGCATGGCCGAGCGCGGAGCGCTTTCCGGGTCGGCCTCCACCATGGAGCGGAAGGCCTTTTCCGCTTTGACGTAGTTCTCCCGCCCGCGCTCCAGCATCCCAAGCTTCTCGTGGAAGAATGCGCGGGTGGCGCGGTCGCGCGCCGAAGCGTTGGTCTTGGTGGTGGCCTCGATGAGCTTCTGCATGGCGCCGGCGGCCAGCTCTATCTTGCCTTCCGCTTCCAGCAGCAGCACCTCGTTGTAGGGCACCTCCACCAGGTCGGCCGGGGCCAGCGAGGCCGCCTTCTGAATGCTGGCGCGGGCCTGCTCAAAGTTCCTCTTCTGGCGGTGAATCTGGGAGATGCGGAGGTAGTTCTGCGGGTCCTGGGGGTCGGAGCGGGTCAGGATCTGGTAGTGTTCCAGGGCCTTTTCGTAGTTCTCCGACAGAAACAGGTGCTGAGCCAGGGCGCGGCGGGCTTCGTGGTTGTTGCGGTCCTGCTGGACCGCCTTTTCCAGGACCTGGGTGGCTTTTTCGGGTTGATTGGCCTGCTGATAGGCGGCCCCCAGGGCGGCCAGAAGGCGAGACTTGGGGTGCTTGGCGGTGACCCGTTCCAGCATCTCGATGGCGCCCGAGGCGTCGCCGATCTCCGAGTACAGAGCCGCCAGGCTGGTGAGGGCCTCTTCGTGCTCCGGATCCATCTCCAGGGCGGTCTTGAGGGTCTTCTCGGCCTTCACCGAGTCCCGCGAGACCCGATAGAGGTTAGCCAGATGAAGGTGAGACTCCAGGTCCTTGGGCTCCAGCGCCAGGATCTTCTCGTACTGCTCGATGGCGCGCCGGACCAGATCTTCGTTGATGCCGCGCTGGCCGGGGTCCGCCAGGTAACCCCGGTAGATGCGTCCCAGCACGCGGCGCATCTGGATGTTGTTGGCGTCGCGCTCCAGCACCGCCTCGGCCTCGCTCACGGCGTCATTGAGGCGCCCCACCTGGGCGTAGAGCTCCACCAGCTCGGAGCTGACGAATTCGGAGCTGGGATCGGCCTGAATGGCGAGCTTGTATTCCTCGATGGCCTTGTTGATGTGGTCGGTGCTGCGAAATTCCCGGGCCAGGTTCTCGTAAAGGTGCGCCATCGCAAAGTGGTAGTAAGCCGCGGCGCGGTCCGGGGTCTTCTTTTGGTTGGCAGGACCTTGCTGGGCGCCCAGGCAGGCGGCGCACGCCAGCCCGCACCAGATGTTCTGGAGTCTCATGGAACGAAGGCTCCCTCCGTCGTCCACTATAGTATAGCGGGTTTGCGGTCAGTTTTCAGTTGTCAGTTGTCAGTTGCCAGTTTTCAGTTGTCAGTTGCCAGTTGCCAGTTGTCAGTTGCCAGTTGTCAGTTGTCAGTTGCCAGTTGCCAGGCGCATAGACCTCCGTCGTCTCCCGGTCGGGGAATAGCAATCCGACCCCCGTCGGTGAGCCGGTTGGTATCTATCAGAGCATTCACTGCCAAAGGTCGGTGTCGATTTGTCGTTGTTCGGCCAGGGCCTGATCAAACTCGGGGTCTTGCTTCCAGCGCCCGGCTAGCGGCTTCAGAGACCGGGACTTTCGCTTTTCGGAAAACTTCCACCGCAGTAGTCAATTCCTCGACCACTAGCCGGTTCAGGCTGATCTTGGGGCGATGCGCCTGGTTGCGCAGCGCCTGGTCAACCCCCGCAATTGTCATCCCGAGCGCAGCGAGGGATCTGCTGTTGTGTGCCGGGGCGACAGCAGATCCCTCGCTGCGCTCGGGATGACACAGGCTGCGCTCGGGATGACAGGTCCTGGCCGTGTCCCACCAGTCGGCCGGTAGAGCCCCGAGCTCCTGACAACTGAGAACTGACAACCGACAACTGACTGATTATTGGCCGGCGGCGGGGGAGCCCTCGCGAGCGAGCTTGACGTGCCAGGCGCGGCCGATCTCGCGCAGCGCCGCCACCTCGGAAGGCTGGAGCTTGGCATTCATCATCAGATCGGCGGCCCGCAGCGGCGCCCGGGCGCAGTCGGTGTTGCGGTGGTCGGTGGTCTTCAGCAGGGCGTGCATCAGCTCGTGGGCCATCACGCGGGCGGCCACGCGGTAAAACATGGCGTCCAGTTGGAGCCGGTTGGGGGTAACGGCGCGCTGAGCGGAGACGACTCGGGCCATGTCGTCGCAGTGCAGGTTAATGAAGGGGATCACCTCGCCGTCGTTGACCACGGTGGTGCCGAGCTGAAGCCGCCCGTGAGACGTGGCGGGAAGTTCATCCATACGGCGGGGGTCGCAGCGGCCGGTCAGGTTCGCCACGATGGCGCGGTCGTAGGTGCCGGGCTGGACCTTCAAATCCGTCAGCCAATGGAAGCCAAGGCCGGCCGGCCGGAAGACCTCGTCGACGCTCCGGCGCAGCTCACGGGCGAAGGCCGGCGCCGGCTGCTGCTGAAACGTCAGAATCAGTCCCACGGTGGGTTTGGCGAACTGCGGCGAGGCCGTCTGACCTATGACCGCCGGAGCCACCAGCAATACACCCAACAAAATTCGAGGCGCCACTATCTTTCCTCCTGGGGTCTGACACGGCGCCTCTGGTACAATAAGGCGGCTAAACCGTCGCACGCAAGTGCGTCGTGTTTTCCCCGGCCCGCCCGGAGGGTGCCGCCTCCGGGTGGGCTTTTCATTAGACGCTCGACCGAGCAGATAGTAAGACGAACCAGACTCGAAATTGTTCCCTTGTGATATAAGTTAAAGTTTCCCGGTTTGTTCACCTTGGAGGACACGATGCCTTTCTCTCTGCCCCCTCTGCCGTACGCGTCGGAGGCCCTGGAACCTCATATCGACAAGACGACGATGGAGATCCACCACGGAAAGCACCACAACGCCTATGTCACGAATCTGAACAAGGCCCTGGAGTCGGCGCCGGACCTGGCCGGCAAGACCATCGAGGAGCTGCTGGCCAACGGCTGCGCCATCGTGCCGGAGACCATCCGCACGGCGGTGCGCAACAACGGCGGCGGCCACGCCAACCATTCGATGTTTTGGCAGATCATGGGCCCCAACGCCGGCGGAGCGCCGGTGGGCAACCTCGCTCAGGCAATCAACGGCGCGTTTGGCAGCGTCGACGCCTTGAAGGAAAAACTCAGCGCCGCCGGGATTGGCCGGTTCGGTTCGGGGTGGGCTTGGCTCACTAAGGACGCTTCCGGAAAGCTCGAGATCAACTCCACGCCCAACCAGGATACGCCGCTGATGGAAGGCAAGTTCCCGGTGATTGGGGTGGACGTGTGGGAGCACGCCTATTACCTGAAGTACCAGAATCGCCGGCCCGACTACCTGGCGGCCTGGTGGAACGCGGTCAACTGGCAGGAAGCCGAGCGGCGGTTCAACCAGGGCCGGTAGGCAGGGCGTTGTAACCCTTTCCGCCGAACCGGATCCAATGTGGGTAGTTCCATGAGACTGGTTCGATCCCTGGCAGTGGCGCTGGCGTCGGTGGCCGGTTGGGCTCAGCAGCCGGCCGAGGAGATCCTCCAGACCGAGGCGACGCCCAAGCCGGGGGAGATCTGCGCCGGCTGCAACCAGCCGATCGATTCCCTCGACAAGGTGTACCTGATGGAGGGCCAGCGAGTGGCGGTGCACCGCGGTCACTGCGACGACGTAGTGCGGGCAGCGCCGCTGCCCATTCTGGCCCGGCTCCGGGCGACCAACCAGCCGTCGGCCGAGCGCTGGTTCGGGTGAAGAATCTGCCACAGAGGCACAGAGACACAGAGGTTGAAAAGGGTCTTCCCCGCGCCCCTGGTGTGGGGGGGGCTGCCGGCGTTCGGCCTGATCCCGCTGCTGGCGCTGTTCCATGGGGAGCGTTATTGCTCCTGGATCTGCGGCTGCGGAGGGCTGGCCGAGATTCTGGGAAACCGCTGGCGCCACCTGGCGCCCAAGGGGCCGGCCAGCGTCCGGTGGGAGTGGATGAACCAGGTAGCGCTGGCGCTGGCCGTGGTCGTGACCGGGATGATGCTGAGGTCCAGTCATGACAGCGGAAGAAAAAAGACTCGAAGAATCGCGGCAACGCAACGTGCACTGGAAGCGCTGGGGACCCTACCTCAGCGAGCGGGCCTGGGGGACGGTGCGCGAAGATTACAGCCCGCACGGAACGGCCTGGGAATACTTTCCTCATGACCACGCCCGGTCCAAGGCCTACCGCTGGGGCGAGGACGGGCTGGCAGGCATCAGCGACCGCCACCAAAACCTCTGCTTTGCCGTTGCCCTGTGGAACGGCCGGGATCCCATCCTGAAGGAGCGGATCTTCGGTCTGACCGGCAGCGAGGGCAACCACGGCGAGGACGTCAAAGAGTATTACTTTTATCTAGACTCGACCCCCACCCACTCCTACCTGAAGTACCTCTACAAGTATCCGCAGGCGGAGTATCCCTACGGGTGGCTGGTGGATGAGAACCGTCGGCGGAGCGGCCGGTGGCCCAAGAAGGATCCGGAGTTCGAGCTGTTGGAGACCGGCGTTTTCGACCAGAACCGCTACTTCGACGTGTTTGTGGAGTACGCCAAGGCCAGCTTCGAGGACATCTGCATCCGGATCACGGTGGTGAACCGCGGACCGGAGCCGGCGCGGCTGGAGTTGCTGCCGACCATCTGGTTCCGCAACACCTGGTCGTGGAACGGGGGACCCAAGCCGCGCCTGTGGCGGGAGGGGAACGCGGTCATCTGCCAGCACGCGGCTCTCGGGCGGCGGACGCTCTACTGCGAGCACCCCGACGAGCTGCTGTTCACCGAGAACGAGACCAACTTCCTGCGGCTCTACGGCGCCAACGGCGCGGGGCACGTCAAGGACGGCATCAACAATTACATCCTGCACGGCGAACAGGAGGCGGTGAACCCGGAGCAGACCGGCACCAAGGCGGCGGCGCGGTACCGCCTGGAGGTGGGGCCGGGCCAGGCGGTAGTGAAGCGGCTGCGGCTGGCCGACGGGGAGCGCAGCTTCGAGGACTTCGACCAGGTCTTGGCGGCGCGCGCCGCGGAGGCCGACGAATTCTATGCCCGGCTGGCGCCCCCGGAGGCCAGCGAGGACGCCCGCCGGGTGCAGCGGCAGGCCTTCGCCGGACTCCTGTGGTCGAAACAATTCTACTACTACGACCTGAAGGCCTGGCTGCGCGGCGACCCCACGCAGCCGCCGCCGCCGGCCGGCCGCGATCACGGCCGCAACTCCCAGTGGACCCACCTCTACAACGCCGACGTCATCTCCATGCCGGACAAGTGGGAGTATCCCTGGTACGCTGCCTGGGACCTGGCGTTCCACTGCCTCCCCCTGGCGCTGGTGGATCCGGAATTCGCCAAGGAGCAGCTGGTCTTGATGCTGCGCGAGTGGTACATGCACCCCAATGGGCAGATCCCGGCCTACGAGTGGGCCTTCGGGGACGTCAACCCGCCGGTGCATGCCTGGGCAGCCTGGCGCGTCTACAAGATCGACAAGAAGCGCCGCGGCCAGCCCGACACGGCCTTCCTCGAGCGCGTCTTCCACAAACTGCTGCTGAACTTCACCTGGTGGGTCAACCGCAAGGACGCCGAGGGCAACAACCTCTTCCAGGGCGGCTTCCTGGGGCTGGACAACATCGGGGTCTTTGACCGCTCGGCGCCGCTGCCGACCGGCGGCTACATCGAGCAGTCCGACGGCACCAGCTGGATGGGCATGTACACCTTGAACATGCTGGCCATCGCCCTGGAGCTGGCCCGCACCAATCCGGCCTACGAGGACGTCGCCAGCAAGTTTTTCGAGCACTTCGCCCACATCACCCGGGCCATGAACGAGCTGGGCTCGGACAAGATGGGGCTGTGGGACGCCGAGGACGGCTTCTACTACGACGTGTTGCACCTGCCCGACAACCGGCAACGCACCTTCAAAATCCGGTCCATGGTGGGGCTGGTCCCGCTGTTTGCCGTCGAGACCCTGGACCCCGAGCTGGTCAACGCCTTGCCCGGCTTCCGCCGTCGCATGGAGTGGTTCCTCAACAACTGGGAGGGGATGAAGGATTACATCGACGACCGGCGCATGCCCGACGGGGGCATCCGGCGGCTGCTGGCCCTGGTGAACCTGAAGCGGCTGCCGCAAGTGCTTAAGTATATGCTCGACGAGGAGGAGTTCCTGTCGCCTTACGGGATCCGTGCGCTGAGCCGCTACCACAAGGATCATCCCTACCGGTTTGAGGCCGACGGCGCCGAGTACCGGGTCGATTACGAGCCGGGAGAGTCGGCCACCGGACTGTTCGGAGGCAACTCCAACTGGCGGGGGCCGATCTGGTTCCCCGTGAATTACCTGCTGATCGAGTCGATCCAAAAGTTTCACCACTTCACCGGCGATGATTTCAAGGTCGAGCTTCCGACCGGCTCCGGACGGATGACGACCCTGTGGGAGGTGGCCGGCGAGATCTCGCGCCGGCTGAACCGGATCTTCTTGCGGGACGCCGCCGGCCGGCGGCCGGTCTACGGCGGCATCGAGAAGTTTCAGATCGATCCACACTGGCGCGACCTGGTGCTGTTCCACGAGTACTTCCATGGCGACACCGGCGTGGGCGTGGGCGCCAGCCACCAGACCGGTTGGACCGGGCTGGTGGCCAAGATGCTGCAGCAGAGCGGGGAGTAGCGAGGCGGCGGAGGAGGCCAATAGTGCAGACACCGTCTGCACTTTTTGACCCTTCCAGGACGGCGGAGTTCGAAAGGCCAACAGTCTAGGCGGCTAGGCTGGAGGGGAGGGCAGGCCCATGAGGATTGACCGGGAGACCTGCACCGATTATGCGCGTTCGTCGAAACTGGAGTGGTTGGAGACCAACGGGACCGGCGGCTTCGCCATGGGGACGGTGGCGGGGGCCAATACCCGGCGCTACCACGGGCTGCTGGTGGCGAGCCTCCGGCCGCCGGTCGACCGCCACGTCCTGCTCTCGAAGCTCGAGGAAGAGGTGAACCAGACACCCCTGGGGGTCAGCCAGTACCCGGGGACCCTGGCCCCGGAGGGCTTCCGTCATCTGACAGGGTTTCGCCTGGACCCCTTCCCGGTGTGGTCCTACGAGGCCGGCGGCGTCCGGATCGAGAAGAAGCTGTTCCTGGTCGAGCGCCGGCAGAGCGTCGTGATCCAGTACCAGGCGGACTGGACTTGCCGGCTGCGGGTGCGGCCGTTCCTGGCCTATCGGGATTACCATTCCCTTTCCCACGCCAACAGCAGCCTGGACGGAAGAACCATCGACACCGGCAGCTCCATCGAGATCCGGCCCTACGCCGGGATGCCGGCGCTGGCTCTCGCTCACAGCCCAGCCGCCTTCGAGGCCGGCGGCGGCTGGTATCACAATACCGAGTACCTCGAGGAGCTGGACCGCGGGCTGGACTTCCGCGAGGACCTCTACACGCCCGGATCGCTGGTGTTCGAGCTGGGACCCGCTACGCCAGCGTGGATCGTGGCGACCATCGAGAGAGCAGGCGCCTATGACGCCGGCACGATTCGGGAGCTGGAGACCGCCGAGCGGGAGCGCCGCCGGCCGCAGAGCCGGGACCCCTTCGTTGCCCGGCTGCTGGCCGCCGCGGACCAGTTTCGCGCCCGCCGCGCCGACGGCAAGCCGACCATCATGGCCGGCTACCCCTGGTTCACCGACTGGGGACGCGACACCATGATCGCGCTGCCCGGCGTGCTGATTGCCCGCGGGCTGCTCGACGAAGCCAGACAGGTCATCCAGGGGTTTCTGGATCATCTGAACCAGGGCCTGATCCCGAACCGTTTTCCCGATCGCGGCGAGCAGCCGGAGTACAACACCGCCGACGGAACCCTGTGGATGTTCCAGGCCGTCTATGCCTATGAGCAAGCGGGAGGCGACGCGGCGTTCTTCTACCCGGCGGCCAAAGAAATCATCGGGTGGCACGAGCGGGGGACTCATCACCGTATCGGCGTGGATCCGGCCGACGGACTGCTGGCGGCCGGCGGGCCCGGCTCCCAACTGACCTGGATGGACGCCATGGTGGGCGATTGGGTGGTAACCCCCCGCGACGGCAAGCCGGTCGAGATCAACGCCCTCTGGTACAACGCCCTCAAGCTCATGGAAAAGTTTGCGCGGCAGGCGAGTGATTCCGCGGCGCCGTACACCCGGGCCGCCAGGCGAGTGAAACAGAGCTTCGCGAAGGCGTTCTGGAACCCCCAGCGGAACTGTCTCTACGACCGGATCGGCGCCGACGGCCCCGACCCCACGCTGCGGCCGAACCAGATCTTCGCGGTCAGCTTGCCGTTCCCGCTGCTCGACAAGAAACAGCAGCAGGCGGTGGTGAAGACCGTGGAGCAACACCTGCTGACCCCGGTCGGGCTGCGGACCCTGGCCCCCGGCGAGGAAGGCTACCGTCCCAGGTATGAGGGCGACCCGTGGCGCCGGGACGGCGCCTATCATCAGGGAACGGTCTGGCCCTGGCTGCTGGGGGCGTTCGTGGCTGCCTGCCTGAACGCCTTCGGGCGGTCCAAGAAGAACCTCGATTCCTGCCGGCGGCTAGTGCGGGGGATGGAATCCGAGCTGGAGCGCGGCTGCCTGGGGTCCATCGCCGAGATCTGCGACGCGGATCCGCCGCATCGGCCCGCCGGGACGGCGGCCCAGGCCTGGAGCGTAGCGGGGCTGATCACGGCGCTGGCGGCCCTGGATGCCCGGGCGCCGTGGGCGAAGCCGGGGAGGGAACGCCGATAGCGGGGCGCTTCAAGCCGCGGCTCCCCATCCTTTACCAGCTCAGCCGCCCGGTCAGCTGCAAGACGCGAGACGAGTTGGCGGACGTCTGGTTGAGGATGATTCCCGTGGTGGCGTTCGGCAGGTTGGTGCCCGGCATGTTGAACACGTTGAAAAAGTCGATATTGAACCGGAGAAACATCTGTTCTCGGAGCTGCATCGACTTGAACGCCGAGGCGTTCATCGACCAGAGCATAGGGCCGAGCACGAACTGGTTCTGGAGCGGGTGCAGGTTGTTGTTGTACTCGACGCGCTGCACCGTGCCGTTTCTCAGGGGAACCCACACGGTGTTGGTGTCCCACAATGACGTGAGGTTGGTTCCGGCCGGGGCGTTAGGCTGCGGAGTGGTTGTGCCATAGGGGATCAGCGGCTGGACGGCGGGCTTGTAGTTGGACGGCACCCCCATCACGCCATTGGGTCTGCCGGCGGCGTTCACGCTGTTGATCCGGTTGGCCGGAATGTAGCCGTTGTAGTAGAGCCACCCGTCGTAGCAGACCCCGCTCCGGCAGTCCTGAATCGGGTATTGCTTGCCGTAGACTTCGACTTTTCCGGGCGCGCCCCACATGGTGGTCGGCAACTGGAAATACCGGCTGGCGAGCGCCCCGTTGCCGGCGATCTGCCAGCCGCCGATGAGGCCGTTGAGCAAGCCGTTGGAGTTGCGTCCCAGCGGCTTGCCGCGACCGAAGGGAAGATCGACGATCCAGTTCCAGTTCACGCGATGCTTGGGAATCGCAATGTCCCGCCGGTAGAACTGGAGCCGGTTGCGGGCCTGGTTGTCGTCGGGGACCGCCCCCGGCAGAAACGTGTTGGGGGCCCTGAGGATGTCGTCGCGATAACCGTCGCCGCCAGCGCGCATGGCGTTGCTCATGGAGTAGAATACCTGAAACGCATAACCACCGGAATACCGGCGCTGCGCCTCGGCGACGAGGCTCGAGTTGTTGGACCAGCCGGACTTCTGGTACTGCCAGATGGTGCCGAGGACCTCCCGGTCGAAATTACGGGTTGCCACGTTGGCGAACTCCCCGGTTGGCAAGGGCAAGCCGGTGGTGGCGTACCAGATATAGGCGCTGGGCCCATCATTGTAGGAGTAATACTGGTTCAGCCGGATGCCGTTCGTCCCCACGTAGCTCAGCCGGACGCTGGTGTCGGCGAGGATTTCCCGTTCCAAGGTGAAGTTCCACTCGTGGGCGCGCGCCGTCGGCAGGTGCGGGTCCATGTGGTAGACCGTTGCGGAGCCTCGGCTGAGGCCGGTGACTTTGGTGAGGTCCAGGACCTCCTGGCTGTTGGCGCCGGCGATGGTCCGGGGCACGGAACGTAGCAGGTAGTTCGGCAGCCCATCGGGGCTCTGCTGCGCCGTATTGGGATTGTTGGTGAAGGTGGCGGTGGTGGGGACAATCGCCCGTGTTTCACAGGTGAGCAGCTTCAAGGACTCGGGAAAACTATAGAGGGCGTAGCCGCCCCGCAGAACGATGGGACGGCTCGCAGGCCCCATCCGGTAGGCAAACCCGAGGCGCGGCCCAAAATCCCACCGGTTGGGATAAACGAATTTTTTCGGCAGTCCGGACTGCTCCCGCGTCTCGTACTTGACGCCCAGGTCCGCGAAGGCTTTCGCGATGGCGGGATGGGCGTGGTTCAGCTTCACCAGGTCATCGAGAGTCCGTCCCATCACGATGGCATGTGTCTTTTGGTCGAAACCGAGGATGGTGTTGTCGCGGTCCCTGGCCGGACTGTTGTATTCGTAGCGCAACCCCAGGTTCAGGGTCAGCCTTGAGTTCACTTTGAAGTTGTCCTGGAAGTAGGCGGAGTTCTCTCCGGTCCGCATGTAGAAAAAGGATGGGAAATACCTGGCGTAGTAGGTGGCGACCCCCAGATACATGTTGGCGGCGTCGTGGCCCGTGAGGGGAACCGCGCCATAAGAACTGCCGGACGCAGGATCATAGAGAGAGGTACCCAGGGAGTTGAAGAAGATGCGTCCCTGGGTCTCCTGGGTGTCCGCAAGAATATCGATCGACTCGTAACGCCATCGACCGCCGAACTGAAATTCGTGCCGCCCGTGCACTTTGGTGAAATTCTGGTCGAAGTTGTAGATCCGGCTGAAGTCCATATTCAGATTGGCGGCGGAGTCGTAGTCCATCCCGAACCCGGTGGAGGTGATGCGCGGGAAGCCCACACCCTTGAAGGGATTGGAAAGTCCGAGCTGCGTGGTGATGTCTTGGTTGACGATGGGAGTGATCTCGCGATGGTCCCGCTGCACGCTGAAGATGGTCTCGCTGAAAAAGGTAGGCGAGAAGGTGTGGGTCCAGGAGGCCACGCCGCTGTCGTTCTCACCGGCGTCGATATAGGCATTCGCTCTTCCATCCAGGGTGGTGGGGCCTCCGCCCAGGGAGGTCGTCGACTGCCGCGTGTTAGGGTTGTGCGAGTAACGGAAGAAGAGCTGGTCACGGTCGGAAAGGCGGTGGTCGACTCGCGCCGTTTCGGTGGTCTGATTCCTTCGGTCGTATCCTGTTCCGAACCAGTTGGCCGACACCAGCGGGTTAACATTGGGATGCGTCGGCGCCGGCGTGACGTTGTAGAGATAAGTGGCCAACGGGCTCCGGCGGTTGAGCGGAATCTGATTGTTCGGGAACGGCTGCCGCCGCCAGTTGGCCTCGGTGGTCGACGGATCGTACAGGGTAGAGCGTTGTCCCGCGGCGTTGATCAGGCCGCTGAAATCACCTTGCCGCATCGCCTCGGTAGGCATGGTGACGGATCGAGTGGAAGCCGATCGCTGGATGAAGCCCTCGTAAGCAAGAAAGAAGAATGTCTTGTTTCTGCCGCTGTAGAGCTTGGGCAGGTAGACCGGCCCTCCCAACGAGAAGCCGAACTCGTTGCGATTCAGGGGAGGAGGCTTCAGGTAGAAATCCTGGCGGGCACGCGCCACGCCGATGGCGCTGTTGCGGGAAGTCTCAAACGCGGAACCGTGAACCTGATTGGCGCCCGCCTTGGTCACCAGAATGACGGTGGCGGGGCGGTTCAGCTTGGCCGAGGAGTTGCTGGTTTCCGCCCGGAACTCCTCGATGGTGTCCAGTCCCGGGGGCCGCTGGGGGAATTCCTGCCGCTGCCGGTTTGCCAGGACCGCTCCGTCCTGCAACAGCTCGACCGCGTACCGCAGACCAAACACTCGGGGCACCGCGCCAGAGCTTGCTTCGATGCCAGGAGTCGTAATGTAGAGCAGGTTTTCGATACGCCGCCCGTTGACAGGCAACTGCTCGATGCGTGTGCGTTCGACCACGGTGGCCAGGGTTGGGCTGGTGGTCGTCACCAGGGGCGTGACGTCGCCCGCCACCGTAATCTCCGTGACGGCGGCGCCAACCTTCAGCGCCGGGTTCACCTCGGCGGTCTGGCCCGCCTGCAGGGTGAGTTCGCCCTTCCAGGTTTCCATGCCTGGCGCTTCCACGGCGATTTGGTACGGTCCCACCTGCACCGGCGGAAACAGATAGAACCCCACTTCGGTGCTGGTGGTGGAGTACTGCCGGGATGTTTGAACATGGGTAATCGTCACCTTGGCCGCCGGAAGGACCGCGCCGCTAGCGTCTCTTACCGTGCCCTGAATGTTGGCCGTACCCGTTTGCGCCCAGCCCTGAACAGCCAGAGCGAAGAAACCCAGAAGAGCCGCGCTCTGGGGCCGGCTCACCTTCCGAATCGCGATCCGCATGACGCCCCCCCCCGAGCCCAAGCCGGGATTTCCATTTGACCTCGCCAGGCCAGTATACACCGATGTGCCTCTCCTGGCAGCCATTCGAGCTAAGGGCTGTGCCCGGCGAGCTTTAGTGAGGTCGTGGACGAGCCGGAGGCAAAGCTCGTGATTCTCGGACCTGACTATCCGCACACCGCCAAGTCGACGGACAGCCCCGCTCGGCAGGCCGCCGGACAGATCCTCGAGCGTGGTGGCGCGGGGCGGAATTGCGGCACATTCTGGTGTTTCTAGCGGTCGATAAGACCCGTCTCGCCGACCTGGACAAAGCCGCGCGGTTTCACATGACATGGAAGAGCTAGCGGATTGTCAAGGGATCGGTTGACGGCGGAACCCGATCAGCGGCGAGCCGCGTGGCTGAGGTAGGCTGAAGGCTGGCCCCTTATGCATCGCCTGCCGTGTCGCCAAACCAGAGCCAGCCTGGTGTTTCTGTTGTCAGCCTTTTGCCTGCCGGCGGCGCCGGCCGAGCCTGCGGTGGTTTTTCTCTGGCCGAACGGAGCGCCGGGATCGGAAGGCAAGACCGCCGCAGAAGCGGTCCGGTTGAGCCCTGCCGGCGAACGCGTAGTGTCGAGCGTCCACAACCCCTCCCTGGCGGTCTATCTGCCGCCGAAGGAGTCGGGAACGGGAGCGGCGGTGGTTATCGCGCCGGGCGGCGGGCACCGGGAACTGTGGACCGACCACGAAGGCCACCATGTCGCCAGATGGCTGAGTGATCGGGGGGTGGCGGCTTTCGTGCTCAAGTATCGGCTGGCACGCGAGAAGGACTCTACCTACACCGTCGAAGGGCAGGGGCTGGCCGACACCCGGCGAGGCCTCCGGCTGGTGCGGAGCCGTGCCTCCGAGTGGGGCATCCTTGGGGAGCGGGTGGGGGTAATGGGTTTCTCGGCTGGGGGAGAGCTGGCGGCCCTGGCCAGCACGCGCGAGGAGGCTGCCAGCGAGGAGGCGGCGGATCCGGTGGATCGCCAGAGCTCCAAGCCGGCATTTCAGGCCCTGATCTATCCGGCCATCCCTCGGGAGATGAAACTCTCCGGCGCCACCCCGCCGGCGTTCCTGGTTTGCGGCGAGAATGACCGCCAGAACATCTCGCAAGGGCTTCCGGAGCTCTACCTGGCCCTGAAGCGGGCCGGCGCTTCAGCGGAGTTGCACGTCTACGCAGGCGTGGGCCACGGATTCGGCCTGCGCGAGAGCAATCGAGGGGCGATCTCCGGCTGGGTGACGCGCTTCCGGGAATGGCTGGAGACGCGCGGCCTGCTGAAGAGGTGAGTAGATGGGCGCACGAGGCACTCTGCCGGCACTGATCCTGGCAGTAATGCTGAGCGGCGCGCAGTCCGGCCGCGGCCATCGGCGCTGGGCGAATTACGAGCCGGAAATGCAGAATCCCGCCGAGGATCCGCCGGATGCCTGGGAGGAGACGGAGTTCGCCTTCGCCCGCCTGCGCTTCCGCTCGCCCCGCGACGGCTATTACCGCTCCCGCTGGGGCACCGACGCCAACAAGTCCGAGCGCCAGTTCATCCAGGGATTGCGCCGGCTGACGCTGCTTCACGCCAGGTCGGTCGAGCAGATCGTCGACATCGACAGTGATGAGATCTACGATTGGCCCTGGCTATACGCGGTGGCGATCGGGGACTGGGAGTTGAGCGAGCCCCAGGTGACGCGCCTGCGGAACTACTTTGAACGCGGCGGCTTTCTCATGGTCGACGATTTCCACGGAGAGCGGGAGTGGAGGGATTTTGTGGGGGGCATCGAGCGGATCCTTCCCGGCCACCCGGTGGTGGAGCTGGCGGATGACGACCCTATCTTTCACGTGATGTACGACCTGCGGAAGCGCTTTCAGGTGCCCGGGCTGAACGTCGTGTGGGGACCGGGCTACGAACGCGGCGGAGTGGTCCCGCACTGGCGCGGGGTTCTCGACCCCAAGGGCCGCGTCCAGGTGGCCATCTGCTTCAACATGGACCTGGGGGACGCCTGGGAGTGGGCCGATTTGCCCGAGTACCCGGAGCGCTACGCCTCGATGGCCTACCGGCTAGGTCTCAATTACGTCATCTACGCGCTGACGCATTGAGGGCGGCCGCCTGCTAGATCGTCGACCAGATCGTGGTGAAACACTGATTGGCCACAGAGGCACAGAGACACAGAGCCTGAACCAAAGGAGGTTTTCTCTGTGCCTCTGTGCCTCTGTGGCAACCCCGGCACAGAGACACAGCTAGGCCTCCACCGGCGGATGCTCCCGGTGAGGCGGCGGCGCCGGCAGCATAACCTGGCGCGCCGGATCGAAGGCCATCACCCGCCCCTTGCGGTAGGATTCCACCCC
>Ga0247727_10004393_pt1 | contig 29940 bp, 28 predicted proteins | sample WisWelCaveWW1625_FD_202498 | JGI IMG/M metagenome (GOLD analysis project Ga0247727, IMG submission 202498) | Biofilm microbial communities from Wishing Well Cave, Virginia, United States - WW16-25 | ecosystem: Environmental > Aquatic > Deep subsurface > Groundwater > Cave microbial mat | place...
ACCCCACAGGATAGTCCACAGCCACTCCAGTGATTCACTGGGCGTTGCAATCGGGCGACGCCCTTCCAAACCAGCCCCGAGTAACTGACTGACGATATGGGCATGGACAGCGACCCCGGGAATCATACGGCCGGTGTCATTCCCGGAACTGAACGGTGTATGGAACAGATCAGGAACACTCTCGGCCGTGACACCAAAAAGAACAATCTTGTTTCTAATCGCGTCCGCATCGACCTGACCAGTGAGCAGAGCGGTCAATGAGAATGAGAGTGGCCGGCTTTGCCCACGGTGAAAATCAACTAATATTTGATACCCGCCGGCGTCAGCGCCGACATATCCACCGTCGTAGGACCCAAACCGCCTGAGGGTGCTGGGTCCCAGGCGAAGCTGCTCAGGATTATCAGGGTCGGGCTGCGGTCCAATCCCCTCCTCAGCAAGAAACAGTAAGGCCAGTCGAAGCGCAAAGCCATATTCCGTTCGGTCTCCGACCTCCTGGAATAGTAAGCCACGGCGAACAATTCCGTCGGAATCGATGAGGATATCATTGAACGCGACTTGCTCGGTCCCGGCCAGCACCGGAGGCGGAGGGATACTGGCCACCATGCCACCACCAAGCTTCGTCACGGTAATGATCCGGGGATGTTCGACGAGGATCCTGTTCAGGTCTGCGTGACCGGGTTCGACAGGGATGTCACGATAGATATCAAGCCCGATCGCACGCGGCTGGAACTGCGCGAGCCGCTTCAACGCCTCGGCCAGAATCGCATCGGTAATCGGCCACCGTCCTTGACTTAAAATATCCTGCTCAGTGACCGTAATCAGAACAACGCGGGGATCAGCCCCCTCCGACCCTCGACGGGATTGGATCAGCCAGTCGTAGACTGTTAATTCAAGGGGCTCAAGGATTGAGGTGCTGCGGATGCCGAGGACGGAGAGGGCAACTAATATTCCCGCAAGGATGCTGACGGCAAAATTCGACTGGCCCAGCTTCAGGAGAGTGCTCACGGCGAAAGCGTAGACTACAGCCAATTATTAAGCAACAAGAACGCTGCCCAGTAGGCGGGATGATTGTACTCAGGATGTTCGAGAAATTTGATTTGTGCACGCTGAAGAGCCATCGCTGTGGAAGCCACGGAATCGTCATGCAGTTGTTGATAAAACTCGGTGACCAGCTGGGAGGAAGCCTGGTCGTCAAGGAACCACAGCGAAGCCAACGCGCTCCGTGCCCCTGCCTTGATCGCCACACCGGCCAAACCGAGCGCGGCTCGGTCGTCACCCGCAGCAGTCTCGCAGGCGCTCAGGGTGATAAGGGCCAAGGGTTCTTCTCGAAAACGAAGCATGCCCACGTACTCTTCCAGCCGGTCCATCGTCAACTTGCCATCGTAGGCGAGCAGGAACGTGTCTTTGCCTTCGCTTTGGAACTGCCCATGAGAAGCGATATGCATGACCGAGTAGGGATGCGTTTTCAGTTCTTCCTCCAACCGAGACATCATAAATTGCTTGTTCAGGAGGATGGTGCCCCCGTACAGTCGCTGGATGGTCTCCACCTCGCGCGAGACATGGGGCAGCGCCGGAAAATCCTGCACGGCCTCGGTGATGCCCACGGAGAGAATTTTGATGCCTTTGCGATCCAACGGCCGAGGATCCGTGAGCGTGACGCCGGGTGTTGTCGCCACGGCATATTTTTTGATGAGAAATTGCGTGCCGTCATGCAGGGCGGCCAATGGAATCGTCCGAAGCGCACCGTCAGGCACAATGACCAGGGTGTCGATCCCGGCATCCGCCCACAGCGGCTCAATCGGCTCGATCAGCCACCCGTACAACTTCTTGGCATGGGATAGATATTCCCGAGTGCTGCGTTTTTCCAGGAAGTCCCGAAATGCTCGGATTTCCTCCGTCAAGGCCTCAGCACCGACTGGAACGGTCTTTCTCACCATTCCCGAAGGCAGACTCACCAGAATCTCCAAACGGTCCTGCAGCATGATGGGATAAATCACGGCTGCAGTCTTTGAAACCAGCTCCAGACCCGTGGCGTGGGACCGCGCGGCTTGTACGCAATCATCCTGAAAGTAATCTTGCAGCTCCGCCACTTTGAACAGTTCAACCGTGTCGCGGGCTTCGCGTAATACGGCCTCTTGATGCTGTGGGTCGGCATCACGTTCAGAACCCCGAAGCAGAAGATCGGCCAGCTCAAAGTACACGGCTCCAACCGTCTCACGAAAAGAGGCGTCCGGCTGGTCTTCAGCGATAGCGGCGGAGACTTCCGGGCGGATGGACTGAACTGCGACGATCGCTTGCCGATACGCGTCAATCGCCTCCTTAGGCCGTCCGAGGCCTTTCAAGAGTCGGCCCGCCTGCCACTGCCACCGGTAGAGCGCTTCGGATGCGGCTGCTTGCCGGGCCATCAGAATCGCATGTTGCGTCACATCGAGCGCTTCGCCATACCGACGCTCCTCTTCATAGAGTTTTCCCAAATGACCCCACGCATAAGACGAGGCCAGATGGTCGCCCAGTTGATCAGCGATCCTAGCTGCGTCATGAAACGCCTGATAGGCCGCGAGCATGAGGTCTGTTTTCAACTCAGCAAGGGAGGCGCGGAGCTTGGCATAGGTCAGCCCGACCGTGATGAACGAACTGACCTGCTCGTGCGAGGGTTCGAGTGCGCGTAAGATGTTGGCGGCCTGATCGAGCTTCGTCTTGCTTTCACGATACTGTTTCAGAGGCACAGACACGCGGGCGCTATTGGCCAAGGCCATAGCCGCCAGGGGCTGGACCCCGGCTGCTTGAGCCATGTCGAAACTTTCGCGGTAGGAAGCCAGCGCGTCGGCAAATTTTCCCTGCGAAGCGGCCAGATTTCCCAGATCGTTCACGATGGCGGCTGTCAACGCAGCCTGGGGAAGCGTCTTGGCCCGCTGGAGGGATTCTTGCAGAGACCGCTCCGCCTCCGCGTGCTGCCCGCCGGCCTGATACAGGCTGCCAGTCCTCCAAAGAATCCGTATCGACAGGAGAGCATCGTCACGATCCGCTGCGAGGGCCTTGGCTTGATCAAGCCGAATCGCCGCCGTCCGATAACGGCCAAGCGACTGGTAGGCCTCGGACAGACGGATCAACGCATCGATCTGCTCCGGGCGCGCGGCGGACTTCTCGTAGGCTGCCTCCGCGCTCGTCCAGCGCTCGACCGCCTGCTCGAAATCGCCATGCTGATACGCCTGGCTGCCGTCCTTCATCAGCTGATCGGCCGGAGACACCTCCTGCGCATGGATGTCAGCACCAAATCCCACACAGAGACACAGGGAAAGACTCACGAGAATAGTGTGTTTCATGACGGTTCTCCTTATTCGCGCGAGACTCGCGAGAAAAGCGGGACAGGCGCGATTCGAAGTTCTGAGTGCTGAGTGCTGAGTGCTGAGTGCTGAGTTCGAAGTTCGGAAAACCTCGCACTTCGGACCTCGAACCCTCGTCTTTCTTATCCGCCTGTAACTCAGAACCCAGAACTCAGAACTTCTTTGCCCGTCGGCCTTTTCCCGCAGGATGCTCAAAAAGGCCGTCCAGCAAGGCCGCAGCGAGCGAAGAGGCGAGGCGTACGCTTCGGTACGTTGAGCCTCTGAGCAATGCGAGAACGCCGCTGGCGGACTTTTTCAGCATTCTGCTAAAACACCTCGACCACCAACTGCAAATGCACACCAGAATCCTGGTGGTTAGTGTGGGGATTCGGAACATGATTCAGACGCTGGCCCCAATACACCTCGAAGCGGCTGCCCTCCCAGAAATGCCAGATGGCTCCGGCTCCCACACTGGCCAGCCACTCCGGAGAATCTGTCGCGACGGTGGTATTCCAGGCCCTGCCATAATCGAAAAACGGGACCAGGTACAGGAGTTCTCTCCCGACCGCCGACGTGTACAGCGGAATTCGAGCCTCGAGGGATCCCAGAAAGACGTTGTCCCGAAGCAGCGTGAACTCTCGGTAGCCTCTCACGCTATAGCGCCCGCCCACCGCCATCTGCTCGATGACAAACAGATGTTTGTTGCTCACCTGCAAATCCGCCCGCGCGAGCAATTGGATATTGGTCGGGTTCAACCGCCGGACCAATTGCGTCTGGCCCAACCAGGAAAAGAATTCTCCTGTGGCCTGGTTGGGCCCGCCGTTAACCGTCGCCCCCAGGATGGGGAGACCGAAACTCATGCGAGACTGGGCCGAAATGACCTGGTTCGGCGCCCGCTGTACATACTCTTGCGAGAAGCGCAGCACCGATACCTGGGACACTCCGTTGGTGGATCCGCTCTGGAATTCAAACGGGTTTCCCAACAGAGTCGTCTCGAACGATTGCGACTGGCCGGTCAAGGCCAGGGCCAATTCCTGAGAGGGCGTGCGAAGGACCGGCTGCCGGAGAGTAAATGCGAACGATTGAAGCTTGCCGGTAATATCCAGCGGCTTGAAACTGTTCTCAATCGCCGTGAAATCGAGCTTCCGGTAGTCAACGCTAAAGGTTGTATCATACGGGGTGATGGGGGCAACGTAGTTCACGTTCAAGTTCGGATTGATCCCGCTGCCATGAGCATTACTGCGTTCGCGCGCGATCTCATCGGTGCCGAACGATTGACCGTATCTGACCCGGAGCATGTCCCCGAAGCCCAAGAGGTTTTCATCCGCGATAGTCCCAAACACCTGATTGGAACCGACCCCCGGCGCCGTGAAGTTGTTGTATTCGAGCCAGGCCTTGATGGGCCGGCGCTCGGCCACCCGAACGTTCAAGACACTGGCCCCGCGCGTCTCGCCCCGTTTCAACTCTGCGTTGATCCGTTCGATGCGTGGGTCGGCTTGAAAACGTTGCAACCGTTGTTGGAGCGCATTCACGTTGACCGGTGGGCCTGCGTCGAGCCGGAGCCGGCTGGTGAAATAGCTGGCGCGGAACCAGTAATTGCCCTCCACGTCGATCCGGGCCAGTTTCCCTTCGACGATCTGGATCGTGAGCACTCCATCCACAATCGCTTGATCCGGCACCAAGGCGCCGGACGTGCTGTAGCCGTGTCTCACGTAGAGCAACGTCAGGGCCACACGCAGCGATTCGATGTCTTCCGACGTGATCTCCCGATTGCGGTAGGGATCAGTGACCTGGGCCAACTCTTCCGCCGTGAAGACCGTGCTTCCCTGAACCCGGATCTCTCTGGTGAACATCGTCAGCTTGGGAAAGGGCCCGCGCAGCTCCGGAACGGGAGCGGGGGGTAGGATACTCGGCAGGGGCGGCTCCGGTTCCGGAAGTTCCTTGGGCAGCGGAGTGGGAGCAGGCGCGAGGGGCGAAGAAAGGGGCTCTTGCGCCCACCCTACGCCGGATAGAATTGGGACAATGAGGACAACCAGCGCCGCAACGACCAATCTCACAGGCAAGATCCTTGACAACCCCGAAGCGTTTCAAGTTTCGAGTTGCGTGTTTCAAGTTTTCTAAGGATTCTCTGTCAATCTGAAACCAACACTCGAGACTCGCAACTAGAAACTTCCACGGCGGCATGCATTCCCGAGCTTCGCCAATTGGAGAGGCCTGGTATCGTACTGCGGGAGCAAGCCCTGGCCAGCCAAACGTGGAGCGCGCGGAGGCTGTCCCGACAAGGCCAGCCCACCAAGCTCCGTCAGGAACGAAGGACTGGGCAAGAACCCGCCAGGCTCCACCGGTAGCCCCTCACGCGCAGCAACCACGAAGGTGCTGAACTTGCCGTCCGCAACCCGGGCCGCGCACTGTTGGGCGAGCAGAGCGGCGGCGCTGGAGAAGTCCTGCGACAGGACCACTAGCTCTCCACTGACGTTCTGCACCGGCGCCCGTATATCCACCGTACCGCTGATTCCAAGTTGCGAGGTGGCATCCACTACGCTATCGGCAGAACTGAGAAACACGTTCGATACGAGGGAGATGTTTCCACCTGAACCGGCAAAGGCTGTGGCCAGAATCTGGCTGCTGTTCAAAACTACGAATTGCGGGTCGATTGAGATATTGCCTCCCGCGGTATCCGCTTCGCTCCCCGCCACTGAGGTGGTGATCTTGCTGTCGGTCAGCTGAACCATTTCCGGCGCGGTAATCGTGATTTGACCGCCGCTGGCGTTGCTCGATTCGGTCGTCATCGAGCTGTTCTGCAAGATGACGCTCGAGGCACTATTGATCGTGACGTTGGCGGCATTGCCAGTGCCGGTGCTGCTGCTGTTGATCGTCGCCCCGTTCGTCAGGCTCGCGCTTCCAACGTCCAGCACCACGTCCCCCCCTCGGCCTTCACTGATGCTTTGGGTCGTGATGAAACCAGTGTCCAGGGTTAACGTGTTCGCCGTAATGGTTATCTGGCCGGCATCTGCATGGCTCGCCTGGCTTGCAATGTGGCTCCCGCTTGAGACATCGACTGAGTCAGCCTTGATGGTCACATCCCCTCCCGCCGCTGAGGTGGTCGGAGTACCGGCTTGGATCACGGCCCCATCCGTCAGGCTGATCGTCTTGGCCTGCACCGCGATGTCGCCAGCACGAGCCGTGCCGATGCTATCCGAAACGATGCCGGAACCCAATCCTGAAAGGATGATTGAATCCGCCATGCTTCCCGCCCCCTGCAGTCCCTGCACCGTGACCGTGGGGCCAGGTTGAGCATTGTCATCGGTACTGCCGGTTACAGCTGCGATGGTAGCCCCGTTTGACAATTCGGCCTGCTGGACGTTAACGACGATGTCTCCTCCACGGCCTACAGCACTCGCCGACGCACTGATGGCGGGGCCAGCCCCATCCAGCGTCAAAGACTTGGCCGTGACGGTCACTCGTCCCCCATCGCTGCTTCCAAGCGACTGAGTCGACATGTTACTCCCACCAGAGAAGGTCACTGACTCCGCCACGCTGCCCACCCCCAGCAGCCCTTGGATGGTCACATTTCCGCCCTGACCTCCGTCTGGGTTGGAGTTCTGTGTCAGGGTCAGGATTAAGGCACCACCTGTGAGGCTTCCCGTCCCCACGTTCAAGACCACATCCCCTCCCACGCCACCCCCACCAAAAGTCCCCGTGACGATCACAGAGGAATTGTCCATCGTCAGGGTGCGAGCACTCAGCTGCACATCTCCCCCTCTTCCTGGCCCAGAGGTGAGCATAAACATGGCAGAACCATTGGAGAGTGCGACCGAGTCTGCAGAGCTGCCAGCCCCCCCCAGCCCTTGCACCGTCACGTTCCCGCCGTTTCCGGAACCCGTCTGCCCCGTCGTGAAATCCAGTCCGGTTGAACTCTGAACCAACGCCCCGTTGATAAAACCCACTGTCGTTGCATTGATCGAAATGTTCCCCCCATCGAGATCTCCACTGTTGATGGTTTGGATCATCGCTCCATCCATCTGGACGGCCCCGGCCGTCATCTGCACATCGGCCCCAGGGTCTGCTCCAGAATTCGATGTCACGATGGAACTGCCTGGGCCGAGAGAGATTGTATCGCTTGGAGCGGGGCTCTCAGAGGTGCTGAGGGTGGCATCGTTCATGGAGAGCACGAGCTGCCCTCCTTTGATAAAAACCGTGCTCGTACCATGGACGTCAATGCTCGAGCCCGGCGCCAGGGACACCAATCCGTAAGATGTAAACGCTGCGGCGGATGACGGGTCCACCGGATTATTCGGAACCGCCTGGAGTGATGTCGCATTTGCGAGTGACTCGCCTGGTAACGCCGCGAATTCGCCAGGTGAGGCGGCGGTCGCGAGGTGAATCCTCCCGCTCGGCGCTGAGAGTTCCGCCCCGCCTTCAATGACGACTTTCCCGCCGACCAGCGAGATCGAATTGGGGGGAGTATCGGGGAGAGCTGGGGAGATGGACAGATTGCTCCCCTGGAACGTGATCGTGGCAGTCGGATCTGGCGCGGTCAAAAACCCATAGGCAGCCGGTGATGCCGAGAGAAATTCGAAGGCTGAAGCGTCAATGGCGAGGATGCTATTGGTCAGGCCGTCGCTGGCGGGATTGGCATAGAAATTCCCGCTGTTGACCCCGTCGAACAAGCGCAGGTACTGTGCGGTGGTAAAGCTGACCGACCCGCCCACATTCACGGAGCCGTTGGGCCCAAAGACGATGCCGGATGGATTCACCAGAAACAAATTTGCATTCCCAAAGTCGGTGGTCTGAATGGTGCCATTGATGTTTGAGGTATTTCCGCCTGTGACGCGACCGAGGATATTGGAGGTTGGTAGCCCGGTGTTGTTGAGCAAGTTGGCAATATCCCCGCCTCCAACAGTGAACTCTCCGAAGCTGTGAAAGAGGTTGGGGCCATCTCCCGGTCTGGTCCCTCCGGTAATGTTGTAAACCCCATCAGAAGGCGGCTGAATCGGAACGACTGTGCCAAGACCGCTTGAGGTAATGTTCGTCGTCACCACTTGCTGCGCATCCCCGACAGCAGGCGCAATCAGAAACAGAACGAGCGTTGGGAGAAGCGCCCACAGCAAGGCCTGCCGCATGATTTCAGGATGGCGCGACCGCGCGTTGCTGTCATCCATAGTTCCCTTCCATTCGTGACAGGGGGAGCAGCTCTCACTGCTCCCCCATGGCTGAGAGAAACAGCCACGCGACATACCTCGTCTTACGACCTGACACGGCCTTCTTCGATACCAAGACCTCGTTAACCGCTGCAATCCGTCATCGTCACCGTCCTCACTTCTTCCTTGATTCACGATGGCCGTGCGCCGTGCACGTGGCGATGTCGTCGGCCGCAAGGGTGAGCACGTGAAGGGGACCCTTCGTACCATTGGGCCCAGTGTCAACGCTATAGGAAAAACTGCCGTTGAGGACCGTATTCACGCAAGACCACTGGTCTATCTGCCAGGTGCCTGTCTTGCTGGTGGGAAAGCCCGTAAAATCAAACTTCCACTCGCCGTTGTCCGGGTCAAGGTCTTCGACGAGGGGGCTGAAGGCTTTACCAGCTTCCCCAAACGGGTCAACCGTGAGGGTGTGATTTTCGACGACACCCTGGAGGGTCGCCTCGAGGACGAATTCTTTGTCCTTGGCCTCGTTGGCCGGAGTAACGTCAAGTATGATCGTGATGCACGGCGTACCCACACAGGATTCCGTTATCACTGCGCCAGTCGCCCGACCCCCCTCAATATCGCTATTTCGGTTGTCGTTCATTTTGTTAGAACAAATCGGTATGAACTGCGAACAGGGCGCAAGTTTATTCGTCCCGTCCCCCTCATCACAAACTCCACCGCAACCACTCACACTGTCGTCGGACCTGCCCACGTCACTTCCTATAATTTTGACCTCGTAGTCGTACTTGACACTCACAGCGCACGTGGTACCTTGCGTAGTGCAGTTTTTAGTCCATGTCGGGGCTATTTTGGGTACGTTGGTTCCAGGCACACCGGTAGCTGCGGGGTAAGTAATGATAGAAAGACCTGTCCCGACAGAACATTTTGCGGCGGTACCAGAGACTATGGGAAGATTAGTGGGAGTAAGGGCCGGACACGTGGCCGTTTCGGATGCGCCGGGCGGGAAGTATGCAGTGACGGTGACTTTTAACACGTCATTAGCGATCGACTCACCACTACCGGGTGTGAGCGTCATGTTCGCCGATAGGGTCCAGTTCCAGGTGCCGGATGGATTCGAGAAATCATTCCGAAGGACCATGTGGGTCGTGATTCCACTAGCAGAAGCAGTCGTCGGCCTGATGGTAAAATCGGTTGCCTTCATATCATCGGTAGAGCCGGCAACGTCGTTAACTAACACTCTGAACCGGTTCCCCGAATCGACATTCCCGACGGTCCACGCGCCGAATGTTTTGGTATTAAGGGATGCAGTATCACTGACACCGACGACGACGTAGCAGTGAGTAAAGCCCGTGTCGACTCGTACTATCTGGCCACTTACCACTTTCCAGCAGGCTGGCCATTTGGTGGCTCGTTGAGAGTCACTGGGATTGGTCAAGAGCAGAGTAGCAGTAGCCCCATCTATCGTAAGTGTCGGCGGCAGGGCCTCCGAAGGAAGCGGAGCCATCAGTCCTCCCAGAATTCCGACTATCAGCAAACTAAACAGGAGCCCAACCCATCGTAGACTTCTCATAGAGACCTCCCTCAAAAAAAGTTAGATGCTCAGAACATAGTGATCGTACATGTTTCTACGGTTGACTCAGCACAACCCTATTGCCTAGATGATTTCATGGGAACATCGAACCGACGGTCCTCTCTGATTGTGCACATCGATAAGCTCATTTTAGGAGGGTTGTCAATCCCCCCAGATGGGCTATAGAGGCTGTTACTCCCCCAGAAAGGCTTCTCGCGTTTGAGGAGATACGTTCGCCTTGGAGTACAGCTTATTTAACTAGGGGCAATCGCCTCGGCTCAACTCCCTCTGCAGCGGAACTGTCCCCTATGCACTGTCCTGCGCATGCGCAAGTTTTAGACCTGCCGGTTGTCGCGCTGACAAGGGATGGGCGCAAAATTCCAAACGATAGGATTGGAGCGCGGTTTGGCAGGTTCGCATCACAGCTCTTCCGTACAGTGGGTGGTCCAACAAGATATTCTGGCTGAATCTAAAACGATTCTAGCTGAATCGGATTTGATTCTCATAAACTGCGATCGCCGATGTTCAGGCCAGAGGCCCGGGACTAGAGGCTGATTGCTATCTCATGTGCCGAGATGCCTCTTTCTTCGCAAGTTTTGCCCTCCATCTATGCTCATTTAGAAGTTCTGCCAATCCCCACCGATTGGCTCCCCTCATTTGAGGGAATAGGTTGGGCGGGACGGGTGAAATGAAGCCAGTTCTGAGTTATGAGTTTTGAGTTCTGAGTTAATGACCAGCGAAAAGGGATGGAGGGGTGCCGTTAGCCAAATAGGTTTTCGAGCAGCTGTTCTCGGCTAACTTTCAAGTGCGTGCTCACGTCTTAGCAGGATGCTGAAACAGTCCGCCAGCGCCACGCACCGTGGCGCGTGACGTGGACAGACTGGGTTCCCACCTCGTTTGGCCCGTCTCGCTCGTCCCGCTTGTCTCGCGCGATTATCCTGCGAGGACATTCTCCTCTTGTCCCAGACGTGCGGACCAGTGAAGTTCTGCTGTGCCGAAATGGTTTTTCCGCAGCCTGCTAAACAGCCCCTCAACCTCGACCTTTTTATCGATTCGCTGAGTTAGTCTTTCCTCGCCGCACTCTATCCATGCGTGACGACCGCTCGCAAGTGAAAGACGGCTCATACCGCCTGCTGTAAGGTGTTCGGTTAAACACGCACAATGATACTTCGAGACGAGATCAAATTGACTTCTCATGCTTCCTCTCGTAGGCTGCCCGCATTGAACGATCCCTGAGAATGACCACGAGCATGACGACCGCCACGCAACATCCGTACGTTGTTTGCACCGAAGAAATTCTCCATGGCGCCCCGATCATCGCCGGGACGCGGACGCCGGTGCGGGCGATTGCCGAGTTGTGGAAGTTCGGCGTCGCCCCAGAAGAAATCATCGTGCGGCTACCCCACCTCTCGCTTGCCCAGGTGTTCGACGCCCTCAGCTACTATCAGGACCATCGCAGCGCGATTGACGAGGACATCCAGCGCCAACGCGTCCCCGACGATCAGATCCATCCCCGCCTCCGGTGAGCGACGCCTCGCTCTTCATAATAACCTCTATCAGTTCGTTGATCGGCATAAGACGCAGGAGTCGGTGTGATCGCGCGACTGGTCGATCCCTAAAAGAGGCAAGTGCGCTTGATTTTCGTTCTTGAAGGGGCTAGACTAAGGACTGCCTGACTATCAGATAGTCTGATAGTCAGGTATTTTGCAGAGGTTCTATGGCCACAGAAATGAGCAAGGTAGGCAAACGGGGGGCCGTGGTTATTCCGGCATCTCTGCGGCGGCGCTTCGGCATCCAGGAAGGTTCGCTTGTGATTGCTGAGGGACGAGCGGAAGGAGTCCTCATTCGGCCGGCTGCAGCATTCCCCATTGAGATGTATGCCCCGGAACGGCAGGCTGAGTTCCTGCTGTCAAATGCGGTCGACGCCAAGGACTATGCGCGGGCGAAAGAGAAAGTGCGTAAGATGGGCCTCGACCCCCGAAAGATCCCTCACTACAAGCCGGTCCGCTCCTAGCCAGTGGACCAGGTCTTTCTTGATGCCAACGTCCTGTTCTCTGCTGCCTACCGTGTGGATACGCCTCTTCGGAAGCTGTTCTCACTGCCGAAAGTGATGCTGGTGACGTCGGCGTACGCACTGGAGGAGGCAAAGCGGAATCTTGCTTCTGGTCAGCAGAGGGCAGAGTTGGAACGGTTGTGCAAGACTGTCGAAGTGGTATCGGTGTTGTCGCCACAGGGAGAGAGTCCCATCCTGGCGAAGCTTCCAGAAAGCGATCGTCCAATTCTGTGGGCGGCAATCAGTGTGCATGCGACCCATTTGCTTAGTGGGGATTTCAAGGCGTTTGGTCGCTTCTATGGGCAAACCATCGAAGGTGTCGCCATCATGCCACCGGCAGAATATCTCAAAGGACACCGAGGGTACCAATACGAAGCGGAGAGTGTAGAGGAATCGTGAGATGATGTTCGCCATGCTCGTATGTCGTGAGGCGAAGATGGCTACCGGTTTGGCGTGTTGCAGAATAGCCGAGCTTGCGCAGAGAGTGAGCGAGATCACTCCCCGACAGATCACGGGGAAGCCTCATACGGTAATAACTTCCTCGCGGACATGGTGGAGACGAACGATTTTGGGGGCTTTCCCTTCTTCGAAGTGACACCGCACTGCATCGCGGACCTTGCCGGACAACTCAGCAATCGTGTCTGCTTCGGTAAAAATGGATTCTCCGAGGGCGCGCGCGACGAAGCCTCCCTCTGGAGCCTCTTCGACCATGAAAATCAATTCATTCATCGTCGTCCTTCAAGAATGACCGGCGGTCTCTTTTGCCATATACTAGTCGGGCCACTCGGTAATGTCCAGCCATTCTCGGATAGCCAGGAAAAGCGAGACCGGCGGGACGGCCAGAGAAATTTTGAGTTATGGGTTCTGAGTTAGGGGCGGACGGGGGTGCACTTCAGACAACCGTCACCATCCTCACGAATGAGACCCCCCACGATTGGGGGGATACCGCAATGGTTGCAAAGCCGCTATATAAAACGGTACGCTCGAAAAGCACTCCTCTCCATCTCTAGGAGGGACATCGGTTATGACACAGCCACCCTCCCCTGAGGCGAAAAACCAGTCCGGCACAGACTTCACGCGATTAAGCAAGGCTGATTTTTCAGACCTTCTCCACTACAAGACGCAGCTGGAAGCGGTCGAACGCATCAGCCAGGCCCTGTTTCAGTCGATCGATCTCGACGCGCTCGTCGAAACGACCCTCCGCATCGCACTTGAAGAGGTCGGCGCCGAAGCGGGCTCCATTCTGCTTGCCGATCCGGAGAAAGAAGAGCTTATCTTTCAGTATTCGATCGGCGAAAAGCCGGTTCCTCGCGGTACCGCCATTCCCTGGGATAAAGGTATTTCCGGCGCCGTCTTCCAAACCGGGGAGGCCCGGATTACGAACCAGGTCAACCACGACGCCAGCCATCTTCACCAGATCGATCAAACGACCGGATTTGTCACCCACGACATGATCACGGTGCCGCTCCGCCGCTGGAGAGGAGAACCGATCGGTGTCTTGAACGTGCTGAACAAGCGGGAGGGGCCGTTCACGAATCACGATCTCGGACTCCTCACGATCATTTCTGCATTTGCCGCGCTGGCGATTCAGCAGGCCAAGCAATTCGAGGACACCAAGAAAGCTGAGGTGGTGACGCTGCTCGGCGACATCGGCCATGACCTGAAGAATCTCCTCACTCCGGTGTGCGCCGGGATGGAGTTATTGAGAGCAGAGGTCACCGAGTTGTTCGGCGGGATGAGCAGCACTGAATTGAGCGAGAAGAAGGTGAACAAGGAGATCTGCGATGAAGCCGGCGAGATGGCGCAGAACAGCATCCGGCGGCTGCATGATCGCGTCAGAGAAATGGCCGACTGCGTCAAAGGATTGAGTTGGCCTCCCGACTTCGCGCTCTGCTCGGTCGGGCCGGTCATCCTCGAAGTGTTTCACACACTGCAGGTCCTGGCTCGGGAAAAGCAGATTACCTTGCGAACTGATGGCCTTGAATCGCTGCCGGAATTCCGGGCCGACGAGCGGAGGCTCTACAACGCGTTTTACAATCTCATCAATAACGCCATTCCGGAAACGCCGCAGGGAGGTTCGATCACGGTGCGGGGGCATCTCGATCGGGACACAGGGGGTATTGCGCTCGCTGTGACAGACACCGGGCGTGGGATGCCGCCCGAGATTCGAGACCGCCTCTTTTCAGCCAAGGCGGTCAGCACCAAGAAGGGCGGCACTGGCTTGGGAACAAAGATCGTGAAGGACGTGGTAGACGCGCACAAAGGGAAGATCTGGGTGGAAAGCGAGCCTGGTGTGGGAACGACATTCCATCTGCGGTTTCCCCTAGACCCTACGACCGCGCACTCTTAATGCGTGTGGGCGTGAGCGAGAGAAGCAAGACGTGCGCGACAGGCGCGACTCGCAGGCCGAAGTCTAAAGTCCAAAGTCCGAAGGTCGGGGTTCGAAATTCCGAACACTCAGCCTTCAGTCTTCGGCCTTCGGAACGCCTCAGCCTTAACCTTGTATCTCGATCAGCCCTACTTGACGGCCCTGCTCACAGCGCCCAATAACTGCTCTTGATCAATCGGTTTCGCGAGGAATTGTACGTCGGCGGCCTTAAACAGTTTGGCGGATCTGTCCAGCATTTTTGATCCGCTCAGCACAATGATCGGACACGACGGGAACTGGGAGTGCAAATAGGGGATTACGATGATCTCGTTTACCGTCGGCATACTGAGATCTGTAATGATTACACTCAACGGTGTCCGATTGGCTCCCGTTTTCACCATGGTGGCTCCCGCTTCTGGATGTTCGGCTTCGTCCACATCGTACCCTGCCTTCGTTAAGATGAGGCGCACAGACCTTCTCACATCCACCTCATCGTCCACGACAAGCACTCTCCCTTTACTCATAGCTCTATCCTCCTTTTCCAGGTTAGGCCCTTAGTTCTCTAACAGGATGCTGAAACAGTCCGCCAGCGTCGTTCTCGCATCGCTCAGAGGCTCAACGTACCGAAGCCGTACGCCTCGCCTCTTCGCTCGCTGCGGCCTTGCTGGACGGCCTTTTTGAGCATCCTGCGTGGTGTTCTCCTGTTGCCCTAAACGTGCAGGCCATTGAAGTTCTGCTGCGCAAAAATGGTTTTTTCGCAGCCTCTAACCCCCTTCGCGCGGGCTGAGGGTATCAGGTATATGGAATAAAGATCAATACCTATCCCCTCAGATGAGGGGGGTTACTTGGTGATCCTGATGGGAGATAATTCCCGTGGCCATACAGAACCAGACGGCTACATTCACGAACTGATCGGCGGTCTTGCCGACGCATTCTGGTGTCCCTAGGGACCGTCACGAAATCACTTGGAAGCTAGGCGTGGGGCGAGCGACACGAGACGAGAGGGAAATTCATTCCTTCTGGTCACCTCCTTCTTGCTCCTTGCCTCTCGCCTGAACACTTGTCACAACAGTAGCACTACGTTCGAACGCTACAAACAGGCCCGGCATGACGACTCCACGAGTCTCTGATACCGCATCCCATCAATATCCCAAACCCGAATTGCAAGAAACTCTTACGCAGCTTCTTGCCAGACGAGAATTGGAGCTTGTCGCTGCGCGGCGAATGTCGGAGGTCTTCTCTCAACACATCAAACTCCAAGACCTGCTGGAACAGGGGCTTCACATCGCACTGGATGTCGTGAATGCGGAAAATGGCTCTGTGCTGCTGGCCGACACCGACAATCGCACCCTCGTGTTTTATCACTCCATTGGTCAAAAACCCGTGCCACCGGGCACAGCGGTGCCTTGGTATGAGGGCATCGCCGGAACGGTATTTAAGACGGGAATTCCTGAAATCGTCCCTGACGCACAGGTCGATAAGCGCCATTTTAAAAAAGTCGATGAAGCGACCGGCGCTATTACCCATGACATGATCACGATTCCCCTGAAGCGTTGGGAGGGTGACCCCATCGGTGTCATTCAGGTCATGAACAAGCGCGGGGGAAAATTCCTCGACCAAGACGACCTGGCTATTCTCACCATTATCTCTGCACTCGCCGCTGTAGCGATTGAGCATACTCGTTTGGTGGAAGCCGCGAAGCTTGCAGTAGTGGCGCAGATGATGGGCGACATTGCCCACGACATTAAGAATCTCCTCATGCCGGTCGTGTGTGGCGCAGGAATCTTACAGACCGAAATCAACGAGCTGTTGGATCACTTACCCGAAATTGAAATCAAGCGGGCCACGGCCAGTCGCAACCTCTGCAACGAAGTGATTCAGATGCTGAAGGACGACGCGCACCGGATTCACGATCGCGTCGGGGAAATCGCGGACGCGGTCAAAGACCTCAGCACCCCGCTTGATTTTTCCGCATGCGAAGTGGCCGCCGTCGTCGGCAACGTGTTTCGCACTCTGGGGATTCTTGCCCAGGAAAAACAGGTCCGACTACTCACCGAGAACTTGGAGTTACTCCCGTTGATCGTGGCAGACGGGCGACGGCTCTACAATGTCTTCTATAATTTGGTCAACAACGCGATCCCTGAAGTGCCAGCAGGCGGCTCCGTGACCGTGTGCGGACAACCCCCTACGTCTGAAAACGCGATCGTGGTTTCGGTCATCGATACGGGTGGAGGGATGCCGCCGGACGTGAGAGATCGGCTCTTCACCAAACACGTCATTAGCACCAAGCCAGGTGGGACAGGACTCGGCACGAAAATCGTAAAGGACGTGGTCGATGCTCATGGGGGAACGATCAGGGTTGAAAGTGAACTTGGAGCTGGAACGAAGATACACATCCAACTTCCTCGCGCGCCAGTCGAGTCGCCTCGCTCTTAGCCCGGACTATTCATGAATACCTGCTACGTCGCCCGATCCTCTCGCCCGGCGGGGCTTTTCTCGTTCGGCCTCCTCGACGGACTGAGCGTTCGCCTACGTCGGCCTTACTTGCGAGAAGCCCCGGCGGGCTTCGGTCTCGAACGCCTCGCGACGGCATTCACGAATAATCCGGGCTAGGAACCGTGAAACGTCTCTTGACTTGGCTCGGGACGGTGAGCTTGTCGAACCGTGAGGCGTGAGGCGTGAAACGCGGGTCATCCGTGGAGCTGCAGGCGGGTTCGCACGCAGACAGGCCGATCCACTGCTCTTGCATGTGAAGCGTCGTTCGTTTCTGGATTCATGTGGACGTTTAACGTTTCACATTTCACGAACGACATGGAGTACTACCCAAGCAACGCTTGTTCTCCGATGGCTCGCCTGACTGCATCCAACAGCGTTTGTGCCTGGGTCGGCTTGATAAGATAGTCCACCACACCTTGCCTGAACAGAGAAGCAGCTGACTGGACGTCGGGGTGTCCAGTCAGAACGATGACGGGCACCGCCGGAAGCTTCTCCCGGATGAATGCGATGACATCATTCCCGTGCACCTTTGGCAATTCAATGTCGCAGATGATTGCATGGACTGAGAAATCAGTGGGATAGGATTGGAGCGCGGCAATGGCTTCTTCACCGTCAGCTGCTTCAAGAACTTCGTAGCCACCTTGTTTCAGCGCGAGGCCGACTGTTTTCCTGACATGCTCTTCGTCATCAACAATAAACACTCTCCCCATTAACATGCTCGTCCTCGCAGCGCCGCCTGTGAAATGATCGCTCACTTTATCGAGTGGGCCTATTGGTTTTTCCGTTCATAATGATCCCGTATGAGCTCTTCGTGGTTGGCTGCAAGCCCCACAAATTAGGTATCCCTCCAGATGAGGGAAGTCCGCAGCGCGCACATCTTGTCCGGATGATGTACTCTTCCATCTCCCTCTAGGCTATCCCCTCAAATAGACCCCCCCTCGTTTGAGTCTATTCACTCAGATTCCGCGACCCGGTAAATTATAACCTATTGCTATTGAAGTATCAGCCTTTGCAGAGAGGAACAGTACTCGGGCACGGATGGATTCATTAGTACGGGAGACAACGTGGTGGCGAACGGCTCGAAGCAGCCGATCCCCGCGACCACTTCCTGCTCTATGCCCTCTCTGAATCGGTTGAACCATTTCGTATGTCCCTTAGCCCGCATTATTTATGGCGGTTCGTCGCGAAATCGCGGAGGCGCGAGGCGGGGCAACACCCCGCCTGGGAGTTCCGAAGGGAGTGTGCCCCCTTCGTGGGGATTCTACAAGGGGGTTAGCCCCCTTGTAAGAGTGGGCGAGGCAGGCTCCAGAGCCGAGCCTGCCTGCCTGGACGCCGGGCCGACCGCGTCCCGGTGCGTCGCCCCCGCGCTTGCGAGGTCGAGCGCCCTTAGCATGATCGTGGCGGAAGAAAGAATACCGCAGTGGGTTCTGACTTTCGTCTCCGCGATTGCAGCAGAAAGGTACATGAATAATGCGGGTTAGAGGCTCACCGTGGAGGACCTTCGCCTCATGCTCGGAACCGTCTTGATAGTTGATGACGATGCCAGCATACGGACCACAGCCCGACTCGTCCTTGCGCACGAGGGCTATAGCATATTGACCGCGCCTGATGGCGAGACCGCCATTCAATTGATGACGACAGGAGACAACGCGGCCAAAGTCTGCACGCTGCTGTGTGATTTGCAAATGCCGAACATGGATGGGAAAGAGCTCATCAAGCATTTTCGGAAGCAGTATCCCGATATTCCGATTATCGTGATGAGCGGCGCGTCCGATACGGTACTCTTCGAAGGAATCATTGAAGAGGGGGTCTGTGATTGGATCAGACAGCCTGCTACCCGCGAGGCGCTCCTTGAAAAAGTGCAGACTGCGTCAAATCTCTTCGCCCTTCGGCAACAGCAAAGATCACAAGGATTTGAAGGGCCGAAATGAACCGGCATCGAAGCGCTAATGGTCTTCTATGATCACTGCACGGGACCACGGGCCAAGGGAAAAGATCGAGGGTCATGCTAGTTCAGGAGAACCATTACACTTACTCCATATCGCGGTCGTGTTGCGTCCTCTCAGCCAGGCGGAGCCTACAGTGTGAATATTAAAATTCTCGGTTGTCACGGCTCCGATGCGCTTCTGCAACCTGCAACCCGGCCGCACACCTGCAACACGTGTAGCCTCTTGCTAAACGGAACTCTTCTTCTTGACGCCGGGACTGTGGCAACCAAGCTTTCGTTGAGCGAGCAGAAGCAGATCCGCCACATTATTCTTTCACACCTTCATTTCGATCATATTAAAGGGCTGCCCACTTTAGCCGACAATCTGAGCGAGGAGATGAGCACCCCGATCGTTGTGGCGGCTATCCCTGAAGTGATTCACGGACTGCAACGTCACATCTTCAATACGGATGTGTATCCCGATTTTTTCAGCATCCCTACGCCGGAACGTCCCACGCTTACTTCGTCATATCTGAAACCTGGAAATGTGTATTCGTACTCAGGAGTCGACGTCACGCCGATCCTCGTGAATCACACCGTTCCAACGACAGGATTTATTGTGCAAGATCCCTCCTCTGCATTTGTCTATAGCGGAGACACCTATTCCACTGATCAGCTGTGGCACGAAGCGAAATACATCCCTCATCTCAAAACCGCCTTTATCGAATGTTCTTTTCCAAATTCTATGATTGAACTCGCCCGCATGAGTCAACATCTCACACCGGCTTTGCTCGCCCAGGAATTCAGAAAACTCGATCGAGACGATATATCGGTGTATGCCTACCATCTGAAGCCGGCATACAAAGATCAGATTCTGCATGAACTTCGTGAATTACATATCCCCGGTTTAACTGCCCTTGAGGAGGACCAAACGCTCACGATCTAGCAGGTGGGGGGGGAGCGGCCAGGTGCCCTTCTTGCTCGCAGAACGCGCACGATGAAGCGGTGCTCGTCCGATGCGCGCAGTAAAGGGCAGCCTCGGCCACTCCCCTAAAGAGAGGTAGAGAGAATTGGAAGGGCTGCACTCAACGTGCGCGGCGGACAAGACGAACGGGATGAGCGAGACAAGGTGAATATCCGCCCTATCCACGTCCCGCCTGTCTCGCCAGTCCCGCCCGTCTCGCGCGGCTATTCTGCCCAGAGAGTTTTTCCGCAACCTGCTAGAGGCTATATCGTGAGGCGTGAACCGTGAGGCGTTAGGCGAATCCCCCTCGACCCTCTCACGCCCTACCCTTTACACCTTACGTCCCCATTACCCCTTGCCTGACTTCCAATTGATTTCCCGACGGCATTCACGAATAATGGTAACTACTCAGGTGTTCAGACTGAAGGCTATACATGATCTCGCAAAGCACGAATAACCAGGGGTCAGGTGTTTAGGCTGAAGACCGAAGGCTGAAGACTAATAGCCTTCAGTCTATCTACCTGAGTCGTGACCAAGCAGAGATGAATCCTCGTTGCGCAAGAAGCCCAACCTCTAAAGCCTTCAGCCTATCTACCTGAGTAGTTACGAGTAATTATGCATTTCGACATCACCACCGCCATCGGCATGCTGGGTGGAGTGTTCTATCTCGCCAGTCACTACATGAAAGCCATGGTGCCCCTGCGGGCGTTGGCACTGGTCAGCAGCATCCTCTTGCTGATCTTCAGTGTGCTGCACACGAACTTCGACATCACGAAATTGATCGTGTTGCCGGAATTCATTCTGAACGCGATCCTGGTACCGATTAATCTCAGGCGGCTGGGAGAAATCAACAGGCTGGTAAAGCAGATCGAGCAGGCCACCGTGGAATCGCCGGTGACCGAATGGATGCTGCCGCACATGCACCTGCGCAAGCACAAGGCCGGCGAGGTACTGTTCCGCAAGGGCGATGTGGCCGACGAGCTTGTGTACGTGGCCAGCGGGAAGCTGAAGCTGGAGGGCATCGACCACTGCATCGGCCCGGGCGAACTGATCGGCGAAATCGGCCTCTTCTCGGCCGAGAAGGTGCGCACGCTGACGGTGGTGTGCGAGACCGACTGCGATCTGTACCAGATGACCGACGAGCAAATCTACCGCCTGTACTACCAAAACCCGAAGCTGGGCTTCTTCTTCATGCGGCTGATCGTCGAACGACTGCTGCGCGACGTGAAGCGCAGCGCGATCAAGCCGGAGACGGTTTAACAGGCTGCGGAAGGCATGTGGACACGCCAGAATATCGATGGCCCGCACGTGTGCCTGCGACCAACTCAGCCGAGCTGCACAACAGAAGAATATTTCCGCAGGATGCTCAAAAAGTCCGTCCTTGTCGTTCGTAAAAGGAGAAACGTCCACATGAGTCCGGAAACGACCGACGCTTCATGCGTCACGGACTATGGCCGCTAGCGATCACCTCATTCCATTGACTTTGTCATTGGGTCGGGTGGAAACTGAACGCAAATAAAAGCGGAGTTGCCATGCCCGTTAATATGGACCCTGCCAAGAAGCGAAAAAGACAGCCGTCGCCACCAGAGGCAGACTCGTCTCTGTCCAAGAAGAAAACGACTGTGTCGACACAAGCGCCTCAGTTCGGTGAAGAGACGGAAGAGGATCGGGTGAAGGCGCTGGCGGATGCGGAGCAGAAGAATCTGTGGGAGGCTACGGAAGTCATCGACATGGATAAAGCCTGAGACGAGAATAGCCTCGTGAGACGAGCCCGGTTTGTCTGGTCATCTTGTCTATCCGGTTTATCTCGCAGGATGTTCAAAAAGCCTGCCAGCAAGGCCGCAGCCGATGGAAGCACCGGAGGCGTAACATTTCTCACCCGCCCGCCCCAAGCTGCCAAGACAGCTTGTTCTCCAGGTGGGCTACGTTGAGGGTGCTTTCGAGGTGAGAACGAAGCTCGGGAAAAGCGCGTCTCGGCGCGCAGGGGTTGGGCGGGTGAGAAAACCGGCTTTTTCAGCATCCTGTCAGGCGGGTAGGAAGAAAAAGGCGATGGCCAGCATCAGATAGACCCCGACCAACATCACGCCTTCCATCCAGTTAGATTCTCCGTCCATCGCCACGAATCCCACAATCAGGACCGAGATCGTCACCGCAGCTACTTCGAACGGGGTGAAGATCAGATCCAACGATGTCCCGAAGAGATAACTGGCAAAGACAAGTAATGGCGCAACGAGCAACGCAATCTGCAGGCTAGACCCCACGGCAATCCCAAAGGCCAAGTCCATTTTGTTCTTTACCGCCACCATCACCGCCGTGGAATGTTCGGCCGCATTGCCCACAAGTGCGACAAGAATGACGCCGACGAAGACTTGTGTGAGCCCAAGTTGATGCGCAGCCGGCTCCAGCGCCCCCACCAACATCTCGCTCATCAGGGCCACGAGACAGGCCACCACGGTGAGCACCGTGATCGAGGCGCCACGGGTCCAGGGTTGTTCACCGAGGTCAGAGGCATCATGGGCCTCTCCGGCAAACAGATGGCTATGAGTCTTCAAGGTAAACAGCAGGCTTGCGATATAAATGGCGAATAATACAATTGATATTGTGAGGCTCAACTCTCGTTCAATCACGACGCCACGATCGGCGGCGGTGAAATGGAAGAGGGCGGGAATGATGAGACCCACAGCAGCTAGGAGCAGGAGACTTGCGCCCATTCCAGCAGCGGTCTGGTTAAACTTCTGCCGTTCGTACTTCAACCCACCGGCAAACATGGAGGCCCCGAGTACGAGTAAGATGTTGCCGATGATTGAGCCGGCGAGAGAGGCTTTGACGACATTGTGCAGGCCCTCGCGCAGAGCCACAAGTGCGATAATCAATTCCGCGGCATTGCCGAGCGATGCATTGAGCAGCGCACCAATGCCGGCACCGACATGGGTCGTCAAGTGCTCGGTGGCTCGCCCCAACAGGCCCGCCAGCGGAATAATGGCGAGTCCCGCCGACACAAAGACCAGCAGTGGATCGGCTCGAAGAACTTCGAGCGCGACAGTCGCCGGGACAAAGATGAGCAGGAAATCGAGCCAAGACGTGAAGAGATATCGCACTCGCAAACCCTAGCATGACCGTGAAACTTTGTCGATGAATCGACCCAGAGCACCCCACGCGCTGTTCTACCCCTTTCATCTATGCCACCCGGATACTCTGGCACGGCTCCTGACACGCTTCGCCACCGTCCATTTTCGCGACTTCATGGCGCTGCAATTGACCCCCATGTCCGGGATGACGGCGTTCCAAGACCGGATGGGCATGAGCTTCCCGGACCTCATCGAGTCCGGACGCCTCGTGCAAGGCTATGACGTGAGTGGACCGCTTCCGCCTACTGTGGCGGACGCCGTCGATCGCGACCTTCGCGATCCACTTTGGCGTGCACGCTTTCACATCGCGCTTCGCCGGGACCGTCGTCTCCAACATGGACTCTTTGAGCCGTCCCATAGTCTTCGTATCGGCGACAGTCTCGTGCCCCGCCCTGCCGCACTCCTACGTCTCATGGACGACTCGTTCAGACAGCACGCCTATGATCTCGGTCGGGTGAGAGCGCTATCGAAGAGTAGCGTCACCCTTGAAGAGGGGTACCACTTTGAATATGGGCTCGCCCTCGTGAAGACATCCGCCTCACTCGTCTATACACAGACCTTGGCCATGGCGCACAAGCTCCAACCAGTCACAGACTCCCCCGCTCATTTCTCGCTCTATGCGCAATCCTGTGTCCGAGAGAATTGGCAAAGAACCAACCACCTGCTCATCCGGCTAGGCTATTAGCAGGATGCTGAAAAAGTCCGCCAGCGTCGTTCTCGTATCGCTCAGAGGCTCAACGTACCGAAGCGTACGCCTCGCCTCTTCGCTCACTGCGGCCTTGCTGAACGTCCTTTTTGAGCATCCTGCGTGGCATTCTCCTGTTGCTCCAGATGTGCAGATCAGTGATGTTTTGCGTGGACACACAGTTTTTCCCGTGGCCTGTTAAAAGTTACAACCAAGTCTGCTAGAATTCGTCCCCATGGCCGGCACGGAAACCCCCTTCGCACCCCCCGTCACGACAGAAACCACCAGCATCGACGTAGGTGCCAGGATCGACGCGCGTGTGATCGTGTTCAACTGCGAGTGTCATACCTATGAGCAAGTCATTGCGCTCTTCTGCCAATACATTCCGGGCATGACCAGCGCGAAAGCCTTCGAGCTGGCATGGAAGATCGACCATGAGGGGGAAGCCGTCGTGTTCGTGGGTGCGCTGGAACAAGCGGAAGAGATCGCCGCAAAACTGGCGGGAGGGGGACTACGAGTGGCCGTGCAATAATCGCAGCCTGGCTACTTCTTGTGTTTCTTTGCTGTGGCTTTGGCTGATCGAACTTTTGCTTTTGGCTTAGCTTTTGACTTCGAGATGGCAGGACGCGATTTGGCTTTCGCAGGTGCGCGTTTTGCCGCGGACTTCCCATGTCTGAGTTTCGCTGAAGCGGGCTTCATAGGTGCAGTCTTCTTGCCGTGACTCCCCGACCCACCCTTCACGGGCTTCCCTTCCGCGAGCTGAGCCTGAAGTTTGTGTGTCGCAGATGTTTTATTCATTTTCGTCACCATATCGCCACTGTAGATTCGCACTTGATAGAGATCTAAGAGCTTGCCGATGGCCTTCTGATCGCCTTTCTTCGCGGCATTCAGCAACCGGCGGCGATGGTTCATCTCTTCTTCTTCGGTATGGGAAGCAGCCCGTCGTTCCATCTCCGTCCTTTCTATACTAGGTGCAGCAATATGCCGCGCAGTATAGCGGAATTCGTGCAAATGCACCAGATGCCCTGCACAGGCTGGGTACCACTTGAGCCTATTTTCATCCGGGGGTTATACTCCCGCTCACATTATTCTCAGAAGGAGACCACAATGGAAAATCAGAAGCATAATCAGCCGACCGTCGCCGACGATCCGAAGGCCCGCGAAATGCTTCGGCAAGCCTTCGAAAAAACTGCGCGATGGCAGAAAGACTTTAAGGGATTCTCTGCCGACCTGACAGTGAATGTGAACGGGAAGGAAACCAGCGGACCCATCATGGTGAAAGGGCCTCGTGAAGTATCGGTCCAACTGGGAGAGGCCGACGTGCAGAAGTGGGCGCAGGAACAGCTCGGTATGATCGCGGCACACCGTGGCCCGAGAAGCTTCGAGGAATCGGACGGCAAGTACTCATTGACCATGGAAGAAGACGGGCACCCGTTCGGCACGAAACTGATCATCCACGGGTCAAACTCGTTTTATCGCCTCAAAGACAATCGCATCACTCAGATCAATCGCAAGATGGCGCACCCCGGCATGACCCCCTTTGCCTTTACTATTAATGTGGAAGAGAGCGCGGTGACCCAAGACCAGAAGAATCTGACGACGAAGTACTGCGTGTACTACTATTCACCCGCCGACGGGAAGCTGACCAACGTAGAAAGTTTCACCGACACCCATATCCGTGTCGGATCATCGGATTTGCCGGCCACCCGCCGCATCATTACATACGAAAACGACGAAGTGATCGTGAAGAACTTGACGTTCACGAATCACCGATTACTCTAGCGATGGATTTACAAACAGGCTTTCCACGCAGCATGCGGGCCAAGCTAGAAGGTTATGTCCACCTGGCGCGCATGATCGATAAGTGCCGTGCCGTGCTGGCCGGCACCGAAGGCGAATACATCTACCCCTGCCCGATGGATGACCGGCTCATGGAGTTCGCAGGCATCACGGCCGATCATTTCACCGCAGCCGTCAAAGCCGATCCATCAGACGAAGCTGTGGCGAAATGGTTCACACAGATGGCGAAGACGCCTCCTCCAGCCGAGTTGGAAGCATGGAACAGAATGATGTTGACCCGCGGGCCAAGTACGCCGGAGAAGCGGAAATATTTTAACGAGATCAGAGATGCAGTCGATCCCGCCAGAACCGACCTCACCAGCTGGGCTGATCTGCAAGACCTGGAAGAAGGGCGCCACGTTCCACGGCAGGAGCCGGTACCCTAGCCGAATGGTTGCTGTAGCCTTGGGGGCAATCGATATGAACCGACATTACGCGCCGTGGCTACTTCTTGCGGCCACAATGGCTCTCACAGCCTGTGAAATGGGGCAGATGCTTCTTGAAAAAAACGCCCAGGGCGACGAACTACAAAAAGAGACAACAATCGGTGTGCCCCTTCCTCCCGGCTGCCCGACTTTCACCACTTCCCTCCCGGCAGGACAATCCGGCCTCACAGTTTCCTATCAAGAACCGACAACCAGTCAGGCCGGTGACCTACTCGCCAATCTCGCCCACACAACAATTTATTTGAGTTGGCCTAACGCCCAGACCAAAGCCATTCGCATTTGGACCAACGACGCACATGGCGGTGCGCTTGTTACTGTCCGCGACATACCCGTCCCCGCTCAGGAACTGGGGCTCTGTGTAACGGCGACAAATTGGGCCCGACAAGAATCGCCCCCTGCACCGCCGCCCCAGCCAAAACCGTAGGCTGCGTGCTTGAGTGCAGGTACCCTATTCCATTCGATATGCTTAGCAGGATGCTGAAAACGTCGCTCTTTTCACCCACCTACCCACTGGCATGCCGAGACGTGCTATCAGCCCAAAACGAGGGCTTTCTCTGATTCACAAATCCCCAAAGGAGCCTGCCAGACTGGCCTTCAGTGCGCGCATCGGACGAGCACAGTTTTATCGTGCGCGTTCTGCGAGCAAGGAGGGCACCTCGCCGCTCCCTCCTCACACCCTGCGCCTTACATCTTCAAGAGGGATTTGGCGCCACGAACACGAATACTTTGAGACGCTGGCCTGTGTGATTCTTCACGCCATGCTCTTCCCCGGCCGGTGCCATGGTCCCCTGCCCTGGACCAAGCACCTGTTCCTCTGAACCGACCTGAAACGTACCCTGCCCTTCAAGCACGAGATAGACCTTATCCTGCTCGCCGTGGATATGCCCCTTCTGTTCCTGCCCTGGCTCGAAGCAGTAGATGTCGCAGAAGAATCGTGGCGTCTGAAACATATTATTCTTCTTCATCTTCTCACTGCTAAACTGCTGATAGTCCGAGAGGTTTACCACATTCATTCGCCAACTCCTTCAGGAAGGTTTCGGATGCGTTCGACGACGCTCAAGCGTTGCCAGAATGGAATCGACCGAGATTACATGATGCGAGAGCCCCAAGTCCTTGGCCGGAAGCCCCATCGCCAGACCAAGTAACTGCGGCACATGCAAGATCGGTAAATGGAGCTCGCGGTTCACCGCACGACCAGCCTGATCCTGATAAATATCCAGGCTCATATGACAGAGAGGACAAGGCGTCACCATAAAGTCAGCCCCCTGCTCCTTGGCCTCTTTCATGTGCCCCCCTGCCATGGCCACGGCAATAGCTTCCTTTTCGAGGATGATGGGAAACCCACAGCATTTGGTTCTTCCAGCATAGGCCACAGGTTCGCCACCGACAGCCTTGATGACGCGCTCGAGGGATTGAGGATTCTCAGGATCGTCAAACCCCAGATCCCACGACGGACGCAGGATGTAGCAACCGTAAAACGGGGCGATGTGGAAGTCTCGCATCGGCACAGAGACCAGCGCACCCAGGCGAGCCAGCCCGATGTCTCGCACCACAATCCACAACAGATGTTTGACTTGGACATGACCTTGATAGGCCAGACCTTCTGGGGCCAGGAGAGCATTGATGCGGTTCAGGGTCCCTGCCTCTGACTTCAATCGTCGATTGGCTGCGCTCATCACCCCTTGGCAGGTGCCGCAGATCGTCATGACATCCAATCCAAGTGTCTCCGCTTGCGCAAACGTCCTGGCGTTGAGCGCCAGCGCCATATCGGGATCCGCTTCCGTCACGACCCCGGCGCCGCAACAGGCCGCGGCTGTGAGTTCAACGACCTCGATCCCCAATCGGCCGATGATCGCCCTCGTCGACTGATACAGTTCCGGTGTCGCCCCTTGCGCAGCACAGCCGGGGTAGAGCGCATATTGCATTGGTCTACCGTGACGGAAGATGGGACAGAGCCCGGTTGAGAGAATCTCGAAGATCGTCCATCGCAGCCGCCGTTTTTGACTTCACCTGCTCCCAGGAAGAGGCCGTTGCGGAGTGAATGGCCTCGACTTTCTTATTGGCCAAGTCCTTTTTCTTTTCTAACTCCCTGATCGCCTTTTGGACATCCGCTCTTGCTTCCCCTGACGCATGCTTGACTTGTCCACGAAGCTGCGTGATGCGCACTTGCATCTCATCCAGCTCTGTTTGAACCTTTCGCTTAAACGCATCTTTCTGCTGAATCGTATAGTCCTTGGTGGCCGTCACCGCCTCCTGCGTTTCCCGGATAACCGTGTCACCCGTCACCGGCTTATCAGATGCTCCAGCCGCTACGACAAGGGGTATGGTGACCAACCCTATTCCCACGATCCCCCACAACCCTCCGGTATAATTCTTCATAACAATCGCCTCCATCCCACCGAAGCACACCTAGATGTGAAGTATAACTTCCGCCTTTCGGAAAGTCACCGTGCATGGACCGTCCTGCGTCCCTCGACGTGGCGCGGGACGGTGAGCCCGTCGAACCGTGAAGCGCGACGCATGTGAGGAAGGCGCGATCCGAAGTTCGGATTCGAAGTTCCGAAAACATCGGACCTCGAACCCTCGTCCATCTCGCTCGTTCCACCTGCCTCGCGCGGCTATCCTCCGGAAGCATTCTGCTCTTGGTCCCCATATACCTGTCTATGTGTACCCGCCTGCAAGGCCACGGACAGGTATCACGGCATAACAGGAGAACACTTTCACTGGATGCTCAACAAAGCCATCCAGCGATCCGTGAGATGTGAGTCGTTAAACGCGAAAGGTTTGGAAGAAAGAGCACTCGGCAGTCCGACGTTTTACGTTTCACCTTTCACGGTTCTTAAGAACGACTCGAAATGCCGCTTGGTGAAAGGTGCGTCCCTGGACAACGCGGCCGTCTTAGCAGACTCAGGACGGGCAGGTGAAGTAGCATCTGGGGTGAGGGGGTAAGAACAGAGACGTTTTCAGCATCCTGCTAGGTGTCGGCTTCCTTTTGCTGTTGCACTCGCGGGTAGGGCTCCATTTCGATCTGCTGCACAATGTCCTTGAGGCGGGCCCACTCTGCCGGAGCAATCACCTCAAACTCAATGCCGAATTGCTGCCCTCGGTTCCACCGGACAATCGCTGCCTGAATATGAACTGGAGGTGCGTGCTCTATCGTTGTGATCTGGAGCTCCAGAGAGGCTCCTGGCTGAACGTCGGTGGGACTTTCGATGCGACAACCCCTGACGGAAAGATCGACGACGCTGCCCTCTCCGCCGACCATGCCGATGGAAGAAAACGAACTGCGAAATCGGACGGGAAACCGGGGGTTCTTTCGTTGCTCCATCATCGCGCCTCGCAGATCGGTGTCCTGCTACCCCTTTATATTCCCGATCGGACGCAATTCCGCCACCTTTTTTGTAATTCCCGCACGATCGACCGATTCTACAACTTCAGATATATTTTTGTAGGCCAGGCCGGCCTCCTCCGCAAGGCCCGACATCGACACGGCCTTGACCACAATGCCGCGCTGTTTCATCTGTAGCTGCAGCTGCTCTCCGCGAACCGTTCGCTTCGCTTGCGCGCGGGACATCGTTCTCCCGGACCCGTGCATCGTCGACCCGAACGTGTCGTGCACCGCTTGATCTGTCCCCACGAGCAGGTATGAGCCGGTCTCCATCGAGCCGCCACAGATGACCGGCTGGCCTGTCTGTCGAAACGTTTCTGGTAACTCCGGACTCCCCGGCCCAAACGCCCTGGTCGCTCCTTTGCGATGCACCACCAACTCCCCTTCTGCATACCGTTCTACCTTGGCGATGTTATGCGCCACGTCATACACCAACTCCATCCCCAGTGCCTCGGCGGACCGACCGAAGACCGTCGCGAAGGCTTCGCGAATCTGATGCGTGATGACCTGACGATTGGCAAAGGCCGTGTTCGCGGCACAATTCATGGCGGAAAAATACTCCTGCCCCTCGGGAGATCGAAACGGCGCACAGGCCAACTGCTG
>Ga0247727_10004394_pt1 | contig 29940 bp, 23 predicted proteins | sample WisWelCaveWW1625_FD_202498 | JGI IMG/M metagenome (GOLD analysis project Ga0247727, IMG submission 202498) | Biofilm microbial communities from Wishing Well Cave, Virginia, United States - WW16-25 | ecosystem: Environmental > Aquatic > Deep subsurface > Groundwater > Cave microbial mat | place...
CGGCACCGAGGCGGCTCCCGGTGATCCGAACGTGAGACATCAGACTGGCAACTCACAGGGGCGGGCCATCCCCCGGAGCTTTCCCTTGAACCCGGAACTGGTCATGGTCCGCCAGCCGCGGTCCGTGGCCGCCGAGAGGTTTCGGCGCCTGGCGACCGTGCTGGCCAACGAGCACGGAGAGAAAGTCCAGATCCTCGTTGTGACGAGCCCGACGCCGGCAGCCGGGAAGTCCGTCGTGGCTCTCAACCTCGCGCTGGCGTTCGCCGGCGAGCCAGGGAAGACTCTGCTCGTGGATGCCGACCTGCGTCGCCCGACGGTGGAGTCCTGGCTGATTCCCCCGCCGGCGCTGGGGCTCTCCGAGATCCTCGCTCGTCAGGCCGACCTGGAGGACGGGATCCTGGATCTCGCGGACTTTCCTCTCAGGATTCTGCCTGCGGGCCGTCCGGTGAACGATCCGATGAAGCTGCTTTCCTCGGAAGAGTTTCGCTTGTTCGTGACCAAGCTCCGCGGGCGCTTTCCGCGAATCATCATCGACACTCCACCGATCCTGACGTTCTCCGATGCGGACGCCATCGCGGCCCTGAGCGATGGGGTGCTCCTGGTCGTCAAGGCGGGGGCAACGTCACGGGTCGAGTGTCTTGAAGCGATCTCCTCGGTCACGTCCTCCCGGGTTCTCGGATTGGTGCTCAACGGCTCCATCCGCAACCTCGTGGACCGACATCGGAACTACGAGAGCCACTACAGGGAGTACTATCGCAAGGACCGCGAACGATGAGAGGGGAGAGCGGGCTGCTTTCTGGCCGGATGGAGGGGGTCATCGGATCCTGACAGGACAGGCAGCGAACGCGAAGTCTTCTTGCTGGACCCTCGCGCAGACGAAGCAACCCCTCTCAAAAGGCGTGGCTTGAGCAGTCAACCTGGAACCGCGGGTTGGCGGTGCTGCGGCGAGATCAGCGAGACCTCCCCGTCTCCAATCCGGTGCGCCAGGCCGCTGGTTGCCGAGATAACGATGCCGGTGAAAGTTTTGCCGTGTTGAACGCGCTGACGATCGATGTCGAAGAGTACTTTCAAGTTGCGGGGTTTGCTGGCAACGTGAGCCGCGATGACTGGGCCCGATTTCCGAGCCGGGTCGAAACCGCCACTCGGGGCCTCCTTGACATCCTCGCCGAGCACGGGGTGCGGGCCACCTTTTTCTTCCTGGGCTGGATCGCGGAGCGCCACCCCGGATTGGTGCGGGAGGTGGCCTCGCGCGGCCATGAAATCGCCAGCCACGGTTACGACCACCAGCTCATCTACGACATGACACCGCGCGACTTCGACGAGGACGTGAGGCGCGCGAAGCAACTGATCGAGGATGCCTCTGGAATGAGAGTCCGGGGCTACAGGGCTCCCAGCTTTTCGATCACCCCGCGATCCCTCTGGGCCTTCGAGATCATCTCCGGTGCCGGCCACGAGTTCAGTTCAAGCGTCTACCCTGTCTACCACGACCGCTACGGCATGCCCGGCTGGCCCCGTGGCCTCCACGACATCAAGGGCTGCGGCCTTGTCGAGGCGCCGCCGACGACGGTGTCGTTCGGGCCGCTCGTTTTGCCGTGCGCCGGAGGAGGGTACTTTCGCCTTTACCCATATCGTTTGACCAGGGCCGCACTGCGTCGAGTCAATGGCCAGGAGGGACGTGCCGGGGTTGTCTATCTTCACCCCTGGGAGCTGGATCCGGATCAGCCGCGGCTTCGAGGTCCCTACGTTTCCCGCCTCCGCCACTACCTGGGACTGCGGCGCACGGCGCCGCGTCTCCGTCGCCTGCTGTCGGACTTCCGCTTCGCGCCGCTCGGAGAAGTGATCGCGGAATGGCGCGCCTCCGGCGCCAAGGTCTCCTCATGAGCGCTCCCGCCCCGCCGGCAGTGGAGAGCCACGGGATCGAGGTGCGCCTCGCGGGCCAGGAGCGGTCCGAGGAGTGGGACCGGTTTGTCAGGCTGGAGCCGGGTGCCTGTGGATACCACTCCTGGCCGTGGGTCAGAATCGTCCGGGAGGCCGCGGGCCTGGAAGTTTACCCACTCATGGCTCTCCGCGAGGGTGAAATCGTCGGGATACTCCCCCTCGCGCGCCAGAGACTCTGGCCGCTCAAGGCCCAGCTGTTGTCGCTTCCCTTCGTCAACTACGCCGGCCTCCTCTGTGCCGACGAGGAGGCGGAGAATGCCCTTCTCGAGGCGGCCCTGCGACTGGCGCAGGAGCGTGGCGCGGCGCGGATCGAGCTCCGACACACCTCACCCCGGGCCAGTGCCTGGGGCCGGAGGGTCGACAGGGTGCGATTCGTCCTCGACCTGCCCGCGAAGACCGAAGATCTGTGGCGGTCGCTGCCCGGGGAGCGACGCACGCAGGTGCGCCGGGCGCAGAAGAACGGCCTCGTGCCGCAGACGGGTGATGCGGACCTGCTGCAAGACTTCTACGGTATCATCTCCAGGACGTGGCGCGATCACGGGTCTCCGGTCCTGCCCAGGAGGTTTTTTGCCGCCGTCATGGGATATCACCCCTCCGACACTCGAATCTGCGTCGTGCGCTCCGGTGATCGTGTGGTGGCGGCCGGCTTTCTTTACCGCTTCGGTGAGAGAGTGGAGGTCCCGTGGGTCGGCTCGCTGCCCGAATTCTCCTCGAGCCAGCCGGGCGTTCTGCTGTACTGGACCATGTTGCAGCAGGGCTGCGAGTGGGGTGCCCGGGTCTTCGACTTCGGCCGGTCCCCCAAGGGAAGCGGCACCGCTGTCTTCAAGAAGCGGTGGGGGGGCGTGGAGGAGCAGCTGTTCTGGTCCGTCTGGCCGGCGACCTCCGCCGAGGGCGGCACGTCGCCTCTCGCGACTTCGCTCGTCAAGAACCTCTGGAAGCGACTGCCTGTCGGCCTGGCCACCTCCCTCGGCGCCCGCCTCTCGCCGAACATTCCCCTGTAGCGAGAACCGATGTCGCGCCGGGAGATTGGAGAGTCACGATGAGTCAACGGCCGGAAGCGCTTCGCGCCTCTCCTTCCGGCGGGGCGCGGACAGGACCTGCCGCTCGCCCGGGGCCCGGGGCCCGGATTCCGAGATCGGTGTACCGGCGCCTGGCGCGGGCCGGCAAGGCCGTCCTGCTTCTGCTGGGCGTCTACGGGCTCCTCCGCCGGCTGCACCCCGCATCCTGTCCGACCATCCTCCGTTTCCACTCCGTCGCGGGCGAGGAAGGGCTGGAGTATGCCAGCAGGGGGATCGCGGTGACGCCCCGGGTTTTCCGGAGGCAGGTGCGCTACCTGAGCCGGAATTACCGCGTCATCGACATGGATCGGCTGCACGCGTGGCTGACTGCGGGCGGAGGCCTTCAGCCCGACACGCTCGTCTTCACGTTCGATGACGGATACCTCGACAACTTCGCGGCTGCCAGGGTCCTCCGGCAGCACGGGTGTTCCGCCGCCTTCTACCTGACCGCCGGCTGCCTGCGTGGGGGGGCCAGGATCTGGCTCCACGAGGTCACGGCCCGCCTGCGGCACTCCCGCCGCGAGCACCTGCATCTCGCATGGAACGGGCATGTTCTCGACTATGGCCTGCGGTCACTGGACGAAAAAGAGGCGGCCCTCGCGGGGATCATCCGCTGGATCAAGACGCTCACTGTCGCGTCACGAACGAGCTTCATGGCCCGTCTCGCAGAAGCGCTGCCCGTCGAGGATGCCACTTGGAGCCGGCCCGTCATGCTCTCGTGGGACGACGTCCGGGAGATGGCCCGGATGGGCATGACCTTTGGCGGCCACACCCTGACCCACTGCAACCTGGTCCACGCCACGTCCGATGAGGTCCGAGGCGAGATCCGCGACTGCATGGAGATCATGCGGCAGGAGCTGGGCGCGCCTCCGCGCCATTTCGCCTATCCCAACGGCGGGACCGATGCCTACTACGACGGAAGGAGCAAGGAGGAGGTGAGGCTGGCCGGCTTCGTGACTTCCGGCACCTCGCGCGCCGGATCCGTCAGCCGCGAGAGCGATCCCTGGGATCTCCCGCGCGTTGGCGTACCCCGCAGCCTGGCCGAGCTCGTTCACAGCCTGGAATGGTGGAAAGCCCGGGAGCTTTTCCGGACGCGATGGCCGAGGTTCGCAGGGCACCCGGGGGATTGATGGAGAGCCTGAGCCGGTCGGTCAAGAAGTCGGTGGGATGGCTCCTCGTCGGCAGAGGCGTGAAGGGCGCCGTCAACGCGGTGGCGTCCGTGGCCCTGGCCCGCATGCTCGAACCCCGGACGTTCGGGGTGTTCGCCATTGCCGGGCTGTTTATCGGGTTCACCAAGCAGTTCCAGACCATGGGAATGGGCAAGGCGGCGATCCGCCTGCGGAACGTGAATCCGGCGCACCTGACAACACTCTTTACTGTGAATCTGGCAAGCAGCAGCGCTCTGTGCGCCACGATGTGGGTCGCTGCGCCACTCCTCGAGCGCCTCTTTCACGAGCCGGACGCCGTGCCCGTGCTTCGCGTACTGGCCCTGGGCTTCCTGGCGAACCCCTTCAGCTCGCTGGGGATCACGATCACCGAGCGGCGCCTGGACTACCGTTCGCAGACGCTCGCCAACATCCTCTTCGCGGTGTTCAAGGTGGCCACCTCCCTCACGCTGGCCTGGTGGGGGTACGGCGTGTGGAGCCTGGCGATAGGGCAGCTGGTGGGGCAGGTGACACGCTCGACGACGCTTGCGATCTGCGCGGGATGGGTGCCCCGGCTCGGTTACTCCCGCGAGGCGGCGCGGGATCTGGCGGGCTTCGGGCTGGGGATGTTCGTCAAGAGCGCCTGCATCTATGCGCAGGACAGGATCGATTACTTCGTCGTGGGGAAATGGCTGGGCGCAACATCCCTGGGGTTCTTCGAGCGCGCCTACAGAATCCCCGAGGCCATCGCGAAGGAGCTGGGCACGAGCACGAGCAATGTGCTGTTCTCGGCCTATTCCCGCATCCAGGAGGAAAGGGAGCGTCTCGGAAGCGCGTTCGTGCGGGTCCTGACCATGTCGGCCCTCCTGGCGTTTCCCGGGCTCGTTGGGATTTCACTGATCGCGCCGTCGTTCATCCATGTCGTCTTTGGTCCAAAGTGGGACCCGGCCGTTGCCCCCCTTCAGATTCTGTGCGTCGGAGGGTTGTTCAGAATGCTCTCGCAGGCCGTCTCGACCCTGATGAACGCACTCGGGATCATCCGGGCCGAAGCCATGAGCCGCGTGGCGGTGTTCATCCTGGCGACTCTCGGCCTGGTGTACGCCACGCGGTGGGGGTTGATCGGAATCGCGGGGGTGATCCTCCTCGTCGAGCTGCTCACCGCGGCGGTGCTCGTGGGGGTGCTCGTCCGTGTCACGCATCTCCGCGCCGCGGGTCTCTTCCGCCCCCAGGGGCCGATCCTGGCCGCCACGGCCCTGATGGTCGTTGGAGTTCTGGTGTTCCAGCGATTCACGTCGCCCCTGCTGGGGCTCCACAGCCTCGCCACATTGGCGGGCTCCACCGGGATCGGGGCCGCGGTCTACCTGCTCGGGCTTTACCTGTTCCGCAATGAGCAGGTGGCGGAGGCTGTCAAGCAGATCTTCAAGGACACGCGTCCCCTCCTTCAGGGAGTCCTGCGTTGACGGACGAAATCCTGGCCGCCTTGAAGCGCGAACTCGGCTTTGACCTCCGGGTCGTCCGTGAGGATCGGCGCCGCCACTCGCGAATCCTCCGCGTCTCGGCGGAGACACCCGGCGGCACGCTCAGGTTGATCGCCAAGCAGGTCGAGCCCGATGGGGAGGACGTGGACTCCCATCGGCCTGCTGCCGTGCGTGTGGCAACCGAGTTCAACGTCCTGCGGCTCGTTCACGAACGGTTCCCCTCGAACGGCCGCTTCGGAACGATTCGCCCCGTCGCTTCGTTCCCCGAGCTGCGCACCGTGGTGATGGAGGAGGCTCCGGGCTCCTCGTTGAATGTTGCGTTCAGGAGGTTTGGACGGGGCTGGTCTGCCCGCCGATCACGGGAGCGGCTCATGGATGCCTGCCACCGTGTCGGGGAGTGGCTCGCCCAGTTTCAGGATCTGACCCGCAGCCCGGACGCGGTGGCCCCCCACCTGGAGCGCGTCCGGTCGGAAATCCTCGATCTGCTGTCGCGGCTTGTCGCGAGGGCCATCGTGCGCTTCCCTGAGGAGCTGGCGGTCAGGATTCCGCGCTTCGTCGATCGCGCCCTGGAGCATGCCGAGCCCGGGAGCATCGCGGTGACCGGCGCCACGGGAGAAATCAGCCCGGAGAACATGCTCTTGGACGGGACGCGACTGATCATCCTCGATTTCGGCATGTACGGCCCGGATACGGCCCTGAGCGACCCCGCCATGTTCTACTATCACCTCGCGAGGCTCGGTCACAACCCGATCTACAGGCCGTCGCTCACGTCCCGGCTGCAGACGAGCTTTCTGGAGGGCTACGGTCGAGCCGGCCTGGACCGGGACGCGGTCTTCCGCGTCTACCTCCTGAAGTTCAAGCTCAGCCGCATGGATGCGGAGTCCGGCCGCAAGTGGGAGAGCTTCGATGCGGCCCGGAAACTCTTTTACCGAAGGGTGTGGCACCTTGAGAAGAAGGACCTCGATCGGGTTGTGGCGTTCGATGAACCGCACCGGTAAGCCGATTCCTCCGGAGCTCCTGCGGGCGATGGTTTCCCACGGCGACATCGGGAACCTGGAAGTCCTCGCGAGCATCGAGCGACCCGGCTCGCTCCTCTGGCGGGCCCGGACCCTCGACCGCAAACCTCGTCGCGAGCTGGTCGTGAAGCTCACGCGATTCCTGCGGGCCGAGGACGTGGGCGAAGGCGCCCCACCCGATCGCATCCGGCGGGAGTACGAGGCGCTAAGGCAGCTCCGCCAGGTCCTGTCACCGTGGAAGGAGCTGTCCGTACCCGAGCCGATCGCCTGCTTCCCGGAGCATTCGGCCCTGATCATGGAAGCCGTCGAGGGACAGACCCTGAAACAACTCATCCTGAGGTCCGCCCGGCGGCTGGCGGTGCCGGCCGGGTGGAAGCGGGTCGACGAGAGCCTGCGTCTGGCGGGGCGCTGGCTCGCGAAGGTCCAGGCCCTGATCCGCGATCCCCGGGAGAGGCTCGATCTGGACGGGCTTCTGGCCTACAACGAGTGGCGGCTCCGCCGCCTTCTGGACCTCGGGCTGATGGACAGCGCACTGGCCGGGAGCGTCCGACGCGAGGCCGACCGGCTCTGCCGCCTGGTCCCCCCGGGGGAGGAGCAGGCGGTCGTGTTCGCGCACGGCGATTTTTGTCCCGCCAACATGATGGTGGGCGAGCGATCCCTCGTGGTCCTGGACTTCACGATGGTCGAGCGAGGTTTCGCGCACCAGGACCTGACCTACTGCTACGAACACCTCGAGCGGCTTCTCAACCGGTTCGCCGACCGCCCGTTCATGAGGCGCGCGACGATCCGGAGCCTCCAGGAGAACCTTCTCGAAGGGTACGTCTCCGAAGCGAGCCTCTCGCCGCCGCTCTTCCGGCTCGGACAGTTGCGCCACCACCTGAATTACATCGTCAACCTTCAGGAGCCCGAGGCGGGCCTGCGACGACTCCTCCGGCGGATCGAGACCCGACGCACCCTGCGGGGTCTCCGATCCTGGATCGAGGGCCGCGTGCCCTCTCCGGCCGCCAACTGCGCATGACCACTTCGCCGGCCGGCCTCGGGAAACGGAATCTGGGGATGACACTGGAGCGCCTGCGACGAATGCCCCCCGGGGAGATGGTCTTCCGGGGGAGAAGCGCCGCAGGTTGCGCCCTGGAGGAGATCCTAGTCCGGATGGGGATCGACCCGTCGCGTCCCCCGAGCCGGATCCCGCCGGCCGCTGAGATCACAGGGATCTTCTACTTCGACCCCGATCGTCGCGACGACATCGTCCGGCAGATCCGGGGGCACCATCCCGAGTGGATGACCAGGGCGAAGACCCGGGCCGACACGATTTGCGGAGATCCGTGGTTCTCGAATCCGCGCTGGGCTGCCGACCCGACGGGCGGGGACGAATGGCCGCGCGTCTTCCACACGAAGACGAATATCTTCTCCGGCGACGGACTGCGAGGCGATATCCGAACGCTCTGGGAGATCAACCGCCACGTCGAACTTGTGCACCTCGCCAAAGCCTACTTTCTGCTCGGCGACGCTCTCTACCGCCGCCGCTGTCTCGAGATCCGGAGGACCTGGGCGCCTCAGAACCCGTACGGTCTCGGCGTCAACTGGACCAGCGCCCTCGAGGTGGCGATGCGCGCCCTGGCGTGGCTCTGGGTCCACTTCTTTCTCGGCGGCCGGCGTGGCCTCAATCCCGCCGACCGCCTGGAGATCCTGCGCGGTCTTCACCAGCATGGGACCTTTGTCGAAAAGCACCTCTCCGAATACTTCAGTCCGAACAACCACCTCATTGGCGAGGCGACCGCCCTTTTCTGCCTGGGCGCCGCGCTGCCCGAGCTCCCCAGGGCGGCCCGCTGGAAGAGGCGCGGCTGGGACATCCTCGCCCGGGAGGCGGAGCGGCAGTTCCACAGCGATGGCGGCACCGTGGAGCAGGCTCTCGGCTATCACCACTTCACGCTCGGACTCTTCCTCCAGGCGACCGTCCTTCGACGGCAGCGAGGAGAGGCGATCCCCTCGGGGATGTGGGATCGGCTGGAGAAGGCCGTGTGGTTCTCGCTTCATCTCACGCGACCTGACGGTCGCGTCCCCATGATCGGCGACAACGACGACGCCATCGCCTGCCCCGCTGGTGAAGCGGCGCCCTGGAACTACCGCCACTACATGGCGCTCGGCGCCGCCCTCTTCGGGCGGCCGGAGTTCCGGTGGGCCGCCGGTGACGACTCCGAGCTCGCGTACTGGCTTTTGGGAGAGGCCGGCCGGGAGCGGTTCCTCTCTCTTGAGCCGCGCCCGCCCGAAGAGCGGTCGACGTCGCTCCCCGAGAGCGGCTACTGCGTCATGCGGAGCGGCTGGGAGCCTGAGGCACACTTCGCCTGCCTCGACTGCGGCCCGCTGGGCGGAGACGTGTCGCGAGACGACATACCGTCCGCCGGCCACGGACATGCCGATGCCCTTTCCGTGGAGGTCACCGCGTTCGGAAAGCCGATCCTCGTCGACCCGGGACACTACACCTACAACCGCGGTCTCGAGTGGCACCGCTATTTCAGGGAAACGCGCTCGCACAACACCCTGGTGGTCGACGGCCGGTCCCAATCGAAGTTTGAGGGACGGATGCGGTGGTCGAACGCGGCGGAGACGCTCCTGGAAACCTGGTCCAGGGGAGAGGATTTCGATTATGCCGAAGCGAGCCACGATGGGTACGATCGCGGCGAGCAACCGGTGCGTCACCGGCGGCGCCTCTTCTTCGACCGATCATTGGGGTGGATCCTCTGCGACCGCCTGGGGGGTCGCGGGACCCACATCATCGAGGCCTTCCTGCACTTCGCACCGGGGGTGTCGCTACGGACAATGGGCGCGGGATACCTGGCCGAAATCGACGACGTGCGTCTGGGCCTCTTGCTCCTGGGTCCCGAGAAGATGAATGCCCGCGTGTGCCAGGGCGGCGAGGGCCCAGCCAGCGGCTGGATTGCCCCGGCCTACGGTGTTCGGCAGCCTGCCTGCGTGGCGTCGTTCGCCTTCCGCGTCCAGGTCCCGACCACGCTCTGGCAGGTGCTCTATCCGAGTCGCGACCCCAACCCGCGGCTCGCCGCCACGGTCCTCGCCGGAACGGGCGGCGAGGCCCTGGTCCTCGGGACTCCGAAGCGGACCGACCTCTTGTTCGTCTCGCATGATGCCGGACGGAGCGCTGACGTGGGACGTCTCGCGACGGACGCCAGGCTGGTGCGGCTCCGCCGGGACGCCTCGACGGGTCGGACCCGCGGGGCTCTCCTGCAGGGCTCCCACGTGACGTGGGACGGGCGTGATCTCTGGCGCGGGCCGTCCTCAGTGGAGCGGGCCGCTTTCGACGCCGACCTCGGGGGAAAAGGCCTGGATGAACTCGCTCCGGCTCTGCCTGCGTGGACGACGCTCAACACCGAGAGGACGCCATGAAGAAACTTGTCAAACAGCGGGCCACGGCCGCCTTGGCTGCGAGCGGCTTCCCGGCCCTGGTAAGGCTCGGAATGGGGCGGCGCCTTCTCGTCCTGACTTATCACGGCGTGCTTCGCAGGCCGGAACTCTCCAACCTCAACCGTAACTGTGTCTCCCCGGAGATGCTGGGGCGTCAGCTCGAATACCTGCGGCGTCACCACACCCTGGTGACACTCCAGGAAGCCCTGGAGGCCCTGCGCGGGCGCGAGGACCTGCCGCGCGGAAGCGTCCTCCTCACATTCGACGACGGCTTCCGCAACAACTTCGCCGCGGCGTTGCCGATCCTCAAGGCGGCGGGAGCGCCGGCCGTCGCATTCGTGACCACCGGCATGCTGGACGAGCCGGGCGCCCTGCCGTGGGTCGAGGAGTTGTCGGCGCGCATCTTTCATTGTCCGCCGGGACGCCTCGAACTGCGCTCGAACGGCCTGGAGGTCTCTCTCGAACTGGCCTCGCCCGCCTCGCGCGAGCGGGCTTCCCTCACGATCAGGACCTATCTTAAGCGCGCCGGTTCGGAGACCCGCGAACGCATGATGGGAGAGATCCGCAGACAGTGCTCGCTGCGCGCGGACACTCTCGACCCGGAGCGGTTCGCGTTCATGAACTGGGAGGAGGCCCGCGCCCTGGCCGAAAACGCTGTGGAGATCGGCTCCCATACAGTGCGCCACCTGTGCCTGTCGACGCTCAAGGACGGGGAACTGGCGGATGAGATCGGGAACTCGAAGCGGCGGATCGAAGAAAAGGTCGCATTGCCGTGCATCGCCTTCAGCTACCCGGACGGCACGCCCGAGAGCTTCGGCGAGCGAGAGCGGAGAGCCCTTCAGGACGCCGGATACCAATGCGCTTTCAGCCAGGTCCCGGGTTACAACGCGCCCGGGAGCGACCTGTTCGCGCTCCGTCGCTTCAACGTGCCGGGGGGCGCGGCGGACTTCCCGACCTTCGTCGCCACCCTGGCCGGCCTACGCGTTCTGGCCCGCAGGCTGGGCTTCTGAGGGGCGGCGTGGAAGAGCATCCCGGCGACAGAGCCAACGGGGCCGCGGTCAAGCAACAGGTTCGAAGACACTTCGCTTCCCTCGCGGGAGAGTATGGCCTGCGGAATTACGAGGCCGCCCTGGAGCGCGGCAAGTACCCCGACATCTACATGAGGCACGTCCGGATCCTGGAGATGCTGCGCGAGCAGCCGGCGGGCACCATCCTGGAAATCGGGGTCGGCGGAGGCCAGCTGCTGGGGGAGCTGCGCTCCCGGGGGCACGAGGTCTACGGAGCGGATCTCTCCCCCGAGATGGCGGCCGGGGCGAGGGACTATGTGGCCGGCCTTCACCAGGACGGAGCCGCGAGGCTCGCGGCCGCCGACATCGAGCATCTCTGTTTCAGGGACGGCCTGTTCGACGTCGTCGTGGCGGCTGGAGTGATCGAGTACCTCCCCGATCCTGCTCAGGCCCTCTCGGAGATCGCCCGGGTCCTGCGAGACGGAGGCATCGCCATTGTCTCCATCCGCAACCGCCTCAGCCTGTGCAAGCCTCTCGTCGCCCTGAGAAACCTCCTCGAGGAGCTGCCAGTCACGCGCCGGGGAGTGCAGATCGGCATGACTCTGCTGCACAGGGTCCTCGGGCGGGCTCCTTACCGCGGGCCTGTCTTCGCCCGCCGGGACTTCCCCTGGCGCTTCGCGCAGGATCTTCGGCGCCGCGGGCTCGAGCCGCTCGAGCGCGCCTTCTACCATTTCAGCGTCTTCCCCGAGCCCGCCGAGAGACGATTCCCCCGGTTGTCCATCCCGGTCGGCATGCGACTCGAGCGGCTCAGTCGTTCACCGCTCGGCTACCTCGGCCGCGGCTGCATCTTCATGGTGCGCAAGCGATCCCCCCATGCCGCATGATGGGGGGCGGGACGTGATGCGCTGGCTCGGGGATCATGGCGCAGACCACCACCGAGCGCCGGCGGTCATCGTCGGGCTCGGGATGACCGGGCTCGGAGTGGCCCGGTCCCTTTCACCTTATCGCATCCCCCTGATCGCCATCGACCACCTCCCGCGGCAGCCGAGCTCCTACACGCGCCTCTGCCGCAAGATTCTTCTGGACCGGCGCCCGGGGAACGACCTCTGGGATGTGCTCCTGAGGCTGGGAGAGTCCATGCAGCCGACGCGTCCCGTTCTCATCCTGACCAAGGACACCGCCGTCCTCGAGGCGTCGAGACGCCGCGAGCAGCTCGCGCCCTTCTTCCGGTTTCACCTCCCCGGCCGCGAGCACGTGGACGTCCTCATGGACAAGACCGCCTTCGCCGAGTATGCGGTGGCCCAGGGCCTTACGGTGCCTCAAACCTTCACCGTCCGCGGTTCCGAAGGCTGGGAAGCCGTGGCGAAGCTGTGCCCCTTCCCCTGCATCATCAAGCCGAAGTACCGGAGCGCGGCCTGGGTCGGCGCCGGCCTCCCAAAAGCATACAGAGCGGAGTCCCAGGACCAGATGGCCCACCTGGCGCGCACCCTGAAGGGGGTGGAGGACCACTACGTCATCCAGGAGTTCATCCCCGGTCCCGATTCGGAGGTCTTCTTCCAGCTCGCCTACTATGACGGAGAGGGACAGCGCGTGGCGGCGTTCACCGGCCGAAAGATCCGTCAGTGGCCGCCCCTCCTCGGCTCCACGACCATGGCGGAAGCGGCCTCGAGCGAGCAGGTGGACTCGGAGGCCCGGCGCCTGATGGAACTGGTGAGATTCAAGGGTCTCGGCTCGGTCGAGTTCAAGCGCGACCCGAGGGACGGCCGCTTCAAGATCACGGAGGCGACGGTGGGACGGCCGAATCTGCAAAGCGAGGTCGCCACCGCGAACGGCGTCAACATTGTCTACCGGGCCTACTGCCACCTGACGGGCGAGGAGCCCATGCCGGAGCCTCCCCGGGGTCGAAACGTCCGCTGGATTTTCGTGGACAATGATCTCAGCTCGGCCCTGCACTACTGGCGCCGGGGCGAGCTGCGGATCGGGGACTTCCTGCGGTCCTACAGGAGGCCTCGCTACTGCGCCGATTTCTCGTGGCGCGATCCGCTGCCGTTTGTCATGATCGCCCTGCGGGTCGCGCGCAAGACCCTGCTCAGGTGGTTCGTCCCCCGCGGCTCGACCCCGACCCACGACGAGAAGCAGGTGAACTGATGCCGGCCGCCAGAATCCTCGAAATCACGTCGTATCCCCCACCCCGGGCCGGCTGGGGCGTCCGGGTCTCATTTGTCCGGGCCCATCTTGCCGCGCTGGGACATGAGTGCCGTGTGCTGAACATCGGCAAGGGCCGTGCCATTCCGAGCCCGGAGTATGACGGCGCCCTCGGCGGGCCGGATTATCTCCGCAAGGTGATTCGTTTCATCCGCCGTGGCTACGCGGTCCACTCCCACATCAATGGGGACGGGGGCAAGGGTTGGTGGCTGGCCCTGGCCGCCCTGCTCCTGGCGAGACTATGGAACAGGGAGTCGGTCCTCACATTCCATGCCGGGCCCTATCAGCGGCTCTTCCCCGGGGAGCGGAGCCGCCTTTCGATTCCATTCCTCCGATTGATCTTCCGGCTGCCGAGGGTGATCATCTGCAACAGCCCGGCGGTGAAGGAGCGCATCCAGGACTATGGTGTTCCGGCCGCGAAGATCCACCCCATACCCGCCTTCAGCCGGCAGTATCTCGACTATCGGCCGGGCGAGTTGTCACGCGACCTGGAGGCCTACCTCGCGGCGGGCGTGCCCGTGCTTTTCTCCTACTTTTTTCTTCGGACCGAGTTCTTCGTGCCGGCGCTGCTCGACGCCCTGCGCAAGCTCGCCGGGAGACTCCCCAGCATGCGAGTGGTCCTGGTGGGTGTTGACACGCTCGGGGCGGACTTCCAGGAGATGCTGCGCGGCGCGGGCCTCCGAGAGCATGTCTGGTGCGCGGGGGATCTGGACCATGACCAGTTTCTGACGCTCCTGTCACGGTGTCACTTCTACGTCCGCACTCCTTCCAAGGACGGCGTCTGCTCCTCGGTTCTGGAGGCGCTCTCGCTGGGGATTCCGGTGATCGCGAGCGAGAACGGGCACCGGCCCTCGAGCGTCATCACCGTCCCGGCGGCCGACGGGGAGGCCCTGGCGGCGGCTGTCGAACGCGCCTGGGATGCGTATCCCGAAGTCAGGGCCGCCGTGGTCAAGCCCGAGATCGAGGACACCGTCGGGCAGGAGGCGGAGCTGCTGCTCGCCCTCGCCCGCGGGGAGCTGGCCGCCTCGGACCTCCAGGTTTCGTCGGGGAGGATCGGACGTTGAGAATCCTGTACCACCACCGGACGCTGGGCGAAGACGCCGAGGGGATCCACATCGAAAGCATGGTGCGGGCATTCCTCAGCCTGGGACACGAGGTGCGCGTCCAGTCGCTGATCTCGACGGGCGTCGGCGCGCCGCAGGAGCGCGAGAGGCGCCTGGGGCGACTCGTCAAGCGGCTCCCTCAAGGACTGTATGAGATGGCGGAGGTCGCGTACAACGCCAGGGGCTACCAGGACGTGCGTCGGGTGATCCGGTCCTACAGGCCGGATCTTGTGTACGATCGCTACAACCTTTACAGTTTCTGCGCTGTCTCCGCCGCGCGGCGCTCCGGCGTTCCCGTTTTTCTCGAGGTGAACACCCCGTACGCCTATCAGCGCCGAATCTACGAGAAACTGGCCTTCTCGCGGTTCGCGCCGTGGATGGAGCGCAGGACTTGGCAGAAAGCCGACCAGGTGCTCGTCGTCTCGACCCCTCTGAAAGGTTACCTCGTGGAGGTCGGCGTGCCGCCGGAGCGGATTGAGGTCATTCCGAACGGCGTGGACCTTGATCTTTTCAATCCCCGGGCCGACTCGAAAGAGTCGTCTCCGCGCGGCCCGGCCGGCGCCGACGGCACGATCCGGGTCGGTTTCGTCGGGTCCCTGAGACGCTGGCACGGCGTCGACCTCCTGCTCGAGGCCATGGCGCCGGTCCTCCGTCCGGGGGGCCGGGTGCGCCTGCTGATCGCCGGCGACGGGCCGGAGCGTCGAGGCCTGGAGGAGCGGGCGGGCGGCCTCGGGATCGGCGGCTGCGTCGAGTTCCTCGGAGCGGTGGGTCACGACCGGATCCCGGACGTCGTCGCGCGCTTTGACATCGGCGTGAGCCCCAGGAGCGTCTTCTACCAATCGCCGATGAAAATCCTGGAATACATGGCCATGGAGAAGCCCGTCGTGGCGTCGGACTCGGGTAACGTCAGGGACCTGGTCGACGACGGCGTGGAGGGCCTCCTGTTCCGATCCGAGGACGCGGGCACCATGCGCGAGGCTATCGACCGGCTGGCCCGCGACCCGGAATTGCGCGCGCGCCTGGGCCGGCGCGGGCGTGAGCGCGTCGAGCGCCGGCACACCTGGCTCGGCAACGCGCGCCGGGTGCTCGAACTCCTGCATGCCAGACAACGCTCGGGCCTCGGGCGAGGGGGCGCATGGAGCAGCGCGTGAAGTGGCCGGAAGGGAAGCGCTTCGCCTTCTCCGTCTTCGACGACACCGATTCCGCGAACCTGGAGAACGTCAGGGACGTCTACGCGTTTCTGACCGACTGCGGGTTCAGGACGACCAAGTCGGCTTGGCCGGTCCGGCCCCGCGACGGCGCGTGCGAGGGAGCAGCCACGTGCGAGGACCCCGACTACCTGCGCTGGCTCCTCGGGATTCAGCGGCGGGGTTTCGAGATCGGCTGGCATATGGCCACTCGCAAGACCTCGACCAGGGACGAGACGCTCCGGGGCTTGGAGAAGTTTTCCGAATTATTCGGGCACGACCCCCGCTCGATGGCCAACCACGCCCGCTGCCAGGAGAACCTCTACTGGGGTGAAGACAGGCTCAGCGGGCTCCACCGCTGGGCTTACAGGGGCTTTGCGGGCTGGAGGAACCGTGGCATCTACCGGGGGCACCTCGTGGGAGACGAGCTCTTCTGGGGCGACATCTGCCGGCAGCGGATCAAGTACGTGCGGAACTTCGACTTCGCGGACATCAATACCCTGAAGCATTGCCCGATGATGCCGTATCATGACGCGAACCGGCCTTACGTCAACTACTGGTACGCCTCGGCGGATGGGCACGATGTGCGGCCATTCAACCGATGCCTGGCCGAGGTCAACCAGGATCGCCTGGAGGAGGAAGGGGGCGCCTGCATCATGTACACGCATTTCGCCCGAGGGTTCTTCACAGAGGGGTCGCTGAACCCCACGTTCCGATCCTTGATGGAAAGGCTCGCCAGGATGGGCGGATGGTACGTGCCCGTGGCCGACCTGCTCGACCACCTCCTGAAAACGCGCGGCCCCCGGACGATCACGCCCGCTGAACGGCGACGGATCGAGCGCAAATGGATTCTGTACAAGTTGACCGTGGGCACCACTTAGCCCCAATCGGGCTGCCTGCACCCTCGACGGGAGATCAGCGATGGCCACGAGGATCCAGCCGTACACGGAAGACAGGGTGCCAGCGGTCAAGGAGTTCAACCGCCGCCTGAGGGCGGGGGGTGTGAGCTTCCAGTTCCCCGAGGAGCACTTCTCGAGTCGACTGCCGAAACTCGGCGACCGGACGGTCTATCAGGAGTACTTTCTGGCCGTGGAAGGGGATCAGGTCCGCGGGGGGTACATTCTCAAACATCAGAACTTCTCCTTCGGCGGCAGGATCCTGCCCGCGGCGTTCTACCGGCTCGCGATCTCGGAAGGCGCGATCAACAGGCGCTACGGGATGGTGGCGCTCCAATTGCTCCGCGATGCGCTGCAGAAACAACCCAGGCTCATCGCGTTGGGTATGGGAGGTATCGCTCAGCCCATCGCGAAGCTCCTGCAAGGGTCGGGATGGAGCCTGTATCCCGTGGCCTTTCATTTCCAGGCTGTCAGAGCCTTCCGCTTCCTGCGCGGCCTCTCGTACCTGAGGACGCGCCCGCATCGCAGGTGGTTGCTGGATCTCCTCGCGATGACGGGCGTGGGCTGCATCGGCCTTCATGCCGTGCAGCGTGCTCTCCGGTTGGCAGCCCGGCGGAGCGATCCGGCGGAACTGGAGATCGCCCCCCGGTTCGACGCGTGGGCAGAGGAGCTCTGGGTGGCCTGCAAGGATCACTACCGCATGATCGCGGCGCGGGACCCCGCGACGTTGAACGCCCTGTACCCCGAGGCCAACGATCGGTACATCCGCCTCAAGGTGATGAGGAAAGGCGCGGTCGTGGGCTGGGCTGTGGTTCTCGACACGCAGATGTCGGGGCACAAGCAGTTCGGAAACCTGCGCGTGGGCTCGATCGCGGATGTGCTGGCGCGACCGGAGGAATCGACCGAGGTGGTCCGGACCACTTCCTTATTTTTGAGACGCCGCGGCGTGGACCTCATCGTCTCGAACCAGTGTCATCGTGCCTGGAGCCGGGCACTCAGGGACGCAGGGTTCCTGCAGGGCCCGTCCAACTTCATCCTCGGTCTGTCTCCCGCGGTGGCGGAGCTCGTCGCTCCCGCGCGCGACAACGTCCCGCACGTTCACTTCAACCGGGGAGACGGCGACGGCCCTCTCCACCTGTGAACTGGAGACTGACAAGGTGATCCACGTCGTGCATGTCACCTATGCGGCCTCCTATGGCGGCGCCGCCAGCATGATCGTGAACCTCTGCAACCGCCTCGACCCCGCGCGATTCCGCGTCTCCATCGTTTCGCTGACACCCAATGGCGGCTTCGAGCATGAACTGGACGGGGAGCGCGTCGCCCTGCACCGGGTCCTCAAGCGCCGGGGGAAGGATCTGGGCCTCTCCCTGCGCCTCGCCCGACTGTTGTGGCAGTTGCGGCCGGATGTCGTGCACACCCACGCCTCGAACACCCTGCTCGAGGGGCGTCTCGCCGGGCGGGCGGCCGGCGCCCGGTGCTTCGTGCACAACGAGCACGGCACGGTCGAGCTCCGGCCTCAGCACCGGTGGCTGCAGAGACAATTCTGGCAGCGGGCGGATCAGGTGGTCGCGGTGTCGGAGATCCTGCGGGAGCGCATGGCCCGGGGCATCGGCTTCGACCCGCGGAGGATCCGCGTAATCCATAACGGCGTGGATGTCGAGCGCTTCCGGCCCGACCCGGATCTGCGCATCGCGATTCGCAGGGAGCTTTCTGCCGCGGAAGGCGACTTCGTCATCGGGGCGGTGGGACGGCATCATCCCGTCAAGGGGCACCGGCACCTGATCGAAGCCTTCCATCATCTCCCTGACCACCTCAGGCTGTGGCTGGTCGGAGACGGCGAGCTGCGCCGCGATCTCGAGGGATTGGCCCGGTCCCTGGGCCTCGAAAGCCGGGTACGATTCCTGGGTCACCGGAACGACGTCCACGCCATGCTGGCGGCGCTCGACGTCCTCTGCCAGCCGTCACTGAGCGAGGGGATGTCGGTGACCGTCCTGGAAGCCATGGCGTCGGGCCTGCCCATCGTGGCGACCGCGGTGGGAGGCAACGTGGAGCTTGTCTCCCATGGGGAATCGGGCCTGCTGGTCCCGGCGCAGGACCCGGCAGCGCTCGCGGGGGCGCTTCTGCGCCTGGCGACGTGTCGCGACGAGGCGAAACGCCTGGGACAGGACGCCCGGCGGCGGGCCCAGGAATCCTACTCCGTCACGACCATGGTCTCTGCGTACGAACAGCTTTACGAGCGCCTCCTGCCCGGGAAGGCACGTCGCGGTCTCACCGGCGATCGCGGTCGACCGCAGGGCCTTCAAGATGCGGCGGGCGGATTTTAGGAGGCCGGCGCCCTCTCGGGCGCGTGCGGCGTCGAGGAGGGAGGCGCCCTGATCGAGATCTGTTTCTGGTCTCTCCTGGCGCTCCTCGCCTACGTCTTCGCGGGGTATCCGGCCTCCATCACAGTGATCGGGCTGGTCCTCAACCGGTCCATCCGCAGGGACGATCGAATCCGAAGCGTCGCAATCGTCATCCCGGTCCACAACGCCGAGGCCAACATCGAGGCCAAGATCCTCAATTGTTTGCAGGCGGACTACCCCGTCGAGGCCAGGACGATCTGGGTCGTCTCCGACGGCTCGACGGACGGCACCGTCGAGATCGCTGGAAGGTATCGCGACAGGAACGTCAGATGTCTGGAGATCCCGGAGAGGGTCGGCAAGGTCGCGGCTCAGAACCGGGCCCTGCCTTTGCTCGACGCCGAGGTCATTGTCTTCACCGACGTCGGCATCAAAGTGGGACGCCATGCTCTGTGGCACATCGTCAGCGACTTCGGTGATCCGACCGTCGGGGTCGTGAGCTGCAGGGACCAGATCGCGGCCGGGGTCCCGGGCGCGGGCGGAGAAGGGATCTACATCGCCTACGACATGCGAGTCCGTGACTTGACGAACCGCACGGGGTCCCTGATCGGCGTCACGGGCGGCTTCTACGCCCTGCGCCGGGAGCTCGCCGAAACCCCCTGGGATCCTGCGTGTCCACCGGACTTCTTCGTCGCGCTGCGCGCCATCGAGGCGGGGTACAGGGTCGTACAGGATGAAAGGGTACTGGCCGCCTACGCCGTCACCGCCATGCCCTCGGGGGAGTTTGCCCGGAAGGTCAGAACGATGACCCGCGGCATGTTCGCACTGTGGGGCCATCTCCACCTCCTCAACCCTGTCCGCCACGGCCTGGCCTCCTACCAGTTGCTGGGCCAGAAGCTCCTGCGCTGGATGACTCCCTTCTTCCTGATCGGGTTGCTGATCTGCAGCGCCCTTCTCCTCGAAAGTCAACACGCCGCCGGGATATACCGGATCTTCGTCGCGGCTCAGGTGATTCTCTATGCTCTCGGAGCCCTCGGGCTGTGGGTGGCCGGCGGGAACTCCAGGCTGAAGCGTTATCTCGAGGGCCCGGGATTCTTCCTGATGTCGAATGCGGCAATCCTGGCAAGCTGGTGGAATCTTGCCACGGGGAAGCGCTACACGGTCTGGGAGCCCACGAAGAGGGCTTCCTGGGATTAGCTCCGAGAGCCCTTCATCCCGCCCTTCGAGGGCAGGGCTTCAATCTCGAAGCGGAGATTACGATTCCGGCACGCATCCTCACGCATCCTCACGTCGCCGGCGCCGATCCAAAGTGCTTGTGGTCGTGGTATGGGCCTTGCACTCGTCGGAGTCGAGTCGCCAATGCCGTGCGCAGCGTAGCCTGGCGGAGGCATTCCGGCCCGGTCGGGAGGCACATCGCCCCCTCCGACGCCGGCGAGGGATGGGGGGAGGGGTTGAATACCATGACGACGATGGCTTCCTCGACGAGGCCGGTCTCGGCCCGGCATTTTCATCTCCTGCGCGTCACCGCCTGGGGCATTCTCCTCATGGCGTGGGGCGTGGCCCACGCCGCGACGCTCTATGTGGACAATTCCTGCCCCACGTCAGGGGACGGCACCACGACCAGTTGCGGATCCAACGGCCCCTTCCGGACCATCGGCCAGGCGATGAGCAACTCCCAGCTGACGGCGGGATCCACGCTACGCGTCAGGGCGACCGGCATCAGCTATGTCGAAGGCACGTTGAACACGCCGAGAGCGGGGACCGCCTCCGCCCGCCTCACGGTGACGCGCTACGTCGGGGACACCGGGAAGCCCGTCTGGACCCGCAGCGCTGCCACCCTGATGCTGACCGTGGACGATGCCTTCTGGACCTTCGACAACATCGACTTCACGGCGACCGCCGCAGCTGGCGACATCGCGCGTGTCAGTGCGGCCAACGTCTCGTTCACGAACTGTGCTTTCCGTGAGGGCGGCGTGGCGGTCAACATCTTCGAGGCCGGGGACAACACTACCGTCGACAACTGCATATTCGATGGCAACGGGAACGGCACCACGCACGCGATCACGACCGGCCGCTCCCCTGACCCCACCGCCTACACGCTGACCGGGATTCAGATCCTCAACTCCACCTTCACGAACGGCGACCAGGATTACATCCAGCTGTTCCAAGACTCCGCCCTGGGCTGCCGACAGGCCACCGTGACCGGGCTGATCGACGGCAACAGCTTCACCTACGGTGCTGGCCAGGGAGAGAACGCCCTCGACATCAAGACCAAGGCGCTCGTCGGAGACCCGCTGATCGTCAGCAACAATACCTTCACCGGCTGGAACGGCGACGGGACGCTTGGCAAGCCGGTGGTGATCCAGCATTGTCCGGACTACGTGCACTTCAATTACAACACCGTAAACGCCACGACGACCGGCCCAGGCAGTAACACCTGTAGTTCCTGCATCGGGGTTATCCTGTCCTGCTCGGAGGTGAACGGCGGAACTGGGGTCAGCGGCCTAGAGGTCATTGGGAACACCTTCTACAACGTGAAATACGCGATCCAGACTGGAGAGGGCGACGGCTTCCCGGCTACTGGAGACACGATCCTCGACATCAAGATTTGGAACAACACGGCGAGCAAACTTCGCACCGGAGGTGTTTTCCACCGGGCCACCTCGGACATCCTGGGCGGAGAGATCCGCAACAACCTGGCAGATTTGTCCGCGACCACTAACGGCAAGGCGCTGGACTGCGGGAGCGCGGCGTGGACGGTCACCGCACTCATAGAGAGCAACAACGGCTGGTATGGCGACTCAACGGAGCAAGCGAGTTGCAGCGCCGACGACTGTACGGGAGAGATCTGTGACACGAGCGACACGACCGGCACGGACCCACTGTTCACGAACCGGGCAGCCGATGACTACACCCTCCAGGCCACGTCAACAGCGATTAACGCGGGGATCAACGTTGGTCTCCCCTTCATGGGGGCGGCGCCGGACCTGGGCGCCTATGAGACGACGGGGGGGCCTCCCGACACCACCCCGCCGGCAGCCCCCACGGGCCTTGTCGTCACTCAGTAGACCATGACGACGATGACTTCCTCGACGAGGCCTGCCGCGGCACGGCTTTCTCATCTCCTGCGGGTCACCGCCTGGGGCGTTCTCTTCGTGGTCTGGAGTGGAGCCCACGCCGCGACGCTCCACGTGGACAATTCCTGTCCCACGTCCGGGGACGGCACCACGACGAGCTGCGGACCCAACGGCCCCTTCCGGACCATCAGCCAGGCGATGGGCAACTCCCAGCTGACGGCGGGATCCACGATACGCGTCCGGGCGACCGGCATCAGCTATGTCGAAGGCACGATGAACACGCCGAGAGCGGGGACTGCCTCCGCGCGCATCACGGTGACGCGTTACGTCACCGATACGGGCAAGCCAGTATGGGGCCGGAGCAGCGGCATCACCATGCTAATTGTGGATGACGCCTACTGGACCTTCGACAACATCGTCTTCTCGGCCACCACGGATTCCAATGACATCGTTCAGGTGCAGGCGCCCAACGTCGCCTTCACGGACTGCGAGTTCCGGGAGGGCGGGCAAGCCATCAACATTGGCGACCTTGGCGACAACCTCGATGTCGATCGGTGCACGTTCGACGGGAACGGGAACGGCACCAGGCATGCCATCACGACAGGGCGACTCGGCGTCACGTCAAACTACGTCCTGACGGGCGTCAGGATCGCGAACTCCACCTTCACGAACGGCGACCAGGACTACATCCAGACGTTCGAGGGCTCCGGCGGCTGCCGCCTGGCCACCTTCACCGGCACCATCGACCGGAACACCTTCACGTATGGTCCGGGACAGGTCGAGAACGCCATCGACGTCAAGACCACGGCTCTCCCGAACGACCCGCTGAACATCACGAACAACACGATCACGGGATGGTCAGGCGACTCGAACAACGGCCGGCCCGTGGTGGTGCAGCACTGCTCCGACTACGTGCATTTCAACTACAACACCGTGGACGCCGGGTCGGGAACGTGCAACCCGTGCCTCTGCCTGATCTTCTCGGCCTCCACCGCTTTCGGGCAGCCGCCGCAGACGGGCCTGGAGGTGATCGGCAATACCTTCCTCAACTGCAAGTACGCGATGACCCTCGGCGAAGGCGGAAGCCCGGCGGGCGACATCTCGAACATCAAGATCCTCAACAACACCGCGGCGAAGCTGCGTTCGGACGGCGACTTCATCAACGTGCGTACGAACCTCCTCAGCGGGGAAGTCAAGAACAACCTGTGGGACGGGACGAACACATCGGGCACCACGGCCCTTGACTGCACCTCCGGCGCCTGGAACATCACGGCGCTCGACGCCAACTACAACGGCTGGTTCGGAAGCCCCACTCAGCGGCAGTCCTGCAGCAGTGACTGCACCGGTGACATCTGCGGAGGCAACGACACCACGGGGCTCGACCCGATGTTCATCAACTGGACCGCCAACAACTTCAGGCTTGGCTCGGGCAGTCCCGCGATCGACAAGGGCACGAACATCGGCCTTCCCTTCAATGGAGTGGCCCCGGATCTGGGCGCCTATGAGACGACGGGGGGGCCTCCCGACACCACCCCGCCGGCAGCACCCACGGGCCTTGTCGTCACTCAGTAACGATTCCGACGCTTCGAGCCGAACTCGACCCCGGCACCCGTTCGGGCCGTCGATACTCCTTGCACGGCTTCGGCCCTGGGTGTAGATAATACGCGTGCAAACGGATACCATGACGACGTTGACTACCTGGACCAGGTCTGTCCCGGCCCGATTCTTCCATCTCCTCCGGGTGACCGCATCGGGCGTTCTTCTCGTGGCCTGCGGCGGGGCCCACGCCGCGACGCTTTACGTGGACAATACCTGTCCCGCGTCCGGGGACGGCACCTCAACAACTTGTGGGCCCAACGGCCCCTTCCGGAGCATCGTCCAGGCGATGAACCGCTGTCAGCCGGCGGCGGGAACCACGATACGCGTCCGGGCGACCGGCATCAGCTATGTCGAGGGGACGGTGACCACGCCACGAGCGGGGACCGCCTCCATGCCCATGACGGTGACGCGTTACGTCAGCGACACGGGCAAGCCCGTATGGGGCCGGAGCAGCGGCCTCACCATGCTGATCGTGGATGACGCCTACTGGATCTTCGAGAACATCGTCTTCTCGGCCACCGCGCAGCCCAGTGACATCGTTCAGGTGCGGGCGCCCAACGTCACCTTCACGGACTGCGAGTTCCGGGAGGGCGGGATGGCCATCAACATCGGCGACGAGGGCGACAACCTCGACGTGGATCGGTGCACGTTCGACGGGAACGGGAACGGCGCCAAGCATGCGATCACGACGGGACGGCTCGGCAACACGTCGAACTACGTCCTGACAGGTGTCAGGATCGCGAACTCCACCTTCACGAATGGCGACCAGGACTACATCCAGACGTTCGAGAACTCCGACGCTTGCCGCCTGGCCACCTTCACCGGCACCATCGACCGGAACACCTTCACGTACGGTCCGGGACAGGTCGAGAACGCCATCGACATCAAGACCAAGGCCCTCCCGACGGAACCGCTGAACATCACGAACAATACGATCACCGGATGGTCAGGCAGCCTGGGCGACGGCCGGCCCGTGGTGGTGCAGCACTGCTCCGACTACGTGCACTTCAACTACAACACCGTGGACGCCGGACCGGGAACGTGCGACCCGTGCATCGGCCTGATCTTCTCGGCCTCCACCGCTCTCGGGCAGCCGCCGCTGACGGGCCTGGAGGCGATCGGCAACACCTTCGTCAATTGCAAGTACGCCCTCGTCTTCGGCGAAGGCGTCAGCCCGGGGGGCGACATCTCGGGCATCAAGATTTTCAACAATACCGCGGCGAAGCTGCGTCCCGCCGGCGATTTCATCCAGGTGAAGACGAACATCCTCGGCGGGGAGGTCAAGAACAACCTGTGGGACGGGACGAACACCTCCCTCACGTCGGCGCTCGACTGCGTCGCCGGCGCCTGGAACATCACGGCGCTCGACGCCGACCACAACGGCTGGTTCGGAGACCTCACCCAGCAGCAATCCTGCAGCCTGGATTGCACCGGGGACATCTGCGGAGGCAACGACACCACGGGGCCCGACCCGGGATTCATCGACTGGACCGCCGGCAACTTCAGGCTGAGCCCGGGCAGCCCCGCCATCGACAGGGGCACGAACGTCGGCCTGCCCTTCAACGGAGCGGCCCCGGATCTGGGCGCCTACGAGACGGCGGGTCCCTGAGCTCGGGAGGCCGCCCGGCCGCCCGGCCGGATCGCCACGACGAGGACGGCGCCGAGAGTTCCCCCCAGGCCGTTCGCAGCCAGATCGAACAGTGACGCCACCCGGTCGGGGCTGAAAAGCTGAGCGGTTTCCACGGCCAGGCTCAGGCCTGTGCACGCGATGCAGGCCAGGCCCACCACCGACCACCTTCCGCGCCCCCAGCCGATGAACACGCCGAGGGGAGCGTACGCGGCGAGGTTCAGCAGGAAGTCGAGCACGCGCGGGATCGATGCGTAGGCCGCCCTGACCCTCACCTCCATCTCGGATCGTCCCAGGTCAATGCGGAGGTTCGTCTCCTTCCCGTCTCCCGCGAGGGCGAGGAGCGCGCGCCGCCGGTCCGGCGCCGCGAGTGGCTCAATCCAGATCTCGACCGAAAAGGCCTGACGCCTGCGGATGCTTGAGAGCAGTTCCTCTAGCGCCTCGGCCGAGACCGCCGGTGTGCCGACCAAGCTCAGGGCCTCCCCGTCGCAACGAGCGTTTCCTGGCAGTCTCAAGGTGAGGGTCGCCCGGGAGGCACTGGCATCGGCAGTTGAGGCGCCGGGGACTCCGCAGGGACGGATCTGGAGGAAGGGATCGAGCCCGGAGGGGAGCTGGCCGTGCGGGGGAGTCTTCGCCAGTGATTCAACCTCCCGCGGGGACAAGGCGCGGTCGAAAAACGTCATGCGACCGACGCGCACCGATGGTCCCGTTTCTCCAGGAGCCCCGCCCAGCCACAGGCGGTGTCGAACCGACCAGGCGAGCTCCCCCTGCGGAGGGTTCATCAGTGAGGCCGCGTTCGCACCCTCCACCCAGACCTGCGTGTCGCGGTCCCGGACGAGCACCAGGTGACGAGCTGACCCGACCTCCAGCGGCGACAACCCGATCAAAAAGACCGAACGCCGCCCCTCCTCGGAGATCCCGTGGAAAGGGAACAACAACTCAAGGAATGCTCGCTCCACGCCCCGCGCGATCCGTGCGGAGCCCCAGCCGGACACAGGAGGGAGGAAGGATGCGAGGAGGATCATCAACACGGTCACGAGGAGCAGGGCGCGGCGGAGGGCCGGCGACGGACGGAAGCCCTGACTCCCACGCGTCGTGGTCGCCGGCGCCGTCAAGGCCCCGGCGCCTCGCCATCGTGCAACGCGTGCACAAGGGCCTGTACCTTGCCGGTGGCGTAGACGGTGTCACCGGACGCCTCGCCGATGACGACGTCGATCTGGACGGTGGAGGTGGTCGCCGACTTGAACGCCACGGTCCCCGTCATGCGGCAGCGCCGGCCGAGCGCCGGCGGCCTGTGGAACTCGGCGTGGAGGTTGGTGGCGACACCGGCCCGGCCCGGTATGCACATGCCGATGAAGGTGCCAAAGAGCGGAGCCAGAAGGAAGGCGCGCGGATCGCAGTTGTTGAGCCACTCACGCCATCCGGGCGCGTGCGACTGCGCGCCATGCTGCAGGATTTCATGCAGCGATCGCAGCGCCCCGGCCGTGACGTCGAAATCGAAAGCCGAGACCTGCCCCGTCCGGATTTCGCCGAATGCCAGCTTCTGCTCCACCAGCCGTTGCACCGGCATCCGCGTCGGCTGTAGCGGGGGTTCCTCGGTGGCGCCGTCGAGGTCTTCCGGTTCACTGCCAGGAAGTCCGAGTAGACCTCCACCCGTGGTCACGACCACGCCTGTCGCGCGGTTGCGGATCTCGTATTCGAACTCGACCGGTCCGTCACCGGTTCCGGGCGGGAACAAGGCCGGCGCCACCTCCAGCCGATCGCCGACGAAGACCGGTTGGCGGAAGTTGGCGGTAAGCCTCCGAAAGCCCATGCGTCGCGGCAGTGTCCCGCGCCAGTTGAGCGCGGACAAGGAGAGGAGCGACAGCGCTCCGTACACGATATTGTCTCTGTAGGCCGAAGCCCTTCCGAATTCGGCGTCCGTGTGCAACGGGTTGACGTCGCCGAACAGCTCCGCGAAGCGCTCCATCAGCTCCGGCGTGATGACCCAGGGCGCCGGCTCCAGGGCGGTCTGGGTCGGCGGCGCGGATTCACTCATGGGCGTGCCGGATCAGGAGATCCACGCACTCGGGCTGCGGATAGCCGGCTTCCGTGCGCAGGGTGAAGATGTGCGAGTCCTGGCAGGCAAAGCGCGAGTGCTGCCAGAACTCCAGGCAGGGCATGTTTTTCGGCGTCGGTCGATACTCCGCGCGCACTTCAGCGGCATCCAGTTCCCTCGCCTTCCGCACGAGCCACGCGACCATCGTCTCTTCAACCCTCCGGCCGATGACGCGGCAGCTCAGGAGGAAATCCACGATGCGCGCGCCGTCACCCTGCTTCTCCAGGCTGGCGAGGCCGGTCAGGCCGGAGTCGCCGAACTTGTCCACGACGCGGAAGACCCAGACGCCGCGGCCCGGAGCCTTCGCCCACGAATCCAGCTCCGGCTCGGTCATGCGGCGCGTGGAGAGGTTGAGCTGGTTCGTCTTGTTGAGGAGCTGGGCGGCCCGCGGCAGATTGGCCGGGGAGAGCGGTTCGACGGTGACCTTGATGTCGAGGCTCCTCAGCCATTCGTCGACCGAGGCGGCCTGGCGCTTGAGATCGACGCGAGTGCGCTCGGCGACATAGGACTGGCCGCGCTCCACGTCCTCGCGGCTGATGGCGGGCGTGTCAAAGCACCGGAGCGATTGGAGCGCCGTGGTGTAGAGGAGCGGGTCCTCGGGCCACTCCGGGACGAGCACCTCGGGCAGCGCGTCGCGCGCGCGCGAACGCTCGACGGGACTGTCGTCGATGAACACGACGGATTGCAGACCGAGGTTGAGCTCGGCGACCAGATCGGCGATGTTGGCGGCCTTGTCCTGCCAGTTGATCCGCCAGCCGGCGAAATCGTCCGGCTTGAGCACCATCTCCGGGTTCTCGCGGATGGCGGTGAGCGCGATCGATTCGGTGTTCTTGCTGACGATGCCGAGCACGATGCCGCGGCGCGTGAGGCTCTTGAGCGTCTTTTGAAAATCCTGAAAGGCCTCACCTACGGGATCATGACCGCCGAGCCGGAGGTTTTCCCATCCCACCTCCCCGACAATGCCGCCCCACAGGGTGTCGTCGAGATCCAGCACGATGAGCTTGCGAGCCTGGCCGGTCAGACCGCGGATGGCGGCCTTGACGTCCGCAACGGCGGCCTGGAAGACCTCGTTGGCGAACGGGATCTTGGCCTGATACCAGAGCTTGGGCGCGGAGGCCTGGCGGCCACCGAATACCTGCCAACGCTGCGCATCGAGCAGAAAGACGTTCGCGCTGGCATCGAAGTTGGCGACGAGACGGAGATTCATCTCCAGCAGCGCCCGGGCGCAGTTTCCCTTGCGCAAGTCCCCCATGCCCAATCCGCGGCGGCTCGTGTCGATCACCCAGGTGGGGACGAAGACCGCCTTGAGTTTCCGTGCCGCCTGCACGAGGATCCCGCAAAAGGCGTCCACTTCTTCGAGGAGCTGCCGCTCCGGGACGTGTTGGAAATCGAGCAGGCTCTGAAACGAATGAATGACCTTCTCCGGCCGGGTCCAGACAACGGCGAAGTCCGGCTCGCGCTGCCAGGGCGCCGCGGAGAAGTCCGTGAGCAGCGGGACGACCTGGCCGAAGTCGCCGATGATCGCTTCCAGGAGCGGCGGCTCCTCGTCGTTCTCCAAATATCCGGCGAAGTTCGACGGATTGAAGTCGGAGAGCAGCAGACAGCGGAAACTACGAGTACCCATGACCGAGGAGCGCCCGGCGAGCCATCCCTCGCCGGCTGGGGGCGCGTGTGGCCGACGGGAATGGGATCGATCCTCGACAGCGGTCCGGGTCACCGTCAAGAGGCATGGCTGGGAGCTCGTTCACCTGTCAAGGTCGCGTTCGGAAGCGCGGCCTTGTTCTGCAGGACGGTGTAGAGATAGTCGCTCAAGGTCCCCAGAGTGTGCAGGTGGCTCATATCTTCGGCCATGGCTTCGAGAAGCGTGACACCGACGCGGAACTCCTGTTCGACCTTCTCCTCGATGATGACGAGGAGGTTGACAAGACCGAGAGAGTCGAGCCTGGCGCCTTCTCCGGTGATCACGGTCGCGGGAGATTTTTCCAGACGCTCCGACCGGCGCAGCTGCTTGTTGAGCTGGTCCGCGGCGGAGCAAACCAAGTCCAGTATCCGGGCCTTGTCCATCACCCTCACGCTCGTTGAACGCCGGGGAATCTGCTCTCTGGCCGATGTTTTTGACCGCATAAATTTGGATCACATCACTCCACTTGTCAAGCAAATTCTTCGACGGTTCTGATCGTCAAGTTTAGTCATTTCAACAGGTTGCAGTGGGTGCTGGACTGTCGGCACTCGGTCCGGAGCTTGTATCGCTGGCCATCGGGGTCGACGAGGACCGCGTGCACATGCATCAGGGTACGTTCGACGCGGGGGTTTGGGGGGCGCCTATAATCTAACGGATGGACTCTCCGACGCGTCGCGGGTCTCTCACCTTGGTGAAGTTTCTTCTCATCGTTTCCATGTGGGCTCCTCCCGCGGCGGCCGACGACTCCCCCGAGAAGCTGGTCTTCCTGTTGCAGTACATCGGCGCGGACTATGGGGCGGCGGTCCGGGCGGGCTCGGTCGTGAACGAGTCGGAGTACCGGGAGATGATCCGCTTCAGCGGCGACCTCGTCGAGGGTTGCGAGACACGGTTCGCGGAGCGGATCTCCACGGAGACTCTCGACGGGCTGCGTAACTTGGTGCAGCTGATCCGCGACCGGAGGCCCTGGCCCGACATCCGACGGGTTTCCCTGGAGCTGGCGTCCCGGCTGTCGCGGGAGCTGGGCATCCGGCGCGTCCCGCCCGCGACCCCGGATCTCGCTCGCGGC
>Ga0247727_10004395_pt1 | contig 29939 bp, 30 predicted proteins | sample WisWelCaveWW1625_FD_202498 | JGI IMG/M metagenome (GOLD analysis project Ga0247727, IMG submission 202498) | Biofilm microbial communities from Wishing Well Cave, Virginia, United States - WW16-25 | ecosystem: Environmental > Aquatic > Deep subsurface > Groundwater > Cave microbial mat | place...
GGTTGAGTCGTGCCAATAATACCCGGCCCCATCGCGCGCACTCGGCCCAAGCCGCCGTAAGTGCTTTAAACCCGGATACTTACAGAGCCCCTTGACAGGCGTGATTAATCCGACAGGCTCCTAGCGGTCTGCATCCGCAGCACGCAGGCACACAATGGCGCTACGTCTCGGCCCGTCATAGTGCCGCCCCGAGTAGACCGGGAACCCACCCGCCATCACGATGAGCCGCTCGCCACCGGGCGAATCTCCAGTGATTCGGAGCCTGCCATTCACGGCGGCGAAGAGGTTCACGTCATCCTGTCCAACCCGCACGATCTTCACGGTGAGCTGGTGAACGCCGTCGCAGCCGGCCAAGGCGCACTTCGTTCCATCCTTCAGCGGCTTGCTGTCGCCATCGACGGCGCTGACCTGGCCCTTGGCTTCGACCCACGTGTGCCCGCGGCCGGGAATCGCGATCGGATCGGCCTGCTGCTTGACGAGCGTTCCGGTCGCGAGCTCGACGGAGGTGTGCTCGTACATCGTCGGGTAGCCGCCGCTCTTCTCGTCTTTCGGGCCCATGTAGCTCGTCTTGTAGTAGACGATGCCATCAGCCGCGACGGGACTGTCGTGCGCCCAGCCCTTCACCGGACATCCCCACGCCTTCTCGCCCGTCTTCAGATCGATCGAGTACAGGCAGTTCTCTCCACCGACGAGGACACGATCCCCCGCAATCGCGGGTGGCGACGGATTCCCCGGCTTTCCGTACGCCGCGAATTCCCACCCCAGCTTGCCCGAGCCGCGCGCGATCGCCCTGACCTTGCCGTCGGAGCATGACGCGATCACGAGACTGTCGCCGACGGTCGGAGTCGACATCCACACCGTCGAGACAAGGTGCCACTTGACGTCGCCCGTCTTCGCGTCGACCGCGCGCACGCCGTCGCCGCCGCCGACGAAGACGCGATCCCCGGCCAGGGCAGGGCGATGGAGCCCCTTCTTCCCGTCCAGCGTCCACAGGCTCTTCCCCGTCAGAACGTCGATCGCGACGATCTTGTCCGCACCCGTGTTGACCACCGCGAAGACGACGTCGGCCGTCAGTGCGTGGTAGGTCGAGAAGCCCTCGCCCGCGGTCGACTGCCAGCGGACCTCGCCGGTCTTCGCATCCAATCCGACAAGCGGACTTCCGACGCAGCCGCAGATGACGATGGCGATCCCCTTCGCCTCGCCGCACAGCCGCAGTGGCTGGATCAGCGTCCCGCCATGCTTGCACTCGTGCTTCCACAGCACCGCGCCCGCCGCGAACGCCGCGACGAGCTCCTGCGCCGACGCGCGAATCTGAGCGTCCGTCGATTCGGCCGCCGCCTTGCGGAGCGCCGGCAGCGCGATCTTGATCTTCGCGCGCAGCTGATCGGCCGCCGCGGCGCGCTTCTCGAGGCTGCTGTCGCCCAGCGCCTGGATCAGCTCGCCGATCTCATCCTGGATGCGCATGCCGCCGAGGATGATGAGCGATGCAAGAATGAATCTCACGCAAAGATCATACGTGCGTCGTCGGCGTTCGTTGACACTCACCACCCCACCTGTTATCACAACGCACCTTCAACCGCTGCACCGCCCAGTTAAGGAGCTTGGAGAGGTGGTTCCATTCGTCCCGCGCGAAATGTTCCTCACGAAGGGCGTCGGCGTTCATAAGGAGCGGCTGGCCAGCTTCGAAGAAGCGCTCCGCCAGGCCCAGATCGCCCGATTCAATCTTGTCCATGTCTCCAGCATCTGCCCGCCCCACTGCCGCATCGTCCCGCCCAAGAAGGGACTCGCGCAGCTCAACAGCGGACAGGTCGTCGCTGTCGTCATCGCCCGCAACGAAACCAACGAGTCCCACCGCCTCGTCGCGTCCTCCATCGGCGTCGCCCTCCCCGCGAACAAGGACCAGTACGGCTACCTCTCGGAGCACCACTCGTACGGCGAGACCGACGACATCGCCGGCGAATACTCCGAGGATCTCGCCGCCTCGATGCTCGCGACGACGCTCGGACTCGACTTTGACAAGAACGCGTCGTGGGACTCGCGCGAGCAGCAGTGGAAGATGTCGGGTAAGATCGTCAAGACGATGAACATGACCCAGTCGGCCGTCGGCCGGATGGGCTACTGGACGACGGTCATCGCCGCCGCTGTGCTGATTCCGTAACGATGGGCAACGAATTCATCTTCGAGCGACGCAACTTCCTCGGCATCCCGCCGGAGGCCGCGGAGCTGGAGAAGGCTCGTTTCGCCGTGCTGCCGGTGCCGTTCGAAAAGACGACCACCTACCGGCGCGGCACAATGTACGGCCCCATCTCGCTGATCGAGGCGTCTCAGCAGCTCGAACTGCACGATGAAGAGACCGGCACTTCCACCTGGAAAGCCGGCGTCCACACGATGGCCGCCGTTCCGATCCTCGACCGCCCCTCCGACTACTTCACGTCGATCGCGAACGCCGTCGAGCCCGTCCTCCGCATGGGCAAGGTCGTCTTCACGATCGGCGGCGAGGGCTCGATCACCGAGGGGCCGCTGAGCGGCGTGCAGCGTGTCCACCACAAGGTGACCGTCCTCCACTTCGACGCCCACGCCGACCTGCGTCCGACCTACTCCGGCTCCGTCTACAACCACGCCTGCGCCGCCCAGCGGATGCTCCGCTATGCCGACAAGGTCGTTCAAGTCGGCATCCGCAGCATCGCCGACGACGAGGTCCGCGAGCTCCACAACAAGAAGCTCAAGACCTTCTTCATGCACCAGAACCGCGACGTCGCCGCGCTGATCCCCAAGGTCGTCGAGGAGCTCAGCGACCCGGTTTACATCTCGATCGACCTGACCGGATTCGATCCGTCGGTTGTTCCTGGCGTCGGCCGACCCGAACCGGGCGGCTTCGGCTGGTATGACGCGCTTGACCTGTTCCGCGCGGTGATCAACAACAAGAAGGTCGTCGCCGTCGACGTCGTCGAGCTCACGCCGCTGAAGGAAACCGTCGCCAGCGAGCTCACCGCCGCGAAACTGATCTACCGCCTGATGGGCTACCTGCAGCGCAAGGAACAGGCGACCGCGTCGCGCTCCCCCGCCGGCAAGTCGACGCGCCGGATCAAGGTCGACAAGAGGTGAACCGCCGCCCCGCCGTTGCGGGCGCGTTCTACACCGACGATCCCGACGACCTCCGCACCGAGGTCGACCAGCTTCTCGGCCGCCATCCGCGCCAGCCGGCGCTCGCCACCCTCGCCCCGCATGCCGGCTACTCGTACTCGGGTCCGGTGGCCGGCGCCGTCTACGGCCGCGTGGCGATGCCGCGCGACGTTGTTCTTGTTTCGTTCAGCCATCGGGGAACGGGCGCGCCGTTCGCGGTCTGGCCCGACGGCGAATGGGAGACGCCGCTCGGCCATGTGCCCGTGGCTCAAGACCTCTGCGCCGAAATCCTGAAGCTGCCGGGCTTCGAAGTCGACACGAACGCCTTCGCGCGTGAGCATTCGGGCGAAGTGCAGGTGCCGTTCCTCCAGCGCGCGCGGAGCGACGTACGCATCGCGCCGATTTCCGTTCAGTCGCACAACCCGACGGCGATCCGCGACGCCGCGGCGGCGCTCGCGCGGCTTCTTGCCGGGCGCGACATTCTCCTCGCCGCCACGACGGACCTCACGCACTGCGGCGCAGACTACGGCCAGATGCCGCCGGCCGGCATGACGGCCGGCGCGTTCGCGCGCCAGCAGGACACCCGCGTGCTGGAGACGATCAAGGCGCTCGACGTCGACGGCTTCTGGGACGTCGTCCGCCGGCACACCATGACGATGTGTGGTGTTGCGCCGACGGCTCTCCTTATGGAATACTCTCGCGCCCGCGGCGCCCGGGCGGCGACCGTCGTGATGTACGCGACGAGCGCTGACCGCGAACCGGACGCCGATCGGGCGGTTGGATATCCAGGAGCCCTTGTCAAACAGGACTAGCGAATGTGGAAACTCAAGCGATCGCACACCTGCGGTGAACTCCGGCCCTCCGACGAAGGCAAGACCGTCATCCTCAACGGCTGGGTCGACTCCCGCCGCAACTTCGGCAACCTTCTCTTCGTCGACCTGCGCGACCGCTACGGCCGCACGCAGCTCCTCTTCTCGCCCGACCGCGCCCCGCAGCTGATCGCCCAGGCCGACAAGCTCAAGGGCGAATTCGTCATCGCCGTGAAGGGCGTCGTCCGCCGCCGCGACGCCGCCGCCGTAAACAAGAAGATCGCCACCGGCGAGATCGAGGTCGACGCCACCGAGCTCGAGATCCTCAACGAAGCGAAGACGCCGCCCTTCCAGGTGAACGACTACATCACGGTCACCGAGGAGACGCGCCTCCAGTACCGCTACCTCGACCTGCGCCGGCCGACGATGCAGAAGCACTTGATCACGCGCCACAAGATCACCCACGCGATCCGCGCCTCGATGGACCGGCAGGCGTTCATCGAGATCGAGACGCCCGTCCTCGTGAAGTTCACGCCCGGCGGCGCGCGGAACTTCCTCTGCGCCAGCCGCCATTTCCCCGGCAAGTTCTTCGCGCTCGCCGAGTCTCCGCAGATCTTCAAGCAGCTTTCGATGGTCGCGGGCTACGACCGTTACTTCCAGATCGCCCGCTGCTTCCGCGACGAGGATCTCCGCGCCGACCGCCAGCTCGAATTCACGCAGCTCGACATCGAGATGTCGTTCGTCGACCGCGACGACGTCATGAACGTCATCGAGACGGTCATTGTCGACGTCTGGAAGGCGACGCTCGGCATCGACGTGCCTCGCCCGTTCACCCGCATCTCGTTCGAGGAGGCGATGCGCGACTACGGCGTCGACAAGCCCGATCTCCGCTTCGGCATGAAGCTCTGGGACGTGACGAAGGACGTCGCCGTGTCGGGGTTCAAGGTCTTCGCCGAGGCGGCGAAAGCCGGCGTCGTCCGCGGCATCACCGCGCCCGGCGCCGGAACGTATTCACGCAAGGACGTCGAGGGGCTCGAGACCTTCTGCAAGGGCATGGGCGCGAAGGGACTCGTGTCGCTGAAAGTCGAGGCGGGAAAACTCGCCGGCGGCGTCGTGAAGTTCCTCAAGGAGCCCGAGCTCGCGGCGCTCCTCGCGAAGAGCGGCGCGAAGGACGGCGACATGCTCTTCCTGATCGCCGACGAGGAGGAGATGGCGACGGGCGTGCTCGGCTCGCTGCGCAACCATCTCGGCGCGAAGCTCAACCTGATCCCGAAGGAGGCGTTCAACTTCGTCTGGGTCATCGACTTTCCGATGTTCGAGAAGGCCGAGGAGGGCGTCGCGGCCCGCCACCACCCCTTCACGAGCCCGAAGGACGAGTACCTGGAGCTGCTCGAGAAGGAGCCGCTCAAGGTCCAGGCGAAGGCGTACGACCTCGTGCTCAACGGCTTCGAGATCGGCGGCGGCTCGATCCGAATCCACCGCAAGGACCTCCAGCAGCGCATCTTCAAGATGCTTGGGCTGACCGACGAATACCTGCGCGACCGGTTCGGCTTCCTGCTCGAGGCGTTCGAGTACGGCGCGCCCCCGCACGGCGGCATCGCGCTCGGCGTCGACCGCATCGCGATGCTCATCCTCGGCCTCGACAACATCCGCGACGTCATCACCTTCCCGAAGACGCAGCGGACCGTCGACCTGATGATGGGAGCTCCCGGCTCGGTCACGGAGAAGCAGCTGAAGGAGCTGCACATCCGGATCGTCGATGAGCCGCCGGCAGCTCCGAAGTAGCGGCGACTTCAGAGTCCCTCGGCAGCGTCGTCTTGCGTCCTCTTGCGGTCAAAACGCGGCTTCGTCCTTCGGGCTCGCCAGCCGCAAGCGAACGCAAGAGGAACGCGTCAAGAGGTGGATGGAGGGTGCAAGTCGGAATAGTGCTAATTAGCCGGCGCGGAACGAGCCCATCATGTTCGCGATGTCGATCGGCTGCTTGCCGGCCTTCACCGATTCGACCAGCGGCGCGAAATCGTACAGCGCCGCCTTCGCGCGCGCGGGCGGAAAGTCGCGCAGCGTCGCGAGGATCTTCAACCCGCCGTCCTCGAAGACTTGAAGCCGCATGAGCCCTTCACCCGCCAACTGCACCGCCACGCCCACCACGTCCTTGCCCTGCTGCGGCAGCTCCCGGTACGGGATCCGCTGGTAGGTCGACGGCAGATCGCATCGCCCGGGCTGCAGCGTTCCGAACGCCGACGCCTTCAGGCTCGTGTAGGCCAGGTTCGTCGCCAGCGGCTCCGACAGGTAGCGGTCGAGCACGAACCCGCTGTCGGCGTCCATCGCGCCGACGAACCGCACGCCCATCGCCTCCACGTCGCTCGGCGAAATCTGGATCTGGTCCATCAGCGTCGGCCGCTTCTCGAAGACCGTAACCAGCGACCGGTCGTCGCACTTGGTCACGTGCTCGCGGGTTCCCTCGGCGACGCGTTTGAGCAGCGCAATGAAATTTGGATCCATCGGCATCGCCGGCTCCGCGCCCTTGCAGTAGATCGTCGCCGCCTTCTCGTCGATGATCACGATCGACGCCACGAGGGTGCCGTCCTTGAAGACGCCTTTCAGGACCCGCTTTTCGGGCATAGGCCGAGTAGGGTAGCAATGCACAATCAGGCGCGGCAACGAATAGTAGAATCGCCTTGTGAGGTTCATCGCGCTGGCGCTCCTGCTGGGCTGTTCGCCCGTCGCCCCCCCGCCCCCTGCTCCCGCGCTCCGCGACTTCCGCTGCGTCATTCATGTCCATTCGAAGTGGTCCCACGACAGCGAAGGGCGGATGGAGGAGATCCTCGCCGCCGCGAAGAAACTCAAGATCGATGTCGTCTGCATGACGGAGCATCCACAGAGCCCGATGGGCTCGCTCGACGAGGGCTGGCGCGGCCTCCACGACGGCGTCCTGTTCATCCAAGGACTCGAACTGCATCAGCAGATTCTCGCCATCGGCATCCGCCGCCGCCCCGCGGGCGACGGCCGCCAGGCGCTGATCGACGACATCCACGCGCAGGGCGGCGTCGCGCTCATCTGCCACCCCGAGGAAGTCGAAGCGTGGGACTTCGACCGGATCGACGGCATGGAGATCTGGAACACCCACGCGGCGTTCAAGGCGGTGATCAAGAAGCCCGAGGCGGCCGGGCGGATCCTGAAGCGGATCAAGACCGATCCCGACCACTCCTTCATCGAGCTGCTGCATGAGCCCACCGACAACCTCGCGCGCTGGAGCTCCATCGCCGCCCGACGTCCCATCGCGATGATCGCCGGCAACGACGCGCACCAGAACGTCGACTTCCTCGGCGTGAAGCTCGACCCCTACGAGCGTTCGCTGGGCTTCGTCACGACCCACATCCTCGCCACCGAGCTCACCGAGACGGCGATCCTCGACGCGCTCCGCGCCGGGCGGTCGTACGTGCAGTTCGAGATCCTCGGGAGCGATCCGTGGCAGGTCGGCGCCTCGCAGTCGGTCCAGCAGGAGCGATACGTCGCACACTATCGCGACGGCCTGCCGTGGGTCTATCGGCCGAAGTGACTACTTCAGCCGCTTCAGCCTGACCGACTCGATGCGCACTCTGAGGCCGGGAGTCAGCCCGAGGCAGAGCCGGCCCCTGGCCGCGGCGATGGGCTGCTTGCCGACCGCGCGTCCGTCGACGCGGAACTCCGCCTCGCCGCCCGCCACGGCCATGGTGGCGGTCAGCTTCTTCCCGGAGGTCGACCGGGCGAATCCGCGCGAGTTCACCCGCTTTCCGCCCTCGAACACGATGCGCGGCAGCACAATGAGCGCCGCCACGCTGCCGTCCGCCGGCTCGCCGAAGGCCGTCCACGTGATCTCGAGTTCGTAGTCGGTGAGCATTTCATCCAGCGCGAACTCGTCGGACGTCCCCTTCCCGAGGCGGTCGAACGAACTGGTGCCGAGCAGCGCCCCCGATTCGATCTTCCAGTTGTCGGTCTTGATCTTCGGGCCGGCAACGTAGCGCGTCCACCCCGCGAGCGACGCACCGTCGAAAACCGGACGCCACTCGCCGATCGCGAGCCTCCTCCGAAGCGACTCGACTCTCGCCTTCAGCTGCCGGCCTGCTTCGCTCTCCGCGAAGACCGGAGCCATCGCCGCATAGGCGCTCGCGACGTCGGCATACTCCTCGGCGGCGAAGCCCGGCCTTGTCGCATCCCTCGCCGCCTGCTCGAAGCGCCCATCGTAGTCGCGCCTCGCCTCCTGCACGAGCGCGGCGAGTTCGCGGTCGCTCCCGGCTGCTCCGGTGGCGCGGGCGAATGCCTCGAGGACGGCGGGCCGCGATTCCCACGCTGTCTGAAGGGCGCGCGCATCGTCGAGCGCTCGCTGGACGTCATGCAGGCGCCGCGCATGCTCCTCGGCGGCGAGATTGGGACGCGCGGGGGTCGGGGTCGGGGTCGGCGCGGGAGCCGGAGCCGGGCCGCCGGACGACGCCGGCTTCCACGCCAGCATCGCCACGATCACGACAACGCCGATCGCCACGGCGGCGACAATCACCGGCATCGGGCTGCCCGGCTTCGCCGCGGGAGTGACGCGCCGGGTGGGAGGGGGCGGCGGTGCATGGGCGGGCGGAGGCGGCGCCTGCCTGGGTCGCTCTACCGCCGCGCGCTGCGCCGGCGTCAGGGCTGCCAGCGCCTCGACGCGGCACTTCCCACACGCGATCGTCCGCTCGACGCGGAATGCACCGCCCTTCTCGAAGTCCGCTTCGACGACACGCTCGCCGCAGAGCGTGCAATAGACGATTTCGTGTCCCACCCGACGCGATTCTACTCCAGCAGAGCCGAGCATTCGGCGAATGGCGTCCTGCATGGCGGACCGTCGGCGTGGAGCAGCCGGCCTGCCCTCCGAAGCGCCGCCTCCTGGCGCGAAGGAGGGTTGCCGATGTAGATGGTGCTCGAGACCGTGCCGAACTCCCCGTTGTCCTTGCAGACCGGCCGCGCTCCATCGTGCGACGACAGGAACTCCTTCAGACGCGCCTCCGTCGGAGCGCCGCCCGCAACCCATCGATCAAACACGGCCTTCTCCGGCATCGAGGGATCATCGAGGTCGTAGTTCGACGAGATCACGTGAGCGCTTGTTCTGCGAAGCGCCGGATCCGAGGTGCGCGAAGCAGAACCGCGCCCGAAACGGACGGGCCGCAGCGCGCCGTCCCAGTGCAGGCAGAGCCCTTCTCCGTCGACCACCGCCACCAGGTTGAAGCCGGCCACCGGCTTGTCCTGCGTAGCGCCACCCTCTTGCGCGGAGCAGGACCGCCCCACGCGCTTCGCGACGAGATTCTCCACTCAGCCGAGCTTCGCACAGCGCAGCGCTTCGAGTGCCAGCAGACCTCGCGAATACGACTCAGGCGTGCTCCGCGGCTCGCGTCGGTTCGTGACGGCGACGAACAGGCCGTCGCGATTCACGCCGAGCCAGGTCCCGCCGCTGCGCAGGTCCTTTCCGCCGACGATGCCGCGCACGGGATCAAGCACCTGCAGCGGCCCGGAGGGACGTGAGCGCGACTCGTCGCGGTTGGCGGCCACGATGAAGCCATCGGGCTCGAGGATCACGGCGAGGACGCACATGCGACGAAATGTACGAGGTTCGATGTACGAAGTACGAGGTAATGTTCGATGTCCTCTTGGCCCAGATCACCCGTTCGACAAGGACGGCAAATCGCTGAGATCACGACCACGCGAATCGCGCAGCGAACGACGAGGCGGGTCGCTCTCATGAATCCTAACCTCGTACATCACATCGAACCTCGTACATCGAACATCGAACATTGATCCCCCCCACCGGTTCCAGTACCATCGGCGCCCCCAATATGTCGACCAAAGTCACTTTGCCCGACGGCTCCATCAAGGAGCTGCCCGACAACATCACCGCTCTCGCGGTCGCGGAAGCGATCTCGAAGGGCCTCGCCAAGGTCGTCGTCGCCGCCAAGGTGAACGGCGAACTCTGGGACTTCCATCGCACCCTGCCGGGCGAATGCAAGGTCCTCCTGATCAAGGAGGACTCCCCGGACGGCCTCGACGTGATCCGCCACAGCGCCGCGCACGTCATGGCCACCGCTGTCCGGCGCCTCTACGGCCCCGGCGTCAAGTTCGGTTACGGCCCGCACGTCGAGGACGGCTTTTACTACGACATGGAATTCCCGGAGGGGGTCAAGTTCTCCGAGGACGACCTCCCGAAAATCGAAGCCGAGTGCAGGAAGATCATCGAGGCGAACGACCCCTTCGTCCGCAAGGACCTCCCGAAGGACCAGGTGATCGCGCAAATGAAGTCGATGGGCCAGCCCTACAAGGTCCAGACTCTCGAACAGGACATCAAGGAGCCGACCGCCTCAACCTACACCGACGGCGATTTCACCGATCTCTGCGAAGGCCCGCACGTCCCGTCGACCGGCCGCGTGAAGGCGATCAAGCTCACGAAGGTCACCGGCGCGTACTGGAAGGGCGACCAGGCCAACAAGATGCTCACCCGCCTTTACGGCACCGCGTGGGCGTCGCAGAAAGCCCTCGACGAGTACGTCAAGCGGATCGAGGAGGCGAAGAAGCGCGATCACCGGCGCATCGGCCAGGACCTCGAGCTCTTCATGTTCCACGAGTGGAGCCCGGGGGCCCCGTTCTTCCTCCCGAAGGGCGCGATCATCTACAACGAACTCCTCGCGTTCATCCGCGCCGAGTACCGGAAGCGCGGCTTCCAGGAAGTCGTCACCCCGCAGCTCTACAACAAGGGGCTCTGGGAGCTCTCCGGCCACTGGGAGCACTACCGCGAGAACATGTTTCTCCTCAAGGTCGACGACGAGGACTTCTCGCTCAAGCCGATGAACTGCCCGTCGCACGTGCTGATGTTCAAGCACCGCCGGCGCAGCTACCGCGAGCTGCCGATGCGGATCGCCGACTTCTGCCCGCTTCACCGCAACGAGATCAAGGGCGTGCTCAGCGGCATGACCCGCGTGCGCAAATTCTCGCAGGACGACGCGCACATCTTCTGCACCCAGGAGCAGATCGGCGGCGAGATCGCGGGGCAGATCGCCTTCGTGAAGTACATCTACGCCGACGTCTTCCAGATGCCTTTCGTCGCGAAGTTCTCGACACGCCCCCCGAAGTTCCTCGGTGAGATCGAGACCTGGAACGCGGCCGAGGCGGCGCTCGAGAAGGCGCTCAAGGACAACCAGGTCGAGTACGTCGTGAACGCCGGCGACGGCGCCTTCTACGGCCCGAAGATCGACTTCGACGTGAAGGACGCCATCGGCCGTCCGTGGCAGCTCTCGACCATCCAGCTCGACTTCCAGCTGCCGATGCGCATGGGCGCCGAGTACGAAGGCGCCGACGGCCAGCGCCACCACCCGGTGATGATCCACCGCGCGATCCTCGGCAGCCTCGAGCGGTTCATCGGCGTTCTGACCGAGCACTACGCCGGCGACTTCCCCCTCTGGCTCGCACCGGTGCAGGCCGTCGTGATTCCGGTGAATATCGAGGAACCGGCCTATGCCCGCCAGGTCCACGAAAAGCTGGCCGCGGAGGGGTTCCGGGTCGAAATCGACTTGAGCAATGACCGCCTGTCCTATAAAATCCGCGCCCACGAACTGGCGAAGGTTCCTTTCATGCTCGTCTGCGGCGCCAAGGAGGCCCAGGCTGGCACCGTCGCCTTGCGGGAACGGAAAAAGGGCGATGCCGGCGCCGTGAAGGTCGAGGATATCATCGATCGTTTGAGGAGGGATATTGGCTCTAAGAGGTAGACCGCCCGTCCGGCTCGATCGCAAACCGGAGCACCGGATCAACGACATGATCCGCGTCCCCAAGGTCAAGCTCGTGGATGAGAACGGCACGATGGTGGGAGAAGTCGACACCGCCATTGCCCGCACCATGGCGCGGGAGCGTGGGTACGATCTGGTCGAAGTGGCACCGGACGCCCGCCCGCCGGTCTGCAAGCTCCTCGACTACGGCAAGTTCAAGTACGAAGAGAAGAAGAAAAAGAAGGTCACGCACCAGAAGGAGTTGAAGGAGGTCCGGCTTCGGCCGAGGACGGACGAGCACGACCTGGTGACCAAGCTCAAGCACGCGCGCGGATTCATCGGGGAGGGCCACAAGGTGCTGTTCACGGTCTTCTTCCGGGGCCGTGAGCAGGCGCACAAGGAATTCGGGCGCGCGATGATGGAACGGATCGTGAGAGAGCTCGACGACATCGCGAAGGTCGAGCACGAAATATCGCAGATGGGACCGCGGATGCACCTGACGTTGATGCCGAAGCCGGCCGCCGTGCCCAAGAAGCCGGCGCCGCCGAAGGCTGGCGAGTCGAAGCCCCCGACGGGCACCGCCCCGGCTCCCACGGCACCGCCTGCCGCGACGACTCCGGCGCCAGCGGCTCCGACCGTGACGCCGCCGCCGCCCGTGCCGCCGGCACCTCCTGAAACGAAGGGAACCTAACATGGCCAAGAACACGAAGCCCACGAGCCGCGGCAAGAAGAAGGGCAAGCTCAAGGCGAAGACGAACAAGGCCGCCAAGAAGCGCTTCAAGATCACCGCGACGGGCAAGGTCCTCTACTGGCCCGCCGGGCGCCGCCACCTCCAGTCGGCCAAGAGCCCCAAGAAGCGCCGGCAGAGCCGCCGCTGGCGGGAGCTCGCCTCGCCGTCCGACCGCAAGAAGATCCACAGGCTCTTCAACAGCAGCTGGAAGCGCCCGAATCTGCAGGAACAGAAGGCGCGGCCCGCCGCGCAGACCGCGCCGGCAACGGCGCCAGAGACGAAAGGATAAGCCATGTCCCGCGCACGCATCGGCGCCGCCCGCAAGCAGCGCACCAAGCGCATCCTCGACCGCGCGAAGGGCTACCGCGCCGGACGCAGCAAGCTCCACCGCACCGCGATGGAGGCCGTCAAGCGCGCGGGCGCTTACGGCTTCGCCGGACGCAAGCAGAAGAAGCGCGACTACCGCGCCCTCTGGATCGTCCGCATCAACGCCGCCTGCGAGCTGAACGACATGAGCTACTCGCGGTTCATGAACGGCCTCAAGAAGGCGAACGTCCAGCTCAACCGCAAGGCCCTCGCCGAGCTCGCCCTCACCGAGCCCACCGCGTTCAAGGAGCTGGTGGAGAAGTCGAAAGCGGCGCTGGCGGCTCCGGCGCCCGCGAAATAACCTGATGCCTGCATTGAGCGAGGCGCGGTAGCGCCAGATCGAAATGCTTGCATTGAGCGAGGCGCCGTAAGGCGCCGAGTCGAAATGCTCGACGCAAAGATCGCGGAACTCCGGGCGCAATCGGTTGCCGAGCTTTCCAGGGTCCGCTCGTCGGAAGAGCTCGCACAGCTCAAGAACCGGTTCCTCACGGGCAAGACCGCGCTCCTCCGCGACCTCTACGGCCTCGTCTCCAAGCTTCCTGCCGACTTGAAGGGTCCGGGCGGCCAGCAGGTCAACGCCTTCAAATCGGAGCTCGAAGCGGCGATCGCATCGAAGTCCTTCGCCGCCGCCGTCGTCGAGACCTTCGAGGACTCGCTCCCCGGCGCGACCCTCACGCCCGGCCGCCGCCATCCGATCTACCAGACGCTCGACGAAATCTGCCGCGTCTTCGCCAAGCTCGGCTTCGACATCGAGTACGGCCCCGAGATCGACACCGAGGGAAACAACTTCCAGTCGCTCAACATCCCGCTCGACCACCCGTCGCGCGACGCGTTCGACACCTTCTACATCCGCGGGCAGTACCTGCTCCGCTCGCACACGTCGCCCGTCCAGATCCGCGCGATGAAGAGGCGCAAGCCGCCCTTCCGTCTCATCGCGCCGGGAAAAGTCTTCCGCCCCGACGACGCCGACGCATCGCACCTGCCGAGCTTCCACCAGGTCGAAGGGCTCATGGTCGGGCCCGAGGTCACCTTTGCACAGCTCAAGGGCGTGCTCCTCCTCTTCGCGAAGGAGATGTTCGGCGAAGGGACGCGCGTCCGCTTCCGGCCGAGCTTTTTCCCCTTCACCGAGCCCTCCGCCGAGGTCGACATCTCCTGCTTCCTGTGCGGCGCGAAAGGATGCCCCGCCTGCAAGCAGTCGGGCTGGATGGAAATTCTCGGCAGCGGCATGGTCCATCCGAAGGTCTTCGACGCCGTCGGCTACAACGCGGAGCAGGTGACCGGCTTCGCGTTCGGCATGGGCGTCGAGCGCATCTGCATGCTGCGCCACGGCGTGAAGGACATCCGCTGGTTCATCGAAAACAACTTCCGCTTCCTGAAACAGTTCTGAGCGGCCGCGCTATGAAGATGCTTCCTACGCGGCCGCTCATCTCGAGGGAGCCGCAGGCGAGTCGAGAGGTTGGCCAATGCGTGTAAGTCTCGAGTGGCTGTCGCAGTACCTGGGCCCGCTGACGGACGCGTCCGCGGTGGCCAAGGCTCTCACCATGGCCGGCGTCGGCGTCGACGCCGTCGACGGCGATGTGCTCACGCTCGAGATCACGTCGAACCGCGCCGACTTGTTGTGCCTGCTCGGCGTCGCGCGCGAACTCGGCGTCGTGCTCGGCAAGGCGCTCACGATCCCCGCGCTCCCGAAGCTCGAGAATCAGTCGTCGCCCGGCGTCACCGTCGAGGTCGCCAACAAGGCGCAGTGCCCGCGCTACCTCGCGCGCGTCGTCAAGGGCGTGAAGATCGCGCCGGCGCCGCCCTGGATGCAGAAGCGGCTCACGGCCGTGCTGGGCGCCGATTATGCCCCGATCAACAACGTCGCCGACATCAGCAACTTCGTGATGCTCGAGTGCGGCCAGCCGCTTCACGCGTTCGACCTCCAGCACGTCCGCGGCGCGAAGATCATCGTCCGCCCCGCCGCAAAAGGCGAGAAAATGACCGCGATCAACGCCAAGAGCTACGCGCTGGAGGAGACGGACATCGTCATCGCCGACGCCGAGCGGCCCGTCGCCATCGCCGGCGTCATGGGCGGCAAGGAGAGTGAAATCGGTCCCGCGACGACCGACGTGCTGATCGAGAGCGCGATGTTCGACCCGGTCTCCGTCCGCAGGACCTCGCGGCGCCTCGGCATCGCGAGCGAATCGAGCTACCGCTTCGAGCGCGGCGTCGACTGGGACACCGTCGACTGGGCCTCGCAACGCGCGGCGCAGCTCATGGTAGAGCTCGCGGGCGGCACCATCGCGGCAGGACTCGTCGACGCGGCCATCTCGCGGACGATCAAGGGGCCGCTGAGGCTCCGCTTCCGCCGCATCGAGAAGATCCTCGGCATGAAGGTCTCGCGAGACCGGGTCCGCGAGATCGTCGAGCGGCTCGGGGCACGCGTCGAGGACGCGCAGCCCGAGTATCTCCTCGTCCGGCCGCCGTCGTCGCGCCGCGACATCAGCGCGGAGATCGACTTCGTCGAGGAAGTCGCCCGCATCGAGGGATACGACAACATTCCGACCGACGTGCAGCTCGGGCTCTCGGTCGCGCGCGACAACCCCGAAGATCACGTTCGCGCCCAGGTCAGCTCGACGCTCGTCGCGCTGGGCGCGTTCGAGGTGCTCACCGTCAGCTTCGAGGAGGCGACGGCGGTGCCCGCCGTGACGTTCTGGTCGAACGCCAGGCTGCTGACGCTCCGCAACCCGAAGGGGACGATCGACCGGACGCTCCGAAGCTCGCTCGGCAGCGCGCTGGTGAAAGTGCTCCGCTCCAACGAGGGCTGCGGCGAACCGCTGAGGGCCGTCTTCGAAATCGCGCGCGTCTACTTCGAGACACCGGACGCCGAGGCGCCCGGCGAGAAGGCCGTGCTCGCCATCGCCCACCCCGACGGCGTGGGCGGAGTCCGCGCGTTCCTGTCGCCCCTCTTCGAGCGGCTGCAGCTCCCGCTGTCGACCACACCCCTCGCGCTTGAGGGTGTCGACGCGGCCCGCGCGATCCTGCTCGGCAGCGACAAGATCGGATACCTCGGCCGTCTCGGGCGGTTCGGCGTCGCCGAGATCGACTTCGACAAGCTGTGGCGCGCGGCCGGCATCGTCCCGAAGGCGAAGCCGTTCTCGCTCCATCCCGCCGTCCGCCGCGATGTCGCGATGGTCTACCCGAAGCACGTCATGTGGCCCGCCATCGACGAGGCGATCCGGGCGCTGAAGATCCCGACACTCGCCGAGTTCGCCTACCTCAACCATTTCGATGGGAAGCAGATCGGCGAGGGGCATCGCAGCATCGCGGTATCGCTCACGTTCCTCGCCGACCGCACGCTGACGGGCACCGAGGTCGACGAGGCGGTGAAGACGGTGGCGGGGGCCTTGCAGGCGAAGCTCGGGGCCGCCCTGCGCTAAGGGCGCGACCGCAATCGTTTGACACCGTTTTGCAGGGCGGGATAGAATTTTCACCGTCCGGGGAGATCATGAAAGAACGCGAACGTCTCGGAAAACTTCTCGTCGATGCGAAGCTGCTTACCGAGGAGCAGCTGAAGATGGCGATCGACTTCCAGAACGCGGTCGGCGGCAAGCTCGGCGCCATCATCGTGAAGCTCGGCTTCATCGAGGACTCGACGCTCACGCAGTTCATCGCCAAGCAGATGAACCTTCCGGTCGTCAATCTCGACGAACTGGTCCTGCCCGAGAACCTCGTCAAACGGATCCCGCGCAAGCTGATCGAGAAGCACCACGTCCTCCCCATCCACTACAAGGAAGGCATCCTCACGATCGCGACGAGCGATCCGTTCGACTACGAGGCGACCGAGGAGCTCCAGCTCGCGCAGGACGCGCGCATCGAGGTCAACCTCGCCTCACGCAGCCAGATCCTCAAGTGCATCAGCCAGCTCTTCTACAGCGGCGACGACACGCCCGCGGTGAAGGAAAAATCGAAGGACGAGCTGCTGAAGGACCTGGAGCATCGCCCCGAGAAGCTCAGCAAGGCGCAGCAGCTCGAGGCCCTCGTGCCCCTCCTCGTCGAAAAGGGCGTCATTACGTACGATGAGCTCTCGAAGAAGGCCAAGGAGCTATGGCGGACTTAACGATCGGCGAAATCGGCAAGGCGGTCAGCGCCGCGACCAACCAGAGCGAGGAGCGCGTCGGCCACTTCCTTGACGCCTTCGTCAACATGGCGAAGACGGCCGTCGGTGCCGGCAAGGACGTCAACCTCGCCGGATTCGGCGTCATCACGCCGCCCGCGGGTGCCACCGGCAACAAGGCGAACCTCGTCCGCGACATCGCCGCGAAGATGGGCGAGGCGAGCGAGAACCGCGTCGAGCAGATGATGGGCTCGCTCGTCGAGACGATGAAGAACGAGATCCTCTCCGGCAGGAAGGTCGATCTCGACGACTTCGGCGCGTTCGAGGTGAAGTACAACAAGCCCGAGATCGAAAAGCAGGCGAAGGGCCACCGCCTCATCAAGCCGGCGATGTCGACGCTGACCTTCGAGGGCCCCACCGCGGCCTTCACGCCGGCGGACGACTTCAAGAAGAAGATCGAGACGTTCAAGCAGTCCTCGATTCTCATGGTCGTCCCCGAGCGCGACTTCTTCGTCAAGACCCTCGAGTACTACTTCGAGAACGCCGGCTGGGACATCGAGGCGATCACGACGATCGCCGACGCGACCAAGCGCATCGAGAGCGGCAAGGCCTACCTCGTCATCCTCGATGCCAGCATGGCCGACTGGCAGAAATTCTGCTTCACCCTCAAGAGCCGCCGGATCACGACGAACGTCCCGCTGCTCTGCCTCTACCCGAGCGAGCAGTCCTGGAAGATCTTCAAGGAAGTCTGCATCGTCGGCGACGAGAACCTGCCCCAGCCGTTCGAGTTCCGGCAGCTCCTCGACTACGCCGACAGCGAGATCATCCGCGCGGCGGAGGAAGAACTCATCTTCCTCCAGCAGCTCAACGTCCACCTGCCGACCGACGAGCAGTCGATCGAGAAGGTGATCGAGTTCGTGCACAAGCTGCTGGAGATCTCGGGGATCACCGAGGAAGGGCAGGTCTCGCTCTCCGCGGCGTTCCGCGAAGCCGTCGTCAACGCCGCGCAGCACGGCAACAAGTACAAGCGCGAGAAGAAGATCGAGGTGCAGTACCTGCTCGACTCCGAGAAGATCACGATGGTCGTGAAGGACCAGGGCGGCGGCTTCAACCACGAGCAGTACGTGAAGAGCGGCAGCTCGAAGGACGCGATCAGCGCGGCGCGCGAGCGCCACGCCCAGGGGCGAATGGGCGGCCTCGGCATCATGCTGATGCTGCGGTGCTGCGACCGGCTGGAGTACAACCAGGCCGGCAACCAGATCACGCTGACGAAGATGTTGAAGGACATCACGTAGCGCGCGCAGCGATCCCTCGCTCGATGAAAATCACGCTCAACGGCGAGGCGCGCGACTGCTCCGCCAGATCGCTCGACGATCTCATCCGCGAGCTCAAGCTCGACGGGAAGCCCATAGCCGTCGAGAAGAACCGCGATGTGGTTCCCAAGTCGAAGTACCGCGAGACGGCGCTGCACGAAGGCGACGTTCTCGAAATCGTTCACCTGGTAGGCGGCGGCTAATGAAGATCGGCAAGCACGAATTCAAATCGCGCCTCCTGCTCGGCACCGGCAAGTACCCGTCGCCCGAGATCATGAAGCGGTGCCACGAGGCCTCCGGCACCGACTGCGTCACCGTCGCCGTCCGCCGCGTCGACCTGAAGGACGCATCCAAGGGCTCGATCATGGCGGCGATCGACCGCACGAAGATCACGCTCCTCCCCAACACCGCCGCCTGCTACACCGTCGATGACGCCGTCCGCACGGCGCGACTCGGCCGCGAAGCGCTCGGCACCGATCTCGTGAAGCTCGAAGTCATCGGCGACGAAAAGACGCTCTACCCCGATCTCGTCGGCCTCATCGAGGCGACGAAGCTCCTCGTCAAGGAGGGCTTCACCGTCCTCCCCTACACCAGCGACGACGTCGTGACCGCGCTCAAGCTGGTCGACGCGGGCGCCGCCGCGGTCATGCCGCTCGGCGGGCCGATCGGCTCGGGGCTGGGCATCCTCAACCCGCTCAACATCCGGATCATCATCGAGCGCGTGAAGGTGCCCGTCATCGTCGACGCAGGCGTCGGCACCGCGAGCGACGTCGCCCTCGCGATGGAGCTCGGCGCCGACGGCGTCCTGCTCAACACGGCGGTCGCCGGCGCAAAGGACCCCGTCAAGATGGCGACGGCGATGAAGCTCGCGTGCGACGCGGGCCGCGCCGCGTTCGAGGCCGGGCGGATTCCGAGGAGGGACTACGCGACGCCGTCGAGCCCTGACGAGGGCAGGGTGGGAAGGACTGAAGGTCGGAGGTAGGAGAAGGCCGTCCGCTCCGGGGGCCAGCGCCTGCCGCGCCGAAGCTCGCGCAGCGAGCGCAGGCCGGTCTCCTCCCTCCTCCCTTCCTCGCCTCCTCCCTCCGGTTTGAGTAGACTCCCCCGCGATGAAAGGACTCATCCTCGCCGGCGGCGCGGGCACGCGGCTTCACCCCATCACGAAAGTCATCTCCAAGCAGCTGCTCCCGATCTACGACAAGCCGATGATCTACTACCCGCTGAGCGTCCTCATGCTCGCGGGGATCAAGGAAGTCCTCGTCATCTCCACGCCGCAAGACCTCCCGCTCTTCGAACGCCTCCTGGGCGACGGCAAGCCGCTCGGCATGTCCTTCAGCTATGCAGAGCAGCCGAAGCCCGACGGCCTGGCACAGGCGTTCATCATCGGGCGGAAGTTCATCGCCAAGCAGCCGTCGTGCCTCGTTCTCGGCGACAACCTCTTCTACGGCGCGACGCTCAGCGGCATCGTGCAGAACGCGGCGACGCTCACCAGGGGCGCGCGCATCTTCGGCTACCAGGTGAAGGACCCGGAGCGCTACGGCGTCGTCGAGTTCGACAAGACCGGGAAGGCGCTCTCGCTCGAAGAGAAGCCGAAGGAGCCGAAGTCGCCCTACGCCGTCCCGGGCCTCTACTTCTACGACGCGCAGGTATGCGACCATGCGGCATCGCTGAAGCCGTCGAAGCGCGGCGAGCTCGAGATCACCGACCTCAATCGCGTTTACCTCGACAAGGGCCTTCTCACGGTCGACCGGCTGCCGCGCGGCATCGCGTGGCTCGACACCGGCACGCACCGCTCGCTGCTCGAAGCAGCGAACTTCATCGCGATCCTCGAGGAGCGCACGGGGCTCAAGATCGCCTGCCTCGAGGAGATCGCGTGGCGCAACGGATGGGTCAAGGAGAGCGCCGTTCGCGCCGCCGCGGAGTCGATGGGGAAGAGCGCCTACGCGGACTATCTCCGCTCGCTGCTTTCATAAGCAGGCCATGCCGGAGGCCGCGCACGCTCAGCGTGATCGTCGTCGCTCCCATCGCCCGCATCGATTCCGTCAGGATGACCCCGCCCGCGACGATGATGTCGGCGCGGTCCGGCTCCAGCCCCTTGCGCCTCCGGCGGACGGCGACCGGCTCCGCCGCGATCTCCGCGACGAAGCCATCGAGCTCGCGCAGATCGATCTCGAGTCCGTGAACCTCGGCGCGCTTGCCCCGGGTCCACATCATTCCGATCGTGCTCGCCGTTCCGCCGAGCGCGACGACCCGGCCCCCCGCCCGCATCCTGACGGACCTCAGGAGTCCCCGCATCGTCGCCCGCGCGGTGAGCAGCTCGAGGCCCGTCGGGGGATCGGACTTCAGGAACCTCTCCGTCATCGCGACGGCGCCCATCGGAAGCGACAGGGTCCGCGCGCCGGACGAGAGCTGCGCGCTTCCGGCGCCGATCTCGATGGTCGCCGCCCCGGGCCAGTCGGAAATCCCGCCGAGCCGCGCCAGCCGGCCCTCTTCGACTCCGCTGAGGACCCGAATCTCGATGCCCAGCCCGCGGCGCACACGCTCGATGAACTCAGCCGCGTTCGTCGCCTTCCGCAGCGCCTCGGTGCCGGCGGCGATGATGGGGCATCCGTCGCAGCGCTTTCGATAATCCGCGATCACGGTCATCGCGCGGCGCATCGCCGCCTCGGAGATTCGTCCCGTCCTGCCAAGACCCTCGCCAAGCCGCGTGATCGTGACGCGCTCCTGGACGGTGCGACGGCCGTCCGCGAGAAGGAGCTTGATGGAGTTCGTGCCGACGTCGATGGCCGCCCTCATTACTTGGGGACCCGGGTGATCAGCAGCGTGGCGAGCGTCAGGTAGATCACGACATTCGTCATGTCGTTGAACGCCGTGATGAACGGTCCCGATGCCACCGCCGGGTCGCGCTTCATCCGGTGGAGGACGAACGGAATGATCGATCCGATCGTCGCCGCGATCGTGATGCTCGTCACCATCGAGATGAAGACGATCAGCGAGAGCTGCATGACCTGGAGATGACGCAGGTGCATCACGTACGCCATCAGGGCCGTGGCCGAGCCGCAGAGCAGGCCGATGACCAGGCCGCACCGGAACTCGTGCATCACGACCTTCATCGCCTTGGACGGCGTCAGGTCGCCCGTCGCGAGCCCGCGCACGACCGTCGTCGAGGACTGCAGCCCCACGTTGCCGCCCATCGCCATGATGATCGGGATGAAGTAGGCCAGCGCGACCATCGCCAGCGTCGCCTCGAACCGCTGCATCACGAGGGACAGGACGAGTTCCATCGCCATCGCCGTCAGAAGCCAGGGAAGCCGCGCCTTCACGCGCGCGGCAAGGCCGCCCTCGCCGGCCTGGACGCCGGCGATTTTCATCACGTCCTCGTTCGCCTCCTCGCTGACGACCTCGAGCAGGCTCGCAAGCGTCACGACGCCGAGCAGCTTGCGCTGCGCGTCCACGACGGGAACCGCCTTCAAGTGGTACTTCCGCGCCAGCCGCGAGACCTCCTCCTGGTCCATCTCCGGACCGACCGTTTGGATCTCGCGGCGCATGAACTCGCGGATCCGCGCCTCGGGCGGATGGCGCAGCAGGTTCCCGAGTCCGCAGATGCCGATGAGCCGCTTCTCCGCGTCAACGACGTAGAGATTCGAGACGGTTTCCGCCGTCACGGCGCCTTGAAGGATCTGGAGCGTCTGGCCCGCCGTGAAATCCTCCGGGACGCTCACGAAGTTCTTCGTCATGCGGCCGCCGGCGGTGTTCGCGGCGTGCTTCTGGAGCTCCTCGATGTCCTCGCGGTGCTCCGGGTCGATCTTCCCCAGCAGCGAGTGCTCCTTGTGGGCCGGAAGATGGTCGATGATGTCGGCAACGATGTCGGCCGACATCGCGTCGATCACCGTCGTCAGCCGCTCCTCACCGATGGCGTCGACGAGTTCGCAGCGGAGATCGTGCGGCATCGCGGCAAGGACCTTCGCGGCCTGCGCCGGATCAAGAACTTCGAAGACGCGCACGCGCTCGGTCAGATCCAGGTCGTCCAGGTCGTCGGCGAGATCGACGGGGTGGACCAGCGCGAGCGTCTCGCGCAGACGCTCCGGTCCCTCCGCCTCCAGCATCTCGAGGAGGCCGCCGTCGTCTGCCATCCGAAGATGATACCTCGCCGGCTATGGACGGGGCGAGGCCGGGCGTGGACAATCGCGCCCCATGTTGAAGATCGCCGCGGCGGCGGCCCTGGCGGTTGTTGTCGCCGCCGTCCTCCTGGCGCTCACCCACCGCGCGCGGTCGGAAGGCCGGCTCACGCACTGCCGCAACAACCTGCGGCAGATAGGCGTCCTCTCGCACCTGAATTTCGCGCAGATGTGGGAGCAGCTCGTGCTGGGGCCGGACCCGCCGCACCCGCCGCCTCTCGGCCGCAAGCTTCTTCAATGGGTCCGTGAGGCGAAGTACAAGGACGCGCAGGACCGCTGGAAGATCCACAGTGCGCTCAACCCGTTCGGCTGCCCGGTTCGCGGCGTCCAACCAGCCGATTTCACCACGCTCAGCAACGAGGAGTACGCGACGCTGATGTCCGACCCAAAAACGATCGACTACCTGGGACCCGACAGCATTCCCGCAGAGCGCCCGAACGAGCCGCTCGTCTGGGCCGCCGACCGCAAGGGCAATCATCCCGAGGGTGGCTACGTGCTCCTCGTCGACTTCTCGCAGCAGAAGGTCGACAAGGCCCTCGAGGTCACCGGAGGCTGGGAGCGGGCGAAGTCGCTGAGGCAGGACGACTAAGCCTCGTCCGGCGTGGCCGTGAGCGGGAACGCCGCGGCGAAATCGTAAACATCGCGGAAGTCGTCGATCGAATCGGTATCCGTCTTCCCCATCATTCCCTCGACCACGAGGCGGAAGACGATCTCGCCGAAGTCCTCCGTTTTCCGCACGCCCCATCGATCGAGAACCATCCGCGCCAGGCCGCCGAACTGCTCGATCGCGTGGTCCCGGATCCCCTCGGAGAGCTCCCGTCCCGTGACGTGGCCCTGCCGGCCGAGCCTGCGGATCGTGAACTCGAGCCCCTCGAAGACGAACAGGTAGGCGTCAGGCGAGTACCGCCCGTCCTTCCGCGCGATGACGGCGCACTGGCGCGTGAACTTCCGCGCGAGCGACGCCTTCGACTCCTCGGCGCCCATGGCCTAGACAAACCCCTCAGCGTTCGGAACCGCCTCGAGCCGGGGAAAAAGCGCCGCTGCTTTCGCGACGCGCGTGCCCGTCTTGATTCCCGGCCACGTCTTCGCGTCGGCGAGCCGCGTCGCCGAAATCGGACCGAGCCCGAGCTGCTCCCAGATCTTCGCGCAGGTACCCGGGATCACGGGCTGCAGGAGGATCGCGATGATCCGCAGCGCCTCCGCCGCGTTCTTCAGGGAGCCCGCGACCTCCGCCGCCTTCCCCTGTTTCGCCAGCGTCCATGGCTTCGTGTCATCGAGGTACCGGTTCGCCTGGTAGATCGCCTCCCAGATCTCGTTGAGCGCGAGGTGGAACGCGTACGCCTCGTAATGCGGCGCGACACGATCGGCGAGCGAGACGAGCCGGTCCTTCAACGCACCGTCCTGCGGCAGCACCGCGCCCTCCGAGGCAAAGACCCCGCCGAGGTTCTTCTCCGTCATGGAGACGACGCGGTTGAGCAGGTTGCCGAGCCCGTTGGCCAGCTCGCCGTTGAACCGCTCCGCGAACTTCTCCCACGTGAAGTCGCCGTCGTTGTCGAAGGCGATCTCGCGCAGCAGGAAGTAGCGCAGCGCGTCGCCTCCGAACGTGTCGGCCACCTTCGCGGGATCGAGCCGCTTGCCCGACTTCGAGATCTTCTCGCCCGAGAGATAGACGAATCCGTGCGCGAAGACCTTCTTGGGCAGCGCGACGCCGGCGCCCAGGAGCATCGCCGGCCAGATGATGCAATGGAACCGCGTGATGTCCTTGCCGATGATGTGCACGTCCGCCGGCCACCACCTCGACGGCCCCGGGAAGCCGACGCCGGTCGCGTAGTTGATCAGCGCGTCGAACCAGACGTACACCACGTGGTCGGGGTCGCCCGGCACGGGCACGCCCCACGTCGTCTTCGCACGCGACACCGAGATGTCCTCGAGGCCCTCCTCGAGCACCGCCAGCACCTCGTTCTTCCGGAAATCAGGCGCGACGATCAGCTCTCCGCTCTTGATGATGTCACGCAACCGGTCGCGGTAGGAGGTGAGCTTGAAGAAGTAGTTCTCCTCCTCGCGATGCTCGATCGCCCGGGCCGGATGGTCCTTGCACTTCCCGTTCACCAGGTCCTTCTCCATCTTGCGCGCTTCGCAGCCGACGCAGTAGAGCCCCTTGTAGAGCCCCTTGTAGATGTCGCCTTTCGCGGCCAGTCGGCGGAAGATCTCCTGCACGCCGTCGTGGTGCGCCTTCTCCGTCGTGCGGATGAAGCGGTCGTACGAGAGGCTGAGCTTCCCCCAGGCGGCCTTGAACTTCTCGCCCATCTGGTCGCAGTACGCGAGCCCGTCGAGCTTCAGCTCCTGCGCCTTCTCGACGACCTTCTGCGAGTTCTCGTCGTTCCCCATCAGGAAGTAGACGTCGTCTCCGCAGAGGCGGCGCCAGCGCGCGATCGCGTCGGCGCCGATCTTCTCGTACGCGGTGCCGACGTGCGGGCTCGCGTTCGGATAGTCGATCGCCGTCGTGATGTAGAACTTGGTCATATGCTCGGTTTCTCGGACGCCAGCGGCCCGCCGCTGGGCGCGCTACTGTAAGAGGCGGGATCATAAGCGGCAAGCGCGCCACGCGGGATGGCGGCGATCAGCCGATCGATGACCGAGCGATCGTGCATCAACTTGACACGCCATTCTTCCCGACGCGCTTCGTGCCGCGTACCAAAGCGATGGAACCAGACAAGCCGCACGGGCCTTCGACGCTTTGTAAACCGCACCCGTCCGGCTGATGCTGTGCCACTCGACGCCGCAGATCCGCCGTGTGTCCGTAGTACCGAAAGCCGTCGGCACCTTCGAGGATGTAGGCGTAGAAGTCAGCCATGCAACGCGCGCGGCGCGGCTCGGCCGCGCCCGTCCGCGAAACCGAGCATCATACCCTTAGCAGTGCATCTTCCACGGTGAGCGGAACGTTGGCGTACTGGTCGATGAAGCGCTGGTGCTCCAGCACCAGCTCGATGCGCTCCGCGATGGCCTCCGAGTCGACGGGCTCCAGACGCTTCAACAACGCCGGCGGACACAGGTTCAGCGACTCACCGAGCTCGCGATGGCGAAGAGCCTCGCGGAGCGCCAGCGCCGTGATCGTCAGCTCCTCGCGCGCCCGCTCGCGAGCCGACTCCGTGTCGCGGATCTTCGCGACTTCTTCGATGATCGAGTTCAGATCGCCGGCCGCCAGCCGCTCGAGGAGCTCCTTCGCGCGGGAGGCGAGTTCGCCGATCTCGGGCGCCAGCTGCGAGGCACGGCCAGGAAGCCCGTCCGCCAGCGCAAGCACAAGCGCCGCCTCCGACGCGCCGAGCTGGAGCGTCTTCATGAACTCCGACATCTCCGCGGGCGCCAGCGGCGTGAAGAGCACCATCTGGCAGCGCGATACGATCGTCGGAAGCAGCAGCGCAGGAGAGGCCGTCACCAGGATGATGATGCACCGGTGGGGCGGCTCTTCCAGGGTCTTGAGGAACGCGTTCTGCGCCTCCTCGTTCAGCCGCTCCGCCTCGTCCACCAGCACGATGCGGCGCTGCGGGGAGGCCGTCTTCATCGAAAGTTCCCGCAGGAGCTCGCGCATCTGGTCGACGACGATCTCGCGCTTATCCTCGATCCGCGCGAGCAGGCGGAGATTGGGATGGTGACCTGCGTCGACCTGGCGGACGTCGGCCTCGGATCCTCCGAGCAGCAGCTTGGCGAACTCGAGCGCCGCCATTCGCTTGCCGATCCCCGCCGGCCCGGCAAAGAGGAACGCGTGGGCGACGCGGTTCCGCGTCACGAGGGCCCCGAGGCGCTCGTGCGCCGCACGATTACCGAGGATTCTTTCGAAGGGCACGGGTGACGACCTCTTTCACGGCCTGGTGCACATCCTCGATGCTACCTGACGTCGGGATGACGCGGAAGCGCCGCTTCTCCTCCTTCGCGATGTTCAAGTAGGCCTGCCGGACCTTCTTCTGATACGCAAGCCCCTTCGCCTCGACGCGGTCCTTCTCGCGCGTCGACCGGCGCGCCGCTTCCTCGGCATCGACATCCAGGAGCACGACGAGGTCCGGCTTGGGAAAGCCGCACGTCTTCTCGGCGAAGTCGAGCACGTACCGCACGCCGATCTTCCCGGCCGCGCCCTGGTACGCCGCGGTCGAATAGTAATACCGGTCGAGCAGCACCACGACGCCGCGCCTGAGCGCGGGCCGGATTTCCTGCTCGACGAGCTGCGCGCGCGACGCCATGTAGAGCAGGAACTCCGTCATCGGCGACATGCCGGCGTGCTTGGCATTCAACAGGACGACGCGAACGTCCTCGCCGATCGCCGTTCCGCCCGGCTCGCGCAGTCGGAGCACCCGCCGGCCCAGAGCCGACTCGAGGAGGCCGATCTGCGTCGTCTTTCCACAGCCGTCGATGCCCTCGAAGACGATGAACATGGCGACGCGCCGCCTACCGGAGCGGCTTCCTCAATGCGAGCATGGGTGGGGAATCCTACCTGCCGCGCGCGGCGGGTCGTACTACTTCTTGCGGGCCGCTTCAAGCCACTGTTCGACCTTCGACCTCAGAGGCCACTCGGCGGGCGCGCGCGTCAACGCCTTCTCGTAGTCGTCGATGGCTCCCGCCATGTTGCCCTGGCGCTCCCGCAGCCGGCCCCGGTTCACCAGCGCCTCCGCGAAATCGGGTCTCAGCTCGATCGCGCGGTCGAAGTCGGCCAGCGCGGCGGGAACGTCGCGACCCGCCGCCTTGATCATCCCCCGATGAAACCACGCCGACGCGTCCTTGACGCCCAGCGCGATGGCGCGGTCGAAGTCGGCAAGCGCCCCCGGATTGTCGCCGTTCAAGCGCTTGGCCAGCCCTCGATTGAACCAGGCTTCGACATGATCGCCCTTCAGCTCGATCGTCCGATCGTAGTCGGCGATCGCCCCGGGCAGGTCTCCGCCCTGCCGCTTCGCAACGCCGCGGTTGAACCACAGCTCGGCGTCATTTGCCTGGATCGCCATCGCGTTGTCGAAGTCGGCGATCGCCCCCTCCGTGTCGCCCGCCGCGCGCTTCGCGATGCCGCGCTGAAAGAAGAGACGCGGGTCCCGGCCGTTCAGCACGACGGCCCGGTCGAGATCCTGCATCGCGTCCGCCCGCCCCATCTCCGCCTTCACGGCGCCGCGATAACACCACGCGAGCGCACACGTGGCATCGACGCCGACGGCGGCGTCGAAATCGGCCAGCGCACCCTGGTGGTCGCCGCGATCGCGCCGCTCCGCTCCACGGTTGATGAGCGCATCCGCGAACGCCCCGCCCCGATTCACGGCCTCCTCAAAATCGGCAAGGGCGCGCCCATCGTCGCCCTTCTTCCTCCACGCCAGGCCGCGATTGTTGTAGGCCTCCGCCCACCCGGGCCTCCCGTCCAGCGCCTTCGTGAAGTCCTCGATCGCGCCGTCGACGTCGCCCCGATCCTGCTTTGCGCAGCCGCGGTTGTAGTACGCCATCGCGAATCCCACGCGGCACTCGATCGCCCGCGTGTAGTCGGCGATCGCTCCGTCGAAGTCCTTCTTCTGGTGCTTCGCCGTGCCGCGATCAAGGTACGCCATGGCGAAGTCCGGCTTGAGCTCGATCGCCTTGTCGTAATCGGCCAGCGCACCCCCAAGATCCCCCAGGTCCTGCCGTACGATTCCCCGGTCGAGGAAGAGCATTTCGTATCCCGACGCCCACTCGACAGCCTGGTCGAGGACCTTCAGCGCCTCGCGCGTGGCGCCCATCCACAGCGCCGTCAGCCTTGCATACTCCTCCGAACGGTAGCCGACCAGCGCCTCGGCAATGAGCTTCTGCGCGTCCGCTTCGCGGCCCTCGCCGTAGTAGAGCCGGGCCGCCCGGCCGACAAGCTCCATCACCTGGTCGTCGCGCGTCCACGGCAGTCCCCATCGTTGCGCTTCGTCGTGCTCCTTGCCCGCCTCCAGGCCCATGTCGAACGCGTCGATCGCCCCCTTCAGCACCGGCCGCAGCTCCTGCAGACGCTGCTTCAGCGTGTCGACGCGGCCGTAGAGCCGCTCGAGATAATCCTCGATTCTCACGATCCCCAGCAGGGTCCAGCCGGGCCGGAACGAGGGATGCCTGGACAGCAGCGCCTCGAGCTCGGCGGCAGCGCCCGCCGATTCTCCCAGCACGTACCGCCCCCGCGCTCGCACGTAGTAGCCTTGCGGCTCGGAAGGCCACTCCGCGATGTGCCGGTCGACGGCGCGCACCGCCTCCTCGAGCTCCCGGCGCGCGATGCTTGCAGGTGCCGCCAGGGTCCGCAGTTCCCGCTTCCGCTCGAGGATCGTCGTCCATTGCGTCGCGAGCCGCTGCAGCGCCTCCTGCCGCTTCCGCGACCTCGCGCGCTCCGCCGCGAGGTCGGCCTCCGCGGTCGAGCGCTGCAGGACGAGAGCCGCACCCGCGGCCAGGACGGCCGCCATGAGCACCGCGCCGATTCCTGACGCGACGCGGTGCCGGTGCATCCGCTTCGCGATCAACTGCCACGTGGAGGCCGGCCGCGCGGAGATGGGATCCCCGGCGAGCCACCGCCCCAGGTCATCGGCCAGATCGCGCGCGCTCGGGTAGCGCCGCGCGGGGTCCTTCTCGAGGCACTTCATCACGATCGTCTCGACGTCGGCATCGACGGCCGGATTCACGCGCCGCAGCCCCATCGGCTCCTCGATCACGACCGCCACCGCCAGGTCAAAGACGTTCGGGTGCGTGAACGGAGGCCGGTCGCCAAGGAGCTCGTAGAGCGTCGCGCCGAGGCCGTAGACGTCGCTTCGCTCGTCCGCGGCACGCACGTCGCCACGTGCCTGCTCGGGCGACATGTACGCCGGCGTTCCCACCATCATCCCGGACGTCGTCAGCGACGAGGCCGCCTTGAGATGGCGGGCAAGGCCGAAGTCCATGACGTAGACGCGACCGGCGGAGACCATGAGATTCGCCGGCTTGAGATCGCGATGGATGACCCCCTGCTGATGCGCGTATTCCAGGGCGAGCGACGCGTCGCGCACCAGCTCAACGAGTTTCCGCCGGTCTCCGCGCGGGCAGCGCGACAGCGTCAGCCCGTCGACGAATTCCATCGCGATGAAGTGCCGCTGCCCCGACGTGCCGACGTCATACACGGCGCAGATGTTCGGATGGTGGAGGTTTGCCGCCGTCTGCGCTTCCCGTTGGAACCGCACGACCTCCTCCGGGTCGTCGGCCTTCAGGAATTTCAGCGCCACCCAGCGGCCGAGTTCACGGTCCCATGCCTTGAAGACCTCGCCCATTCCCCCGGCACCAAGCTTCGTGGTGACCACGTACTTGCCGACGACGCGCTGGGGATCAGCGGCCGCCGCTTCAACTTCACCCGGCACGCTCTGCGGTGTCCGATCGACCATGAGTGCCCGATTCTAAGGCTACAACGCTACTTCAGCATTCAGTTCCCCGCTGGAAGTGCCAATTAATAGAAGTAGGCACTCGGAGAGGGGGAAACGATGCGGGCCGAAGATCTTTTGCCCTTGCGTCCTGCGCTGGACGACTTCCTGATGGGGTTCGACGACTGCGCAGTAGCCCCTACCCGTAAGCA
>Ga0247727_10004396_pt1 | contig 29933 bp, 22 predicted proteins | sample WisWelCaveWW1625_FD_202498 | JGI IMG/M metagenome (GOLD analysis project Ga0247727, IMG submission 202498) | Biofilm microbial communities from Wishing Well Cave, Virginia, United States - WW16-25 | ecosystem: Environmental > Aquatic > Deep subsurface > Groundwater > Cave microbial mat | place...
CTCCGGCTACGCGACGGTCGTGAGCCACCGCTCCGCGGAGACCACGGACGACACCATCGCGCACCTCGCCGTCGCGTTCGGTGCCGCCGCGATCAAGACGGGCGCGGTGGGCGGCGAGCGGATTGCCAAGCTGAACGAGCTGATCCGGATCGAAGAGGCCGCAGCAGGCGGCCGGAAGGCGAGTTGACCCGAGCGCCCGAAGGCTTATTTTCCGCCACCTGCGATTTGGCCGCGTGAGCGCGGAAGTGCCCACCACGCACCCGCCTCCTCCCCACGCGGCGCCCTCGCCCACCACGCCGGCCGCAGGGGAGACCTCGGAGCGCGTGTTCCGGCGGCGCATCATCAAAGCGGTCACCACCCTCAACCTGCGCGACATGCGCGCGATGTGGCAAGATGAGGGGTTCCAGCCCCACATGCATCTTTTCGTGATGCTAGTCGTCGCGTTCACGATGGGGATTCTCATTTGGATTTTGGTGCCGGCCTGAGCGCAATCTTAGTCCCGCGCGCGGACCTCCGCAAGGACGTTTTTCACGATTTGTTCGGCGCTTCCGATGTACCCCGCGGGGTTGAGAATGCCTTCCAAGTCGCCCGCGGTGAGCAGGCGCGACACGTGCGGCTCGCCAAGGAGCGCTTCCTTCAGGGTGACGCCCCGCTCCTCCGCGCCCATCGAGCACCTGCGGACGACTTCGTGTGCCTCCTGCCTCCCCATCCCGCGCTCGACAAGGGCGAGCATGGCAGGCTCCGCCATGATGAGTCCTCGCGTCGCCTCGAGGTTCCGTGCCATCGCCTGCGGAAACACCTCCAGCGTGGAGAAGACCTCGGTCGTTGAGCGGACGCACTCGTCCGTGAGCAGGAACGTGTGGGGCAGGATGAACCGCTCGGCCGACGAGTTGGAAAGGTCGCGCTCGTGCCAGAGCACGGCCGATTCGAGCATGGGCACGATATTCGCGCGCGCGATCCGCGCGAGCCCGCACACTTTCTCGGACACGATCGGGTTGCGCTTGTGCGCCATCGTGGAGGAGCCGACCTGCTTCTCGGCGTCGAACGCTTCGGCGACCTCGCCGATCTCGGGGCGCTGGAGGTTCCTCACCTCCGTCGCGAACTTCTCCATGGACGTTGCGATGTTGGCAAGCGCGGCGATGAGTTCCACGTAGCGGTCGCGTGAAACGACCTGGGTGGTCGCGACCGGCGCCGTCAGCGAGAGCTCCATCATTACGAACGTCTGGAGCTGGAGCGCGCGGGGCCCGAGCCCCGCGCCGGTGCCCACCGCTCCCATCATCTTGCCGACGCAAACGCGGTCGCGCATTTCGTCAAGCCGGACGAGGTGCCGGACGACCTCGCTCGCGAACACCGCGACCTTCAGCCCGAAGGTCGTGGGCACGGCCCATTGGCCGTGCGTGCGGCCGACCATCACGGTCTTGGCGTGCCGCTCAGCGAGGGAGGAAAGGACATGGGCGAGCTCCCCGAGGCCCTGCGAAAGCACTCCGAGCCCGTCGCGGATCTGGAGTGCGGTCGCCGTGTCGATGATGTCGTTCGAGGTGGCGCCGAGGTGGACGAACCGCCCGGAGGCACCGGCGGCCTCGGTGAGCGCCCGGGCGAGGGCCATGATGTCGTGCTTGATCTCGGCCTCGATGGTGCGCACGCGCTCGACGGTGACGCGGCCGCTTCCGGCGGCCTCGCCGATGGCCTCGGCGTCCGCCTTCGGGATGGTGCCGAGGCGCGCGTGCCCGCGCGCAAGGGCGGCTTCGACCTCGAGCAGCCTGCGCAGCTTGTTTTCCTCGCTGAAGATCTCACGCATGGCTGATCGGCCATAGCGGAAATCGAGGGGGCAAACGGACATAAGGGAAGGTTCAAAAGTGCCCGCAGGGGCGATAAATGTTTGGCGGCGCCCGCCGACTTCGCGCGCGCGAAACGACCGGATAGGTTTCGTGGGGTTTCGGACACACAGCAGGCACGTCCGTGGCTTCCCACGCGGGGCGGCCAACTTCACAACGCTTTATATGCGCCCCCCGGATCGGCGGGCGCTTGGCCAGGAAATCCAAACCGGTGCACGCGGCCGCCTTCGCCTTCCTCGCGGCCGTCGCTCTCGTCGCCGCCATCGTCCCGCCGACAGGCGCGTCCTCGCCCGCCCCTTCGGCCACCACGGTTCCCTTTGCGCTGCCGATGCTGGAGGGGGCCCAGGCCAAGGTCGAAATCGGCCGGGGCGCGCCGAACGGAGACGCAACCTCCTACTGGGGCAACCAGGGAGCCGTTGCGAACTTCTCGGTCTGGTGGTGGGACACGGGGGCCCCAACGCAGGCGCGGGTGGTGTTCGACCAGGTTGCGCACCCGATGTCGCCGGCGCCGGTTGGAGACGGCGACGATTCGAATGGAACGCTGTACGTTGCGGCCATCGACGTGGCCACGATGGCCGCCGGCGACCATGAATGGTATTTTGATTTCAGCGGCCCGAGCGGCGGCGCCCGCCTTCCGGCCTCGTCGAACTTCACGAACCTTAGGCTCGACCTTGCCGACCGGTTCCTCAACGACCCGCTCATGGTGTCCGCCCAGCAGGTCAATTTCGGAAAGCGCGCGGGGACGATCCCCACGCTGCGCGAGGCGGTAAACCGGACCATGCTCGCGCTCGGCCCCCCGATGTCGACGCACTGGGACAACGCGACGGGCTACCCGTACACCGACCTCAACCGCCACATCATCCAGCCGTCCGGGGCGACGGTGGGCAACCTTGAGGCGTATGTCACCTCGACGGGCGCATCGCGCGCCCGGTACACCGACGGCCTGAACTTCACGAACAACAGCCAGCCGGCGATCAAGCAGGCCCTTGCGATGCGGGGCCTGCTGCTCGCCACCGCCCTGTTCAATGCGAGTGAAATCGAGGTCTGGACGGAAACGATGGTGGTGGCGCCGATCACGTACACGCACCCGTTCCTGCGCGTCGCGCTTGCCGACCTCTCGGAAGAGCCTGGCGACGGGCCGGTGGACGGCGATGGGTGGATGGATGTCGACCTCTGGGGGGCAGGACTCCCCGCGGCGGTGCCGTTCGGCTCGCACTTTGGGGAGGACTTCGCCGCCGCAAACGACGCGCTGTGGGACGGGAGCATTGTGTGGCCGCCCTCTCCCGATAGCGCGACGGATTACGTGCTCGCGCCCTACGAGAGCGTTTCAAACGTCACGCTCCCCGACGGCACCGACGTTTCGTTTTACATGTACGCGTCGCGGGTGAACGCCGGCACGACATCGCCGCTCATCTACAGCACCTACTGGACCGACGAGCCGGTGGTGTTTGACGGACTTTCCACCACGCAAAGCGCTTTCGTCGACCTGAACTACGCATGGGCGGTGGAAAACACCCCGTGGAGCGGGTCGGGCCCGGTGTGGGTGCAGGCCATCCAAGCCGTGGGCAACTACACGGCGACGCTCACCGTCCGGGACGCGTTTGGACAAGTGGACCAAGTGACCATTCCATTCTACATCCACGGAAAGACAAAGGCCCGCGTGCCCATCCAGGATGTGACCTTTCCGGAGGACGGGCGGCACGCCTTGGACCTGCGGGTGTACTTCACCGACGATGACGGATTCTCAACGATCCAATTCGGTTTCTCAGCAGACCCCGCGGGCACCGTCCAGGTGGACAGGACTTCGCCGACGGCGTTCTCGGTGAACATCACCTCGCCCAGGGACTGGTGGGGGGTGGCGCGCGTCTGGATCAACGGCACGGACGGTGTTTCGCCTCCGGTCGCACAGGGGTTCAACGTAACGGTGACGCCGGTGAACGACGCGCCGACGGTCTCCGGGCTCCCGGGGGCCATCAGTTTCACCGAGGACACCACGTTCGTGCTGGGGCCGCTTTCGGCGAATGTCACCGACCCCGACCAAGACACGCTCACCTGGGCGTTCGTTGGCGGCACGGAGGTGGCGGCGGTATTCGAGCCGGCCAACGATTCGCTGGTCTTCAGCGCGGCTGCGGACTGGAGCGGCGTCAATTCCGGCACGATCTCCGTGACCGACGGGAAAGTGTGGGTGAACCGGACGCTCGTCGTCCAAGTACTCGCGGGCAACGACGCCCCGCGCCAGATTGCGCCGATACCCTCGCCCGTGGTGTTCGAGGACGCGGCCAATGCGACCTTCCTTCTCGGGGACTTTTTCGACGACCCCGACGGTGAATCGCTCTCGGCCCAGGTGACGCCCTCGCCGGGGGTGGAGGCGGGGTATTCGGCCCCCCTGCGCGAATTTTGGTTCCGGCCGGCCGCCGAATTCTCCGGCCCGACCTCGTTCACGGTGCGCGTGTGGGACGCCGCGGGCGAAAACATCACCGTGGTCGTGAGCGTCACGGTGCTCCCTGTAAACGACGCGCCGCGCATCGGCGCGGTCGACCCGTCGGGCTATGTGAGCGCCGCCGAAGGCGACCGCCTCGGGTTCGCGGTTACCGCTGCGGACGCGGACAGCCCGACGCTCACCTACGCGTTCGACCTCGACGGCGAGGCGCAGGGGGCGAGCTTCTTGGGGACGTTCGACTGGCAGACGGGCTACCAATCCGCCGGCCGCCACACGCTCACGGTGAATGTGACGGACGGCGCGGGGGGCGTCGCGACCCATTCCTGGTCCATACAGGTCGCCGACCGCAACCGGCCGCCGTCGGTGTCGATCGTCCGGCCAGCCGCGACGAGGTTCGACACGGGCGAGTCAATCGCGCTCTCGGCAAATGGAATCGACCCCGACAGCGACAGCCTGACCTACACATGGAGCTTCGGCGGGGCGCTTCAGCCGCTCCAAGGGCGGGAGATCACGGTCCGCTTCAACTCCGAGGGCAACTACACGGTCAAGGTGACCGTGAACGACGGGCGGCTTACCGCAACCGACGAGACGACCCTGGTGGTGGTGTATGTAGCACCCTACATCCCGCCCAACAACAACACAACCCCGCCGAATGTGACGACGCCGCCGGGCTTCCTGCCGGCACCGGGCGCGCAAGCCGCCGTCGCCGCCGTGGCCGCCGCAGCAATCCTGCTCGCCGTTTCCGCGCGCCGCCGGAGGTGAGCCAACTTGCCGGAGGCGGGGCCGCGCCTGGAGGTCGAGGCGAAAGCGCGAGCAAGCGACCTCAAGGCGGTGGAAGCCCGGGTTGCGGCCCTTGGCGGCGTGCTCGAAGCAGACAAGCTCGAGCGCGACGAGTATTGGGCGCACCCGTCGAGGGATTTCGGCGAGACCGACGAGGCGCTCCGGCTCCGCGTGACGACCGCCGACGACGGTGGCGGGTGGTCACGCGCGGACCTCACCTACAAGGGGCCGAAGCTCGACGCCACCACGAAGTCGCGCCGCGAGGAGACCGTCGAGTTGCGGGTCGACGAGGTGGAGGCGCTCCGGCGCGTCCTCGAGGGCCTCGGGTTCCGCCCGTTTGCCAAGGTCACGAAGCAGCGCAAGGAATTCATGGCGGGCGGCCTCTCGGTGTGCCTCGACCAAGTGGAGGACGTGGGGAGCTTTGTGGAGGTGGAGCTGGTCACCGACGACTTGGAGGGCGCCCGTAAGCGGGTCCTCGCATTCTTCAAGGAGCTCGGGCTGGACGCGTCGGAGCGCCGGTCGTACCTGGAACTGAAACTCGCCGGCAAGAAAGCCCATTAACCTCCGGGGCGTTCAGGGCCTCACGATTGCCATGGCTCCAACCCGTTCCACCGCGAATGCACAGCCGCTCTATGCCGGGAAGGCAAAGTCGCTCTTCCCGCACGACGGGGCCCACTTCCGGATGGTCTTCCGGGACGACCTCACCGCCTTCGACGCCGTCAAGAAAGCCACGATGAAGGGGAAGGGCTACTACAACTGCCAGATGGCGGCGACCCTGCTCCCGGTCGTGGAGAAGGCGGGGGTGCCCACGCACTTCGTCAAGCTGCTGTCGGAAACCGAGCACCTCGTCAAGAAAGTCAGGATCGTCAAGCTGGAGGTGCTGTGCCGAAACCTCGCGGCGGGCTCGATCGTGAAGAACTACGGGTTCGTCGAGGGGACGGAGTTCGCGAAGCCCATTGTGATGTTCGACTTGAAGGAAGACAAGTTCCACGACCCTCTGCTGAACGAGGACATTGCGGAAGCGCTCGGCATCGCGACGACGGCGGAGTTTGTCGAAATGCGCAAGATGACACTGAAGGTCAACACAGCCCTGCGCAACTACCTTGAGCCGCGGGGGCTGCTGCTGCCGGACTTCAAACTCGAGTTCGGGTACGACCTGAAGGGGAAGCTGATTCTCGCGGACGAGATCTCGGCGGACACCTGCAGGTTTTGGGACAGAAAAACCCGAAGGTCGATTGACAAGGACGTTTTCAGGTTCGACAAGGGCGATGTGCTGGCGACCTACAAGGAGGCCTACGAAAGGATCACGGGTAGGTCGGCCGCGTGATAGCTGAGACGACCAACAAACCTCGCACCCGCCGGACTGCGGCTACTTTGCCACTTCCTTAGCCTTCCCGCGTTCCTTGTACGTGGTCACCACCATCAGCGTGACCGTATCCTTGATCCCCTCGAGGTTCGCGAGGTCGTTGACAACGAAGTCCTTCAGCATCTTGTAGTCGCGGAACTGCGCCTTGACCACGATGTCTGTTTCCCCCGTGACGAGGAACACATCCTCGACGCAGGTGAAGTCCGACACCTGCGTGGCGAGCCGGTCGACCTCCTTCGTGTCGACCTTTAGGTTAATGATGGCGGTCACGGGATCTTCCCCGTAGTAGGTTGAGATCACGCGTTCGTAGTCCGCGCCAATGGTGTCTTCCGGAGGTCCTCGTCCTTCTTGATCGCCCATGTGTTCTCGCCCCTCCCAAGGGACGCCCGCGTATGCGCGCCCGGGTCGGTGCGGTAAGTGGGGTACGAAATCAGATAAGGGTTGGCACGCCCGCGGCCGCAACGGGAAGGCAGCGCGCACGCTCATCCAGGAGGCTGCAAGAACGGTTGACAGCGAGCCGGCCTTCCCACCAGCGCGAGCATGGCAGTACAGACCGGTACGCGGGTGGTCTTAACTTCCGGGTTCGGAAAGAGACCGGGTGAGCACCACCGCTATGACCGTCAGACCGTTCTTGCAAACGAGCCAATCGAGGCCACCAATTAAAGCCTTTCGCTGAGCGAAGGGCCAAATGGCGAGGCCCGCGTACCACCATCACGGGCGCGCCCACGACACATGGAGGTACTCAACGGATTCGTCTTGCGCCACGAGTGCAAGGACGAGCCGCTTGCGGACGCCGTGGGCCAATCGGACTGCGCGTGCAAGCTCGGCCCATGGACAGGCGAACGACGATGGCACGGCGTGTACGAGGTAGCGCGCGTGGGGCGCCCCGGCGGCGCGGTCGTAGACACGGAAGTCCGAGCCGTACTTGAATCCGGTCTTGGGGAGGAGTCCACGGTGGCGAAGGTCCCGGTAGGCGGCGACGCGTAGGGCGAAATCACGGTGATGGGCAAGGCCGATGCGGAGCAGTTCGTTTTGCGTGACGGCGCCGCCGCCGGGCCGCTCGAGGCTGAGGCGGTGGTCTCCGACAAGGAAGGCGGCCTCCACGAGGGAAAGCCGCAGCATTTCCTTGAAGGGTTTTCCGAGCATCTCCTCGGAAGCTCCGAGGGCCTTGGCCGCTTCGCCCTCAACGATAACGCGGTCTCCAGCGAGCGTTCCATGAACGTCCGCCGCCTTACCCCCCTTAGCGCCAACCTTGTCGAGCCCGACGGATAGCGCATAAAAGGTGACATCGCCTTCCTCGTCGGCCACGGCAAGGAATGCCTGCTTCCCAAGCCCAGAGGCACGCCGGGCGTAGGACAGGGAATCGGCGGCCGAGAAGGCGCCGCGTTCAGATACGGCGAGCACCCACGTGGAGGACGGGGCCTTGGCGGTCGACCCGCGCGCGCGCACCGAAAAGTCGATGCGCGCGGAGGCGGGCTCCGCGCGGATCACGAAGCCCCGCTCCCGAAATTCGCGGTAAACAAGGTACTTGGTTTCAAACCGCTCATCCGCGGCGCCGCCTCGGGCGAGGAGGGAGGGGAGGGATATGGGCTCTCCGCGTTCGCTGACGCGCAGTCGGCCGGACTCGACGAGGTACGCCGCCTCTACAAGGTTGAGGTCGAGCCCCCCGCCCGGCCTTGGCGTGCCGTGGCTGCCTTTCGAATGGAGGAGCGATGCACTACGCCCCGCCGAGAGGTGCACGTGGCCGCCCGCAAGCTCGCCAGCTGGTACGTCCACGCGGGCGCGAACCCCGCCTGCCGCATATAGGATTGCGCCGCTGGCGCGGCCGGTGCGCCCTTTATATAGCCGCCAAAAAATGGAATCGCTGGATGAAGCGCGAAGAGGTGGTGCGGGAAGTCCGGGTGCTGCTTGGCCGGACGGGGTTCTTCAGCCCCGACGCGAAGCTGTTCGTCTCCCCGGTGTTCGACATTGTCGCGCGGCGCGACGCTTCGCTTGTCGTCGTCAAGTGCCTGCAGAACGGGGATTCGCTTTCCGGCGAACCCGCCGAGCGGCTGGTTCAGGCGGCCGCAATGCTGCGCGGCTCGCCCCTTGTAGTCGCCGCCCGCTCGTCCCGCGGCAAGCTCGAGGACGGCGTGATTTACTTGCGCCACGGCGCCCCGATGATCTCATTGAAGACGCTTCGCGACTTCCTGGTCGAGGGCGTGCCCCCGCTTGCCTTCGCGGGCCCCGGCGGCTACTTTGTTTCGATGGACAGCGCGGCCCTGAAGCGCGCGCGAAGCCGCCGGCGCCTCTCGCTCGACGCGCTCGCGCGGGAGATCGGCGTGTCGAGGCGCGCCGTGCAGCTCTACGAGGAAGGGATGAGCGCAGCGGTCGACGCGGCGGAGCGCATCGAACGGTTTTTCGGCGAGTCGCTCACGGTGCCGCTCGACCCGTTCACCTATCGTGCCGCGGGTGAAGCACCTCCATCGCCTGGAAGCGAGGCGGAAGGGTCGTTCGAAACGTCGGTGGTGCGGGCCCTTGAGGGCATGGGGTACCGCGTCACGCCAGCCGCTCGGTGCCCCTTCGACGCGGTGGTCGAACGCCCCGGCGCTCGCCTCCTATCGGGCATCGAGGGCGAGCCGAGCGCGGTCGCTCCGCGGGCCCGAACGCTCGCGGCAATCGCGCAAGTGGCCGAAACCGATGCAGTCATGTTCGTGTCTCGTGAGGTGAGGGGCGACTCCATCGGGGGGACGCCCGTGGTGACGCGCCGCGAGCTGCAGCGTGCCGACAGCGGCGAGGACATCATCGACATCATCAGGCAGCGCCGGCGCGGCGGTTGAGGCGTGCGGCGCCGCAGATGGAGGGGTGCCCAGTGCAGGTGCGCGAGCAGGACCTCGGCGGCGGCCGGCTCATGGTGCTTGCATCCGTGAGGGGACTCGTCCGAGAAGCCGGCGAGGTGCGCGCGGCCTTCGAGTCGTTCGCGCCAGAGGCCGTGGTGCTGCCCGTTGGGCCGCGTGAACTAGACGAGATCGTAGAGACGCTGAAGGAGAAGGGCGAACTCCCCGGGCCGCCGTCGGCCCGGAAACGAAAACGGGCCGCGGCGGTCGGCCCGACCGGGCTCAAGGACGTGAGGAGGAATCTCGCCGAAGAGGAATCGGACTACGACGACATCGGCCTTTTCGTGTCGGGGGGAGACATGGTCTTCTTGCGCCGCCTGTCGACTTTCGGCGATGTTGAGATGCCTCCGCCATCGTTCCAGGAGGCCGTGCGCCTAGCGCGCGGGAAGGGGGCGGCCGTGATCGCTGCGGACTTCGACGACTTGGCGTACACGGAGGTCTTCATCGCGCACGTCCGGCTTCGCCACATGTTTTTCCTGGCGCGCCGGCTGCGAAGGTTTGAGAAGGGGAAGAAGGCCGCCACCGACCCCGAGGGATTGGCTCGCCAATGGGACGGGGGCGCGTTGGGGCTCAAGGCCTACCGCTTGGTTGAGCAAGCGCGTGAGGAGAAGGTCGCCGCCGGCATCTTGCAGGCGATGGAGGGGAACGGGCGCGTGATGGCCCTCGTTGAGGTGGAGCGCCTGGCGGGCGTGACCGAGTGGCTCCGGCGCATGGAGGCCGCGCGCTCCCATCGCGTGAGCGGCGATTCGGAGGCGAGGCCATCGCCAAATTGAGCGCACGCGCGGAAGACGTGCTTGAACAACTCACACGGATGGGGTCGCAAAAGAATCGCGATGGCATGGCGCGCTACGGAATCACGGCACGGCGCGTGCTGGGGGTCTCGGGCGCGCAGCTAAAGCCCTTCGCACGCAAGGTCGGCAAGGACCACGCACTTGCGCTCGACCTGCGGAAGTCGGGGGTGTTCGAGGCGCGCGCGCTTGCGGCTCTCGTCGCCGATCCGCGCGAACTCACGTCGGCCGACATGGACCGTTGGGTGAAGGAATTCGAGAATTGGGCAGACTGCGATTCCACCTGCCTTCAGCTCTTTGTGCGCCACGAAGCGGCGTTTTCGAAGGCGATGACCTGGAGCCGGCGGCGCGAGGAGATCGTGCGCCGCGCAGGGTTCGCCATGATGGCCGCCCTCGCCGTGCACGCCAAGAAGGAGCCGGACGCGCGGTTCCTGCCGCTCCTCAAGCGGATCGAAGGGGGCGCGCACGACGAGCGCAAACTCGTCAAGAAGAGCGTGAATTGGGCCCTGCGGCAGATTGGGAAGCGCAGCCGTTTCCTGAACCGCGAGGCGATTTCGACGGGCCGGCGAATCCGCCGCCAAGGGACGAAAAGTGCGCGGTGGATCGCGGCCGACGCACTGCGCGAACTGGAGAGCCCCGCGGTGCACGCGCGGCTCCTGAAACGGAAGTAGTGTTGGCCCCGATCGGTTTATCTGAGCGCCCGCGGCTCCCGCGCGTGGGGTGCGCCGTTGGGTCTTGAGGCGACGGTTTTCGAGGCGCTCTGGGTGATGCTCCCGGCGTTCGCGGCGAACCCCGCTGCGCAACTCACCGGGGGCGGGCTTCCGATGGATTTCGGCCGCGTCGGGCGGGACGGCGCGCGGCTGCTCGGCGACGGGAAGACTTGGCGCGGGCTGCTCGGCGGCGTGCTCGGGGGCCTGCTCGTCGGCGGCCTGCAGGTCGCGGTTGCCGCTTCCGCGGACAACCCCTCGGCCGTCCCCACCTTTGACCCGGGGGGAGGCAAGGCGAGCGCCGCGTCCCTGTTCGTGGTTTTCGCGCTCGCGCTCGGCGCGCTGCTCGGCGACGCCGTGAAATCCTACGCGAAGCGCCGCCTCGGAAAGGGCCGCGGCGCCAAATTTCAGCTCGCCGACCAATACGACTTCGTTCTCGGCGCGTGGGTGCTCACCGCTGCCGTTTTCCCAGCTTGGTTCAGGGAGAACTTCTCGGTGGAGGCCATGGTTGTTGTTGTCGCCGTGACCTTTTTCCTGCACCGAGGCGTGAGCGTGCTCGGCCACCGCATGGGTCTAAAGGCTGAACCGTGGTGAGGGACGCGCCAATAAGGAGGTTTCGCGGTTGGAGGACACGGCATTTCGGTTCTCGCCCAACGAGCGCGCGCAGCTGGCGCGCCTGCTCATCGATTGCGGGGCGTACCAGCGGGGGACCTTCACGCTTGCGTCGGGCAAGAAGAGCGACACGTACATCGATGTCAAGCGCGGGCTCACCCGCCCGGATATCCTTGCGCTTGTCGCCGCCGCCATGGCGCCGCACATCGACGCCGACCGCATCGCGGGCGTGGAGCTTGCGGGGGTGCCGATCGCGGCCGCCGTTTCGCTCGCGGTCGACAAGCCTTCCATTTTTGTGCGCAAGCACTCCAAGGAGCACGGGATGAAGAACCGCATCGAAGGCGACCTCAAGGCGGGGGAGACGGTCACTTTTGTCGAGGACGTCACCACCACCGGAACCTCCGTGATTTCGGGCATCGAGGCAGTCGAGCAGGCCGGGGGACGGGTGCTCACGGTCGTGACCGTCGTGGATCGCGAGGAGGGCGCCGAGGATGCACTCCTCAAGCGCGGTGTTGAGCTCGTTGCGGTGCTCGACCTGTCGACCTTGAGGCGCACCCATGACGAGCTCGAGGCATTCCGCGCTGGATTGCGCCGCAAGTGAAGGGGTGGCCCCATGAAGGTGCTCCTCCTCGGGGGCGGCGCGCGCGAGCATGCGATGGCCGAAGCGCTCCGCCGGTGGAGCGCGGAGGTGTACGCGCTCCTGCCGAACGCGAACCCCGGGATTGCACGGCTCGCGGCGAAGGTCAAACGGGCCGACCCCACGGACGTGGAGGCGGTTCGGGCGTTTGCGGAAGAGGAAGCGGTCGACCTCATGGTCGTCGGGCCGGAGGCGGCGCTGAAGGCCGGCGTCACGGACGAAGTGGCGGGAAGCGGCGTGCGCGTCGCCTCGCCCTCGCAGATGGCGGCTCGGGTCGAAACTTCAAAAGCGTACATGCGCGAACTAATGAAGAGGCGAAATGTCCCGGGGACAATTGAGGCGGAGGTCTTCACGGACGGCGCGAAGGCTCGCAGGTTCTTGGAATCCTGTCCTTACCCGGTCGCGGTGAAACCCGCGGGCCTCACGGGCGGCAAGGGGGTGAGGGTCGAGGGCAAGGACTTCAAGGAAGGCGACAAGGCGGCGGCGGCCGAGTACGCGAGCGAGGTGCTTGGGAAGCACGTCGGCGGCGAAGCGTGCGTCGTGGTGGAGCGGCGGCTCGAGGGCGAAGAGTTCACGCTGATGGCCTTCACGGACGGCAGGACCGTGAGGCCGATGCCTCTCGTCCAGGACCACAAGCGCGCGCTTGAAGGAGACAAGGGGCCGAACACCGGCGGGATGGGCTCGTATTCGCTTGCCGACCACTCGCTGCCGTTCCTCGCCCCCGAAGACCGTGCCGCCGCGCAGGATACGGTCGAGCAAATGGTGCGGGCGCTCCGGGCCGACGGGTGCCCCTTCGTGGGGGTGATCTACGGCCAATTCATCGCTACGGTGGACGGCCCGCGGGTGATCGAATTCAACGCCAGGTTCGGGGACCCGGAGGCGACGAACGTGCTGCCGCTGCTCGAGACGGATTACCTTCGCGTTTGCCAGGCGATGGCGGACGGAACACTTGCCGACCTCCCGGTGTCGTTCGCGCGCAAGGCGACGGTATGCAAATACGTCGTTCCCACGGGCTACGGGACGCCGGCAGTTGCGAGGGGCGCGCAGATCAACGTCGACGAACCGGCGGTGACGCGGGCGGGAGCGCGACTCTACTTCGCCGCGGTCGATGAGGTCGGGGGCGCGCTTCGCATGACGAGTTCGCGTGCGCTTGCCGTCGTCGGCGTTGCCGACCGGCTCCAGGCGGCCGAGCGCGCGGCAGAGCAGGCGTTGGGGGCGGTGAGCGGCGAGTACTACGTGCGGCACGACATTGGCACGCAGGAGCTTGTAACGCGAAAAGTCGAGCGGATGAAGGGGCTGCGAATCAAACAGGCGAAGCGCGCGCAGGGGTAGCGAGCGGCGCCCGACTACATGCGCCCCGTTGCCAGCACGTTCGCATTGAAGTTGACTTGGAGGACCCCGCCATGGAGCGGGTTGTTCGCGACGGGCGTGACGGTAATCTGGATGCGGTCGCCGGCCGACATCCGTCCGGCGTCCAGCACGTCGTCGTACCCGACGTTAATCGTGAAACCGCTGGAACTGAGGTTTTGGCCGGCGGCGCCGCTGTAAAGCGTTGTTCCCGCGGCGTTGGAGACGATGTACTGAAGTTGGAGCGGGTCGACGGCCGCGCTTGGCGGCGTGACCGTGGAGACTGTAAACGTGTAGGTGGTCATCGTGGCGTTTGAGGACCACGAACCGGATCCTTGCAGAACCGCCGTCGGCGGCTGCATCGCGGGGCCGGGGCCTGGGCCAAGACCCGCCACCATCACGTAGAGCACCGCCGCGAGCACCACGGTTACCGCGATTACCGCCACGACAACGACCACGATGATGAGCGCGATGTTCGATTTTTTCGGCGGGGGCATCGCTCCCGGATACCCGGCGTACCCGGGAAACCCGGGCACCGGCGCCGGCGGGTACGGCTGCTGCGCCTGCGGGGGGACGGGCAGGTATTGCCATGTGGAGGGCGGCGGCGGGGGGCCGCTCGTCGGAGGTCGGGGTGCAGCCACGGGTTAGCAGTGATGGACGCGCGGCTTAAGGATTGCCCCCGGGGCGGCTGGAAGGCCGTTTCCCCCGAGAGACCCCCCAAGGTTTATCCGGCGCACCCGCCTGCGCGGGCATGAGCGTGCCAGCGTGGCGGAAGGAAGGGTCGTCATCCCCGGAGAGGAGCTCGGAACCGTTGAGATGTTTGAGGCCGGCGAGGGCACCTACGCCACGCCGGACGGCCGGGTGCGCGCGGCGGTCTACGGGAAACTCATCACGGACTCGAAGGAACTCAAGGCCGTCGTCGTGCCCCTAAACCGGCCGAACAAATTGCGCCCCGGCGACGTCGTCTACGGCACCATCCACGACAACAAGACGGGACTTTCGCTTGCGTTCGTCGAGAAGGTTGAGGGCAAAGACCGGGCGCTCGCGCAAGACAACTTCGCGGCGATCCACATCGCGGACGTCGATGAGCGCTACGTCGATGAGTTATCGCGGGAATTCCACCCGAGCGACATTATCCGGGCAAAAGTGGTGATGGTTCACCCTACGTTGCGGCTGTCCACCAAGGGGCCGGAGTTTGGCGTCGTGAAGGCGTTCTGCGGGAACTGCCGGAAGGCCCTCGAACTGTCCAGGCGCATGCGCGGCACCCTCTATTGCGAGTCCTGCAAGCGCGGCGAATCACGTAAAATTTCGACGTGGTACGGCAAGGCTAAGGTTTAATTAGAACGCGCGAGATAAAACTGACCTGGGATGGCTGCACTCTTACCGCCGTCCCGTAACGTGAGGCGGTAAAACAATGGGGATGGGACCGACGAGCGAAGCGGGCGTAAGCACGGAGCTTGAGTCGCTGAAGACCGAAGTGGCTCAATTGAGGGAGATTGTCGCGGCGCTGGTGAACCTGGTCGTTGAAAACCAGGGGAGCGAAGAAGCCGCGGGGGACTTCGAGGACGAAGGGTTCCTGCCGGAAGTGGGGACGGGCTCGAGGTTTGGCTGGGGGATGTAGCCAAGGGCTCCCTTTCAAGACCCCCCAGCGCATTTCGCGGGGGCGGAGGCTTTCAAACGTCGCGGCCGAGGCCTCCCGCCCACAGCGCCATCGTGCCCAAGGGCCGAGGCGCGAGCAGGTTCCGCCGTGTCGGGCAAGCGGTCCGCGCCCACGAGCAGTTCCGCGGCCGCGCGCTGAACCTCCAAGCGAGCGAAAATCTCCTGTCGCCCGCAGCGCGCGCGGCGCTCGGGAGCGACATGGCATCGCGCTACTCGTTGCGCCTCGACAAGGAGTTCGAGGGCACGTTCATGCACAACGCGTACGGCGGCACCCTGTGGATGGAGGAGATCGAGGACGAGGCGAAGGCGCTCGCTCAGGAAGTGTTTGGGGCGCGGCATGCGATCATCGATCCGATCGGAGGGCACATCGCGGCGGAGGTGGCGCTGCTTGCCACGACGAAGAGGGGCGGCCTCATCGCGTCCTGCCCGCAGGCGTTTGGCGGCTACACGGGGTACGACCCTGCATTCCTGCCGGCGATGTTCGGGTGGCGGGCGGCGGAATTCCCATTCGATGCGGCCGCCTGGAACCTGGATGCGGAACGCCTTCCGGGGTTCCTGAAGAAGACGAGGCCCGCGACGCTCCTGCTGGGCGCGTCGTACATCCTTTTCCCCTACGACTTCAAGGCCGTGCGCGACGCGTGCGCGGAGGCGCGGGTGCGCCCCACGCTTCTCTACGATGGCTCGCACGTGATGGGGCTGATCGCGGGCGGAGCGTTCCAGCGCCCGCTCAAGGAGGGTGCCGTGGCGCTCTACGGCTCCACGCACAAGACCTTCTTCGGCCCGCAGGGGGGCCTATTCCTCACCGACGACCCCGACCTCGACGCGCGGGCGCGGGCGAACATCACCTGGCGCACGATGGACAATGCCCACGAGAATCGGATCGCAGCGCTTGCGATTGCGCTCGCGGAGATGGCGCACTTCGGGCGCGCCTACGCGCACCGCGTCGTGGAGCTCTCGACGACGCTTGCGGCCGCGCTCGACGAGGCGGGCGTGCCCGTGAAGTTCCGCGACCTCGGCTACACCCAGTCGCACCAGATCATGCTGGACGACAAGGCGATCAAGAAGGAATTCAAGCTCGACACCGCGGAGTTCTCTGCGACGTTGGAGCGCAACTCGATCATCGTCGACGCGGTGGGGCGCGTTGGGACGGCGGAGCTTGCGCGGTGCGGGGCACAGGCCTCTGAGATGGAGGACGTCGCGGACTTCATACGGGACGCCGCAAAGGGGAAGGACGTCAAGGCGAACGTCGAGGAGTTCAAGTCGCACTTGCCGGCGCCTGCATTCACGTTTGAATAGCGCGACGGCGGCTACAATGGGCCGCCGCGGTCGGCGAGCACCGCGTCGTCCACCGCGAAGTACGACGAGGTCTCGCCGGGCACCACGTGGTACGCCTCCACGCGCAGGCGCTTCGAAAACAACGGCCCGTCGGTCACGAGCGTCTCGTACTCACCGCCTTCGCCTGCCGGATGAAAGCGTTCGTCGCGCGCTTGCTGCAGTAGGCGCTCGAGGAGCGGCCCGTCAAACGTGTGCCCGAGCCACTTTTCGTTGAGCCCCTCGGTCTGCGCCGCAACAATCATGAACTTGAGTCCAGAGGCAATCTCGTCGCGCAGCACCCGTTCGGCGTCCACCCGCCACATGGGTGAGAAACAAGGGACTCCGAGGCGGTGGCCGATGTCGTTCAGGCGCGCCCACTGGTAGTCGGACGCGATCGCGCCTGACAGCAGGCCGTCAACCTTTCCCAGGTCGACGAGAGGCCTCAACCCCGCCTCGAGTTCCGCGACCTCGCGTTCGGCCTCGCCCGAGACCGGGATCTCGTGAATGGGCATCCCCATCGCCTGTGCTGCAAGCCGTGTGAGGTCGAGGTTGGGAGTGTGGAACATGTGGGAGTCCGCGCGCGCCGGGCGCGCGGTAACGAGCGTCGACACCGCAAACCCGCGCTGGACGGCGAGGTAGATGGCGTGGGTGGAATCCTTGCCGCCCGAAAAAAGGGCCGCGAGCTTGTGCAAGGGAAACTCCGAGCGTGCAAGGGCGCGCGCCTAGAAAACGGTTCAGGGGAGGCCGGCTGCGGCATACCAGATGCCTTAATACCGCACCCGGCGCGTTTTGCGACCCATGGGCGCCCGGATGACGCATGGGCCCCGCGAAAAGCCGGCAGCGGGCGGCCCGTCGCGGCTTTGGAAAGCCGCGACGGCGGCATTCGCCGTTACCTGGCTCGCAGCCCTGATGCGCTGGTGGCCGATGACGCGGTACACGGCTTGGGGATCGGACTCCGGCGAGTACGCGGGCCTCATCGAGACGTTTCTTGCCACGGGCGGTAGGCTGCCGGAAGCCTACTCGGGGTGGGGCGGCGGCTACCCGGACTTCGGCGGGATGTACATTTTTGCCGGCACCTTCGCGAGCATGACGGGGATTGACTCGTTCCTGGTCCTTTCCGTGGTGGTCCCAGCCGCCGCCGCCCTGTCGGCGCTCTTCGCCTTTGTCGTCGCCCTCCGCCTTTCGCGATCCATTTTCGCCGCGGCCGTCGCGGGAGGAATCGTTGCGACGGCCATGCCCGAAGTGTTTGCAGGATCCCACGGGATGCCCGGGGCTTTGGGGGGGATGATGGCCGCGGCGATGCTCGCGGCGGTGGTGCTCTCCGTGCGGACGCCAGCCCTGCGATGGGCGGTGGCCGTGATTGCGCTCGCGCTCGTGCCCACGCACCACCTCAGCGCATTCCTGGCGGCTTCGATGCTTGCGGCCGCGGCCCTCCTCGAGGCCCGCTTTGCCCCCGCTGACCTCGAGCGCTCGCGTGCCGTCGACGCTGCCTTGCTTGGGGCCGGCTCGCTCCTCCTGCTTTCGGGACTGTTCTGGTCCGGGGGAGCGCCGCAGTTTAGGGCCGTCGTCCTCGACCCCACCTCGCCGTGGATCGGGCGGCTCCTGCCCGGCGCATCGATTCTCGGCGTCGTCGGCCTTGTCGTCCTTGCATGGTACTTCGAAACGCGTCCGCGCGACCTCGCGCGGTTCCGCCAGATTCTCGAAGACCGCCTGATCTGGAGGCGGCTTACCTACGCCGCGGCCGCCACCGCCGCGGCCGTCGCACTGCTCTCCGTCGCCGGCGTTCCAGGGACGAGCGCAGTGGTGCCGGTAGCGCTCGTCCTGCCCTTCGCGCCCCTCGGGTTCACCCTTGCCGCCGTGGCCGCCGGCCCCGGGCGGCTCATCCCGGTCCGGGGATCGCTCATTCTGCTTGGGGCAGCACTTGGCGTAGCGGTGTCCGGCCTGGTCGGCCTCGTCTTTTTGCCCGCCGTGCTCATCCCTTACCGGCACCTCCAATACTTCGTCGTCGCGGCCGCACCCATCGCGGCGGTGGCCCTTGCCTTTGCGGCACGCTCGGTTTCCAGCAGCGCCTTGCCCGCGCGTCGGACGCTTTCCCGCGCGTTTGCCGCCGTCCTGGTTTCTTCGCTGCTCGCCGCCTGCGCAGTCACCGCATTCCCCTCGAAGCAAGCGCTGGTGGGCTTCGAGGAAGGCACCTTGGACGACGAAGCCGCCGCGGCGCTTTGGCTCAGCTGGAATATCCCCACCACGCTCGTCGCGTCTGACCATCGATTGTCCTCGGTCGTCTTCGGGTTCTCACGGCAAGACGCGACCTGGGAGGCCGCCGCTCCCATCCTGGTCGGAGGGCCCGCCGTCGCTCTGCCGGCCCTCGATTCCGTGCGAAGCCCGAGCGGAGCGGCGGGCGTGACCGTGGTGCTGCTCTCGGACGACGTGATCGCGGGCGCCGCGCTGTCGCAGTGGGCCCCAGCCACCCCCATTCAAGGGGAGGCGTTCTCGAAGTTTTTCGGCCCGCCATTCGTGCGCGCCTTCGACAACGGCGACGCGGTCGCCTACTGGGTCGTGCGCTTACCGGTCTAGTACAGCTTGCCCCATGTCTGCTCGCAGTTTGCCGCCACGAAGCCGAGGTCCGCCCGCGTGAGCTTGCGCTTCGTGGCCATGTCTTCGAACTCGAAATCCAAAAGCTCGGCCGGGTACTCGTTGTAGTAGAGGATCGACCGCACAAGCCCTCTGAGGTGTTTCTGCTCGAACCGCCAATAGGCGCGCGAGTAGGTCTTCAAGGTCAGCGCGACGCGGGCTGTGGGCCCCGTGCCCTCCGCGCGGAAAATCGGGAGCTTGCTTCCCTTTTCGTAGCCGTGGCGCAGCTTGAACTTCTTGATCGTGTGGAGAACGCCGGTCCCCGGGTCGTACACCTCGAGGTTGTTTCGAAGCTTTAGTTCGGCAAACGACCACCTATCGAACACCGAGCGCTGCCTCTCCGTCCGCCTCCACATCTGCGCGCCGACGTTGGGCTGGAAGTAGTCCAAGTACAGCCCGTTCTCCGCGTGCATCACGACCCAATACCAGGGCGTTGAAGGCGCGTTGACCCGAACCTTCTGGAAGTATGCGGTGCCCTCAATGTTCTCGGCGGCGCCGCCCGGGGCCTCGATCGTGCCGCGCATCTTCATGGCGTGGACCTTCATGATGTCGTACCCCCAGTGGCGCCAGAGGTTGGACTTGGCGTAACGGTGCTCGGAGAGCCACGCATTCCACGGCTCCATGTCGAACCGGATGCGCGTCCCACCGGAGTCGTCGGCGGCGCCCACGGAGTACCGCGTCCCGTCCCCGGTCATGTAGAGGTCGTCGCGCCCCTTCACCGTGAGCGACCCGCGTCCGTCTACGGAATGCGACTCGAACTCCAGATCCTTGAGGAGCCAAGGGTCGTGCATCTTCTCCCCGTCGTAGTACCAGGCCGCGCTCATCCCGTGGAACGAGAGGAGGTCGACCGGCGTCCCGCCGCCGCCGCCGAGGTGTTGCCGTTCGCGCTTCAGTCGGTACGCGCGCGTCCATGTGTGGTCCAAAACCCGCACCTTGTCGGCGTTCTTGGTCGAGTGCAGGATCATCAATTGCCGCGTGCGCGTTGGGTGCTTGGGGTCGCGGATGAAGAAGATCCACCACCACCACCACCACGTGCGCCCCTCGACGATTCGGTCGGTATCGAGGCCCCAAACGAGCTCGGGGTCGTACCCGACCTTCGTGATCTTGCGCGGCGGTTGTTGCAGGGCGGCCGTCGAAGTTCCTCGGGTGGGCCAAACCCGCCTGCCGCTTATATGGGTAGTGCAAGCCAGCGACCGGTTCACCCGCGGGTCAACGTGTGCGCGGCGACTTATTACCGAAAGGGCCCGTGAAGTTAGCAAGCGAGGCGCGGGAGACCCTCAACGCTAGGGGACCATGTGCCCCTACCGCGCCTCGCCTGTCTTTTTTCCGGGGGCCGCGGCTGCAAACACTGGATTCTTGCAACGGTTTTATTGGGAGCCAGCGTCACCGCCCACCCCGGGTGACACGCTGACGAGTGGTTGGCGTCGGCAGGGCGCGGCTTCGGCCGTCCTCCTCGTTTCCGCGCTTGCAGGGTTCGGGGCGGCCTCGGGCGTTTTCACCACGAGTTTCGTGGACGTCGCGGCGTCCTCCGGGACCGACAATCCGGGAGGCCTCGGCGACCCCCTAAACCCGCCGCCCCCTCCACCGCTGACGCCCAATGTGACATGGCCGCAGTACGTGGCGATGATGCACATGTGGGGAGGCGTCGCAATCAGCGATTTCGACGCCGACGGAGACCCTGACGTCTTTGTCACGAACGGCGACGCGGGGCCAAGCGCCCTCTTCCGCAACGATGGAAACCTAACGTTCAGCGAGGTCGGCGCAGCGGCGGGCGTGGCGGTCGGCGGCCGTTCGATGGGCGCTTCGTGGGGGGACTTCGACAACGACGGCTGCCGCGACCTCTTTGTCGCGAGCTTCACCGGGCCCTCGTCGCTTTTCCGCAACAATTGTAACGGCACGTTTTCGAATGTCTCGTCGGCAGCGAACATCTTGATCAATATGCGGGCGGCGGGCGTCGCGTGGGGCGACGTGGACCGTGATGGCTTCCTCGACCTCTCGGTCGCGTGCTACCTGATTTGCGAAAACGTCCTACTCCACAACAACGGCGACGGGACGTTTTCGGATGCGACTTCCGCCGCGGGTGTCGGCGATTCCGGCTGGACGTTCCAGCCGGTGTTCGTTGACTTCGACCAGGATGGCGACCTCGACCTATGGGATGTGAACGACTTCGGCCCCGACCGCCTTTACCGCAACAACGACGACGGGACGTTCACGGACGTGACGCTCGTCCTCGGAGTCGACCGCGAAGGCGCGGGAGGAATGGGCGCCGCTGTCGGCGACATTGACAACGACGGGTGGTTCGACGTCCTCATTTCGAATTATTACAACGACTCGCTTTACCGCAACACGGGCTCCGGCTTTGTCGAGACCTTCGGCGGCTCGCCGCTGCACGACTACCTCGTGGGGTGGGGCATCGACTTCTTGGACGGCGAGAACGACGGCGACCTCGACCTCTACATCGGCAACGGATTCATTTTCGAGCAGACGCACAGCCGTTTCCAGGACGACAAGTACCTCGAGAACCTCGGCGCGGGGGTTTTCCGCAACAGTTCGTCGGCGCTCGGCGGCACCTTCGCCGGGGTTACGCACGGAGTGGCCACCGCCGACTTCGACGGCGACGGGGACCTCGACATCTTTGCAGTAAACCTCAGCGGGCCCTCAATGCTTTTCCGCAACGACGGCGCCAAGGGCCACTGGCTCAAGATCGACCTCGAGGGCAGCGCTTCGAACCGCGATGCGGTGGGGGCGATCGTAACGCTTCGCGCCGGGAGCCTCACCGTCGCGCGGATCTTGCTTGCGGGAGGCTCGTACCTCTCGCAGAGCGACCACCTGTTGCACTTCGGCCTCGGGGACGCGCTGAGGGCGGACTCGATCACGGTCGATTGGCCTTCCGGTGCCCGCCAGGTGCTCACGAATGTCAGCGCGAACCAGACCCTCGCCCTCGTGGAGCCGCCGCTTTTGGTTGCGCGAGCGGGCGGCGACCCCCAAGGAAGGCCCGGGATCGCCGTCAACCTCACCGCCAGCGGTTCGGTCGACCCGCAGGATGGCAGTTTCCCGGCGGGGGCGAACTTTTCATGGACGATCGACCTCGGAGGCACAACCGCGGTTCTTTTCGGGCGCGACGTGAATTACACATTCACTGCTTCCGGCGCCTACCGCGTGACGCTCCGCGTCGAGGATTCCATCGGGAACGTTGATTTCGACCTGTTGGTCATCTACGTGCGGGACGAGCGGCCGCCGAACGCACAGGCGGGCCCCGACGCTTCCTTCTGCGATTCCGAAATCGCGCGTTTCGACGGCGCCCTCACGACGGACAACGACCCGACCTTCGCCATCTACGGGAATTTCACCTGGTCGCTGCCCCTTCCGGGCGGTCCCGTGGCCATCTACGGGAGGCGCGTGACCGCGTCTCTGGCCGTTCCTGGGATTTACACGGTGACCATGACAGCGCGCGACCCGACGGGCAACGAGGCGAGCGACACCCTCGCGCTCACGGTTCGGGACTGCACGGCGCCTCAGGTCGCCCTGCCCTCGACGGTCTACATCACCGAGGGAGACGAGGTGACCCTCACCCCACAGGCGAGCGACAGCTCGCTCGACTTTGCGTCGGCCGGGGCCTACGTCTGGGATTTCGACAGCGGCAGCGCCATGGTAACTCGGTCGGGGAGGGTGCTGTCCTATACGTTTGAAGTTCCGGGCGTGCTGCTCGTGCGGCTTCGCGTCGCTGACGGCACGGGCAACGAAGCAACGGCCGTTGTGACCGTCGTTGTCGCGGATGTGACGTCGCCCTCGGCCATCCTTCCGGCTCGGTTCAGTGGTGAGGAGGGCGCGCTCCTGCGCCTGGACGGTTCTGGGGTTACGGACAACGACCCGAGCTTCCCGGCGTCGGGGACGTTCACCTGGACGGTCCTCGTCCCGCAACCTGGCGGCGGCCTCGCAGCGGTCGTGCTGTATGGGGCCACCCCCGACTTCTCCTTCGAAACTCCCGGCTTGTTTGCCGCCACACTGACGGTGACAGACCGCGCCGGAAATACCGCATTCGTGGCCTGTCTTGTGGAGGTGCGCGACAAGACGGCGCCGGTGGTGAATGCGGGCGCCGGCCGCGAGGTTGCGGCAGGGTCCACGGTCGGGTTCGAGGCGACTGCGACGGACAACGACCCCTCCTTCTCTGCGGGCGCCACGAGTTCGAGTTTCCGGTGGTCTTTCACCTATGCGGACACGCGCGTCGAACTCGAAGGCCTTTCAACGGCCTTCCGCTTCGAGATCCCCGGCGTTTACATCGTAACGCTCACTGTCCGAGATGCCGCAGGCAACGAAGCCACGGACCACATCGACGTACGGGTGCTTCCGCCTGCCGATGACCCGTGGCCAGCGACGCACCGCGCGCTTGCTGCGGCCGCGGTCGCCCTGGCGTTTTTGGCTGGGGTGCCCTTCTGGAGGCTCGCCAAGGCGCGGGGCGCGCGGGACTCGGAACGCGAAGATGGCGTGTGACCGCGGCCTCTGTGCGCTCGGTTGGCGCACTTTCTTCTAAGCGGAGGGGCGTGAGAACTCCTCTTGCGCTGGGGCGCAGGAGGCGGGAGCTGGCCGTGGGCAACTTGGTGCACTCGCCGCGGGCGCTCGCCGCCATGGCGGTGGCCCTCCTCGTAGCACCGACCGTTGCGCAGGCGGTGTGCCCGCCCTCGGCCGTGCGCCCCGGGCTGGAGATCGTGAACCCGTACGTCACCCCCTTCGTCTATTCCGCCAACAACTCAACCTTTGAAGCGTACCGGGGCTTTGGCCCGGGGGTCCCCCCAAACGCGTCGTCCGAGGCCATGGGGAGCCTCGCCGCCGCGTTCGACTACGGCGCGCTCGCGCTGCAGGACGACGTGAGGTGGGGGACCGACGAGAACATCAACGAATCCGCCGAGGGCCTGGAGTGGCAGGCGTTTGCGTTCTTCGTTTCGCCGGCGCTTTCGGGGGCGTCATCGATTGTGTTCGAGTGGAATGGGTACGGCGCGTTCCGCTCGCGCGGCGCGGAACAGACCTACCTCTTCGCATACAACTTCGCGGAGGCCCGGTGGGACATCCTCGCCCAGACCGGCTTTTCAATCTCCATTGACAAGGACGTGACCGGCGAGGTCTCGAAGAATGTCTCGTCGTATGTCTCGGGCAACCGCATCGTGGTGATGGTGGGCTCCGAGCAGGGGCCGCCGGACGACATCGGCATGGTGGGGCGGCCGGGAGGGCGGCCCGTCCTCACGACCTACATCGAAACGGACTATGTGGAGGTTCGAGCGTTTCTGCCCGCCATCTTGCCGGCCCTCCCGGTGCCTCACGATTATCTCGGCACGCTCTACGGCCGCGTGACCTTCCGCGGCCCCACGGTGATCCACGAAGGCGACATCACCGTGGCTTCGGGCGGAACGCTGGAGCTCGACCACGCGAGGCTCGTGATGAACGGGACGGATGCAGTGCTGCGGGTCGAGGCGGGCGGCTCGCTCCGGGTGCTGAACGGCAGCGTCATCACCGACGCGCCGATGGATACGGACGATGGCGGGCCTTCGGACCGGCACTATTGGATCGAGGTGCTCTCGGGCGGAGAGATTGCGGTGGTGAACTCGACCATCGAGAACGCGGGCGCGCCCGGCGGCCCATGGAGGGCGCGCGGCGTGTACCTTGAGAACGCGACGGGCGTCTTTTGCAACGCGCGCGTGCTCGGGCCGAACGTCGCGCTTGTTGCCGACCGGCTCGCGAACGTTTCCGTGACCGAGCTGTGGATCAACAACTCGGGAGGCGTGGGCTCGGACCTCCAGCTTGTCAACGAATCCGTCGTCGACGCCCTCGGCCTGAATTTCACCCGGCTGGCGATCTCGCCGGATTCGACGCTCGTCGTCCGGACGGCCATCGGCGTCTCGGTCGTCGACGCGATCGGCAAACCGATCCGCGGTGCGGACTTGAGGATGACCGACGACAACGTGACGGCCTACGCCTCGGCGGGCTATGGCGGAAACGATGCCCGCACCTCGCGCGTCACCGATTTCGACGACACGCCACTCACCACGACGCTGGGAGCGGTCGACCGCGTTTACCTGGGCCAGACCACGGCCACCTTCCACGCCACGCAGGTCTCCGCGAAGTACTTCGAGTGGAGCGAGACGCGGACCGTGTCGACGGCCGCGGCGCACACCGAGACGTTTGTGATGACCCTGGCCGCCTTGCCCTTCCAAGACCTCGCGGCGCTCAAGGGCTACGACGCGGCGCCGCGCAACTTCTCGACCATGGATTCGTTTGGCCCCGGCGTCAGTATCGTCGATTTCGATATGGACGGGCGGCTCGACATTTTCGTGGCAGGAGGGGCCACGCGCGGCGAGGCCGAGACGGCGTCGGCCTCGGCGAACCGGCTGTACCGCCAGGAGGCGGACGGGCGGTTTACGGACATGACCGACGCGGCCGGCCTCACGTCGAAGGGCTCCACGGCCGCCACCTGGGGAGACTTCGACAACAACGGCTTCCCGGATGTGTTCCTCGTGTACCAAGGGTACGGCACGGACCACGCGCTGCTGTGGCCGGGCACGCCCGACGCGCTCTACCGCAACAACGGCGATCTGACTTTCACGAACGTGACCTCGACCTCAGGCGTGGGCGAGCGTGGCCACGGGAGCAGCGCGGCGTGGGGCGACTTTGACGGGGACGGATGGCTCGACTTGTATGTCGGGAATATCGGATGGGTGCTCGCGTGGCTCGTCCGAAACGAGTCGAGCACGCTCTACCGGAACAACCGCGACGGAACGTTCACCGACGTAACTTCGAGCCTGGGCGTGAACGGAGGCGTTCCCGGCCGCACCGGGGCCAAGCAGACGCTTGTTTTCCTCGGGGGCGACAACGCCACCGAGCGCGCGCTCGATTCGGCCGCCGGCTCGGGCTTTGTGCAGGCTGTGGCGTGGGTCGACTACGACCGTGACGGCGACCTTGACCTGTTCCTCGCGGAGGACTTCGGCGCCTCGGTGCTCTACCGAAACGATGCGGGAACCTTCACGCTCGTGACGCAGCAAGCGGGCCTGCGGAAAGTCGGCTCAGCGCGCGGCGTCCAGGTGCTCGACATCGACGGCGACGGGTGGCTCGACATTCTCCAGGCCAACCGCTGGATCGATTTCGTATGGCGCAACAACCGGGACGGCACCTTCACGGACATCGCAGCGAGCATTGGCCTCGACGAGGAATTGCCGGGGACAACGCCCGTGCCACTGGATATCGACCTCGACGGCAAGTTGGACCTCTTCGTGGGAGGGGGGCGGACCTCGACGTTCCATGCCTATGCCCCCGCGTTCCTCTGGCACAACCGAGGCGCGGCCCGCTTCGCGGACATCACGGCCGCCTCCGGCGTGGCGACGGGCAACAACCGGACGATGGGCGCGGCTTCCGGCGACCTCGACGGCGATGGCGACCCCGACTTGGTGACGGGGAACGCCGACCGTCCAAGCTCGTTGTTCATGAACCAGAACACGGGCGGGACGTGGCTGAAGGTGCGCCTGCAGGGGACGGTATCGCCGCGGGACGGGCAGGGCGCGCAGGTTCGCTTGCTTGCCCCGGGCGCGGGAAGCGGCCAAGTCCAGCAAGTGGGATCGGTCGGCGCGCGCGGCAGCGGCCAGCCCTTCGAGCTGATCTTCGGCCTGAACGGCGCGGTGCCGAGCGCGTCGTCGGTGTGGCGCGTCGAGGTCTTGTGGACATCGGGGATTTCACAAACGGTGAGCGTGACAAGCGCCAATCAAGTCCTCCGGATCGTGGAGCAGTCGGAGACGTCCATCCAGCCAATCGCGCCGTTCACGGTGGCGGAGGACGTCGAGGCCCTGCTCGCGGTCCAACTGATCTCCGGCGACCCGCGCGCGAACGCAACGGCAAACGTAACATGGACGCTGCCGACCTCCGAAGGCCCCGTGACCCTCGCGGGGCTTGCTCCGCGCCACACCTTCGAAACGCCCGGTCGCATCGTGGGCACTGTAACGGTGCGGGACCGCAGCGGCCACCTTGCGAATGCCACGGTCGAAATCACCGTCGCGGACACGACGGCCCCCTCGCCGGGCGCGCTGCCCGCCATCCAAGCGACCGCGGGGGAGGCCATCATGCTTGTGGCGGCAAACGCGAGCGACAACGACCCAGAATTCAACGCCACGGGGTTGTTCGTTTGGACATTCACGGAGGGCGGGGCGCCCGTTTCGCTCGATGGCCGCAGCGCCGCGCACGCCTTCGCCGCTCCCGGCGACTACGAACTCACGCTCACCGTGCGCGACGCCGCCAACAACACCGCGGCGGCGACTTTCACCGTCACGGTGCAGGCCCCGGCCGCATTCGGGGCACGGGAGGCCGCAATCGCGGTGTTGATCCTTGCGGCCGCGGCCGTTATGCTCACCGCGATCCATCGCTCGCAAAAGCGGAAGCAGTTGGAGGCAGCACACGCAAGAGACGAGGCGGAGGCTGCAACGCGCGAGCAAGCGGCCCGCAAACGCGCGGAAAAGAAAAAAAGTGCGTTGCGCAAGCGCATGAAGTAGCGCCGTCTAGGCAGGAATCTCGGAGCCGATCTTGTGCGTGGCTCGAGCGAGCAGCAGCACGAGCGCGGGCATCACGAGGATCGAGTAGAGGAAAGCGAACACGATCGACAGGGCAAAGATGAGCCCGTAGCTCTGGACGATGGGCACCGGCGCAAGCACGAGGATGAGAAACCCAAGCGCGGTCGTCACGGAGGCCTCGAGCAGCGGGAGGCCGGCCTCGCGGACCATCGCCGTCGCGGCGAGCTCCGCGGTCTCGCGACGCCGCAGTTCCCGGTAGAACGCGTACGAAATGTGGATCGCGTAGAGGTCGCCCATCCCCACGGTGGTGGTCGCAATCATGACCGTCATCATGTTGAGGGAGAGCCCGGCGAGCGCCATGGCGCCGAGTGTCCACAGCACGGCGATGAGCGTGGGGGCGATGGTGAGGGAGCCGAGCGCCATCGAGCGAAACGCCGCGAAAAAGAACACGGTGAGGATGAGGAGCGCCGCGACGATGGTGGCAAGGACGGACTGCCAGCCGGAATCCTGGACGGCCTGCATGACCTCGCGGTTTAGCAGGGGAAGGCCGGTTACCGTGACCCCGGTGACGTCGGCCGCAAGGGCCGTCGCGCGCAGCGGCGCGGAGTCGGCGTGGAGAGCGGCGGCAAGCGCGTCACCATGTTCGACGGCCCGCACGGCCTCGACGCGGATCGCGGCGCGCTCATACCCCTGCGGCCCGCGGTGGACGAACTCCGTGGCGGTTTGTCGCGGGGCGTCGAGGAGCGCGTCGTAGAGCGCGGCGACCTGGGGCTGTGTGAGGTTGTCCGCCGCCGAGAGGCGTCCATCGCCGGTGCGGTCGGCGTCGCGGAAGGCCGTGCTGAACGCAGACGAGTACCCATGGGCAGAAGTCCCCTCGAGCCGGATCCGGGCGGCGAGCTCGTCCATGTAGGACGCGATGGACGCGACGCCCGCCGCGCCCTGCGCGCGGACGACGAAGGGGTCGTCGGCGGCGAGCGCCGCGGCTTCGCCGATGGCGAGGAAGACGGCCGGGTCGTCCACGCGGCCTTCGATGACGATGAACACGCGCTGGATGGATGCGCCGTAACCGTCCTGGGCCGCATTCAGCGTGGACACCGCCTCGAGGTCGCGCGCGGTAATCTGGTCGTACGAGAAGGTCGTGGCAAGCGTGGTGGCCCCGATGCCCGACGCGGCGGTGAGGAGCGCCACGACGGCGAGCGCGCTCCACGGGTGGCGGACGCAGACCTGCACGGCGCGCAGCAGGCCGCGTTCGGCGCGGCCGGCGCGGGGGGCCTCGGGAGCCCGCGCTTCGGCGGGGGCGGGGGGCTCCGCCCGCTCAGCCGCCTGGCGGTCGCGGCGCAAGTCGCGCCAGACCGTGGCAGCCGGGATGAGGGTGATGGTGAGGACAAACGAGTAGGCGAGCCCGAGAGCCATGAGCGTCCCGAAATCGCGGATGACATCAAGGTCCGATCCCCCGAACGAGAGGAACGAGAGCCCGTTCGTAACCGTGGCCACGAAAAGGACACCGCCGACGCCAAGGACGGATGCAAGCGCCGCGGCTCGAGCGTGGGCGCCCTCCTGACGGCGGCGGCGGTAGCCGATCGTGATGTGGACGGCGTAGTCCTCGGCAAGGCCGATGAGCAGCACGGGAAGGACCTGCGTCACCGGGTTGATGGCGATGCCAAGCAGCGCGGCCGTGCCAAGCACCCAGAGCACGGTGCACCCGAGGAGGGCTAGGGTGAGCAGGACGTCGAAGGCGTCGCGGTACACCGCCCATAGGGCCGCGCCCATCACCGCGAGCATGGTGAGCGAAAACAGCACGACGGACAGGTCCATCGCCCGCTGGGTATCGACCCACATCAGGCCGTAGCCAAACGCGGTGTACGCAACGGTCGAGGGCTGCTGCGCCCGCGCAAGGTCTCGCAGGGCGTTTTCACGGGCGCCGAGCGTGGGGCGGTCGAGCGACCCGTTGAAGAGAAACAGGACCACGGTGCCCTCGGCCGCGATCGACCCGCCCGAGAACGCGAGGGCGTTTGGCAGGAGGGTGCGCGCCCGGAATCCCAGGACGGCGCGCGTCTCATCCTCCGCCGCCGGGTGGTAGGCCGCGACCGCATCCGAGAACGCCTGGAAACGAGGGTCGCCGGGGGGCAGCGCCGCAAGCTCGGGCCGAAGGGTGCGCGTGGTGTTGAGGAGGACGGCGAGCGTGCGCACGACGCCTGCGTCCCCGAGCGACCGAATGCGCTCGGCCGATTCCGCCCGGTCGCGCGGCACGCCGGGCGCAGGCACCCGGACAATGTGGCTGCTCGCGGTATCCGCGCCCAAGAAGGCCTGCGCAACGACGAGGTCCTTGGTGGCATTGGGGACGGTTGCCGAGCGAAGGATGGCGGGCAAAGGCTCCAGAATCGCGCGGAACGGGTCG
>Ga0247727_10004397_pt1 | contig 29924 bp, 30 predicted proteins | sample WisWelCaveWW1625_FD_202498 | JGI IMG/M metagenome (GOLD analysis project Ga0247727, IMG submission 202498) | Biofilm microbial communities from Wishing Well Cave, Virginia, United States - WW16-25 | ecosystem: Environmental > Aquatic > Deep subsurface > Groundwater > Cave microbial mat | place...
GCCGGGTCCAAGCTTGGAGGTGGTGGGCTTCTTGGAAGTCGTTTTGGCTGGTTTCATGGAAGCCAAGTTTACTCGAAATCGGCTGTTTTTTCATTTGAAATCTCTGTAGCTGTGCTACAGTCTCCAACAAAGCGGGAATAATTGCCCGGCGGATGAATGTCACCCTAAGGCGGTGACGAAGATGCCTTGAGCCACCCTCATGCCTGGTCTATACTCATATTCGGAAACTTGAATATATTTCTGCCATGAATGACTACGAACCGGAAGCCAAACTTTTCAAAGTGCTAATGCATCCAGCCCGGCTGGCGATCTTGAATGTTCTGCGCGACGGCGAGCACTGTGTTTGCCACCTCGAGGCGGCGCTGGGTCACCGGCAGGCGTATATCTCACAACAGCTTGCGGCTCTGCGCGAAGCTGGCCTGGTGCAGGATCGGCGCGAGGGGTGGAACATTTTCTATCGCGTGGTCGAGTCGGAAGTGTTCAAAGTGATTGAGGCCGCGCAGGGGTTGACCGGTTCGCCCGAGTCGAAGCCCGGCCATGCCGGGAAATTGGCAAACTGCCTCTGCCCGCATTGTCACCCGCAAACTGAGCTGGCGGCTTGGTAGAGCAATTTTCCTGGAAGTTCACAAACCTGATCCAAGGGGCGTTCATGTATACAAAACCAACGCTGTGGGCCGAGGTGGACGAACAGGGGCGGCTGGTGATGCCGCCGGAAGCGATGGCGCATTATGGGCTGAAGCCGGGAGCGAGAGTCCGGCTCGAAGAGGGAAAGAATTTTGTGCGCCTGCATCGTCCGGCGACTCACTTGGCCAGGGTTTACGTCGAGCCAACCGTTGCCTGCAATCTCGATTGCATTACCTGCTTCCGCAATGCGTGGGAGACGCCGCTGGGCCGGATGTCGGACAAAACATTCGAAGCCATCCTCAACGGCCTGCGGGCGCTCGATCCTGTCCCGGAGGTGTACTTCGGCGGCATCGGCGAGCCGTTGTTTCATCCGCGCGCGGTGGAGTGGGTTGCCCGGGCGAAGTCGCTTGGCGGGCATGTGGAATTGATCACCAACGGCACCATGCTCAACGAGAAGAAGTCGCAACAGTTGATCGACTCTGGCCTGGACATCTTGTGGGTATCTATTGACGGGGCGTCGCCGGAAAGTTATGCCGACGTGCGGCTGGGCGCTGAACTGCCCCAAGTCTTGGAGAACCTGTCCCGCTTCCGCAAGATGCGAAAAGGGAGCCATTATCCCCGGCCCGAAATCGGGATCGCCTTCGTGGCCATGAAACGCAACATTGCCGATCTGCCTCAGGTGCTGGGGTTAGGCCGCAAACTGGGCGCCAAACACTTTTCGGTGAGCAACATCCAACCTGTCACTTCAGACATGCAGGAAGACCGGCTGTATGTTCGCACGTTACACCAATTGACTTACCTGCCATCGCCCAACTTCCCTCATCTCAGCCTGCCGAAGATGGATTTCGATGAACTGACTAGGGACGCGCTCTTCCAGGCGTTCAGCAGCGGCTACAATGTCAGTTTTGCCGGCAACAACTGGGGCGGCGCAAACGACGTGTGCAACTTTGTCGAGGGCGGCACAATGTCTATTGCCTGGGATGGCAACGTCAGCCCGTGCTGGCCGCTGATGCACACCCACACCAGCTACCTGCATGGCAAGCCTCGCCTCTCACACCGGCACGTCATCGGCAACATCAAAGAGCGCCGTCTGCTCGACTTGTGGCTTGACCCGGACTATGTGGCTTATCGAGAGCGGGTGCAGAGCTTTGCCTTTGCGCCCTGCACCTTTTGCGGCGGGTGCGACCTCTCCGAAGCCAATCAAGAGGACTGCCTGGGTAATGTCTCCCCGGCCTGTGGCGGCTGTTTGTGGGCGCAGGGCGTGATTCAGTGTCCGTGAGGCAAGTATGAAAAAGAAGGTTCTTTTCCTTTGTACCGGCAACTCGTGCCGATCACAAATGGCTGAAGCCATCGTTAACGCCCGGCTGGGCGACGAATGGGAGGCTGTCTCTGCCGGGACGCATCCTGCCGGCTATGTCCATCCCAACGCCCTCCGCGCCTTGAACGAGATCGGCATCGAGCATCAGGGACGTTCCAAACCCGCCTCCGAATTTCTCAACACACATTTGGATGTGGTCGTTACAGTGTGCGACTCGGCGGCGGAGGAGTGCCCGGTTTGGCTGGGGCAAGGCAAACGAGTCCACCTGGGCTTTCCTGATCCGGCCAAAGCGACGGGCAGTGACGACGAAGTGATGGCTGTCTATCGGACTGTAAGGGATGATATTGCCTGCCAAATCCCCGAACTGCTCAAAGGCTGGCCGGGTGCGGGTACTGAAAACTTTCGTCAGGAGATGAGCAGAAATGACTACAATGCTTAACATCAAAGTCCTCGGCCCCGGTTGCGCCAACTGCAAACGGCTGGCACAACTGGCCGAGTTGGCAATCAAAGACCTGAAGGTCGAACAACCAGCGCTGGAAGCGGCGGTTGAGAAACTGACCGATCCGACGACGTTTGAATATTACCGCCTGCTGTCCACGCCGGGGCTGGTCATCAACGAGAAATTGGTGAGCAGTGGCCGGGTTCCCACACGAGAGGCGATTGCCGCATGGGTGCGGGAGGCGCTGTCCGCGAACTGACATGCCTGCTCAAGCGGTCTTCGCCTATCTCGGCGCAGTACTCTGGTCTGGCTGGACGAGTCTGCTGGATTATCTGGCGGCGCACGTTCTGCTGTGCCTGGTTCCGGCGTTTGTCATCGCCGGTTACCTGAGCGCGATGATTCCCAAAGAGACCATCACCCGCTATCTTGGCCCAAAAGCCTCGAAGTGGATCAGCTACCCGGCGGCGGCGATTGGCGGGTTCGTGCTGGCGGTGTGCTCGTGCACCATCCTGCCGCTGTTCGCCGGGATCTGGAAACGCGGCGCGGGGCTGGGCGCGGCCATCACCTTTCTGTTTGTCGGCCCGGCGATCAACATTTTGGCGCTGGCCTACACCGGAGCCGCCATCGGCATGGACATTGCCATCGCCCGATTGATTCTTTCAATCGTGTTCGGCATCGGCATCGGGCTGATCATGGCCTGGCTGTTCCGGGCCGAGGAAGCCAAACGCGCCGCCGAGTTGGCCGCGAGCGGCCTGTTTGACGGAACGGCGAAGGTGAAACCGGCGGTGTGGATCGTCTTCCTCTTGCTCGTCGGCGTGCTCGTCGTCGGCACCCTGCAAGTTGAGTGGCTGACCGGGACGTGGTTCAGCGTGAGCCTGCCTGTTGAGTGGCCGGCCGGGCTGTTGCCCGCTCTTGAGTCACTGCGCCTCACGCCGCAAGGCGCATTGCTGATCGCCTTGTTGATTCTGATCGCGCCAGTGGCCTATCTTGGATTGGAGAACGTGCTGGATCGATTCAACTGCTGGACTTACGCTACGCTGGGGCTGGTGGCCCTCACTCTGCTGTTGGCCGCGCCGACGACGGCGGTGGGAAGCCTGGTGGTCAACATCACCGGGCGGTTCGTGGGCGAGGCGATCTTGCTGGCCGCGATTGGCCTGGTGGCGATTCGCAGTTTCACTCACGACGAGATCGCCGGCTGGCTGTGGGAGTCCTGGAAGTTCGTCAAGCAAATCTTCCCGTTGCTGATCGGAGGCGTTTTCCTGGCCGGGATGGTCAAGGCCGTGATTCCCGAAGCGTGGGTGCAGACGCTGGCCGGGCGCAACACCCTTTGGGCCAACTTGCTGGTGGTGGCCTTCGCCGTGTTCATGTACTTCCCGACTCTGGTGGAAGTGCCGATTGCCAGAATGTTTCTTGATCTTGGAATGAGTCGCGGGCCGCTCTTGGCCTACCTGCTGGCCGACCCGGAGTTGTCGCTTCAAAGTATTCTGGTGACGGGCAAGATCATGGGGCGGCAAAAGACGGCGGCTTATGTTTCGCTGGTGGCGGTCTTTAGCACGTTGGCGGGGTATCTGTTTGGGGCGGCGCTAGCGGCAATGTAAGTTACATGAACTCCGCCGCCAGCCCCCAACGTCACCATCGCCTCGCGCAACTTCTCCCAGTTCTTCACCTCAACCAGCCCCGGCGACTCCTCGTCGAGCCGCTACCCGACTCTTTTCATAGACGACTCCGGCTCGTCGCACATCTCTGGCAGTCGCCCGATAACCCGCCGGATGTTTATTGTGCGAAGATGGGGGAGTAGAGCCGTGTGAGGCTGGGAAACGTGAGTTGGCGGCGGAGGGGGGAAGTGATTCCTCCACTGACCACTTAGGCCGTCCCTTAATGTTTACATTTTAGTGACACTATTTGGTGTCTGGCTAATCGGATTCTGAAGTAAGACAAGTTTATTTCTGAGTACTCTCGACTTGTAATTCTTGAGCCAGTCGAAAATATTCTGAGGCCGGAGTGAGAGTTCCTTCCTGAAGATCAGCTGCATAATCAGGCTTAACAGATAAGGTAATAGTGGCACTCCAAACAAAATGAAAGTCCATGGTTCGATTTTGCTCCAGTCTGCTTGAGCTACGAAGATTGCGATCAAGACAAATGATGCAATAACAAATACCGTGTAAATTGTAAGGATAGTGGTTGCGAAATCAGACGAAACGACATCTACTGCTTCGTCTAACATCTGCCAAGAATGTTCTGTAACACTTTCCTCGTGTTTAGTCTTAACTGCCTTATCTCTGGTGTAATCACTTTTTGTAAGATTTACAAACTCATAGTCCCCGTTATCAATGGATAAATTGTGGATCAATTCCCTTTCGTCGTATGTTCGCTCCCTTAGTTTTAGCTCAAACGTATAGATGTCCTCGACCTTTTTTGATAAAAGTATTACAAAAACGTCAACCAAATAGCCCTTCGATATTGCAGACACGTCGAAGATGCAATTGTAGTTGTTGCCTTCCAGAAAACTAACGATCTTGCTCTCTAGAGTACTGTAAACAATGGTGTCAGTATCAATGTGTTGAGCCGCAACCCTCGTGTACCTAATTTTGTCATGAGATTCAATGTCTATTTGTTTTTCCTGCCACTGCTTGGACTTCTGATCTTTATAGAGGTATTCGCCTTTCTGTAAAAGCGATAGCTGCTTTGCAATTCTACCTTTGACACTTTGTAGGTGAGTCTCCGTGCTTCCCTTCTGTCCCTTGTCTTTCACGATGCCGAGCAAAACAACTTTGCTCAAGTCGAAATGTTCAATGCAATAGCCTATGGTGTTGATGTAAACATCAGGAATATCTGATGTGACGAAAATATACAGCGCCGCGGCTTGGTTCATTTCCGACTCACCTTACGCCCTTTATCTGATCTTTGCCGTAAAGCTTTGCCAAGTGAAGATTTTGTATCGATTCGGATAGGCTTTCGCCAACACCACAACTCAACGAAACGCCCGTGCTACTCTTGTAAAGATTCCGGATTTCTTCCAAAAGGGTTCGATCTTGTTTTTGAGGATCATACTTAATCAGCAAATCGTCTCCACCGAGTATTATTATTTCAACGCCGGTTTTTGTGGCTAAAATTGTCCTTACGACTTCGTTTGCATTACTTAGACTTTCCGAAAGCGAGACGGCATCTTTAACTTTATCTTCAAGCAATAGCATCTCAATAGTGTTTCCAATATTGTCGCCGTCAAAAAAGGCATAAAGCATATTGTCCTCAATGAGCATTAATCAAAAGTGGCATAGCGCCTCAATAGCAAAAATATTCTTTGTATCCTCTTTACATCTTGTGGTTAATTTTATATTCGGTATCTTCCAAATGCTCTTGCGCGCTGAGTGCGCCCCATCCCCATCGTCGTCTTCTCCCCTGTGCCACAAAAGTCAGCCAGCAACGCCAGCGCCTGCCAAGCTCGCAAATAATCAGGCACCCGCGATGTCGGTAGCGCCTCGCCCTCGGTGAAGGCCTGATACTCCACCTCTCCCATCACACCCTTCCACTCCACATCCTTCTCCACGTAAGCGTAGCGCGTATCCAAAGCAAGTTCCGTCGCCTGTACCGCCCGTCCCACCCAGCGCAAAAACTCCGGCGGCAGGGCCACATTAGAGAACGCTTCCCACTTCTGCGTATAGTATTGCCACACCGCATGCGGCGTTGGCAAAAGCCCACTCTGCCCGAACGTCTTCAACCGCACCGGGGTCTCAAACCGCAACCACACCCCGTGCGCGACGGGCGCTTCAGCAAGCAACTGTTCATAAGTCGTCGGGCGCAGGCCGCTTGGCTTCACCTCATCCACCATCATCTGCGCCGATCCCAATTGCACCTCGGCTCGCCGCGCCGCCAATCCGCTCCACACCTCGGCCACCACCTCGCCAAACTCCGCCGTCAGCGTCCCCACCCGAAACCCATAAAAGCATTCCTCATCAAACAGCGGCGCCAGCGAAAACGGCATCGACCCCTGCGACTGGTGCAACTTGTCCACCAGCGCCCCGTGCCGCCGCCCCAGTTCGGTATGGAACAGCCCATTCAGCGCATGGGCGCGCACGGTTTGGATGGGGAGAGGGCCGGCGATGTTGTACAGACGGACTTCCAGAACTTGCAAGTCGGGTTTCATCCAGTCCTTTTCATATGCTGTGCTGAATTGTGCCTGCGTGAAGGCGGCTAACTATTGGTTGAGCGGTTAGGCTACTCAATCCACACAAACACCTTTTCACCGCCTCATGAGCCAGAACATCCACACCTTCATGGCAATATAGTACACCTGACGCGGCAGAAATCAAATCACAACAGCGCTTCACATCTGCAACTCTGCCGCCAACCCCAACTCGATCATCGCCTCCCGCAATTTCTCCCAGTTCTTTACCTCAACCGCCGTCGGGCCGAGCGACTCGCCAAGATAGCGGCTGGCTTGAGGCGAGCGGCGCAGGAAGTCGAGCAGGTCGGAACTGCTCACACGCAGAACGAGCATACTGCTGGCGCGGGCTTCGACGCCGTTGCGCCCCCAGCGTTCAACGGCTTCGAGGAGGTGTTGTGGTGCCCGCTCGCAGGCACGGCGCAAAAAGGCGGTGATGTGCCGGGCAGTGATGCCCTGCCGGGCGGCGGCCTGTAGCGAGTTGCCAGTCAAGCGATACGAATAAGCGTCGTCGCCGGCGAGCGGGCCGGGGGCCAGCCACTCGCCGATGCGGGCCGCCTGAAAACGGTCGTAGCGATTCACACTGCGGCTCACCAGCAGAACGCCGTCGCCCCTGGCGATCACCGGTTTCGGCACATCTACAACCTTCCACTCGCCGCCGCCCGCTTGCGCGAAGGCCTCAAAGATTGGCGTCAGGCGAAACGCATCCGACGTTTCGCTTTTATCCACCAGCCCCAGCCAGTGCAGTGGCCCTCTAACGAAATAGCGCAACAGCGCCCCATCCACCTTATCCCAGTGCTCGAAGCCGCGCAAGTATTCGCCGGTCTTGGCGTCGCGGATGTACCACGAGTCGTAGTCTCCGGCAGGCCGCTGAAAGTCCGGGTGATGCTCGCGCACAAAGGCCACAAACGACTCCAGCGAACGCCACTCGCCAATCGGCAAATCGGCGCACAGGCGAATCACGAACGCGCGCGTGGTAACCGGCTCGTTGGCCCACGCGCCCGGCTCGGCGCGCAGTGTTGGCACATGCCACAAGTCGTTCCACGCCTTCGAGTCGCGCCAGGCTTCGGCCAACTGCCGCAACTGCTCACCGCGCGAGCAGCGCAAAAAATTCTTCGCCGGCTCCGGGTTGAGCCTTAACCCTCCCGAAGGTTTCAAACCTTCGGGAGGATTGAGCAGGTTGAGATCGGCCAGCAGAGCCAGGATGAGATCGAGCGCCGGAAGGCGAAGATGAGGCGCAAGATGATCATCAAGAGGCCGCCCCAACTGGATGGCGGCCAGCACGGTGACGGCATCGTCCACGATGGCCGAACTGGCCGGTTGGGCCGCTGGCGACTCAGCCGGGGCAATCGCCTCTGCCGGGGAAACTTCCGGTGACGATTCCACCTTTGGCAAAAGGGGAAGCAGATCGCCCGGGATGAAAAAGAACTCCTGCGGCCCGGTGTCGGACTCCATAAAGGCCCGGCCAATCAAGCCATTGAAATAGAGGGCCTCGGTAGCGTTGGCCGGATTCTCCCACGGGCGCTCGCGGGCCAGCGCCGCCGGGCCGAGCGGACGTTGCTCGCCGAAGCGGCGGATGAACGGCGCGGCAGGCAGGCGGCCTTCAGCTTGAATTAGCGCCTCGAGGGCTAAACGAGTTTGAGACTGGAGATCAGACGCTTCGGGTGGAGATTGGACGCTTCGCGTGGGGTCGCCGAGGACGTGAGTGACGAGCAAATCAACTGCTTCGGGATTTTGCAGAGCGGCGGCCAGTTCGACAGCGGCGGCGCGGGCGTTGGGCGCGCTCAACTCAAGCCCGGCCTGTTCGGCAATGGCTTTCAGCAGAGTCAAATCGTAATCGAGGTATGTGTGCTCGAGGTCGGGCATGGGGCGTAAAACGACCAACGTCAAACGTCACGCGAATCGTGTCGTTTGACGTTTGTCGCATGTCACACGTTACACCAACAATTGAACCGCTCCCGGCATAATTTCCACTTCCACCGTGCGCGTGTTCACTTCGTATGGCGACCACAGTTCGCCGTCGGTGTGAATGGGCAGGGCGCGGTCGGCCTCAATCCGAAGTTTGTGGAACGTGCCCATCGTGACGTGCCTGGACTTCGGATGAGTCCCGTTCATCACCATTGGCAAAAGTTGCAGGATGGTGAGGCGGCTGACGTGAGGGATCATGGCGTACTCAAACACGCCGTCGTCCACTTTCGAGTCAGGCGTGGTGTTGAAGCCGCCGCCCTCGCGCGGGCCGTTGCCCAGGGTCAGCATCAGCACGTTGCGCTCTATCGCCGGCCCGTCGTCAAACGTCAGCGTTGAATGTGACGACTCGTAATCCTGGGCAATCGTCCGCAAAACTGCGGTCAGGTACATCGTGAAACCGTACAGATTAGTAATCCTGCGGCTCATGATATTGACTTTGGCATCGAATCCGATGCCCACCGTGTTATTCCAATACTCAAGCCGGTTGTTGTTATCGCGGATCATCCCAACATCCACCGCTTTGAGCGCGCCGGTGAAGATGCGCTTGGTGGCTTCGCCCGGATCGAGCGGCACGCCCGCGCCAAAAGCAAAATCGTTGCCCGAGCCGATGGGCACAACGGCGAGCTTTGGGCGGTGCGGCGCGGCCACCCGCATCAGGCCGTTGATCACTTCGTGCACCGTGCCATCGCCGCCCATGGCCACCACCGTGTCGCACCCTTCCAAACCGGCCCTGGCCGCCAGGTCGGCGGCGTGGGCCGGGTATTCGGTGCCCACCCATTCTGCCCCGCCATGCTCTTCGACAATCGCCCGCAAGTCGGAAGCCCGCTGGCCGGAACGCCCGCGATCGGACATTGGATTGAAAATAAGTTTGACCTTGCCCATGCCGTTATCCCTCCCAGCCGCTCTCTTCCACCGCCATGAAAATATCGGTCGCCGACACCATGCCGATCAGCTTGCCGAAGTCGTCGGCTACCGGCAAATGATGCACTTTAAGTTCGCCCATTTTCTGCGAGCACTGCTTGATCGTCCACTCGACGCCGGCGGTGATGATCGGCGCGCTCATGATCTCGTTGCACTTCAGTGCTCGCGGGTCACGCTCCAGGGCGGCCACCTTGTCGCGGACGTCGGTGCTGGTGATGATGCCGTAAGGCTCGCCGGCTTTGGGCGGGGCCACGACCACGCTATGGATGTTGCGGCGGCGCATAATCGTCAGCGCCTGGGCCACCGTGTCTTCCTGCTCGACGACGATCACCGGGCTGGTCATAATGTCTTTCAAGGTATAGGGCATGAGGCTCCTCCAGGTTGAAGTGCGACGATTATAGACCTGAATTAAGGCAGACACCAAGTGTTTTCAGGGATAAAAGTCGAAAAGTACCCCTTGTTGCCTTCCCGCGTCCTTGTGCTATACTCCAACTCGATGAACGTTTTTCATCACTGGCAAGAGCGATTCGAGAGCCTGGGGGTAGGCGAACTGTGGCGCGAGTTGAGCCGGCCCGGTTCACCCGCCGCTTTTCTGGCCGCGCAGAGCCTGCGAATCGCCCAACCGGCTTTGACTGCCTTCACCGACGAAGCCGGGGCAACCGCCATTGCTTCATTGGCCGACCGGCTCGAAGGCCCTGACGAAACAGATAACCAGCCATGATCAACGAAAGCACACTCGGCATTGGCGTAGTCATTTTCACCATCCTGCTCATCGCCCTCTTCTGGTTTTGGGCGCGGCGCTCGGGCCGCCCCCCGGCTCTGCGCGAAGTAGATGCCTTTGAGGGCCTGCCACAAAAAGTTGGCGAGGCCGTCGAAAGCGGCAAGCGGATTCACGTCTCGCTGGGGTCGGGCGCTGTCGGCGGCAGGAACACCATGGCCGCCCTGGCCGGGCTGACCGTGCTGGAAACCATCGCCGAGGCGGCTACCATTTCCGACAAACCACCCGTCGTCACTAGCGGCGACGGCACATCTATGATCCTCGCCCAGGACACTCTGCGTCGAGTCTACAAACAGCAAAACGCCGAAGACCTCTACGATCATCTCGCGGGCCGGTTGGCCGGGGCGTCGGTCATGTCGTACACCGCCGGGGTGATGACCACCCTCAAGGATGAAAACGTCTCTACCAGTTTGCTCATTGGCACCTACGGCAGTGAAGTGGCGCTAATGGCCGATGCCGGTTGGGGTGAGAACGCGCACCAGATTATCGGCACCGACACCACCCAGGGGCAGGCCCTGGCTTACGTCGCCGCCGACCACGCGCTGATCGGCGAAGACGTGTTCGCCAGCGGCGCGTACCTGGCCGGCGGCAAGCCCGTGCACCGGGCCAGCCTGCAAGCGCAAGACATGTTGCGGCTGGTCATCGTCGCCGCCATCATCGGGGGCGTAATCGCCAACATGCTGGGGTTGCGACTGCCATGAAACTGCGTTTGCCGGTGGCTGTGGCCATCATCGTCGGAGTGCTCACCCTCGCCTTGACCCTCACGCCTCGCGACAACCTTCCGGGCAACCTGAATGATCTGCGGCTCCTGCTCGTGGAGTGGGCGGCCACGCTGGGGGCAGTCGCTCTGATGGTGGGTGTGGCGAATCTAGCCCTGGTGCATCTTCGCAAAGTCAGCGCCCTCAGCGCCGGTTGGGTGTACAGCATCTTTCTACTGCTGGCGCTGATCATTGTCTTTGGCCTCGGGCTGTTGGGCATGACCAATATTCCACCTTATGCCGACACGGCCCGGGAAGGCACAAGATTTGCATTCCTTTACATTCAAACGCCAGTCGAGGCTTCGCTGGCCGCGTTGTTGTTGGTAGTGATGGTGGTGGCCGGGGCGCGGCTGATCCGCGCCCGACGCAACTGGGTCGCCGTCTTGTTCATCATCGTAACTCTCGCCCTCATCGCCGGGTCCGCGCCCCTGGTCGGACTCGAAGCGTTGGGCGGCGCGCGCGACTGGCTGATGCAAGTTCCGGCGGTGGGCGGCGCGCGCGGCATTCTGCTGGGCATCGCCCTCGGCACCATCGCCACCGGTCTGCGCGTCATTATGGGGGCCGACCACCCCTACGGAGAATAACGTGGCTGATCTTCGTTGCCCGATGTGCGGCAAAGCCAACCCCGACTCGCTGGAAGAGTGCCAGTTCTGCGGGGCGCGCCTCAGGCCGCTGGTATTGCCGCAAACCGGCAATCTCCAACTTCCGCCGGACTGGGATAAACCGAAACCGGCGGCTACCCCACCAGCCGAACCGGCCAAATCTGGCCCCGACTCGGACTGGCTCCACCAGTTGCGCGGCGATGCCCCGTCATCTGCTTCGGCCCAACCCTTCAAGGAAACGGCCAGCCTGCCCGGCTGGTTAGGCGCAACCGATGACTCATCGCAACAAGCCAGTCCAGGTGTGGACGACTGGCTCTCGCGCCTGCGCGATCACGATGCGGCCGGCTCTCAGCAAGCCGAAGAGCCGATCAGCGAAGATTTACTGCGCTCGCGCCTCGGCGAGTTGGGTGAAGCCCCGCCCTCTGAGCCGGAAGGCGGCCTCCCCGGCTGGCTAAGTTCCGACTCCGCCTCGGCAGAGTCTGACGACTGGCTCAAGCCCTTTGACGCCGAACCGGAAAAGCCCAAGCCTCAACCTGGCCTCTCTGACTTCGCCAAGATGGCGGCGGCGCCCCTGCCCGAAGAAGAAGACGACACCGACGACTGGCTCAAATCCTTTGGCGCTGAGCCGGAAAAGGCCAAGCCCCAACCTGGCCTCTCGGATTTTGCCAAAATGGCGGCTACGCCCTCGCCTGAAGAAGAGGACGATTCGGACTCCTGGCTCCAGTCGTTTGGCGCTACGCCTGCTCCGGCACCCACCGAGCCCGCCGAGCCTGGTTTACCTGATTGGCTAAAGGCGGACACCGGCCAACCGCTCGCTGGCGAGCAAACCTTCAAGCAAACCGCCAGTTTGCCCGACTGGCTAGGCGCACCGCCCGCGCCCGCTGGCGAAGTCAAGGATGACGCGGCTGACTGGCTCAAGTCGTTGAGCAATGCCAGTGAGCCTGCGGCTTCGAGCGAACCTGCCGCCGAGCTACCGGCGTGGCTCGATAATCTGACTTCGAGTTCGGCTCCGCCCTCTGACCAGCCGCCATCGGCCCTCGGCAGGACTGCCACCCTCGACTGGCTGAGTTCCGAGGCCGCCCCGGCGGAGCCGGCCTCAACACCGCCTCCGGCGGCTGAACCTGAGTCGAATATTCCAGACTGGCTCAGCAAGCTGACTTCAAGTTCAGCTCCACCACTCGACCAACCACCCTCGGCCCTCAGCCGCACCGCCACCCTCGACTGGCTAAGTTCGAATCAACCTGCCGAAACACCAGAGGCCGACCTGCCCCGGGCCGACCTGCCTGACTGGCTCAAACCAGCAACGGGGGGCCCCCCGCCCGCCGCAAGTCAGCCGCCTTCGGCCATCGCCGGCACCGGCGCGCTCGACTGGCTAGGCCCGAGTCAGCCCGCTCAAGCATCAGGCGCCGGCCAGCCCGGCGAACTGCCGGAGTGGCTCAAGTCTATGACCCCGCCAACTGGCGGCCAGCCTGCGCCATCTTCAGAACTGCCCGAACCCGATTGGATCATTTCTGCCGATACCCAGCCCGGCCCACAAACCGAAGCTCCCAGGCCTTCACTCAAGAAAACTTCCGGACTCAAGGCCGACACCTTTTCGCTTCACTCGCCAACCGGAACCGACCCGGCCATCGTCGGCTCGGACGACTGGCTCAAATCGCTGGACGCTGGCGAACCTGCCGCCCCGGCCCTCGCCGACAGCGGTGGCCCTGACTGGCTCAGTTCACTGCGCCCGACCGACGCCTCTGCACCCGCTGGCGGCGCTCCGGCCATCGCTTTCGACTCTGACGAGCAGGTACCCGCCTACACCGGCGCGCCGGGAGGCGATTTGCCCGATTGGCTGGCGAGCATGCGGCCCTCCGGCCTGGACTCTGCGCCGCCGTTCGCGGCTGATGTTGAGGCCGACAAGACTGAAGCGATTCCTCCCGGCGACATGCCGGCATGGCTCGCCCCGAGCGCCGGAGCCACCGCTACTGTTGCCGCGCCGCCTTTCAGCGCCCCTGCCGGGGAAGGAACTGCCGGCGACGCCGACCTGGCAAAAGGCACCCTGCCCTCCTGGTTGCAGGCCATGCGCCCCATTGACCTCAACGCGCCCAGCGTGGACCTTGCGCCAGACCGCGAGGAGACCGCCGGGCCGCTGGCCGGGATGCGCGGCATCTTGCCTGCCGAGTCGGTCATCGCCGTGCCGGGCAAACCGGGCGCCGTCGTCACCCGCTTTGTGGTGAGCGATCTCGAAGCCCAACAGGCCGAGCTTTTCCGCTCCATCATCAGCGAAGAGACACAAGAGTCCACTGCCGCCAAACCGCGCCGCAAAGCCCGCTTTACTTACGCCTTCGACCGTTTGCTGATTGCCATCGTGCTGTTGGCTGCCGTGCTCGCTCCTTATCTGATTGGCGACCTGGGGCTGTTCCGGCCTCCGGCCTCACTGCCAGCCTCCGGCGAGGCGCTTTACACCGAGATTGAAAACCTGCCGGTTGATCAGCCGGTGCTGGTGGCCTTTGAATATGAGCCTGGCTCGATCGGCGAACTCAATCCTGGGGTGGAAGCCGTCATCGCCCACCTCCTGCGGCGCGGCGTGCCGGTGGCCGTCACCAGCACTTCACCAGCTGGGGCGGGCGTAGCTCAGGAAGTGTTGAACGAGGCGGCGACTCAGGCTGATCTCTCCCCTGAAGATGCAGGCAAGAAATACTTCGTTCTGCCTGACGTCGTGCCTTACATTCCAGGCGGCGCGTCCGGCCTCCAACAATTCGCTCTCCAGTTGCCGGCCCACGCTATCAAAGCCGGCTACAGCAAATTCAACCTGATCATTGTGGCAACGGCCTCCGCCGAGTCAGCGCAGGCGTGGATCGAGCAGGTTCAGCCGGCGACGAAGGTCAGGCTGGCCGCCGTTGCCAGCGCCGCCGCCGAGCCGATGCTGTATCCATATTACCAGAGCGAGCAAAAGCAGCTCGTCGGCCTGGTCAGCGGATTGGCCGGCGGCCTGCTGTATGCCGCAAAATCAAGCGGCGCTGTGCCGGTGGAAGCCTGGTCGGCTTACGCTTATGGCTGGAACACGACCGGCGCAATCCTGACTCTGGGCGCGCTCATCGGCGCGGTGATGGTACTGCTCACCCGCCGTGAGGCCCAGCCGGCCAGGCCGCAACGCAAGGCCGAAGCCCCTGCCGAGAGCGCCGCGCCCCAGAGCGAACTCAAACGACGAAGCCCCAAGAGCAAGAGGCCCAAAGCCGGGAAAACGGTGAAAGCCAAAAAGAAGAAATGACTCTCGAACAACTCGTCGGCAACGCGACTGCATTTTTGCTCACCCTCTTAGTGTTCAGTTACATTCTGGGCGACAACCCTCTCTATCGCATTGCCCTGCATTTGTTTGTCGGCGTGGCGGCGGGCTACACCAGCACCGTGGTGATCAGAGAAGTGCTCAAGCCCCGGCTGTTCGACGGCTGGGGCAGCGCCATCGAGGCCTACACCTCCAGCAACAATCCGGCGCCGCTTATCAGCCTCACCCTGCTGATATTGGTAAGCATTCTGATTTTGTTGAAACTCAGCCCCCGTCTGGCCCCGTTTGGCAACACGGCTATTGCCTTTGTGGTGGGTGTGGGCGCGGCAGTGGCGGCGAGCGGGGCCATCACCGGCACGCTCTTCCCGCAAGTCAGGGCCTCGTGGGCCAACCCGTTTGCCACCGGCGCCCCGCTGTACGTTTTCAATACATTGGTCATTCTCATCAGCACCCTGCTGGCCTTCATGTATTTTTTCTACAGTGCGCGGGCGTTGCCGGGCGGCAAAGTGGAACGCCCCGCCCCGCTCAAAGCGCTCGCCTTCGGCGGCCAGATCGTCATCACCATCACTCTGGCCGCATTGTATGTTGGGGCGCTGGCCGCCTCTCTGGCCCTGTTCACCGAGCGCGTCACGTTCCTTTACGAATTTATCATCGGGTTGACGAGGCCTTGATACGCAACACACGCCGAACACATGACTACTGCGCCGACTGATTCGATTCTGGCAGTTGATATTGGAAATGTCACCACTCGTGTCGCCCTGTTCGACATTGTGAGCGGCGACTTCCGCTTTGTGGCTCAGGGCGAGGCCCGCACCACCGCCGAGCCGCCATTCGCCAACATTGAAGAAGGGCTGCACCACGCGCTGGAAGAATTGCAAAGAGTAACGGGCCGCGCGTTTGTGGATGCGAATGACAGGTTGATCATCCCCACCGGCCCCGATGGCAATGGGGCGGACGCCTTCGCCGCCGCCGCCAGCGCCGGCGAGCCTTTGCGCGTGGCAGTGGTGGGGTTGATGCCCAACGTCTCGGTTGCCAGCGCCCAACGCGTTGCCACTTCCACCTACGCCATCGTCAGCGAAGTGCTGGGGCTGGGCGACCGCCGCCGCGAAGCGCAACGGTTGGATGCCTTGCTGGCGGCTAAACCGGAAGTGGTCATCATCACCGGCGGCACCGAGAACGGATCGCAATCCGCAGTTCTGCGGCTGGCCGAGACGGTGGCCATCGCCTCGCGGCGCTTGCCCGACGGTTCACGGCCCGAAATTCTTTTCGCCGGCAACAACGCTGTCCAGGAAAAAATCAAAGAGCTGTTCGACGGTTTATCGGAAGTGCTGATCGCCGACAATCTGCGGCCCGAATTGGACAGTGAGTTGCTGGTTCCGGCCCGGCGGCAGTTGGCCTGGCTTTACGAACACATCCGGCTGGCGAGCCTCGGCGGTTACACCGACCTCTCACAGTGGGGCACGGGCGGCATTACACCCACTGCTACTGCCATTGGCAACGTGATCCGGTTCCTCAGCGAGGCAACCGGCGACAAGGGCATCCTGGGGGTGGACGTTGGCTCGATGTCTACCGTGCTGGCCGCCTCGTTTGGCAATGACCTTGCTCTCACTGTTCAACCGGATGTCGGTGTGGGGCACAGCGCGGCCCGGCTTCTCAGCCACACCAAGCTGGACCACCTCTCGCGCTGGCTGCCGGAGGATTTTTCGGACGACGAGGTGCGCAACTACCTTTACAACAAGAGCCTGGCCCCGGCCACCGTGCCACACGAACTGCGCGAGCTTTATCTTGAGCACGCGCTGGCCCGGCAATGTTTGCAAATTGCGGCCAGTGCGGCCCGGCCATCATGGTCGAACAAAGCTCAGGTAAGTTACGGCGGCCTGATGCCCCCATTCGACACCATCATTGGCAGTGGCGCGGTGCTCGCGCGCGCGCCCCGGCCCGGGCAGGCGGCGTTGATGATGATTGACGGTCTGCAACCTCTCGGCGTCACATCGCTCACCCTGGACGCGCACGGCGCTTTGCCGGTTGTTGGCGCGGCGGCTATGCAAAACCCGATTGCCGCTGTGCAGGTGCTGCAGTCGAGCAGCTTCCCCGGCCTGGGGCTGGTGGTGTCGTTGGTGGGCGAGGCCCGCCCCGGCCAGAACGTGGTGCGGGTCAAACTCGCGCCGGCCCACGGCGAAGCGGTTGAGGTAAAAGTGCCGTTCGGCTCGCTGGAAGTTCTGCGCCTGCCGCCCGGCCAGGAAGCCAAACTTGCCATTCAACCCCTGCGCGGCTTCGACGCCGGGTTTGGCAGCGGCGTGTCCAAGACCATGACCATCACCGGCGGCGAGGTGGGGGTGATTATTGACGCCCGTGGCCGCCCCATCGCCTTCCCCGCCAACCCCGACAAGCGGCGCGAGGCAGTGAGCAAATGGTGCGCCAAACTGGGAGAGTACGGAGTCTAACTTCCAACCGCTGGCGCGAACTTCCAAGCTCTACGCGTAGCGTCTAACTTCCAGCCCCGGCCCAAATCTTGCAATGTATATTCCAACAACTACTCACGTTCTACCCCTGGTCACTATCCGCCGGGATCGGATACTGCCCCGGCCCGGCGAAGTCCTGGTGCAGGAGGGCGATCGGGTTGAGGCCACCACCATCGTCGCTCGCGCCGACTCGGTTGCCCGGCACTACATCTACGATCTCACCCAGCGCCTGCAGGCGCCTGCCGCTGACGTAGAAAAGTACGTCAAAGTTCCGCCGGGTGAAATTGTGGAGAAGGGTGACCCGCTGGCTGTGCGTCCGATTACCCTCGGCCTGAGCAAACTGCAAGTGCTGGCTCCGGCCAACGGCACAATGGTAGACGTGATCAACGGGCGGCTGTTATTTGCCGCCTCGGGCGCGGACGTAGAACTGCGGGCCGGGTTTGCCGGGGTTGTGGCCAGTATTGCGCCCGACCACGGGGTGACGCTGGAAACTTCCGGGGCGCTGGTGCAGGGCGTTTGGGGGTCGGGCAGACTGAGTTACGGCATCATGCGAACAATGACTGTCGCTCCCGATCAACCCATCCAAAGCGCCACCCTGGACGAAGGAAGCAAAGGCATGATTCTCGTGGGCGGCACTGCCGATCAAAAATCACTGCGGGTGGCCGAGACGGTTAAAGTGCGGGGGGTGATTCTGGGAAGCATTCCGGCCTCGCTGATTCCCACCACGCGGGCGTTGTCGTACCCGGTCGTGATCACCGAAAGCTTCGGCGGCGGGCCGATGAACGAAACCGCCTGGACTTTGCTGAGCAGTCATGACGGGCGCGAGGCTATGCTCGATGGCCGCTCCGCCGACCGCTGGAGTGGCCGCCGCCCCGAACTCGTCATCCCCTTGCCCTCGCCCGGTTCGCCGCCTATGCCCACCGATGGCGCGCCGTTGGTTGTCGGGCGGCGGGTGCGAGTGCTGCGCCGGCCGCATCTGGGCGCAGTCGGCGTCATTCAGCAATTGCTGGAGCGCCCGCACACCCTTCCGAGCGGGGCACAGCTCCCCGTCGCCTACGTGGAAATGGAAGGCCTCGGGACCGAGCTGGTGCCACTGGTAAATTTGGAAGTGTTTGAGTGACCGGCTGGTGAGTGGCCCAGACACCCTTCACCGACCGGCCGGGGCTTGTGGCGCGCTTTCAAATAATGCGTATACTACCCGCTAATTACTTTGAGGAGAGAGAACACCCATGACTGACTTTGACCCCGATTCCGAACTCGAGCCTGAAGAGGAAGAAGAGGAATCTGCTCCCGAACAATCGTCCAATCGCACCTTTCTCATTGTGGCTATCGGCCTCGGCGGCCTGTTCGTCGTGGGCATGATTTGCATCGGCCTGTACTTATTCCTGGTTGCGCCTCGACAGCAAGCCGCTAGCGCGACACAGGTGGCCGCGATCAATGCCACCAACACCCAGGTGGCGATTGACGCCGCCCTCACCGCCAACCCGATCACCAACACCCCGGTGCCGAGCTTCACCGTGCCGCCAACCGACACCGAAGCGCCGTTGATCACCGACACGCCGGTGATCCCTCCTGTTGGCGGCCCGACGGACACGGCGACGGTCACGAACACAAGCGGCCCAACGTTGACGCCCAGCCGCACGCCGACCGCCGCTCAACAGCAACCGGGCCAGAGTGGCGGCGCGGGAACCGGTACGCCCACCCGTGTTGCCGGTATAGGCGGGGCCACGGTGACGCCCACCTTCACCCGCACGCCTACCCGCACCGGAACAGCGGCTACTAGCACCGAAAGCATCTTTGGCGGCGGCGGGCAGACTCCCTCGCCGACTGCCCTGCCCAACACCGGCTTCGCCGACGAAGTGGGCGGCCCCGGCCTGTTCATTGCCGCCATCGTCCTCGTCGCCGTCGTATTCGTCGTCCGGCGGCTTCGACTGCAGAACAGTTAGAGTTTCGAGAATGTAGAGCGAATCGCCAATTCACTCCACGAAAACCGGAGCGCTTACAGGACACGCAACACGAACCATGTGTTGCGTGTCGCGTTTAAGCGAGATACATCAACACGAGCACCAGGTCGTTGACATTGGTGCCGGTTGGGCCGGTGATGATACAGTCCCCCAGCGCGCTGAAGAAGGAGTGCGAGTCGTTGTTCTCCAGCATGGCCTGAGGATCAAGGCCGAGGGCGCGAGCGCGGGCAGTTGACTCAGGGGTGGCCGCCGCGCCGGCGGCGGCGGTTGGCCCGTCCACGCCGTCCGTGCCGACGCTGGCAATCATCACTCGCCGGGCCGCGCCCTCCAACGCAATTGCCGCCGCCAGCGCCAGTTCCTGGTTGCGCCCGCCCACGCCGTTTCCCTTCACTATCACCGTTGTTTCGCCGCCGTAAATCAGCGCCAGTGGCAGGTTAGACACTTGGTGTCTTTGAGACACCAAGTGTCTAACCAATTCTGTTCCCCACTCGCGCGCTTCGCCTTGCACGATTGGCTCCGGTAGTTCAACATTGAAGCCAAGCGAACGCGCGGCTTCTGCGGCGGCCTCGCGGGCCATCGCGTTGGAGCCAATCAGTCGATTCGTTACGCGAGCAAAGATCGGGTCGCCCGGCTTGGGGGTTTCTCTAAAAGAGTCGGCTAACCCCGAGATCACGTTGCGCCGTTTCAAAATGTCACGGGCGTCGGCCACTGTCGTCGGGTCGGGCACAGTCGGGCCGGAAGCGATCACGTCCAGCGGGTCGCCGATCACGTCGGACAGGATGAGGGCGAGCACGCGGGCGGGCGCGGCCAGGCGAGCCAGCCCGCCGCCTTTGAGGCGCGACAGGTGTTTGCGCACACAGTTGAACTCGTTGATGGTTGCGCCGGAACGCAGAAGTTGATCGGTGAGTAATTGAAGTTCGGTCAGGGTGACGCCCGGCACGGGCAGTTCCAACAGCGCCGAGCCGCCGCCGGAGATCAGGGCCAGAACCAAATCGCGTTCGGTGGTTTCAACCAGCAATTCGGCAATAGCCTGGCCGGCGCGCAAACTGCCTTCGTCGGGTTTGGGATGACCGGCGCGGATGAAGGTTGTGCGTGGAAGATTGAACGTTGGCGGGTTGAGTACGGCCGCCACGCCGCTGGCGAGGCGAGAACCGACGACGCTCACGGCGGCCCGAGCCATGGCCGCGCCTGCTTTGCCCGCGCCGACGATGAAGACCCGCCCGGCGCCGGCGAAGTCGGCTGGGTGAAAGCGGCGGCGCACGGCTTCTGCCGGGTCGGCGGCGCGGAGGGCGGCGCGGACGATCGTGTCGAGGTGGGCACGGTGATTGGCGTAGGGGAGCATGCCGATATGATCTACGAGATGCCCGAATTGATCAAGCCCAATAAGGCGACGATGCCAAAGCTGCCGATGACGAGTCCCGAAATCTTGTTCACCCGCCCCATCGCCGCTGGCGTGAACTTTTCGCGGAAGAGGCCGACGCCACTGCTCAGTGCCAGCCACCAGATTGAGCAGGGCTAGAACATCGTGTCCATCAAATCCCGTTCGCGCAACATGCGCCGCCGCCAGTTGTTGATGAGAGGAACGACGAAGGGCAGGACGCGGAGGCTGTAGTACGGCGGCAGGATGGGCAGGCCGAGCAGATCCCCGAAGCTGATGAGCACGAAGAGATGCTCCAACGCGCCGCGCTGGCGGGCCAGGGCGCGCACCTGATCGTGAATGGCCATGCCGTAGAGGATTTCGGCAAGTGCCTGGTTGAGACGCTGAAGAGGGGAAAGCATGGGCTGATCGTCAAACGACAGGCACAGCCCGCGAACAACGCGCGAACGTGAAGCGACACGTTTCGCGTGACGTTTTGTCGTTTGACGTTTGTTCAGATACGTCTTTACGCAAACAACGCTTCGCCCATCCGCGCCATCGAGGAGACGCCGCGCACTTCCGTCTCGTACAGCGGCACTGCCGCCCGCACCATGCCGTCGAACTTCTGCCAGATGTCGTCCATGTAGCGATCCTGCATCGCCACCCGGTTGCGGACAAATTCCGGCGAGTCGTCTTTGACCTGCGACTTGTCAATCAGCATGTTGACGACGACACCGCCCACCGGGATGCCGAATTCGTGGAACCAGCCGATGAAGCGGGTGATGACGGCGATGGGCAGGGCCTCGGGCAGGGTGACGAAGAAGAAGGCAGTTTGCTCCGGGTCGGTGAGGCGGATGCGGGCCTGTTCCATCCGGTCGCGGAACGAGATCAAATAATCCATCAGCGGGTCGGCTTCCTTCTTTTTGGTGAAGGAGAGCAGTTCGCGCAGACTGCGGGCCTCCTCGCGGCTCTTGAGCATTTTGTTGACCCACAGCGAGTAGACTTTGGACATACCTAGCAGGCGGCGGGCGTTGGCGGTGGGCGCGGTGTCGAAGACGTAAGCGTCGTACTCGCCTTTGAGCATCAACTGCACCATGTTCTCGAACATGGCGCTCTCTTCAAAGGCCGGGTTCATGGTGGCCGACTCGACAAAGTCTTCGGCTTTGGTGGAGATGTCGGCGAACTTGAGAAACCACTGAATCTTTTCGCGGATTTCGACCTTGCTACGTTCGATAGTGTCTTTGGTGTCAATCTCGTAAGCCCATAGGTTGGGCACGCCGGTCACCGGCGTGTGCTTGCCAAACACATCTTGACTCAAAAGGCCGGAGAGACTATGAACAGGGTTGGTGGAGGCCAAGAGCGTGCGCTTGCCCTGCCCGGCCAGCCATTGAGCCGTCGCTCCGGCGGAAACCGTTTTCCCCACCCCACCCTTGCCGCCGAAGAAGGTGTACTTGAGGTCGGGATGCGACTTGAGGTAGTCGCGCATGGAAGTGTCTATGTGTCCCATCAGTCGTCCTTTCGCCATCTACTATCCGCCATACATAATCCCGGCCAGCTTCTCGATCATCGGCAGGCCGGTCACGTCGCGCTCCAACTCTGGCACGTGGGCCTGCACCTGCGCGCCGAGGTCGGTCTTGATCTGATCGAGATACTTGTCCTGCATTTCGATCCGGTTACGAAGATAGGGCGGGATGTTTTGCGACAGCAGTTCACGCGGCACGACCCGGTTGACCACGTAGCCGGCGAGGGGCACATCGAAGGCGGCGAAGAGCTTGGCCGCTTTCTGGGTGTCGAGGATGATCATTTCTTCCGGCACGACGACGAAAAAGAAGGCCGTCTTCTCGCGGTCGGTGAGGATGCGGCTGGAGGCGTTGATGCGGGTCTTGATATATGTTAGCTCGTTGAGGATCTGGTCTTCCTCGGTCTGCTTCTCCTGTTTGAGGCGCGACACCATCTCTTCGTACTCGCGCATTTCCTCGCGCAGTTTGGTGATGCGGTTGATCCACTCGTCGTACACCTTGGCCATGCTCAGGTAATACAGGGCGTGACCAAGCGGCACCAGGTCGTAGATGTAGTAGTCGTAACTGCCCTTCACCACGATGTCCACCACCGCGTCAAAGATGGCGCTCTCTTCCATGGCCGGTTCGGCGCTGGCGGCCTGGATATACTGCTCGATCTCGTCCGGCACTTTGTCGAAGCCATACATGTCGAGTATCTTCTGGCGGATCTCGTTCTGGTAGGCCTTGATGTGACTGTCGGCGTCAATCTCCTGCGCCCACAAGTTTTCCATGATCTTCACCGGCCCTTTGCCAAAGATGTCCTGCTGAAAAATATCGGACAGGCTGGCCTGCGGGTCTACCGAGAAGACCAGCACCCTCTTGCCCTGCGAAGCCAGCCAGTAGGCCGTTGCCGCCGAAAACGTGGTCTTGCCCAGGCCGCCCTTGCCGCCGAACATCACGTAGCGCCGGTCGGGGTTGTTGAGGAAGGTTTCTTTGAGTGACATGCCCTCTCCAGTTAGAGTTAGAGTGGGGAGTTAGAGTGCAACACTCTAACTCTAACTCCGTACGCTAACTTTAGAACATCGCGTCCGACACATCCTTCTCGCGCAACATCCGCCGCTTCCAGGTCGAGATTTGCGGGACGACGTAAGGCAGAAGGCGCAGGCTGTAGTACGGCGGCAGGATCGGGATGCCCAGCAAGTCACCCATCGTAATCAGGATGAACAAATGCTCCATACTGGCCCGGGTGCGGATGGCGTAGCGGCTCATGTCGTGCGTCGCCATGCCGTAGATGATTTCTTTCAGATTTTGGAAGAAGGTCTTTTTGGGTCTGGATTCTTCGGACATTGTGACCTCGAAGGGGAGTTTGCCATCGCCGGCAGGAATTTACACCATTGTTTACTACTTTTAGCCCCTGCTTGTCTACTTACATTCGTTACAGCCCATGCAGATGATAATCATGCTCGTCGGTAAACTCCTTCTCCCGCAGAACGCGCCGCTTCCAGGTGGCAATTTGCGGGACGACGTAGGGCAGGAGGCGCAGGCTGTAATAGGGTGGCAGGATCGGTACGCCAATCATATCACCAACCGTCGCCAGCATGAACAGGCTTTCCAGGCTGGCCCGCATCTCCAGGGCGTGATGCGAAAGCTCGTAGCCGATCATCCCAAATAAAAACTCGCGCACGGCGGTGAGCCAGTTTCTTTTCGCAGGTTGTGGGGTTGTAGAAGGTATCATGGATTCAACTCAAGCTATTCTCTTCGTTCTCGTCGCCGTCGTCATGGGCTGGTTTGCGGCCGGCGTGGTCTGGAACATCCGCCGGGGTAATACCGTGCTTAAGTGGATGCAGGACGGCCTGCCGCGCATCGGCGAGAAGACGACATTGCGCTGGCTCGGCTCGTCGGCGGTTGAACTGGTGATTGCCAAAGCCAGGCCGCCTTTTCGCCGCGCCGAGCTGGTGCTGGTGCTGGAACCGCGCGATGTGCCCTGGTTCTGGCTCTTCGCCCGCCTGCAAGGACGGCGCGACATGCTCATCGTGCGCGGCCAACTGGCAACTGCGCCGCAGTTCGAATTTGACCTGCTGAGTCCTGGCAGTTGGAGCGAACGAGAAACAGTGGGCCGGGGCGAGGCCCGACAATGGGAAACCGAATCGCTAAACGAAGCGCGTTTCCGCGCCCCTGTCGCCACTCGCCCCCTCTCCCGTCAGATCGCGCCCGGGGCGCTGGAGGCAGCCCGCGCCGTCCATCCCCTCGTCTGGCGGCTCTCCTCCCGGCGCGAATTTCCGCAGGTCGAATTGCACATCCCACTGCCTGATCCGCGCCGGGAGAACGCCACAGAATTCTTCAACAGACTGCGCCACCTGGCCGAGCAGATGAGCCAACGGTGACCTCACCCCCCACCCCGGCTTCGCCACCCCTCCCCCCTCTCCCGGCGGAGTTGCTCGCCGGGAGAGGGGGTGAGGCGGTTAATCACCCGGTGCCGGGGCGGCCTTCGGCGCTTCACCCTTCGCGTAGCGTTGATAAGCCATCCACCCGTCGTAACCGATCATCAGCGCGGCCACGATCAGCAGGAGTGCGACCACGATCATCGCCCACGCGCCAACCACCGAGATCGCGCTTACACCGGCCTTGATGGCAATCGTCTCATAGAGATTACGGGCGGTGACCACCGTGGCCGCGACAGTTGTGATGTACATGAACAGCATCGGCCAGAGCGCGAAAGCCGGGTTGCGCTTCTCGCTCTTAAGCCAGACGGTGACCAACAGCAAGCTTAGCGCGGCCATCAGTTGGTTGGACGCGCCGAACAACTGCCACAGGTACACCCATGTTCCGGACAGCACCAGCGCCAATGTCAGCACCATCGAGGCGACACTGGAGACGTGCATGTTCTTCACTGCCGGCACAGCCTCGCCCACCCATTCGGTGAGCGTCACCCGCATCACGCGGAAGACCAACTGCACCACCGTGAGCACGATCACCACGAACGCGCCGAAGCCGAGCGCCGTGCCGAAGGCCTCAGGCAGTGCGCCGAACGTCCCTGCGTACAGCAACTTGCCGACGCCTGCGGCAAAGCGGCCGCCGCCGCCGCCCGAACCGGCGATGGATACCGCCACCAGCGAGAGCAAAGCCAGTGTGTTCTCAGAGAACATCGCCCCGCCGCCCACCGGCAAGGCATCGGTCTCGTACTCCAATTGTCGCGCCGTGCCAACCGAGCCAAACAGCGCGTGCCAGCCGGAGATTGCGCCACAAGCGATGGTGACGAACAGCATCGGCCACAGCGGCTGCCAGGCCGCGCCTGCTTGGAGCGCCGGGAACAGAGGCTTGGTCGCATCCAGAGCAAACGCGCCGATGGTAGCGCCGCTTGCATCCTGGATGCCGGTGATGGGCGCAAGGATTGCGCCCACGGCACTGAGCACTATGGTGATCAGCGTCACCCAGAAGCCGATGTAGTTCACCGGCTGGGCAAAGCGCCAGATGGGCAGGTTCGCGCCAAGATAGGAGAAGACGAACAGGAACAGCGCCCAGAAGAGGTAAGACGGCAGGGTCTTGATATCGCCGGTGTCGGCGTTGTAAACCGCCGTCGTGGGCCGCTTGCCATCCGCGCCGGGCGCAGGGATGCGCGGGTCGGCGTTGGTCGGGTCGGTGACGGTGTAGAGGGCGTTGCCGCCGGTGAGGCCGTTGACGGCGGTGTTGATGCTCACCACCATTTGCCCCACCGGGCCTTGCACCAGTTGGCCCTCTGCATTTCTCGTCTGCCCGACCGGGCCGAGGATCATCGCCGCCAGGGTCACGATCACCACAACGGCCGTGACGGTTACCAGATTCATCTTCATCTTGTAGAGCATCTGGCTGGCGACGAGGCCCATAATGGCAAGCACCAGGATGCCGAAGGGCACGTCGGGGCGGGCGGCCAGAATGGCGGCCAGGATGCCGACGAAGGCCCCGGCTACCAACAGCAGGTAGAAGAAAATGAACACAAACAGGATCGTGCGCGTGCGCGGCGCGATCAGTTTGTGCGCCACCGCGCTCATGCTGTTGCCGTCATTCCGCACCGAGAGCATGATGGCGCTGTAGTCGCTGGCCCAGCCGATGAACGACACCCCCAACAGGAGCCAGAGGATCGCCGGGAGCCAGCCCCACAGGTTCGCCGCCGTGATCACTCCGACGATTGGCCCGGCGGCGGCGATGGACTTGAAATGATAGCCATACAGCACGTTGCGGCTGGCCGGCATAAAGTCCACCCCATCCATATACATTTTGGCGGGTGTCGCTTTCTTCTCGCTGGCCTGGATCACGTCCCGGTCAATACGCTTGGCGTAAAAGTTGTACGCCAGGTAGATGACGACTGCGCCCGCCAACACAACATACAAGGTGTTCATGCTTTGCCTCCTTACTCAAATACCGAAGACCGAATATACCGCGGAGTGTAAGAGTCTGTTTGAAAAATGCTCAAAGCCCGCGTCCTCGCGGGCGTTCCCAACCGCGAGGACGCGGTTGGGGAGCAATTATTAAACAGGCTCTAAAGAGTCAGAATGATTTTTCGCTATAGATACCTCCTTGGCCTGCCTGGCGCACCCTGAGCGTAGTCGAAGGGCGTGCTACGCCGGGGTAACCGCCAACCGTCGGGAAATCTCCTCTTCGGCCTTTGAAAAGTTCGCGCCGCTGAACCGGCTCTGCCCGTCCACGATCACCGCCGGGTAGCGCCCCAAACCGTGCCGCGCCGTTTTCCACAACCCGGCCAGCGACGTGGCATCAATCACGCTAATGACCACCCGGTCGCAGTGAACTTGCATTAAGTGATGCGCCCAGTCCGACACGGCCTGATAATCCTGAAGCAAATCCGGCGGCAGGGCGCTTTTCACCTGCTCTTCGTGCAAGCCTTCGCTGAAGCCCGTTTCTTTCCAGACTATTTCACAGTGCTGGCAGTGATAGTAGGCTGTCGGCGCGTAGGCCACGATTTCGACGAGTAAGGGTTTGTCGTTCATGGCTGACCTCTATTCATATCCACCACCTTCAAGCACGTCCACAGAAACTCGTGGACAGGAGTGGGGATGCCGGTCTCCCGCCCGGCGCGCACGACTGCGCCATTGATGGCGTCGTATTCCAGCCGCCGCCCGGCGGCTACATCTCTCTGCATGGACGAAGTAGTGGCCGGCTCCATTTTTTCGACAAAAGCCATCGTCTTCTCGACCACGTCCCCGTCGAGGGCGATGCCCTTGGCCCGGACCACTGCTTCTACTTCGCGCATCGCCCGAATTAAAAGCAAACGTGACTCGTCGCAGGCCAGCACCGGCCCAGCCGGTGCGCGAGTCACGCTGGTGATTCCACTGAACGAGGCGATGAACAATAGCTTCGTCCATAAGACTTTCTCAATTTGATTAGTTGTTTCAACAGTGGCCCCGCTCCGGGCCAATGCTTCATGGATTGCCTTCAATCGGGGCGTCTCCCGGCCATCCAACTCTCCCAGGGCGATGCGGCGAAACTGGCTCTCCTGCCGGATGACGCCCGGTTGAGCCACCGACGATACAATCCAGGCCGCCCCGCCCAGCACGGCCTCTTTGCCAAAATAACGGCTCAAACGCGCCGCGCTCTCCACCCCGTTTTGCAGAGGCAGAACGGCCGTCTGCGGGCCGACGAGGGGGCGTATCTGTTCTGCCGCCTTATCCGTATCATAAGTTTTTACGGCAAAAATTGTCAAGTCTACCGGCCTGACCTCAGCCGGGTTATCGGTGGCTTGAACCGGCCGGATTTCAAAGTCGCCGTGGACGCTCTGCACCTTCAGCCCGTGAGAACGAATCGCCCGGAGGTGTTCCCCCCGGGCGATAAACGTCACAGTATAGCCGGCGCGCGCAAGCAGAGCGCCGAAATATCCACCGGCCCCCCCGGTTCCCATGATGGCAATCCGCATCCTGAATATGTAAACACCAGCCCCGATGTTTCGATGCGCTTCAAATTCCGCGGGAACAGCCTCCATGCATGTTACAATCTTTCTATGCGCCGCCTTGCCTTCGCCCTCCTGGCTCTCGCCGCCCTCGCCTGCAACGCCCTCACTCCGCAAGCCACAGTTCAGCCGCCCACGCCTCCCCCAATCGCAACCGCCTCACCCCGGCCAACTCTGACACCCACCGTTGCCCCAACAGAGACGGCCACCCCGGAGCCGACTGATCTCTACATCGCGCCGGGCGACGTCGTCTTTCATCCCGAACCGGTTTTGTACTCCGGCGACCTTGTCAGCTTTGAGGTGTTCGCCCACGACGGGGCGGCCATGGGACTCGCCAGCTTTCCGGTAGCAGTGTATCTCGGCGAGCCAGGCGAAGAGACGAAGATAGCGACGGCGCGGGCGACGCCTTACGGCATCGGTGGGCGACTGCAAACGACGTTTGTGTGGGCCTGGGATACCGCCGGTTTGCAGGGGACACAGCTTCTCACCTTCGTGCTCGACCCGGACGACGAGATTCAGACCGGCGACGAGAACCCAGACAACAACACCCTCCTGGTGCCGGTTAACCTTCTGCCGTCGGCCGAGTCTCCGAAGACGAGCTGGCTGAAGGCCGAAAGCGAGTGTTGCATCTTCAATTATCTCTCAAACTCGGCGGCAGAGCGCGACATCGAACTGATCAAGGCCACTGCCGACAAGGCCATGCAGTACGTCGAAGGCAAGTTGGGGCGACAGCAACAGTCCAGGATAGTGTTTAATCTGATTGACCGGCTGTTAGGACACGGCGGTTTTGCCTCAGACACGATCACGATCACCTACATTGATCGCGACTACTCCGGGGGCGGGCTGGAGCACGTCTTCCGCCACGAAGCCATACACATCTTAGATCGACAAGGCTGGGGCGAGCATCCAACCCTGATTACTGAAGGGCTGGCGACGTACGTGGCCGGCGGGCACTTCAAGGAAGAACCGTTCGAGCCGCGCATGGTCGGCGTGCTGGCGCTGGATCAATCCATCCCGCTTACCGAACTGGCCGACAATTTTTATCCGTCGCAACACGAGATCGGCTATCTTGAAGGCGCGGCCTTCATTGATTACCTCGTCGCCGCTTACGGCTGGGAGCGATTCATGACCCTGCTCGGCGCGTTTCAGCCCGCCGACACGCAAAGCGCCATGCTCGACGGCGGCTTGCGTTTGGCCTACGACAAATCGCTGGGCGAGATGGAAGCTGAGTGGCTGGCCTACTTGCGCGCCCGGCCCGTTGACCCGCGCTGGCAGGCCGACATCGCCGACACTGTTGCGTTCTACGACACTGTGCGCCGCTATCAGCAGGCTTACGATCCGTCGGCCCACTTCCTCAACGCCTGGATACCCGACATTCAACGGGCCGTGCGCGAGAACATCACCGCCGACTACAACCGTCACCCGTCTTCACTTGAGAATATTGCCCTGGAGACTCTATTGATTGAAGCTGATCGGGCGTTGGAAGCAGGGGATTACGATGTGGCCGGGCGCCGCCTGGCCGCCGTCAACGCCGTGTTGGACGCCGAGGGCAACTTCGCCGCCGACTCGCTGGCGACCGACTACCTGGCCCTCACCGCCTCGGCGCTGGACGCCGGATACGAGCCCCAACACATTCGACTCGACTCTGACACCGCCACCATCACCGCCTCTCTCGCCGACGAGTCTGCGGCGCTGATCGAGTTGACGCTCACAAGGATGGACGGGGTGTGGCGGATGAATTGACGTATAATTCTAGCGAGGCGACCTATGACAATCCACGAGCCAACCATCACCCCAACGATTATTGACCTTCTCCCGGCTCCGGGTGAGTGGACTGAGGCCTTCTACTACATTGTCTCAGAG
>Ga0247727_10004398_pt1 | contig 29922 bp, 25 predicted proteins | sample WisWelCaveWW1625_FD_202498 | JGI IMG/M metagenome (GOLD analysis project Ga0247727, IMG submission 202498) | Biofilm microbial communities from Wishing Well Cave, Virginia, United States - WW16-25 | ecosystem: Environmental > Aquatic > Deep subsurface > Groundwater > Cave microbial mat | place...
CAATCATTTTAATAGGCATGGCAATTCAATAATTGCCGGGATATTGCACCGCTACCTGGTCAGAGAGGGATATGCAGGATGATGCTCTCATTCATAATCCCGAACCATAATGGCAGATCAACGCTTTCAAAAGCATTGGAAAGCATCAGCAAAGCTGCACGCAGATATAAGCACGAAATCATAGTCATTGATGACCATTCGGCCGATGGGTCACAAAACCTTGGAAAAAATTTATCTAGAGTCATAGCTCTAAATAAGAAAACTGGCGCTGCAGCTGCCAGGAATGAAGGGATAAAGGCCGCAAAAGGCGAAATCCTCATCTTTTTGGACAATGACGCATGGCTGCAGGATTCGTCAGTCAGTGAGATGCTGGCTGCTTTGGGCAAGGAAACTGACATAGTATTCCCGAAAGTAACCTTTGAGTCAGGGGCTGTTTTCTATCCTTTGCTCCCGGCTGAGAAAGAATATCCTCATATAAGCTGCTGTTTTTTGATCAAAAAGAAATCTTTTGGAAAGCTTGATGAGCAATTTGACGAAAATTATGGGACTTACCTGGAGGATTTTGATTTTTTCATCCGGTGCAAGTTAGCCTGCCTCAATGCGAAATATGCAGAAAATTCCCAAATTGTGCACGCTGATAAATCAGCAAGAGATTACAGCAGGAGGTATTTTTTGGAGGTCAGGAATCTCGTCTATGGAATACTTAAGTTTGGCAGGATTGCCGGCAGCGCGAAGATGCAAAACCCATTTACTTTTGCATCTGTCATAAAAGCATTCTATTGCGGGATAATCAATTTTGCCTGGTTCGATTGGCAGGCATATGATAGGAAATCCAAAAAAAGAGTTAAGAAATCAACTATCCAGAAAAATGCATTTAAGAACCCGGCAATTTTCATTAGGGGCATCCTTTGCGGATTATCAATGTCAGTTAAAGCTAAAGAAAAACAAAAAACTCTTAGAAAGCTTTATAATTTAAGTTAAAATCAAATAGGTTGGTGGGACTATTGGAATTATCTTCTAAATTTCAGCTAGTTCTGGAATTTACTAAACGGGAATTCAAGCTTAATTACAGAAACGCTTTTTTTGGATATATCTGGTCTTTGCTTAGTCCGCTATTCATGCTTACGGCGCTATACCTTGTTTTCACCTATGTCATGAGCCTTAGCATCCCTAATTACCAATTCTTCCTCCTCATAGGAATTATTTGCTGGAATTTCTTCTCAGAAGCGACAAGCAGGACAATCACTTTTTTACATTCAAACTCAAACCTGCTTGGAAAACACAGGATAGACCCATCAGTCCTAGTTATAAGCTCATGCCTTTCCAGTGCCATTACCCTTGTTACAAACATAGTAATCTTCCTAGTCATGGCTTATTTTTTTAGACTTTATCTCCCTGTTTTTGGCATTCTTAGCCTTTTTTATCTCATTTTACTCTTTTTTTTTACTTTGGGGATTTCGTTTGTTCTAGCTGTCATTTACAGCTTCTTCAGGGACCTTGAACACATTTGGAGACTTGCCATGCTAGTAGGTTTTTGGATAAGCCCTGTGTTATATTCTGAAAATGTACTTGAAGAGGGAATCAGGAGAATATACATGCTTAATCCTATTGCCAGGATTATCAGCCATTTACGAAATGCATTAATATATAATTTTCCGAATGAATTAATGCAGTCTCTTATTACATGTGTTCTTGTCCTGATTATATTTTTGGCAGGATCTTATATTATGGAGGCATTCAAGAAAGGGTTCGGTGAACGATTTTGAATAACATAATAGAGCTAAAAAACATTAAAAAAAGGTTCAACCTGAAAAAAGACAGCCTGTTCGAGCATGCCAAATATATCAACTCCCTAAGCAACATCAATTTTAGTATTAAGGAGGGAGACTGCATTGGAATCATAGGCAACAATGGCTCAGGCAAGACCACACTATTAAAGATTCTTTCAGGTATAATTGAACCAACAGGAGGGAAAATAAAAATACCCGACAAAATATTAACTCTTCTGGATGTCGGCGGAGGTATTCAAGAAGAGCTGACAGGGAAGGAGAATATTTATTTTTATGGATCACTACTTGGCATCAAGAAGGAATTTCTTGAAAAGATGGTGCCGGAGATACTTGATTTCTCAGGGATAAGGAACTTCCTGGACATAAAGATGAAATACTATTCAACTGGCATGAAACTTAGGTTGATTTTTGCAATATCAATGTCGGTCGAGCACGACATTTATCTGATTGATGAGATCCTTGCAGTTGGCGATAATGAATTTCAGCAAAAATGCCTAGGCAAATTAAGGTCCCTTAGATCTGACAAAAAAACTATTGTCATTGCATCCCATGACTTTAGAGTTATAAGTGAACTTTGCGACAAAGTGATTGTAATGCATAAAGGAAAAATCCTTACTTTCTCAAAGCCAGGCATAGCAATTGCTAAGTACTTATCAAAGAATATTGAAAATATAGTATCCGAAAATACACTACTTTTATCAGATATCAAGGTGCAATTAAAGCGAGGCTCAAAAACACACATGAAGAAAAATTTAAGACCAGCTTTAGTGTCAGGCACAAAGGACAAGCTCAAAGAAGCTACTGAGAGAACAATAATTACTTCTAACCTTTTTCTAGACGCTTTATATAGTGACCTTAAAAAAAATGTCAGCAAAAATGATTTGAAATCAAATTACCTAAATAGCCTCGTCAAACTAAAAAGCACATTACTAGGATTGAAAAATGTATCAGGTGAATATATCATCTATAGGAAATTGCGTGAATTGTTTCAGACAGAGATTTTGATATCAATGTCCCAAAAAGAAAACAAAGAGAGATTTAGAGAAATCCTCTGCCTTTTCGACAAAGAATTAATGGAAAGAGATGTAGATTTGGCAAAACTAACGAGAGATTTTGGAGATTTCCTAAAGTGGATAAATATAGACTTGGTAGATAAAAGCTTAATCCTTGACGCGCTTGAGATGTACAAGGAAATAATAGATAAGAGGGCAGGTGACGTTAGTTTCAACCAATGGAATTACCACCAAGTCTGCATAAATTTTATAATTTCAGCGGATTATGAACTATCGTGCGAGGAAAACAAGGCAGCTGAAAAAATCAGCCAGAAAAGGATTATGGAACTTACTTCATTCAGGGAAAATGTTAATAGAATCAGGCTCACTGCCGCAGGCTGGACAAAATGAGTCAACTTATAACGAAAAAGTCTATTATGGTGACAGGAGGGGCGGGATTCATCGGAGGTTATGTAATTAAGGAGCTTCTAAAAAAAGGGTATAAGGTTGTAGCTATAGATAATCTAAGCAAAGAGGATAGCAGGATTCCGGAAGGAGCGGAATTCATCAAGGCTGACTTACGGGACAAAAAAAATATTATCTCCCTTTTTAAAAGAGGAGAATTCTGCATAAATATCGCTTCCAAAATTGGAGGGATTGGCTACTTTCATAAGTATCCTGCAACAATCCTTTCAGAAAACAACGAGATTTACAGCTCGACTTTTGAGGCTGCTGCAATTAACAATTACAAAAGGATGGTATATATATCAAGTTCCATGGTCTATGAATCTGCAAATGAGTTTCCGCTAAAAGAACAGGCTCTAAAGGCTATAGCGCCTCCTGTAACTGGCTATGGATTCTCAAAACTTTCAGGAGAATATTACTGCAGGATGTTTTTTGAACAGTACGGGCTTGACTATACTATTATAAGGCCATTCAATGCTTACGGGATAAATGAATTTCCAGGAGACTATGTCGGATATGCGCATGTTATACCTGATATTACTATGAAAATCATGTCTGGAAAATACCCTATTGAGATACTAGGTAATGGTGAGCAGTCAAGATGTTTTACGCATGTGAGAGATATTGCAAGGGGGATTGTCATGTCATTGGAATCTCCTAAGGCTAAGAATGAGAGCTTTAATTTAGGATCTGATGAGGAGATAAAAATAATCGAAGTGGCAAAGAGGATATGGCGCATTTTAGGCCAAAAAAAAGAGTTCAGGGCAAAATTTGCAGAACCATTGAAGGATGATATCTTTAGAAGAGTTTCTGATTCATCAAAAGCGAAAAAGGCTTTCGGATGGAGGCCGGAAATAAATTTTGAAATAGGGCTAAAAGAGACTGTTGGTTGGCTTAAAACTCTCAATTTCAATAGTTTTGGCAAATTAACTTTAAACTAATACAATGGACAGGAAATTTGATACCTTAATTCTGATGGCACTGTGTCTTTTTTTCTCAATTGGCAACTTTATTGTCCTAATGCAAGATAATACCTATATAGCATACGAAGTCCAGGATAGTTACACGAGAACCAAAATAATGTATTCAGAGATCACTGGCAATAATTTTACGGGTATAACCCAGGAAACAAAAGATGAATTCAGGACTGAATATCCTCCATTACCACATATAATTGCAATCCTTTTTTATTTTCTCTTTGGGGTATCGGAAGACATTATGGCTTTTAGCCTTATACTTTTTCTATTTATCCTCTTATTCTCAACTTACTGGACTGGCAGAGCATTGTTTAATGCTAAGGTAAGTATTATCTCTGCAGTTCTGATTGGCTTTTTTCCAGCAGTAATTGGGCATTCAAGGAACTTTATCTCTGATTTTCCAGAGCTATCTCTTATTGCTTTGTCATACATGTGCTTTTTCAGAACTAGGCAACTCAACGATTGGAAATGGTCAATCGTTCTTGGAATAGCGATTGGATTTGGCTTTCTCACCAAATTAACTTTTCCACTCTTCCTCCTTCCAATGATAATTATAGGATTGTCATGGCTTAAAATCTCCTTCAAGGAAAAGGTGCAAAGGAAGTTCATCAGAAATTTACTTGTTTCAGGGATTACAGCTGCAATAATATCTCTCCCATGGTATTTATTCAATATTTCCAATGTGGTTGACGGATACATATATGATTTAACTCACTATGATTCATCATATTTATCTCTTTCTATACAGCAGAGATTTTTTGATTATGCATTCACTATTCCATGGACTTACCTTCTGGGGAAAGTATTCTACCTTCTTGTTGTGCTTGGCATTGCATATATATTCTTTAATTATAACAAAAAATATATCTCTTCAGGGTCAAAAATAGTCTTGCTATGGCTTGTGGTGACAATTTTATCCCTCTCCATGATTGGCTTTTATACACATGCGATTTATGAGCTTCCTGTACTTATACCTGCATCGCTTATTCTTGGAATAATTTTTGACAGAATTTTCTCTATAATGCAAATGAAGATTAGGTTTCTGAATAGGCAATTTTATGCTATGCTTTTTACGGTTTTATTTTTTCTTCTGATTTATTACTTAAAAGTAAGTCAGCTAGCCATCAATTCTGAATTTAACTATCATTCAAAGTTTCTGGAAACAGGCCTTGTGACACCTCATATGATAAATTATTCAGTAGACCTGGTCTACACAAAAATAGAGAAACTAAGTCCATCCGGAATAACCCATAACAAAATGAATGTATTTGTCTTCTCAAGGCAACCTCCGTCAGTTGCAATTTGTCCTTATCTTTTAGGGAAAGATATCTCTTGTTTTAATTATCTTGAGTGCAAAGAAAACAAGAACGGCGCAGAAGCCAGGGCATGCGAAAGTTTTTTTTCAGGAGGATACTTAGAAGAAAGCCTACTAAACTCAGATGTCATTATAGTTCCTTTAGATCCAATGGACAACAAGATAGTTTTGATTAATGGCCAGGAAGAGGAAAAAGAAGCCATTGCAGCTGCTATTATCGAAAAGAACTTCAGGCCTGAGGCAAGCATAAAATCATATTATGAAAATGAGTTCCTTGGTATTTTCCTGAGAAAAAACGGCTAGCAGCAAATTGAGGGTGTTTAGCAAGTGGTTTCCACAACTCAAAAATATATACTAAAATGACCAAAAATTTAGCTAATCAAAAAAGCTTGCAGCAGCGTGAACATCCTGGTAAGAGCTCTTTTTTTATCATGTTCCTGAATTTCTTGTATTTACCATTATTCCAGATCTCACTAAATTCATTTTCTTTAATATTTCCCATTGATACCTGGTAGAACTGGCATGGATACACTTCTCCTACCTCATTAATGAAGGATGAGGAATAGGTATAATAGCATTCTCTTGAAGTCCTGAACTTATGACTATACCATCCTTTGAGTTCTGAAGAAGAAAGGTTAGGATACGTGCATACTTTAATATTTGTCCTGAGCTTTCTACTAAATCCTTTAATTTCATTTATTAGTCCGAAAACTGGGTCAGTGCCTTTTTCATGCGTGCTAAAACCGGTAGTAGGGTTCTTTGCCGATACATACTGGGATGTCTTTACCATGCACCCAAATCTTTTTTTGCTCTCTACAAAATGGCTGTTATTTTCATGAGGGTAAATAAAACTCGGATGGGAAAATCTTATTGTGTCTGCTCCTGCATTATCTCCCTCTCGGATAAGTGATTTGTATTCATTTGCAGTGGCAAGATTCATGACAGAGTTAATGACAATGTAAGGTTTTTCTGATTTGTTCTTATGTCTCATCTTTCTAATTTTTGATATTTTATCAAGCACTTTTATTGATGTCCCTCTTAGCTTGAGGATGCTGTCATTTGTAACACCTATCCCATGGAGCGAAAATACGATATTATCCAGCCCGCAATCTATTAATTTAGCCAGCGAATTATCACTAAGGACAGAACCATTAGTGACAATACCGCACGATGAACCCTGTTCCTTGATTATTTTTATGATCTCAAATATATCTGCTCTTATGAAAGGTTCACCTCCTGTCAGAAAAAAAGCTATTTTTGACTTTCCGAATGATCTTACGAATTTTTTTATATCATCAAGGCTCATCTCCTCAGCAGGGCCTTTTGTGACTTCGGTGAAGCAGAAACTGCAGCTTGCATTGCATCTCTTTGTGACCTTTAGATCTATGTTCAATACATCCGGTGCTTTCCCGGAATAAAGCATTCTGTAATAATTGAGCTGAACTGCGCTTTTAAGGATAATGGGAAGGGTAATGACTTCTTTAAACATAAGTCTGTTATTTCTTATTGCCTCAAATCTTGTAAGTAGGTTTTTAAGCATAGTTTCAGGCAGACATTCCCAGGGCTACCCTGATTCCATAATAGAATCTCTTGATATCATCAAGCTCTCTTATCTTAACTAAATTCTTAAGTATATATGATGGCCTGAAATAATACCTGCGGTATGCCATTTTAAATTTATCTTCCAGCTGTTTTTTGTTATCATAACCTTTTGGCAGATAGACTGCTTTTATTTCGCTATAATATGTTAAGTCTTTGTCAAGCCGTTTAGAATGCCTATATCTTTCGTACATCCTTGTCCCAGGATATGGTGTCGCAAGGCTGAATTGCGTCAAATCTGCGTCTAAGGAATATGCGAACTCAATAGTCCTATCAGTCATAACAGGCGTTTCATCAGGCAAGCCAATGATGCATGAGATTCTTGCCTCTATTTTTGATTCCTTTGTCCACCTTACTGCATTTATTGCCTGCTCCTTTGTTATTCCCTTACCTATCTTGCCAAGGAGTTCCATGCTCTCTGATTCTATGCCGTAAAGTATTTGCCAGCATCCGGCTTTTGCAATCCTTTCCAGGATTTCCTTTGACACCATATCGACACGAGCATGGCAGCTCCATATTATTCCAAGATCTTCTTTTTCTAAAAGATCACAGAATTTATTTATCCATGTTCTATTTGATATGAAAATGTCATCCCAAAACCTTACTTCTCTGATATTGTAAATTTTTTTGAAATATGCTATCTCATTAACAACCCTTTCAGGTGAGAGCCTCCTACCATAAATCCTCGGCTGGTAACAGAAAGTGCATTTCCCCCACTGGCATCCCCTGCTGGTAATCATAGGCAATAATGGCGTTCTCTTACAATGTTTAGGCAAAGGGACATACTTTTTGAAATCAAACAGATGGAAAGCAGGAAAAGGCAGATCATTTAGATCGCTAATGACTGGCCTTGCCTGCGTCCTTACTATCTTTTTCCCTTCCCTATACAAGATCCCCTTTACCAAAGAAAGCGATTGTTTTTTCCCCATTGAATCTAATATCTCCGGAAAGGTATAGTCTCCTTCATCAACTACTATTATCTCTATAGATTTATGGGATCTCATAATACTTGTTGCAAAGACAGTTGCATAAGGGCCTCCCAGAATTATGGGAGCATCATAGACTTCTTTTATGCTTCTTGCAATCTCAAAAGTTATTTTAGCAGAGAAAAAAGAGCATGACATTCCGATTATGTCAGGTTTGAATGAAGAAAGTGTTTTTTTAATTGCAAGTAAGCACTCTTCGTCACAGAGCCTTAAATCAAGGGCTTTAACTTTGTGATTTCTTTTTTCAAGCATTGCTGCTATTTGTGCAATCCCAAGCGGTATATATATACCTATTTTAGGAGAAAAAAACAATTTCCTTGGTTTGTTTTCCGGCGGGATTATGAATAATATTTTCATGTTCTTACTTGACTGCATATTTTGCTAGATATTCCTCAATAGGTATTTTCTTATTTTCTGACCTGTATCTTCCATCCAAAAATTCAGTGCACCAAATCTCGATTGAAAGTAGTGCCATTATCCTATATCCGTGATTACTCAATTGACAAAAGATATTTTTATGCTGATGCTGGTTTCTATGTTCATTTTGTAACCTTTTAAGATAACTAACATTGTACCACCCTCTCTTTTTAAGCCTTTTGAATAGAAGTTCAGTTACTCTCGGCCTTTTTTCGAGCCAACCGTGAAATGGCTGGTCAAACGGTTGACCTGCTTTATAGACATATGATCTAGGAAGATATCTGGATAGAGAAAGCTTCTGAAAATACATTTTATTCGCTTTGTTAATAAGTTTTTGAATGGAGTTTCCCCTGAATAAAAAGTCGTATGGCAAAGAGCAAATGAAGTCCATAATCTTCTGGTTCTCATAAGGCAAAAATATCTTCATGCCGAGGCTTTTTGCAAATTTTTCCTGGAACGCAGAAACATATTGCATATTTCCATATACGAATCTTGAATTTATAAGAGCATCATCAAAATTATCCTTCCTTATTTCAATATTCCCCAATATTTTTTTTTGGACAGGTTCAGCGTAGTGTTGTGATTTAAGCAATAATCTCCTCTCTTCTTGGCTAAAATGCCTGTAACATGTAAGATTCTTATAAAAATCACCATACATATTCGAAAATGAGAAAGGATGCAGGGCATACATAAGTTCCCATACTCTTTCATTGCCGGTAAGAATTGCTACACCTCTTGAAATTTCATATAGTGATTTTCTCAATAAATATGGCATATATCTAAGATATTTATGAAGCTCTCCTACCGGGAAAAGGTGGTGATAAATGTTATTCCCTCCATCACCGGAAAGGAAAGTGTCTGTTTCCCTGCTGGCATGCTTCATCATTTTGTATATTGAAAGCGATGACGCGAGAACAGGCTCTTGTGCTGCTCTTATAATTTCTGGCAAAAGGTCAAGGTCTTTTTCAGTCACATGGACATTTGTGTGAATTCCGTGACATTTTTCTGTTACATACTTTGCTGCTTTATCTTCATTGAATAATTCATAATCGTAAACACAGGTATATGTCTTTATAGGCTTTTTGAAAACCTTGCTTGCCATCAGGGCTACCCATGAAGTATCCAGGCCTCCGCTCAAAGCACTTCCAAGGCTTTTTGTTTCGTTGATTTTTGTAAAATCGCCAATAGCTTCCTTCCATAATTTTTCATATGTATCAATTTTCATCTCTATATCACTAACTTTTATCCTGTTAAAGTTCATTCCTGAATATCTAGTATGTGTTATTTTGCTCTTGCTAATTGACATATAAAAACCTGGTATCATACGGTCTATGCCTGAAAAGCAGGTCTTCTCAGAATAAGAGTATCCGGAATTAAGGAAAAGATTTATAGATTCACTATTAGGTTTTGGCATGATCAAGCCTTTATTTAACAGCTTTACAACATCATCTGATAAAAAGATCTTGTTGCTTAGAATTGTATAATAGCAGTAAGTGTGAGAATACCTGTTATTGAAGACATATATTATCCCTGAGTTAAGATCCTGAAGCAGGATTAGGAAATAGCCATCTATATCTCTTATGAAACCAGGCCCTCTGGCCAGATATTGGCTTGATATAAATTTTTCCTGATCTCTCTTGCTTTTTTTAATATTTTCCTTGAAAAAAGTGCCAGTTATTTTACCCTGAAGCATGATTCTTATACTACCATATGAAGATAGTTTATCATAGCTATGGTTTTCTTTGGAGATGCCATCTACACCATTATACAATTCAAGTTTAGTTTGCTTACCAAGACTAACACTTATAAAAAACCCCATGCCATAAGTAAATCTTCAATATTTATTAAATTTGGTTTTATCCTTAATGGCTTCATAAATATAGTCTGCAATAACTTTGTGGATTTCAGGGCAATAATGGACGGAACAATCAAAATAGATGCTAGAATTTTCTTTTCCCGCCATGAACTCAGAAAGCTCGTGAACTGGGTCAATGCAAATAATTTCTTCTTCATTGCATAAGTTTAGAAATAATTTATTTTTTACTGTTCTATTGCCTAAGACATCATCATAGCTCGGCAGATTTAGGAAAACAACTGATGCATTTATGCCTTCGCTGTCTTCTATTAGTCTCTTAAGAATGTAATAACTAAGAAGATTATTTGGATTATCTTCCTTCTTTAAAGTTAACCTTCTAAATATGCCATGAAGCAATCTTATTGATTTGAGATGAGTCTCATTTTGATATGTGAGCGGATTTTTTATTGGCACATTCTCAATATTAATTTTTCCATCATTGAGCTTAAATCTTGGTTTTTCCAAGCCAAGGAAAAAATCATAATTATCTCTTCTGGCATCATCTTCCCAAAAACCAAGAATGACTATGTCTGGACGATATTTCATCCCCAGAATTTCGTATCTAAGCAGAGTTTGGTCAAAACCATACGCAAAAACGCCAAGGTTCATAACCTCAATGCTGCTGTCTTTTGCTTCGAGGAATGCTGAGAATGTCTCATTGTCATTTACACCTTCGCCAAAAGTAAAAGAATCACCTAATGTCATAATTCTAATATTTTTCTTTGCATCTAGATCATACTCATTTATGCCTCTTGTACCAATAGAATTTGTGTTTACTTTTGTATTTGTGTTTATCTGTATTACATCCCTAAGGTTTTCTGCAAGACTATAGCCTAGGATTTCATCAAACCTGCCAATGTTTTCATACTCAGGCGTTTCTTTACTAAAAGGCAATGAGATGAACCCATCAGGGTCAAGCAAAGAGTTTCTTTCTATCTTAATGATATCTGATTGAAGCGCAAACTCAAGAAGGATAAAACAAATGAGTAATGTGAGCACGCTGAGAAATGCTCCGCTAAAAAACTTTTTTAATTTTCTATTGGCTCTCATTTTGTAAATATTCAACATTAGGCAAATTGTATTATATATAAAAATTTTGATATGATTGAAATGGTAAATTGGAACAAGTTAGCTCCCTACGGACGTCTGTTGTCATAACAATATTCAGGAATTTCAATGATTTAGATTTTCTACAGAACCTGTTCATTGGATATATTTTTAAAATGCAATGTTTTAGCGTTCTTTATGAAAATAGCGGTCATATATCCTTCATTTGGGGTAATTTCCGCAACAAATCAGCCTAATATAAAAGCTGTTGCAGATAATTACGGAATCTATCCTAACATAAGCCTTTCTTATGTGGCAGCAGCGCTGCAGAAAGCAGGGCATGAAGTAATTTTCCTTGATGCTATGGCGCAGGGATACTCTATTGAGGATATGCGCAAAATAGTCAGGAAGTTTTCTCCAGATATAATGCTTTTTACATTGCTTACTTCGCTTTTCCATGAGATTCTTGAAGTAATAAGTTATTTTAGGAAAGAAACAGATGCAAAAGTCATAGTCGGCGGAGCGCAGTTGTCGCTTTATGCTAAGGAGACAATGAAAAACAAGCTCCTTGATATTGGAGTCATAGGAGAAGCTGAAGAAACTATTGTAGAACTGGTATCTGCAATAGAAAACAAAAAACTATTGCAGGATGTAAAAGGCATTGCTTTCAGAAGACAAGGGAAAGTGATAATTACAGAGCATAGGAGCCTAATAAACAACCTTGATGAGATTCCATTCCCTGCAAGAAACCTTCTTCCAATGAACAAATATTTTTCTTTTATTTCACGATATAAAAATTATACTATTATGATTACCAGCAGGGGATGTCCATTCAAGTGCAAATTCTGTGAGCAAAGGACAGGTAATATCAGATACAGGAGCGCTCAAAATGTTGTCGATGAGATAGAAGAATGCTACACCCTGTATGATGTCCGCGAGATAGATTTCTTTGATCCGCTCTTCACTATAAATAAAAAAAGAGTGATGGAAATATGCAAGGAGATAAGAAAGAGAAATATAAAAATACACTGGTCATGCAGGAGTAGGGTAGATACTATAGATGAAGAGATGATAAAAGCGATGAAAGATGCCGGATGTTACAGGATTTATTTTGGCATTGAATCTGGAGATGAAGCCATCTTAAGGAGAATAGGAAAATTCACCACGTTAAATCAGATCAGGAATGCGATATCTCTTGCAAAAAATAACAATGTGCTCGCATTCGGGTATTTCATAATTGGCAGCCCCGGAGAGACAAAACAAACAATAGAAAAGACCATTTTCTTATCTAAGGAATTAAACCTGGATTATGCGCAATTCAGCAGAATGAGTTTCCTACCGGGCACATTATTCTATGATGAGATAAAGTTGTCCATGGGAAATGATTACTGGCTTAATTATACAAAAGAAAAGAACAATGAAAAGCAACTTGAGATGCTGGATTGTGATTTCTCAGAGAAAGAACTTGATGCTTTTATTAAGAGGGCCTACAAAGAGTTTTATTTCAGACCAATGCTAATAATTAAACTTCTCCTTGGCTCGAGATCACCAGGAGAAATTTTCAGATATTCAAAAGCAGCGATTGACATGATAGTAAAAGGCTGAGGACCAGGTAATTTATACATTCTTTAAATGCAGGATACCAATACGAAGATTTTATAATTTATGATTGATTATCTTTTATTATGTGTGGGATAGTTGGGTTTAATTTTTCAGATAGGGGATTAGCTAGAAGTATGCTTAAAACTATCGCATACAGGGGCCCTGACCACACCGCAATATATGAGAATTCTGACCTTACCTTAGGATACAACAGGCTAAGCATATTGGACCTTCACGGGAGCAATCAGCCCATATTTAGCGAAGACAGGACAAAGTTCATATTCTTCAATGGTGAAATATATAACTATAAAACCCTGAAAATGCAGCTTGAAAAAAAAGGCCATAAGTTTGCGACAACAGGCGATTGTGAGGTCATTGTGCACGGTTTTGAAGAATACGGGCAAAAATTCATAAACCAGCTTGAAGGCATGTATGCTTTTGTATTATATGACTGTGATAAAAAGAAGTTATTGATTGCAAGAGATCATGCTGGAATTAAGCCGCTTTATTATTACTGGGATGGTAGGGTATTTATATTCTCATCTGAAATAAAAGCAATTCTCAGATTCAGTCCTTTGAAAAAAGAGCTTGACTTAAGTCAGCTTAATGCATACATTACTTTAAGATACACTACTGGAAAAGGCACTATTATTAAAAATATTTACAGGCTTATGCCTGGATACATCCTAACTTTTGAAAACAATAAAATAACAACAGAAAAATATTGGGATTTGACGCCAAAACCTGGTCATTTTAGCATTGAGAATTATATATCAAAAGGGAGAGAGGCTCTAGAGGAGTCTGTAAAACTGAACATGATTAGCGATGTTAAGGTGGGAACTCTTCTTTCAGGTGGAATAGATTCAAGCTCAATAATAGCTTATATGCGCAAAAATTATGAAGGGGAAATTGACACTTATTCTGTTGGCTTTGACAAAGGGAGGAATAATGAGCTTAAGTATGCTAAGCAAGTGTCTCAGAAATTCGGGACAAGGCATCACGAGATAGTGGTAGGCCCCGATAATATAAATTTGCTTCCGGAAATAATTTGGCACCTAGATGAACCAATAGCAGATCCTACCTCATTACCTACATATCTCTTGGCAAAAGAAGCTTCAAAAAAAGTAAAAGTTCTGATAAGCGGAGAAGGCTCTGATGAAATGCTCGGAGGTTATGAACAATACAGGATCATGAAACTTTATTCAAAATACTCTAATCTACCTCGTTTTATTAAGAAGATTCCTGAGACAATTATAACCCGCATGTTCCCTAATGAACCTTTCTTAAGAAAATTAAATGACTTCACACAGAACAAGGGCACATTTGATGATAGATATGAAGCACTTGTTTCAGTTTTCGGGAGGTCAGACAGAGAATTTATCTATTCTGATAAAATGATGAAATTCAATAATAAAATAAAATTCGGCCTGGAGAATGGAAACCTGAATGAAATGCTTGTGTCAGATTTTAAAACGTATCTCCCTGATAACCTGCTTGCGAAATATGATAGGATGACGATGTCAAATTCTATTGAAGGTAGGGTTCCATTCTGCACCAAAAGGTTCGCTGAATTCTCAGCAACTGTTCCGGAAAATCTGAAACTAAGAGGATACAATGAAAAATACATCTTAAAAAAGATGATGAAGGGAATCCTGCCTGAAAACATAATTAGGAGAAAAAAACAAAGATTCTACGTCCCTACTGACAACTGGCTTGATAGAGAATTTGGAGAATTTTCTCAAAATATTATTGATTCTGAGAACGACTTTCTTACTGAATTTTTTAATATGAAATATGTAGCCAGGCTGATGTCAAAGAAGCATTCATTTTCTGCATCTATTACAAAGCTGAATAGCCTTACAAACCTGTATTATTCACGACAGGTATGGTCCCTTGTGAATTTCGTGCTATGGCATAAATTATATATTGAGGGCATAAGCTATAAAAAGATCAAGGTATGAAATCATTTACAGGAATTATCTCAATTCCTGCAACACACGGCAAACTTTTCTTCACTTTGAAATCTATATCCAAATATCTATCATTTACAATTATACCTTTGAGTTGCTTGATTAAGGCTTTTTTGCTTCCGGCTTCTTTGTAGATATCCAAATCAGGATATACTTTTTTCCCCTCAACTTCTATATCAAATATCCTATCTCCCAGTTTTTTATCCTCAATCTCTGAAAAATAAAAATTGATGTCGTATATGCCATCTAGGACTTCAAAATCATAATGCAATACAGTTGTATTGCATACTTTGTGATACCAATCAGATAAAAGTTGGCCATTTGGATCCTCGAATATAGGCATTGATGCGATATCACAACTTTTCCTGCATGATTGGAAGATTGTTGGGTCAACTACACCAGCAACATTATCTGTTGTAGAGGCAAAATTGCCAGAAGTAAAGCCATAGTCCGGCATCCATTCAGCGCCTTTATCATCGATATAATAATCTCCGCCTGCATTGATGCGAATGATTCCCTGCTCGTATTTTTTTCCATATACAAAAACTTCTTTAGTTAACTTGAAATCTTTTGATGAACTCCCTACCATCAGGCTAAATTCCCCAGTTTCAACTATCATTGCATTTCTCTTGATATCCCAGTATGACATCTCTTGCACAGGAAAGGTGAAGCTTACTGTTTTTGTTTCACCAGGTTTTATGTTAACGCGCTCGAATCGGATCAGTTTAGCGATCGGTGTTTTCACTGATGATTCTTCATCATGATAATAAAGCTGAGCTATCTCATCTCCTGCTACGTCACCTGTGTTTTTGATATTGAAAGTAAGAGTGATGTTTTCATTGTCATCATAGTTCAGCTTATCAGTCTTTATATTGGTATATTCAAACGTTGTATAGCTCAGTCCATATCCAAATGGGTATAATACATCACCTTTGAAATAAAGGTAAGTCCTGTTGTTTTTTCTGATTTTGTAGCTGGCAAAATCAGGCAATTGATCAGCCGACTTATACCATGTCATTGTCAACTTGCCGCCTGGATTGTAATCGCCAAAAAGCACATCAGAAACCGCTGTTCCTTGCGCCTGTCCAGGGTACCAAACACCTAATATTGCAGGAATATTCTCTTTTTCCCAGTCAATCGATATGGGGAATCCGACAGAGAGCACAAGGATTACGTTAGGATTTACTGCAAGTACTTTCTGGAGAAGCTCTCGCTGCAATCCAGGTACATCCAGACTTGTTCTATCAAGGTCTTCATGGGCAATTCTTAGATCTGTACCATACACGAAGATCACTTTGTCTGATTCGTCTGCAATCTTTATGGCTTCATCAAAACCTGACCTGTCAAAGCCGATAACATAGCTTCCTTTGGCATATCTGACAATTACTGGAGTTTTTGTAGGAGTGTAGTTTTTTTTCACAGGAACAAATGATATCGATTCGAGATTGAATAATGTGTCTTGGTCCCCAATAAAAGATAAATAGATATCATGTATTCCGTTTTTTTCAGGGATTTCAGCTGTGAATTTTTGGACTATGTTCCATCCGCCTGTATCTGAGACTTTGACAATAACAATCGGTTCACTCTCTTTTTTATCCAACCGAATTTCAGCTTTGCCGCAATTGCCTTCACAAGCAGCAAAAAGATTAAATGCCTTTGCTCCATTTGCAAGATCAATATCCTTGAACATTATCCAATCTTTATCTTTTATTTGTAGCATATGAATCTTGTCACTTTCAGTTGTATCTGCTTTTTCAAAAATACTATAGTCGATGGTCTTTTGGATGTAGCTCCCATTATAGAACCTTTCAGCTTTTATCTTCCTGAATCCATCTGCACCTGCACCTACTTTATGCTGGATTCCCTGCAGGAGAGTTATAGCTTGATTCGGGTAGCCGGAGTATCCGCCATATTCCGGGTCATCGGCTTTAATGCCGATTACAGCGATTGACTCTGCCTCATTCGATTTTAATGGCAATGTATGATTGCTATTTTTCATAAGGACAATTGACTCTCTTGCAATATCAAGTGCCAGCAATTGATGGATATCGCTGTTGAGCAGGTTGTCAGAAATATTATCGTAATACCTTTTTCCTTTAGGTTCAAAATCTCCAAGCCTAAATCTGGATTCAAGAACCCTTTTGAGTGACGTGTCAATGTCACTTTGATTGATATATCCTTTTTCGTAGGCAGATTTCAGATATTTAAGGTAGTAATCCCCGCAATCGAGGTCAGTGCCTGCTAGCATAGCTTGTTGCACTGCTTTTTCATCTTCTTTAACATAATGCTGCTTATTTACGATATCTGAGATAGCGCCGCAATCTGATACAACAAAGCCTTTGAATCCCCATTCTTCCCTCAGGACTTTTTTGAGAAGCCATTTATTGGCGCAATTCGGGACGCCATTCAATCCTCTGTAAGTGCACATGACAGACAGGGACCTGCCTTCCTTAACAGCAGCTTCAAAAGAGGGCATGTAATATTCACGTATATCTCGCATATCAGCATAAGAAGAGGAATAGTATCTCTGAAAATCAGAATTATCAGCTATGAAGTGCTTTAGAGTTGCTCCTGCAAGGAGATTATCAGGATTGCTCCCTTGCAGTCCGTTCACGTAAGCAACACCCATTCTACCTGTTAAATAAGGATCTTCGCTGTAAGATTCTTCTGTTCTCCCCCAACGTGGGTCACGTGCATTATTTATAGTAGGACTTAAGTAAGTGAGGCCTTTACCAGTTTGGTTATTGAATATCCTGGCTTCTATGCCTATAGTGTGCGCCATCTGCCCGATTAAATCAGGATTCCATGTGCTCCCTAATCCTATTGCTTGTGGAAATACTGTTGCTTCCCTGAACCTGGCTACACCATGCAGGGCTTCATTCAGATAAACCCAATCCTTAATGCCTAATCTTGGAATACTGGCTGCCTCAAAATGCAGTTGAGATATTTTTTCATCAATGGTCATCCTTGAAATAAGATCATCAACGCGCTTATCCTCAGGAATATTCGCCTCTTTTTTAGGGATAAATTCCAATATAAGCAGAAGTAGGCAAATCACTCCAATGATAATTATTAACTTGTTTTTCCCCTTCATTTTCCTAGTTTAATGCTAAATCAATCATAATTTATTCTATCTTTCTTTTTAGGCTTTTGGTATCTTGTTTTGCAAATGCAACCTTAATTATGTCAAGAAGAGCCTTGATTCCATAAGTAAGAAGGTGGCTTATGAGTCTGCTTTCTCCATCTATTCTTCTTCTGAAAGATATCGGGACTTCAATAATCCTGTAGCCAAGGTATGATGCCCGTATTATCTCTTCATGGGTATAAGTATAGGAGGAAACAAGCTTTAAATTTGTTGCAACATGATATCTTATAACCCTAAATCCTGACTGGGAATCATTTATTTTTTTATTTATGATAAAAGATACTAGCATTGAAAAAAAAATATTCCCTGCTTTCTTTAAAAAAGGCATATGCCTGAGTTTCAAGACCTCTCTGTCACCAATAACGATATCTGCCTTATTTGCAAAAATCGGCTCAAGGAGCCTCTTAAGATCTTTTGGGTCATATTGCCCATCCACATCTATATGTATAATCAAGTCAGGTTTTTTTTTGATAGCATATCGCAATCCTATCCTTATCACTTCTGCTAGTGACTCATGCTTCTTCAAGGTTATTGTCTTATCAGCGTATTTCTGCAGGATAGAATTTGTAGAATCCATAGAAGCATCGTCAATCCCTACAATCTCCAGGTCTAACTTGCTCTTCCTTAAGCCAAGAATCACTTCTTTAATTGACTTCTCTTCATCCTTGCAAGGCAATATCGCTATGGCTTTAAGCATATTGAGTCATGAAAGCATGGCCATTTAATAATCTTTTTAAGCAAATACTTCGATAATTTATTGATGATGGCTGTATTTTATTTAATGTGCTTACAATTGAACTTAATTACACTCGAGTGGCATCAAACGAACAATGAATTAAGGTTAATAGCAGAAACTCTATTTCAAAAAAAGTTCTCTAAAAAATCAACCGGTAAATTTAAAAATCAAAAGTATGTAAATAAAGTAAACAACGATGCCTAGTTTAAAACTATTTAAAGAAAAAAACATTTTTTTAGCAGTCGTAGTTGCAATAATCATCAACAATATTTATTTTATCTATTTTGATGACCGCGGGCTAAATATGTATGAGTATCGGAGCTTTAATCAAACTATCCTGGCGTCAAAAGAAGGGAGTATCAGTAATAATCTAGGTAGTGTCTTAACATCAAGCTTTAGAACGGCATGGCAGAGGCATGAATATCCTCCTCTCATCCCCACGCTTTATGGCACGCTGTGGAATTATACTTCTAATGACCGCTTTATAGGATTATTAATTGATCAATTATTCCTAGTTCTCCTTACTTTTTCGGTTTATAAAATAGGAAAAAACCTCAAATCTGAAAAATGCGCCATGATATCTGCAATCTTAGTGTTAGGGTTGCCCACTATAATTAGCACATCAAGGCAATTGGCGCTTGAGATACCCTTGATAGCATCAGTGGCTTTTTCATTAAGTTTTGTATTGAAAGCATATCGTGAAATTAAATTTCTTGATATTTTTTATTTTGGATTAAGCATTGTTTTTTGTTCTTTAATAAAGCAGACTTTTATCTTATATTTTTTTGGTCCTATTGCTATACTGATCTTTTTTTTGGCCAATGATTTAAGGCATAAGGAGATCATGATGCTTCTGGCGCTCTTTGGAATTTCAATAGTAATCTTGATGAATTCCGTGCATTTTAACGAGTTCGAGGAAGTGAAAGAACCAATATTTCAATTTATACTTGGGCATCAGATACAAAAATTTGTTTTTTTACCGCCTTATATAATTCAAAATTTTTTTTATATTAGCTTGGGACCAATCTATTTTTTTCTATTTGTTTTCAGTATCATTAAAGCAGTGTCTCATTTCAATAGAAAAAAGGCTTCCATAATGTCTTATTTATTAAGTAAAGATAATTACCAGTACATAACTCTTGCAGCATGGGTTCTCACAGCATTCCTACTAGTTCCATTTTTCTTTGCAATTGCCGTAGTCCAAGGTTTTGATCTTTACCATTCTTATTCTGGATTATCGGCTATTTGCATTATTTGCGGGTATTTTCTAACCAGTGTGAAAAATAAGGCCCTGCAGCGGGGTTTGCTTTTAATTGTCCTGATAAATTGTGCATATATTAACAGCTATAAAATACTTTACTCATCGCAAGATATTAAAGAGTATAAGAATTCAAATTCTTTTTTATTCAGGAATGACAGCCTGGGTAAGAATCTGTGCCTGTTAGATATAAAGTGCCTTAAGCCGGGTGATTTATTTATTCAGGATACACAGCATAATACTTATGAGATAAATAAGGTAGGCTACTTTTCCTTGGTAAAGCAGAAGGTAAGAAATCCAGGAGTTGCGTTAACAAGGATTTATGGCAGTAGCCAAAAAAAGGTATCCTATCTTAATTGGGATGATGATTATTATGAAGGAGATTTACTTATTTCGCTTGAATTAATGCAAAAATTAAACAAGATTGACATTCAGTACCTTAATTTTAAAGTGCCATATTATATAACAGATTTTTGTGATGTTTCTGGAAGCAATTCAAGTGTCATCGTTTTTTTAGGAAAAAACATATCTGACCATTTTGATGTACCACCGCAAAATTCTACTTTCTTGATAAACCTTTCAATGATTTATTACTCATACGTCGGAGATGCGTTTCATCTGGAAATTTACAACGCGACTTGTTTGCCAAAAGAAAAAAATAATTTATTATTGCCGTGAACAGGCTTTTATCTAACTAAGCTCTAACTTAACCTCATTTCGGGTTATTGTCTTATCAGCGTATTTCTGCAGGATAGAATTTGTAGAATCAATAGAAGCATCGTCTATGCCTACAATCTCCAGGTCTAACTTGCTCTTCCTTAAGCCAAGAATCACTTCTTTAATTGACTTCTCTTCATCCTTGCAAGGCAATATCGCTATGGCTTTAAGCACATTATGTGATAAAAGCAATGTCATATTTAAGCATTAACTTTATTAACCTGTCAGACTTTATCGGAAATATGAAAATACTACTCCTGAATCCTCCAATAATAATGAGCAATAAAATCTTTATGAAAGAGCTTGGGAGATGCGGAAGCACAGCTTCAGGCAATCAATTCTGGCCTCAGACTGGCCTTGCTTATCTCGCTTCATCAGCCGGAAAGAACGAAGTCAGGATCATTGACGGCATAGCTGAAAAACTAACAATAGCAGACCTGCTTGAATCTGCAGTCAGTTATTCCCCTAGACTTGTGATTTTGAGCACGACTACCCCTACTTTCAAGAATGATGGAGTGGTCCTTTCACTACTTAAAAAAAAACTCCCCACAGCGGAATTTGGATTCGTTGGCACACATACATCATGGACACCATATGAATCATTGAAAAACTCACAGGCTGATTTCATAATCTTAAATGAGCCTGAACTTACTTTCAGCGAGCTTCTTTATGAAAAAAATAAGTCTAAGATAAGGGGGATAGGTTATAAAAAAGGCGCGAAAATCATCATAAATCCTCACAGGGGACTCAGTGGCAACCTGGATGAACTGCCTTTTCCTGCAAGAAACCTTTTGCCAAACGAAAAATACAGGATGGTCCTGACAAACAATGAGCCTTTCGCCACAGTTGTCCCTTCAAGAGGCTGCCCTCACCAATGCATATATTGCAGAGTAGGATATCCTTGGGGCAAAAAATTCAGGCAGAGGACAGTTGCAAATGTCATTTCTGAAATCGAGGAGATACTAGATTGGCATAAAATCAGGAATATAGTATTTATGGCTGATACATTCACGCTGGACAAGGATTGGATATTGGAGTTTTGCAGTACTATTGCGGAAAAGGACCTTGATTTCACCTGGCTATGCAACAGCCGTGTTGACACATTGGATGAAGAGATGATAATCGCGATGAAACAGGCAGGATGCACAACAATCTCTTTCGGGGTAGAATCAGCAAGCCAGAAAATATTGGACAGGGCAAAAAAAAATCTGGACATAACCAAGGCAAAGGCGGTTTTTTTTCTTGTGAAGAAACATGGGATAAAATCTTTTGCCTATTTTGTAATTGGCCTTCCCGGAGAAACAAAAGATACTGTTAAGGAGACTATTAGCTTTTCAAAGGAACTTGATCCTGATTATGTGAATTTCCATATAGCGACGCCGCATCCCGGAACAGAGCTCCATAAGATGGCTGTCAAAAATAACTGGATACAGGATTATGATTATGACCATTATGACCAGAGCGGAAATTATTCTGTCATGTCAAATGAAGAATTATCTGCTGCTGATATACTTAAAGCGCAGAAAAGGGCCATGCGCGAATTCTATTTCAGGCCAAAGATATTTGCAAGACAGCTAAGCAGGATAAAGACAAAAGACCATTTGCTCTCTGTCGCTAAGATAGGACTATCGATTTTGAAAAAATGATAAATGATATCGCATTTAAATATAACAGGTCCATAAAAAATACAAGTATAAGGGACATATTGCAGAAATTTTATTATCTCTCTATAAATTTCAAAAAATTTCTTGCCTATGGCACAACTGACATGTTTGATGAAGTTGTCCTTGAAACGACATCTTTATGCAACAGGAAATGCTCGTACTGCCCTGTTTCAAAGTATCAAAGGCCAAAGGCCAAAATGGAGGAAGGGCTGCATAATAAAATCCTGGAAGGCATAACGAGGATGAACTTCAGTGGCCAGCTTACTTATCAGTTTTATAGCGAGCCTTTGCTTGACAGCAGGCTTGAAGAGTTTATCGCCTCTGCTAGGAAAAAATTGCCAAAGAATGAAATATCAATCTATACAAACGGAGACCTATTGACTGAAAGAAGAGTTGATTCTTTGATAAATTCCGGCATCTCAAGAATTTATGTTACTCTCCATGAAAAGAAAAACCTCTCAGGCTTCTTAAGAATGTACAAAAACCTTGGAAAAAAGGAAAGAAAAGTTATAGCAGTCAGGGAATTGAATGAGGATTCGGTCCTTCTTCCCAGAGGAGGCCTTGTAGAAGTAAAGAACAAAGAGGTTAAAAAATATTGCGGTTACCCATCAAACAGCTTAACTATTGATGTCAGCGGCAAGATAGTGTTATGCTGCGAGGATTACTTTGGCAAATACAGCTTTGGGGATGTGAATAAAAGCACAATAAGGCAGATATGGGACAACGAAAGGTTCAGGAGGATCAGGGTTGATAGCTTCAATGGAAAATTCACGCTGCCTATCTGCAGCAACTGCACTCAGAGGGAGATATAAATTTCGATAATGTTTTTATAATTCATAAGTTTATTGATGCAATCATGATGTCTAGGCTAAAAACATATCTAGGATATTAAATGAATAAGATTAAACTTTTTAGTGAAAATTCATTCATCATTGTCATAATTATCCTTCTCCTTATTAATAATTTCTTATTTATTTTTCTGGACAATAGGGGGCTCAATTATTTTGAAGCGCATAATTTTGAGAGTGCTATATCCTCAACAACCTTATCTAATCATTCAAGCACCAGCTTTATTGAGGCATTTGATTCCACATTCAGGAAGGTGATGTCAGACAAAACTTATCCTCCTTTGATATTGACAATGTATGGCACTATTTGGAAGGCCACTTATTTTAATCCAAAGATAGGCACCTTCATAAATCAATTCTTCCTGATTATCTTATTATACTCTGTATACAGAATAGGAAAAAATCTAGTCTCATCTAAATTAGGGATTTTGGCAGCATTTCTGGCATTGACATTGCCTGCAATAGTGGTTTCTTCAAGGCAATTGACTCTTGAGATGCCTCTGATTGCTTTTGTTTCGCTTTCAATGAGTTTTATTGTCAAGCCTTTTGACAAAATTTCCAAAAGTGATATTTTCTTATCTGGACTTTTCATGCTTATCTGTGCTCTGATAAAACAGATATACATCGTTTATTTTATTGAACCACTAATACTCCTTTATTTTTATTTATTTAAGTATAAGAAACATATGGAAATTACTGTATACACAGTTTTCCTGACAATTTCTTTTTTTGTGCTATGCCTGTATTTTCAAGCGGATTTCGTATCAATAATGACCAGCAGACCGGCAGCAGATGTTGAATGGGTATTTTCAGATAGGTTTGTCTTTCCGCTATTATATGTACCTCAGCATCTATTCCTGATATCAATCGGTCCAATATTCTTTATTTTTTATGCATATGGTTTTCTAATGGTGTTAAGACATATGCTCAAAAAAAAAGAGCACCATATCGGTGCTGCGGACCTTTTGTTGGAGAAATATCCTTATCTGTTATTGATAGTATGGGCTATCTGCCTACCTTTGTTGGGATTCCCTTTCCTTGACTATATGGATCATGATCTGTCGCACTCTTATGCATGTCTCCGCTGCAGCGATTATCTGTGCAATCGCAATGTCAAAGCTAAGCAACAGCAAATTAAGGATATTCCTTTTTTCAATTATCCTGATAAACGGTATTTACATTGGCACTTTTAAGGTATTACCCGATGACCTGTCGATAAAGAATTATGCAGATTCACATACATTTAGAGCAAAAGACAATGTATTTAGCAGATCTTTATGCATGATGGACATAAAATGCCTAAAACCAGAAAAAACATTTGTCCACCTGACATTGACAGGGACTTCTGAGGCAAATGTCATAAATTATCTTACTGCTGTCAGAAAAAAAGTCAGGCCTGTCCATACGATAAGGGATATAATTAAGAATGACACCCTGCCAAGAAATATTATTGTTGCCAAATGGGATGACGATTATTATAATGCTGATTTAGAAATATATTTTAATGATGTGCAAATGGCAAGCCATAAAGAAATATTATTATACAATTTTCATGAGCATCAAAACCTGTCTGACCTTTGTAAATTATTGAGGAATAATACAGATGCAATTCTTCTCTATTATGGAAAAAGCCTTGACGACGCTTTTGATGATGTCTCTCTTAACACAACATCAAACGTGAAATATGAAGAACTATTCTATTCGCACATCTATGGACTCTTCAATACTAAATTATTTCGCCTGCACTGCACTGGGCAAGGTGCGTGATTATTCCTATGGAGCAAATCATCTGGGCTTTTCGGCTTGGATGTAGATCATGAGCCCAAGAAAATGGTCCAGCGGCATGTGCAAAAATTTCGGGATTCTTGTGAAATGAATAGGGAATTCATGGCATTCTGTATTTTTTATATTGAATCTTGTAAACAATCTATCAATCTCTTTTTTAGAAAACATCTCAGTGAACGGATTATCATTTCCATCCAGGTATCTAATGAGCTCTTCAGGTGATTTCGCAAGCTTCATATTCTCTCTCCCTTTGACATCCAGGAATAATCTAATCAATAGCAGGATAAGAGGGAATAATTGCCTATTGAACAAAAGCCCTCTATGGTATAGTGCTATTGTAGTATTGCCACCTGGCTTTAGAACTCTAAATATCTCATCAACGCATTTTTTGGTGTTGCCTGTGTGATGCAAAGTTCCAAGTGAGCTTACAAAGTCAAAAGAATTATCCCGAAACGGAAGCTTTTTGGCATCTGCCCTCAAAAGCTTTGCATTCAGGTTATATATCTTAAGTCCTTTTTTTACTGACGTAACTGCAGCATCTGTCAAGTCTATTCCAAATACAATTGCCCCGTTTCTCGCATAGTTTCTTACAAGCCAGCCGGTGCTTGCAAAACCTATATCAAGGACTTTTTTGCCCCTGAAGTCATTGAATCTCCATAAATGCCTGCTGTATTTTTCGGTGTCGGTCTCCTTAATAAAGTCAGAATATTCAAAAAATTCTTTTGTCCTTAACTCATAAGGAGATTCATACATGTGAAAAGGATTTTTTTCCCAGAATTTTCTTATCTTTTTTGATAGGTTTTTTGCAGTCATGTCATATAGGCTAGCGCATAATCCAATGCTGTCTTAATAAAATGCCAAGGTGTTTCAAAAGTCCAAAGTGCCTTCAACAGAGATGATGGCCTAAGATACCAGGAAAGATATGCTTTCCTGACCATTTCCTTAAGCTCTTTTTCGGGAACTCCTGATAAATTGCATGATGTATCTGATAAGTTCAATTCCGATAAATTTGGCCTGTTATTATATAACCTGCTGCCTGGCAGAGGCGTTGCCACAAAAAACCTTGCCAGGTCAGATCTTACGTTTAAGGATAGCCTTAATGTGTTTTCCATCTCTTGTTTTGTCTCATTTGGGAAACCAAGGATATAGTACATCATGCTCTTGATGCCGGCATTCGAGCATATATCAGCAGCGGTTTTCGCTTTGGAGAGATCCAGGTTCTTCATGTTTTCTTTAATTATCCTTTCAGTCCCGCTCTCAACTCCGAAACTTATGAGATAGCATCCTGCTTTTTGCATAATATAGGCAAGCTCCTGCGTAATAGTATCTACCCTGCTGTTGCAGGTCCAGCTGATATTTAGGTCTTTTTCAATAATCTTTTCGCACAGTTCTTTTACATAACCCTGATTTATAGTAAATGTATCTGACAGAAAAAAAAAGTCGTTAATCCTGTATTTGCTTTTGCATAGCTCAATTTCAGAAATCACATTACCGATTGACCTGTATCGCGGCTTTTTCCCATAATAGAAAGGAGCTGTGCAGAAACTGCAACTGAACGGGCAGCCTCGTTCGACTTTTATGGCAGTAAATGGCCTTCCTGTCCTGGGATTTAGATACACAGGCAGCATGTCCCTGTCAGGAAAAGGGAGCATGTCAAGATTTTCTATTTTCCTGCTTTCATTCTTTATTATCCTGGTCCCATTCTTATACGCGATTCCATCTATTGCCGAAATTTTTTCCCCTTTTGAAATTTCGAGCGCTGCAATTTCAGGTTCGCCCAGGATTGCGACATCAAAGTCTTCCAGGACTAATTCAGGAAGAGCTGTAGACAAAACACCAAGTGAAATAGTTGTGCATCCGGATCTCTTCAAAAGGTGTGCAACTTGCTTATCAGATTCATAGGTAGGTGCGCTTATGTTGATGAAAGCCTTATCATATCTTTTTTTAAGAATCTCTTGAAACCCTGAACTCTCAGCCATGAAATCATATAGTTCATTATAGATGCCGTCTCTTGTAAGCAGCGCAGAAATTATTCCGAGAGTTATTTGCGGGGTAAGCTGGCCTCCTTTCTTTGATTCGCACCTACCTTCTTTGATATATTGTTTTTTGTCAAAAGTAGGCGGATTTATTATCAGGATCCTATTTTTTAAGTTTTCAGATGCCATTTAACCTGCTCAGCCTCTTATAAAAATTCCTCAGTGAATAGGTCAAAAGATTCAGATTGCTCTGGGAGATTGAGGATTTTATGAATTTGGCTATATATTTTGGCCTCTTGTAGTATTCTTCATAAGCCTTGTCGGAAAAATCATAGAGCTGCTTAATATCTTTGGTCCAAGGCAACTTTATCCATGGCATAGGCTTGAATGGTGCATAATCACCCTGCAAGCTCTTGTTTAGCTTTGCCTCAACATAATCCATAGTTGCAGGATAAGGATGCAATACACCAAAAGTCGCAAACAACGGGTTTAATCTCTTTGCAAAATCTATTGTCTCTCTTATAGTCTGAGGGGTTTCTCCCTTGTTCCCTATCATGAAAAATCCAAGCACGTTTATATTGTTCTTCTCTGTTCTCCTGAACGCATCTTCAATTATTTTCGTTGTTGTCTCTTTCTTTATGTTGTTTAATATCTGCTGATTCCCGGATTCTACACCATAAGATATGGTTGAACAGCCTATCTTGCTTAACCCTCTTAGCATCTCATCATCCACATGTGTCGCTCTTGTCCTTATCCTGAATTCGAAATCCAGCTTCTCTTTTTTGACAGCATCAATAAATTCCATTACCCTCTTCCTTTTTATCGTGAAAATCTCATCATAGATCTCAAGGCCGTTTATCCCGTTCTCCTGAATTAGCTGCATCTCTTCAATCACATTAGGAATAGATCTTTCCCTGTAGCTCCTGAAATCCTCTGTCAACTTGGCGCAGAATGTGCATTTATAAGGGCAGCCTCTTGTAGTTATTATAACATCGACATTATCTCTTTTTGACATCTTGGAATGATACAGCTTTTTATTGATGAATCTCCTGTTGGGAATAGCTACGTCATCCAGGTCTCCTATGGGATTATCTTCCGGATTGTGGAAATTCTTTTTATCTTCCCTATAAGAAATGCCTTTTATTTTTGACAAATCCGACTCGTTTTCTATCGCATCAAGCAGCTTTACTGAAGAGAATTCTCCTTCCCCCCGCACAAGATAATCAACATTGGGAAATTGTTCCATCACTTCTTTATGCAGCGCGGTTGCATGGTGACCTGCAAAAAATATCTTCCTTTCAGGATTTTCATCCTTAATCATTTTGGTAAGGGTATGCATCCTGCTCAAATCACTGGAATATAATGGGATTCCGACAACTTCAGGATCTTCCTGCCTGACATGCCTTAAAATTTCTTGCTGTCCCATATTCATGGCAAATGAATCCAGGATCGATACATCATATCCGCTATTCTCCATTGATTGCGCAGCGTACATAAGATTTATTGGCGGGGTAACTAAAGGGATTTCTTCGACAGAATCTTCTTTCCTTGAGTTCGGGTTGATTAAGAGAACGTCCATACATCTATCTAATCTTTTTTGTTTTTATAAATTATGGTATTTTATCCCCTTCAGGATTTTTTATTCTCTTGTATAAAAGAAATGTTGCATTATAGCCATCATCATAATGTGAAAAAACAAGACTGAACTCGCTTGAATGCATATCAAAATTCTTTTTAAAATACATTTCATATCTAGGCAAGTCTCCAATAAATTTATCAAAAAAAAACACATAGTCAGCGTTGAATATTTCCCACTCATAGTGAACATCGTGAGGTGCCCCCCAATTTAAGCCAGAAAAAGGAATTTGCAACGTTATAGGAATACTGTTTAATTTAATAAGATAAAGCAGCGTTGAGGATTCAAAATCTGCACCAATTAATAGATTGGCTTTTAAAAAATTCTCTTTTTTTAGAAAAGTGATAATGGGGCTGTAATCAATTCTCTCTTTTTGATAATGAGTCAGAAATTCAGGATAATGATTTGTTATGAAATCTTCTCTATTTGTGATTTGTGTATATATGAACTGAAACCCAATTATCATAAATACTATAATTGATAGAGAATATTGTACCGATTTTTTCTTAACAGCGGGCAATAGCCCGCCTTGGGATGAAGAAATCCCCGACCTTAAGGTCGAAATCTAGAAATATTTTTTATGCGGCTTCGCCGCAGAATAATCTGCGGACGAAGTCACGCTGTATTTTTGCACTTTACAGTTAGCGTGAGCTATCGTCTGCGGAGCAGACGAAATGGAAATAAACACGACATTGCGACGATATAGCCACACAGTTGGATTAAATTTTTGGCATTTTGAATGGTGCACAAAATATCGTTATGAAATGATGAAGCGGGTCGAGTTAAAAAATCTTGTGGAAGCCTGCATAAGAAAAGCAGCACATGAATACGACATCAAATTGTATATTTTGAAAGCAATGCCAGACCATGTTCACATGGTCGCTACGCTACCGAATAACATGACAGATTCAAAAGCAAGGATGCTTTTGAAAGGTAGGTCTGCATATCTTATTTTCAGAAATAGAGAGCATGTCAGATTGAGATATCCACAAGGGCATTTCTGGGCTGCTGGTTCATGTGCCGTGACGGTTGGATACAATGACCTTGACGCAATAACAAAATATATCGAGAATCAAGAAGAGCATCATGGTCTAGCTTAACACGGGAAACCCCGTGCCTTTAGGCCGTGGGAGGAGGTCATA
>Ga0247727_10004399_pt1 | contig 29921 bp, 25 predicted proteins | sample WisWelCaveWW1625_FD_202498 | JGI IMG/M metagenome (GOLD analysis project Ga0247727, IMG submission 202498) | Biofilm microbial communities from Wishing Well Cave, Virginia, United States - WW16-25 | ecosystem: Environmental > Aquatic > Deep subsurface > Groundwater > Cave microbial mat | place...
TTTTCGTGCAACTCCAGTTCCATCGCCTGCTGCCCGATCTTCTTCTCCAGCTCAGCGATCCGTACCTGTTCCAGGGTCTTTCCCTTCAGCCCTGCAACCCCGGCAGCTACGAAATCCTCTCGCCAACCAGTCAACGTCTCCACCGTCACGGCACACTCTCGACTGACTGCATCAATCGACTCTCCTCGAAGAAGTCTCAGCACCACGTCAGCCTTCTTCTGGGCACTCCAACGTCCTTGTTTCTCGTCCATGGTTTCCTCCAGCCAAGTGAGATAAAACATTATGAATTTAAGACAGAAAAATGCTCACTTGAAACTGGAGCCAATATACCAACAGCGATAGCAATTCCTGCATTTTGAATCGAAGCGTATGCAAGATTCGCTGTTGCATGACAGGAACTTAAAACTGATATGCCGTTCCAAAATACCGAAGAAGATATGCCCGTGAGGGTAATACGTCCTGAACTGCCGTCTGCAGCCAAAATACCTGAAACTGTTAGTCCTGTATTCTCAAAGAACTTCACTGTAGTGCCAGGAGCGATCGTGAGAGTGGTACCAATAATCTCGACATCCGCGACTACGTACACGGTATTTGACCATGTTGCGCTTTGCGTAATTGTGCCTCGCCATGCATTGAGCGCCGTAACAAGGATACTCGCATCTTCTTTGAGGATTTTATATCCATCGTGCATGATTTTGGTAGTATCACCCGATGCCTGTTCGAGGAGATTCTCAAACTGAAGGAGCTCGCGGATCGTTGCTAGGGTATCCCCGAGAGCAAGGAGCGAATCGACCTTGCGGATCTCTGTGGCTAAGTTCTGGTAGAGTGGACTGCGAACAAGATTGAGATGATAACAATTGTTCAGGTCTTGACGGAATGTGGTTGTGTCAACCACTTTTCTCAGCGTTGGGAGCTGGCTAGAATCGTTTGTGAATGTGAACTTATAGAAAACCGATTCCAGCGAATCGATTACACCCCTGAACCTAAGGGTTGTCCATCGACTCAAGGTTTGCTGCGCATAAACATCACCACTGTAGATACCCCTGCCCCTTCCGATAAATTCAATAGCGTACTTTTCCGTGAACAACGCATCAACCGATTCAAGAAACATAAATTCCCAGGCTTCTTCTACCGCTTCACTGGTATCAATACTCCCGCAGCAGGCAAGACCGTATCCCGAGTTTGGAATCTCTTCATATTTGACTCCGATACGGGGGTCGAATCCCGCTCTCCGTCCGAGTGAATCCGTAATAATGAAATGAGCCACCCCATTACAAGCGATGTGCACATGCCCACTTCTTTGAGACCAGGAAATCTGCGATAAGAAAATGAGAAGAAACCAAGGTGAACGCCATCTCATATTTACTCTCTCCCTTCTTTAAGCAAGGTCACCAAGATCTTGCAAGAAAATACTCCGTTGGAAAGTGTGCATTCTCGTTTGTATCCTCTCCTTTGAAGACATTCTATGAAAATGTTCGGTCACCGATTCTTGCGGAGAGGCGCTAAATAGATCTTGCCTACCTCATCATAATCATTGTAAGCATTATCATAGGCTATCCACTGTTCATCTTTCGAGATATCCCACCGTACGGCTTCATCGGGACATTCGAATATTCTCTCCTTGGGCTTTTTTCCTTCGACGTCAATTTTCCAGATAACGTTCCAAGTGTTATAGTAGAAAAACTTTCCATCACTCGACCACTTAACATGATTTGCACTGATCGTATCTAAGAAAATTCTTTGGTCTTCACTGTTTGATCTTATTAACCAGATTTTTGTGTGAGGTAGAAGAGGTTCGATAGCGTTGTCGCTTCTCAGGTATGCCACGAACTTCCCGTCTGGCGAAAAATCTCCGATGTATTCAGACCTTTTCGCAGCTTTATTTGTTAGTGGATGGGAATTGCGGCCACTAGTATCCATTATCCATAATTGACTGGCCCGCGTCCAGACGATATATTTCCCGTCTGGCGAGTATCTTGGAAGTACGTCCTGATCATAGGCCCCTGTTGGCGGTTCAATGAGTGTACGCGCATTCGTGCCGTTTGAATCCATAATGTGCAGTTGAAATTTTCTCCCCCCGCTACCATATGATGCAAAAACAATTCTTTTTCCGTCTGGACTCCAGGACGGTCGAGCCTCATTCATGAAACGACCGATACGCTTTTTTTGTTTTCCTGTTACGTCTATCGTCCATATCTTCCCTTTGAGCACATAGGCTATCTTGGTACCAGAAGGATCGAACTTTGGGTCTGCACCATCGGTCAAAAACTTTCCGGTTGTTTGCCCTCTGGAAGCGGCGCAGCAGCAAGCTAAGAAAAAAGCGATACAGTGTATTTTAATTGTCATATGAATTTTCACTATTCACAATCGCATAGGCCTGATTACGGCCCACATCCACAGTCTGATCCAACGGTAACCATACCCCAGAATCTATTAGAATAATCCGAGAGATGGCTCCTTGCCAAGTAACCCGGATCGATTATGGTATAGTTTTCATAGCCCACCCTCCTCGTGACAAGTACCCAGTGTTGACCTTGACTTCTAGGATTACAAACCTGGACGATTACAAGCTTACAGTTCGATAACGGGCCATCAAGGTCCGACAATGGAGTCGGGTTGCTACTTTGGCAACTTCCAGCGAACGAAAAATTAGGCGACCTTTCCGCCCTGACCCCAAGTGTGTTTACACGAGCCCATATTAGTGAAGCAGCAGAAGTGTACCCACCATTTTCTTTCAACCAATTATTGAGGAGGCCGGGATTAAGGTCGATTCCGAATGCGAAAAGAGCATTCGACAGGGATGTAGTTGCACAACCCCTTTGGAACATGGCCAGGCTATCCGGGTGGTGATCATAAACATCACCAGACCACACGTCCCGATTTTGTCTCTCGGTAGCTGGAGTTAGGGGCATCGGATTCATGCGAATCGCCCCGCGCCACACCCCATCAATGAACACCTTAAATAGATTTGGCTCGGCACTCGTCGTCATATATACATCGAACTCCGATGGACACGGTGGACCACGATGGAACGCACGAACGGTTACCGGCGTGCCGGCAGGCACCGGTCCGATCGTACTGGTAAACCAGCCGTCAGGGCCGGGGGAACACCAATCGGCCTCACAAGTGCATAGGATTAGAGTGTCCTCGGCATTGCCAACCACGAGTGAAATGAAATGATGGTTAGGGGGAACCTAAGTAGAATAGATTGAATAACTGACATTTGTTGCACAGAAATATGTATACAAAGGATTCTTCTGACTGAACGCTAATAGTGGAAAAACTAATAGAAGTGTGGAAGGAGCGATTGTAAATGTGATCTTTTGCATCAATCGCCTCATGATTGGCAATCGTCGGAATCTCTTTTCGAGCGTTTCGACTTTACTAAAGGTAAGGAAATCTATTCCTCTTGTCAACTACTTTTCTTTTATGATACTTGACAAAAGATGCGAATAATGCTATATTTTCTGGAGTTCAATCTGACCATTGGATGGAAAAGGAGGTGCAGTCTTCAGTTCTTATTATGCTGGCGGTAACGGAAAGCTCAGCTCCAAAGTGCTCATCCTCAACCAGAACTATGAGCCGTTGAGTGTTTGCAACGTCAAGAAGGCAATTATCTTACTGTTCCTCGGTAAAGCGGAGCTTATTGAAGCGCATGACGGCAAGGTGCTTCATTCCGTCTCGATGACGATGCCGTTCCCGAGTGTCGTGCGCCTTTCGATCTTTATTCGTCTGCCGTTCAAAAAGATTATCCTTTCGCGCAAGAATATTCTGCGCCGCGACAATCACCGATGTCAGTACTGCGGGCGTGGCGACGTGCCGTTGACGGTTGACCATGTTGTTCCGAGATCGCACGGGGGGGAAGACACCTGGGAGAATTTGGTCACCGCCTGCGTTTCATGCAACAACCGCAAAGGAGACCGCGCACCAGAGGAGGCCAGGATGCCGCTGTTGCGTCGAACAATGCGGCCAAATCATGTGACATTCATTCGCCATTTCGTCGGAACGCTTGACGACCGCTGGAGACCCTATTTGTTTATGAATTAGGATGCCGCCCAGCTGAAACTGTGAACGGCTTGAAAGTTGTGATAATTTTCGCCTTCTGAATGAGCAAGAAAAAGAGGATTCTGAGCGGCATGCGCCCTACAGGCAAGCTCCATCTGGGACACCTCGTCGGCGCGTTGGAAAACTGGATAGCACTGCAGGCCCCGACGGCGTCGGAGCAGGGAGAGTACGAGAACTTCCACCTCATCGCCGATTACCACGCCCTGACCACCAACCTGAATACGTCCGAGATTTACAGCAACAGCATCGAAATGCTGATCGACTGGCTTTCTGTTGGAATCGACCCTGCGAAAAGTCCCATGTTCCGTCAATCGCAAATCAAAGAGCACGCGGAGCTCCATCTTATCTTTTCCATGCTCACGAGCGCTGCGCGCCTGGAGCGAAACCCCACCGTCAAAGAGCAGGTGCGCGACCTCCATATAGAGAATATCTCTTACGGCCATCTGGGTTATCCCGTGCTTCAGGCGGCGGATATTCTGCTATACAAGGGAGAGGTTGTGCCGGTTGGCGAAGACCAGATGCCGCACGTCGAGATTACGCGGGAGATTGCCCGGCGGTTCAATGCGCAGTACAAAAAAGTTTTTCCGCTGCCGGAGGCAGGGCTGTCGAAATTTGGACGCCTTCCGGGACTGGACGGTGCGAGAATGAGCAAATCTGCGGGCAATACCATTCTGCTTTCAGATCCGCCTGATGCTATTCGCAAAAAAATGACCAAGGCTGTGACTGACCCGCTTAAAATTCAAAAGGGAGATCCCGGTCGACCGGAAATTTGTTTGGTCTTTTATGCATACCACAAGAAGTTTAATCCGACAGAACTTCCCCTGATAGAACGAGACTGCCGAAGCGGTGCACTCGGGTGTGTCGATTGTAAAGCGAACGCCTCCAATCACATCATCGATTATCTGGCGAAGTTCCGGGAGAAGCGGGATTACTATGCATCGCACCGCGGGCAGGTGGAAGAAATCTTGCACGATGGTGAAACACGGGCGCGTGCTGTTGCGCAGCAAACGATGAAGGAGGTGCATGAGGCGATGGGGGTGGGGTGAAGTGGCGACTCGGTGTTGCCGATCTCTGGTTTAGAGTCGGTTTTCAACATTTATTTTTTCCCTTTTGACTTGATTCCATGTACCGGGTAAAACTCCAGAATTTTGAAGGTCCGCTCGATCTCCTGCTCTTTTTTATCAAGCGGGACGAGCTGAATATTTACGACATCCCCATTTCCAAAATAACGAATGAGTTTCTGGAATATCTCCATTACATGCAGATGATCGACCTCGACGTTGCCGGGGAGTTTATCGTGATGGCCGCGACCCTGATGCAAATCAAGGTGAAGATGCTCTTGCCGAGGGAGGAGGGTGAAGAAGAGGAAGACCCGCGCGCAGAACTTGTCCGTCGCCTGCTTGAATACAGGCGTTTCAAGGAAGCGGCAGAGAGTTTGGAATTCCTGGAAGGGGAAGCACGAAAGATCTACTATCGACAGGGATTTCAGAACGATCCCATACAGATCAGTCCGGAAAATCATGAAGAAGGAATGAGAGATATCACCCTGTTTAATTTGATCTCCTGCTTCAAGAAAGTGATTGACCATATGCCGAGAAAGGTCTATCACGATATCGAGCTTACCAATGTAACGATCGACGAGCAAATAGATTATCTCCTGGATTTTTTCCGCATGAAGAACGAGGGGACCTTCCTGGAAGTGATTTCACACATGACAGAAAAGGTCCGCATTATTGTGACGGTTATTGCACTGTTGGAGCTTATGAAAAATCAGGTTCTCGGAGTTCGCCCCATGAAGGGCAAAGATGACGTCACGATTTACAAACTCCCCCAACACGCAGCTTAGCGGATGGAAGATCAGAACAAAGACGACCTGCGATCCGGCAGCGAATCCCGACGGGCTCGGCAGAGCACACAGCACGTCATTGAGGCGCTGATTTTTGGCTCCGACGAGCCGCTGACATTGAAACAAATCGTCACGATCATTACGTCATCGGAAGACGCCGAGCATCGCATGCGAATCAGCGACGAAGAGGCCCTCGGCCATGTCCGGGAACTTAATGCTCAATATGTTCAGGCGGGGAGGGCGTTTCGTATTATTCACGTGGGGGGTGGTTATCAGTTTGCGACCATGCCGGATTATGCTGAATGGATAGGAAGAATGGCGAAGGAAAAAGCCAAGCGGAAATTATCTCAATCTGCACTGGAGACGCTTGCTGTCATCGCCTATAAGCAGCCGGTGACGAAACCTGAGATCGAAGCAATCCGCGGCGTGGGGGCAGATTCCGTCGTCGGTTCTCTCCTTGAACGGGGACTCATTGCGATTCTCGGTCGCGCTACGACCCCCGGTCGTCCGCTTCTCTACGGGACGACGCAAGAATTTCTCAGACACTTCGGGATTAACGATGTGGCCGAGCTTCCGAAACCCCGTGAGATTGATGAAATCATGAAAGATAGTGGATTTGAGCTGGAGAAAGAACTTCTACGACCCCTGGGAAAGAATGAAGAAGAGATTGAAGAATCGTCAGGTGGCACCGTCGTTGGTGAGAATGGCGCAATCCATCGACTTCAACCCAAGAGGGATCCTCCCCCAAGCAAAAGTGAAGACGAGAGTGAAGAAACATGATGGAACTGAACAACGAGGACGACTTAGTTCGGCTCAATAAGTTTCTTGCAAATGCAGGTATTGCCTCACGACGAAAGGCGGACTTGCTTATTCAAGAGGGAAAGGTCAAAGTCAATGGGAAAGTCGTTCTCGGGATGGGGATCAAGATTCATCCGCCGAGGGATAAGGTGTTCGTCGATGGCAAGCAAGTTGCCGTTCTCGACGAGCCGGTCTACATTGTCTTCAACAAACCGAAAGATTGCATAACGACGACCCGCGATGAACGGGGAAGAACCACGGTGATGGATTATGTCAAAACCAAATCGCGCCTCTTCCCAGTCGGAAGGCTCGACCGCAATACAACGGGGGTACTCCTTCTTACGAACGATGGCGAGCTAGCAAATCGTCTCATGCACCCACGCCTTGAGGTAAAGAAAGCCTATAAAGTTACACTCGACCGGCCAATAAGGCCCGAGGATGCCGAGCGGTTCACCAAGGGCGTTAAACTCGAAGATGGAGTTACCGCCGAGAGTGAAGTCTACATCATTCCCGGCGGTCGACGCAGGGTTGTCGGCGTCGCTCTCACTGAAGGGCGCAACCGGCAAGTACACCGTATGTTTGAGCGGCTCGGCTATGAAGTCAAGAACCTCGACCGCGTTGCGTATGGCGATATTACTGCGGAAGGTTTACGCCGGGGTGAATGGCGGTACCTCACCAAAGCTGAGCTGGCAAACTTGCGAAAGTCGATCGGCATGAATTAACCCCCGCCCTACAGCGCATTTCTTCATGAGCCCATCACCGCGTATGTTCCAGACCAGGCTCGAAATCAAAATCCTCCTCTTGTTGTTTGTTGTTCTTGTTGCGGCCTTTGGTGCTTACCTTTTCATCACCGTCCAGAACGAAACCGATGCCCTGCATGAACAAAATCATGAAAAATCCAGGGTCTACACCGAGACATTGATGACCGGCATACGAAACGTCATGCTTGCCGGTAAAGGAAGCTTTGCCAGATCGCTTGTGGATGAGGCGCGCGACAAGCTGACGTTCGGTCGGCTCCACATCTATAACCGGGACGGAAAAGAAGTTTTCCTCCGTGAGGGGGAAGGTGTCGCGCAGACAACGAGCAATCCTCATCTCATGCAAGCGTTACAGAGCGCAATGCCTGTGGTGGTTTATCACAGCCCTGAAATGGAGGTGATAACACGCTATGAACCGCTGGTGAATCTGCATGCGTGTCAAACATGTCACGGGTCCGATCACCTCGTGAGGGGCGTTTTACAACTCTCCATTTCTCATCACTATTTTGAAAACAAATCACCGGGTGTTCTCAGGGAAGACATCGCCGGCGTCATCGGAGGCACTCTTGCCTCTGCATATCGCACGATCGAGACCGCAGGTCAGAATAAGCTTGTTGACACCCTTGCCGCACAGGCGAGGCAAATTCCGGGGTTGGAGAGCTTCCAGATTTACGATCGTTTTGGAAAATTGCAACATGGGGACCGAGCGTCGGTTCTCCCGGAATCCAGGATTCTGAGTACCATCCAGGCGGGCCAGCCGCGCACATTGCGCTCGGGCCAGTCTCGATTGATTCGACTCGTTCCGCTGCGGAACGAGGAACGATGTCAATTGTGTCACAAAGAAGATCAGAACTGGCTCGGCGTCCTCGGGACGACGTTGAACGCGGGTGGCCTGACAAAAAAAGGGGAAGATGCCGTAATGGACTTTTCAGCTAATTTGGGACGGGCGATTTCTGCAGGCTTTAGAAGTATCATGCTTGTCGGGAAAGGAGGATATGTCCGGAATTTCGCATCCGACATTCAGCAATTTTCGTTTGTCGAAGAACTGAAGGTATTTAACCGGGACGGAAGCCTGCGATTCGTAAACGAGGAACCCAAGAATCGTCCCGTTGTAACAGACTTGCTCCAACGTCCGCGTGAAATGGAGTTTTATGAAAACGTGAACAATGAAGAGTTCATGGTGATGCTCACTCCCCTCCTCAATGATCGGCAATGCCAGAAATGCCATGGGCCAAACCATCAAGTACGTGCAATTGTTGAAGTCAGTTCTTCGATGGTACCCATCAACGCCGCGATTCGTCGGCACACGATTCGTACGGTGGTCATTGGAGTCGTCACACTTATCATCGTAGCTCTCGTGCTGCACCAGTTCATGAAAACAGTCGTTGTGAAACCCATTCATGTCATCGGTGAGGTCGCTTCGAAAGTTGGAAGCGGCAACTTAAATGCGAGCGCGAACGTGACCTCCAAAGATGAACTTGGCGAGCTGGCGCAGCGCATGAACGAAATGGTCAAGGGACTGCGTGAGCGATTCCGGTTGGAAAAATTCGTTTCGCAGCAAACAATGGAAGCCGTAAAGCAGTCCGACGCGCAGGCAATCAGACTCGGTGGGGAACGGAGGTTTGCGACAGTGTTATTCTCGGATATCCGGGGTTTCACATCATTTTCGGAAAAGGTTGAACCGGAAACCGTAGTCCGACTCCTCAACGAGATTCTCACGCTTCAAGCCCGCGTTGTTAAGAAATATGGAGGCGACGTCGATAAGTTTGTCGGAGATGAGCTCGTAGCGGTGTTTCTGGGAGACGAGATGGTCGATCGTTCAATTCTTTGCGCTCTTGAAATCCAGCGGGTTGTAAGCGCTCAGGATCGGGACCCGGGGGAGAAGATCGGCATCGGCATAGGCATCAATACCGGCGCAGTGGTCATGGGAGCCATGGGGAGTGAAGAGAGGATGGATTTTACCGTCATTGGTGATGTGGTGAATTTGGGGGCCCGCCTCTGCAGCGTTGCGGCAGCCGGACAAATCCTCGTTGCCGGCGATGCTGTGTCGCTGATCGGCGACAAATCTCGTTTCGCTTGCAAGTCTCTCGAGCCGCTCCGCGTCAAAGGGAAAGAAATGCCGGTAGAAGTTTTTGAAGTTCGAGGTGTGGAATCTGGGGCAGCTTGACGCTGAGGGGAACCCGCCAGAACAGAAGCTGCTTGGCCCTTGCGGTTGGATCCGCCGTTAGGGCAGCTCGAGCTTGATATCTTCACCTTCAACTACGACTTTGTAGCTGGGGACTCCTCGTGTTGCGGGTTCGCGGAGGACGTTTCCCGTTTTCAAATCAAACTCCGCCCCATGCCATGGGCACGTCACCCGCGTGCCTTCCACGTCTCCTTCTGAAAGTGGTCCACCTCGGTGCGTGCAGGTGTCGCCGATAGCATAAAATGTTCCTTCAACATTAAACACGGCGATCTTTTGACCGCCGGCTTCTACCGCAATTGCCGTTCCGGGGGGAATGCTTTTTGCCTCTGCTACTTTTAATAGATCACCGCCCATCGTTCAGCTCACCACCTCCTCGGCACATTCTTCACGGTTCTTACCGTGTCTCTCGCAATTAACAGTTCCTCATTCGTCGGAATCACAAATGCTTTGAGACGTGAATCGGAAGTGGAAATCTCTCCCTCTTTTCCAGCGATGATTGTGGAATTTTTAGTTTTATCCAATTTCAATCCCATCCACTCCAGATCCCCACAAATCCGTTGCCGGATGGCAGGACTATTCTCGCCGATTCCGCCCGTGAAGACGACCGCATCTGCACCTCCGAGCTCGGCCAGGTATGCACCAGTGTATTTCTTCGCGCGCATGCAGAACATATCGATAGCAAGCCGGGCGCGCCGGTCCTGTTTCTCCCGTTCTTCGTCGAGGAGCTCACGCATGTCGTTTGTCAATCCGGACAGTCCGAGCAGTCCCGACTGCTTATTCAGCATAGTGTCGATCTCGCCGATGCTCATTCCTTCTTTGTGATGAATGAACTCGACGATCGATGGGTCGATGTCGCCGCTTCGAGTGCCCATGACCAGGCCCTCCAGCGGCGTCAAGCCCATAGAAGTATCAATCGAATCGCCGTTCTTGATGGCGCATACCGAGCAGCCATTGCCGAGATGCAGCGTGACGATATTTGTCTCCTCTCGCTTTATGCCCTTTAGCTGCCGGTATCGATACGCAACGTAACGGTGCGACGTGCCGTGAAAACCGTACCGTCGTATGCGGTGGCGTCGGTAGAGCTGGTAGGGGATGGCATAGAGGTAGGATGTCTCCGGCATGGTCGAGTGAAACGCGGTATCGAAGACAGCGACCTGAGGGATGGCCGTCCCGAGGAGTTCCCTTGCTGCCACGATTCCCTTGAGATTTGCGGGATTGTGGAGCGGGGCTAATTCAATGGAATCTTCGATTTGTTCGATCACCTTCTCGTCGAGCGAAACGGAGACTGTAAATTTCTCCCCGCCGTGGACAACACGGTGTCCAACTGCATGCAGGTCGGTGAAGGAATTGATGACGGCGATATGGGAATCAGGCGAGATGATCCACCGAAGAATATGGTCGAGTGCCGCGCGATGATCACGTATGGGCATCGCCTGCTTGATTTTTGCATGACCTTCCGCCTGCACGGTAATGAGCGCCTGACCTCCTATGCGCTCGATGATTCCGGCAGCTAACCGCTTATCAGCGTCTTTTTCGATTAAATCGATGTCTGTTTGGATAAGCTGGAACTTGACTGACGATGAGCCGCAGTTAAGTACGAGGACGTTCATGGTGAAGTATGTGAGTATTTGAGTGGGAAGTGCTAATGTGGTTATCAAGATAGGAAAATTTCCGCTTGAAAGCGATTTGAACATAGCGAAAAACTTCTTATATTTGTGCTGACGATAGTGAACTGCCACACGAAACTGAAGGAGTAAATTCATGACGCGTCTTTATCGTTCTGAAACGAACAAGAAAATTGCTGGGATCTGCGGCGGGATGGGGGAGGTGTTGAATGTGGATCCGACATTTATCCGTCTTCTTGCTGTTTTCCTCTTATTCACGCCTGCAACCTTTGCGGTTTTGGTAACCTACTTGATCGCGTGGTGGATCATTCCAGTCGGCAAGCCGGTCAGACCGAAATGAAAACCTTATTCAAGCTTCTCACCCTTCCGATCTGGCTGCCTCTGATGATTCTATGGTTTGTTGCCAAAGTTCTTGCATTCGTTATCCTCGTTGTCATCGCCGTATTCATTGCGGTACATTTCATATAAGTCACCCCCATTTTTTCTTCATACCGGAATTCGCATCAGGAGAAAACCGATGAATCAATTCCAACTCTTTCGCAGCATTGTCGCCGTATCCTGCGCAGTGATGGCAGCATCATCCCTGCTCTACTGTCAAGCGAATTCCTTCGACCGTTCATTTCATGCGAAAACCATGCGCGTGGATTACTTCCACACGGGCACAAAGGGAGTAGAGACCATGAGTCTGGATAGAGTCTATGAAGAGGGTCCCTGGCCTGGCAGCACGATAAACCTTCTGGATGGACTGAACCTCGGTGAATACCTGGTCAGAGTATACGATGAGGCAACGACGGCATTGATCTTTTCACGGGGTTATTCCACGATGTTTAATGAATGGCAAACGACGGATGAAGCCTTGGCGGGGGTTTATCGAACGTTTCATGAGACTGTCCGCTTTCCCTATCCGAAGCGAAAGGTACAACTGACAATTTCGCGGCGGGACAAGAAGATGATTTTCCACGAAATCTTTTCGCAGATGATTGATCCGAATTCTCCCACAGAAGTAAACCGCGAAAAAAGAGGCTCTGCCTCCAGGGCTGTTTCTTTGATGAACAACGGCCCATCGGCTGAAAAAGTGGATATCCTGATTGTGGGAGATGGCTACCGCAAAGAGGATATGGAAAAATTCCGGAGGGACGCGAAACATTTCAGCGACGTGATGTTTTCGACGAGTCCGTTCAAGGAGCATAAAAGCAAATTCAATGTCTGGACAATTGAGGTTGCGTCACTGGACTCAGGCATCGATAAACCTGACAAGAATACCTGGAAAGCCACTGTCCTCGGGACGAAGTACAATACATTCGGCTCCGCGCGGTACGTCCTGACGGAGGAAAATCGTATTTTGCATGACATCGCCGCCGCGGCACCGTACGATTTCATTAACATTCTTCTGAACGATAATCGGTACGGTGGTGGCGGAATCTACAATCTCTACACAACGTGTTATACGATCACCGATGCGCCCGGCAAAGATTGGCAGATGGACTATGTTTACGTGCATGAGTTTGGGCATTCGTTCGGCGGTTTGGGGGATGAGTACTACAATTCACAGGTGTCGTACAATGAATTTTATCAGAAAGGCGTAGAGCCGTGGGAGCCTAACATCACGGCGTTAGTGGATAAGTCGAATCTGAAATGGAAAAACTTTGTGGAAAAAGACACCCCGATACCAACACAATGGGAAAAAGCGCAGTTTGATAGCCTCGGCCGAGAGCGCGGCAAGCTGGATCGTCTCGCCGCTGATTACTACCGGAAGCGTGAGCCGTTGTACCTGGCTGAACGCCAGATCCTTGGCACGACGAAGTATGCCGGAAAGGTTGGGGCGTTTGAGGGAGCAGGATATGTCTCCGAAGGATTGTACCGGCCAGCCGCGGATTGCCGCATGTTTTCTCTGGCCCTGGTGGGGTTCGATCCTGTGTGCACTGCGGCATTAAATCGGGTGATCGATTTTTACTCGCATTGAGAAAGGGTGATTCCTATGCCAAATCCTGTCGTGTATTTCGAGATACCCGCAGACGATCTCCAATGCGCGAGGGCGTTCTATGAGAATACGTTCGGTTGGTCCATCAGCACGTTCGCCGATAACTATTTTTCGGTGGTCACGAAAGAGAAAGGAGGGCCAGGCATCGACGGCGGATTGATGAAGCGCGTTCACTCGCAGCAGCCATTCGCGAATTATGTCCAAGTCGATTCGATCGACAGATTCCACAAGGTCATCGAAGCTAACGGCGGAACTGTCGTGCTACCGAAGCAGGCAATTCCCGGTGCTGGCTGGTACTCGGCGTTCAAAGATCCTGAAGGCAACATCCTCGGTCTGCACGAACTGGAGAAGAAAAAGTAATCGTTATGCTGGAGGGGGGGGCAATGTTCCCCTTATCATAACTTCCTTTTGCTTCTCATACTGCAGTCAAATATCTTGTTGACATCGGCAATGCTCCTGCGGTACAAGATACCATCTGATCGTGTAATTATGAAAGGGTATGTTGCCACGGAGAGCGTATTGGGTATTCTTCGACAGGCGTCGCTCCTTGTAATCCCTTCCTACTATGAAGGTTTTGGCCTGCCCGCGGTCGAAGCGATGGCGAGCGGCTGTCCTGTGGTCGCTTCCAATGTGGCGAGTCTTCCGGAAATCTGCGGCGATGCAGCGTTGTACGTCGACCCTTACAAGCCACACTCGATCGCCGAAGGCATGAGGAGAATGCTGACGGACGATCTTTTCAGGGAAGGGTTTATAAGGCGAGGTCTGCGGCGGGTTCAGAAGTTCAATTGGGAGAGGTCTCTGGAGAATCACCTGGGCGTGATCGAGAGTTTAGTTGCCCATGACACCGTTCACCGACCATCGATTCGTCCCGTATCACAGCTTCAAGTTCAGGCGTAGCCAATTTCGACGGACGACGAAGTCTCGTCTCATCAAACTCTACCTTCTCGTTGTATCCCTTGCTTCTTCCGAAGAATCTTGTTATTTTGAGAACGCTTCAAGACGCAATCCTTTTGTATCCTGCTTTCAGAACTAACAACAAAAACTTCAGGAGGATCAGTGAAGAAAACGATCTTTCTTGTTTTCTTGTTCTTTCAGTTCTCCTCTGCGCAGCAAGTCCCACAAAAGTGGCTCACCGACTATGAAAAGAGCGGTTACAAGAGAACCCCGCGTTACGCGGAGACAATGGAGTATTGCAGGCGTTTGGAAAAAGGGTCGCCGTGGATCAAAGTAACGAGTTTCGGGAAAAGCCCGGAGGGTAGGGATCTTTCTCTTGTAATCGCATCGAAGGAAGGGGCTTTTGGTCCGACCAAAGCGGCGAAAACGGAAAAGGCCATTGTCCTGATCCAAAACGGAATTCACGCGGGAGAAATCGATGGTAAGGACGCCTGCCTCATGTTGCTGCGTGACATTGCGATCACCAAAACACAGGCGTCACTGCTCGAGGGCGTCATACTCCTCGTTATTCCGATGTACAATGTCGATGGTCACGAGCGCTTCGGTCCGTACAATCGCATCAACCAGAATGGTCCTGAAGAGACAGGCTGGCGCGTGACGGCACAGAACCTGAACCTGAATCGTGATTACTTGAAAGCCGATGCGCCGGAGACTCAAGCGTGGCTGAAAATGTTCAACGCATGGCTTCCTGATTTTTTTATCGATTGTCATGTTACCGATGGCGCAGATTTCCAGTACAGCATTACGTATGCAATTGAGACACATCAGAACGTAGCGCCGTCCGTTCGTACCTGGACTAATACGAAATTACTCCATCCTGTTCTTGCGAAGGTACAAGCTGCCGGAATCAAGATCGCTCCCTATCTTTTTTTCGTTGATGAAAGGGATAAGCTCAAGGGGCTCCTCGGGTATGTATCGCCTCCACGTTTCGCCACGGGATATGCGGTGCTGCAGAATCGACCTGGCTTTCTGGTTGAGACACATATGCTCAAGGAATACGCAACGCGTGTTGATGCAACATACCGCGTGTTGCAGGCTATTCTCGAAACAATCAATGCGGATCCGCAGTCACTCCGGCGAGCTGTACGAATAGCCGACGAACAGTCAAAACACGGACCTGAAACTCCTTTTCCGGTTCAATTCGAGATGACTGACGAGCCGAGTGATACTCTTCATCTTCTCGGTTATGAACAGCGAATTGAAAGAAGCGAAGTCTCGGGTGCAGATCGCATAGTCTATACCAGGGAGCCGTTTGAAGCAGACATTCCTCGCTATGACGAGGCGAAGGTAACAAAATCCATTGTGCCGCCGCAGGCATACCTCATACCGCCCCAGTGGAGTCAAGTCATCGGACGTTTGAAGTCGCACGGCCTGCGCCTCGAACGGTTAACAGCCTCTCAAGAACTTGAAATTGAGTCGTATCGATTTTCCAATGTCAAATGGCAGCAGACCCCATTCGAGGGTCGTCATCCTGTTACGTATTCTATTGAGTTGACGGAAGAAAGGAGACTCTTTCCCGCCGGAACGGTGGTTGTCCGGTTACATCAGCGTGCAGCCCGGGTGGCTATTCACGCGCTCGAGCCAGATGCACCCGATGCGTTTGTTCAATGGGGTTTCTTCGATCCGATCTTTGAGCAAAAAGAGTATGCCGAAGACTACGTTATGGAATCGGTTGCCCGGGAAATGCTCGCGAACGACCCGGACCTCAAGAAAGAAATTGCGGCAAGGCTCTCGACCGACAGCGCATTCGCAAAGAATCCAAGTGCTCGTTTGAATTTCTTTTATCAGCATTCACCATACTGGGACACGCAAATCAATCTTTATCCTGTCTCACGGTTAATGTCGGATATTCCATTAGCAACCGAACCGATACAATAGTCACGAAATTCTGTAGAAAGGGATCAGCATGAATTCTTTTTTCGGCTGCCGATCGCTCCGCCAGGTTCTTTCGATCGTTTTCCTCGTTTATCTTCCTGTTCAGGTAGCGGTAACACAAGAACGGACAAAGGAGTTTAGTCTTGAGGATATTTATAACTCGGGCAAATTTTCAACGAAAAGCGTCCGCGGAGTCCAGTGGATGAAAGGCGGGCGAGCATATTCTTTCCTGGAGACCGATACCTCAAAAAAGCAGACGGACGTCTGGACGTATGATGTTGCGACAGGTAATAAGTCGAAACTCGTTGACGCAGCGAAGCTTGTCTTAAAAGACGGGGACAAGCGGTTCAGGATTCAGAACTACGTCTGGTCTCCCGATGAGAGTAAGATGCTCTTCACGGGAACGCTCGTCGCGCGTGCAGTCAAGGCCGGAGGAAACTTCTTCCTGTATGATGTTAGAACGGGAAAGTTTAAGCAACTCACGAACACTGAACAAGAGCAGATGAACGCGAAATTCTCGCCGGACAGCAAGATGATCGGGTTCGTGCGAGCAAACAATATCTTTGTACTCGACGTCGAAAGTGACAAAGAATCGCAGTTAACATTTGACGGTGCCGAGCATGTGTTGAACGGGCACTTCGATTGGGTCTACGAAGAAGAATTCGGGATCATCGATGGCTGGCAGTGGTCACCCGATGGGGCGTTCGTTGCCTACTGGCAGCTCGACGAGAATCGCGTACCGGAATTCCCGATCATGGATTATCTGCCGTTGCATCAGCAAGTTACAAAGATGCGGTATCCCAAAGCCGGCGACCCGAATTCGATCGTTCGCATCGGGGTCGTGTCGCTTCGGTCAAAACAGACGAAGTGGATGGATATCGGAGAACCTATGGATTCGACGCAAGATACCTACATCCCCCGGATGCAATGGACGGCGAAGTCGAATACGCTCGCAATACAGAAGCTCAACCGCCATCAAAACAGGCTGGACCTGATGCTGGCAGATGTCACGACGGGAAAATCGAAAGTCGTTCTCACGGAAACAGAGAAAACCTGGATCGACATCAACGATAACCTCAGATTCTTGAAGAAAACCGATGCGTTCATCTGGTCGTCGGATCGGGAGAATTTCCTCCATCTGTGGCTCTACGACCTGAATGGAAAACTCCTGCGACAACTAACGGCGGGGAAGTGGGCAGTGGACAGGCTGCTTGGAGTTGACGAGAAATCGCAGACCGTTTACTTCACTGCCTCGGTCACCTCGCCGCTCGAGCGCGACGTGTATTCCATAACGCTCAGCGGTTCAGGATTCAAGCGAATCACAAAAGAATCCGGGTCGAATGGTGCCAACTTTGCTCCGGACTTTTCGGTTTTTCTCCACACCTTCTCCGACGTGAATACACCCACGCGAACAAGCTTGAGGAAGAGCGACGGTTCTCTCATCCGGGTTGTGGAGGAAGGAACAATTGACGCGTTGAAGGATTACAGGATAAGTCCTAAGACTTTTTTTGCCTTCAAGACGTCTGATGGTGTGGAACTGAGCGGCTGGATGATCAAGCCCGTGGATTTTTCGCCGCCCAGGAAGTATGCCGTCCTGATGGCGGTCTACGGCGGCCCGGGCTCACAGACCGTACGTAATTCTTGGGGCGGAAACGAGTTTCTCTGGTATCAACTCCTGGCGAAAAAAGGGTACATCGTTGTGAGCGTTGACGGGAGAGGAACGGGAGCCCGCGGCAAGGATTTTGAAAGCGTCACGTACAAGAACATGGGAAAATGGGAGACATTCGATCAGATCGAAGGAGCGAAATACCTTGCTACGCTTCCATACGTGGATGGCTCACGCATGGGGATCTGGGGATGGAGTTACGGCGGGTACATGACGTTAATGTCTCTCCTGGAAGGCGCGGATGTTTTCAAGGTGGGTGTTTCCGTGGCGCCGGTGACGCACTGGAAGTTCTACGATTCCATTTACACCGAACGCTACATGCTGACTCCGAAGGAAAACCCCGAGGCCTACGAGGAAAGCGCGCCGCTCACACACGCAAAGAAACTCAAAGGAAACCTGCTCATTATCCACGGAAGCTCCGATGATAACGTGCACTGGCAAAACACCGTGTCGATGGTCAACGAGCTCATCAAGGAAGGGAAACAGTTTGACACCGCTTTTTATCCGGGAGGGATGCACGGCATCGGGAGTGGAAAGGTGCGCGTTCAACTTTTTACGAAGATCACGAATTTTATCCTGGGAGGCTTGTGATTCGGTGATCCGTCACGGTCATCCTGCCGCCTATCGAGTGCCGCGTTCCAGTTCGTTCAGCTTGTTGACATAGTCAATCGCTTCTTGACGCTGTGGATCAAGATCGATTGCTCGACTGAAGAATTCCCGCGCCTGTTTGTATTTCTTCAGACCTTGATACGCCAGACCAAGGTGGATGTTGGCAAGGTAACTATTTGGGTTGAGTGCGAGCGCTTTCTCGAGATGCTGGATCGCCCTTGCTGCATCTCCGTCTCCCATGTACGCCTGCCCAAGATTGTACTGGATCTCCCAATAATTGTTTCCGTTCTGGAGCGCCTGAGTTAAGACATCTATCATCGGTTTGTACGTGCCGGTTCTGCGGTACAAATTATACGCCTCACGGTAAGCAGTCAGGTACAATTTGTCGGCCTGATACGCGCGTTGGAAAAAGTTGAGTGCCCGAATATTTTCGCCGCTGCGGAGATAGTAATTCCCAAAGGCAAATGCGGCGTACGCAAAATTTGGTGCGATGAAGGTGGCCTGACGGTATTTTTCTACCGCCGCTTGATTATCCTTTTGTGATTCTGCTTGCCTTGCCTCGTCCAGCAGTCTCAGTGCCTCCGCGGGAGCATCCCCTGTTTTCATGTCAATCAACACACGCATCTGATCGAATTTCGTATTTATGTCGATATCGTAACAGGTTCGGAAAATTTGGAAGATTTCCCCTCTCGCGCTGCTAAGATCTTTGTTGTAGAAATCGTTCATGGTCTTCAACATGGAGTAGTATGGCAAAGGGAACAGTACGGAATCCTTGCGGAGATTTCCAAGAAACTCTGCCGGAAAGAAGGGCTGCCTGTGCAGGAATCGGAAATTGCAGAGCCGTAAGAATGATTCATAATCCTCGGTGAGCCTGTATTTCGTTAATTCCGCCTTGAGCTCACTCGATAGCGTAACGTTCAGGCTGCGCATCGCTGTGTCGGCGAAATTGAGCGATGAGAAAGCATAAGCGAGTGCTTTCACCATAGTTTGATGTACGTATGCGGGCCTTCCGCTCGAAGACCCCTGGGTAATCCAGCGCGTGTTCTCTTCATCGAGCCGCACCTGGAGAGAATCGCGAACCGCGTACGATTGCGCGACGGCATCCCTTGCTCGTGACACGATCGCTTGAATGGTTGAGTCAGAAGTATTGATCCTCAATGCGGCATTGGGAAGAGAATCTGCGACGAATTCAAGAACGGGCTTGCACTTATCGAGCTGTGCGATCTTATCTACGAGACCGAGCTGGACGTTTGCGGCAGTACTGATAAATGTACTTGACGCGTCAGAAAAGAGATTTTCGAACGCCTTCGTCCGCTTTTCCTGGATGGCACTAAACTCAGGAAACATTTCCAGCGACGGATTTCCGAGAATCTGATTGCAGAGACGGATCGCCTCTGAATATTTCTGTTCCGATGCCGCGCCATCAACTTCTTTTGAAATGCGTGTGATCATTGAATATCCCGGCCAATAGATCATCGGCACCTTGAATTCCGCATCGTCCTTTTTCCCATCGCGTTCGAATAGTGCCATGAATGCCCGATGGAGTCTTATGTCTTTTTGGAAACCAATCAGAATGAATGTCGTAGAGTCTTCCTTGATTGAATCGTCGTTCCATTTCACGGAGAATTCTTTTCCATCCTGTTCAAGGCGCAGCTTCGGAAGTTCCCCCGTGACGAAATCCGACTGAAGCTCCCAGCCGCCGACCGGGCGGACAACAAAATAGTAGTATTGCCCCCCATCGACATTTTCGCTATTCAACGGTTGCAGTCCGGATTGGTTCGATAGCTGCAGTTCTATGAATCTCGCAGGCCCAAGTCCAAGAAAACCCGAGCTCTGCTTTACCTTGATCTGAACCGATGGAACCTGAGCTGATGCGAGGCACAGCAGGGCACTGTATCCAAGAATGAGGAAGGGGTATTTTTTCATTACGTACCTTTCAGAGGTCGAGATATTCAGGTCGCCATTCTTGTCTAAAATGCGCCAAAATATAGAAAAAGCGGGGTCGAGAAGCAAGATTATCGGCCGATTGGCGAAGTGAGAAGCGAGCTTGACATTAAAGGAGAAAATAGCGAAAATTGATGACGCCGATCCTCCTCTGATTTTTTGGGGTTCGGGGAGGGGCCGTCTCTGACCAGCCAATTACGAATAAGGTAAGAATACACATGAAACTTTCTCTCCGTTTAGTCCGCATTCTTCTTGCCGGCTTGTTTTTCACGAAGGTGTTGGCCCAGCAAGAGATTTTCGTTCAAGAATTACGTTCCACAGAAGTTTCCAAGCTGTCGATTCTTCAAGGCGCATCGGGCCCATCATCCGCATTGGCCGTGGCGTCTGCCGATAACTCTTTGAAAATTCTCGATGCCGCAACACATGCTGAGCGCCTCTCATTGACTGGAGTTGAGAACCGGATTTCTTCGCTTCTGTTCATACCTGATAGTCGAATGTTGGTTGGGGCGGGAGTTGACGGGAGAGTTGTTGTTTGGAATACTTCTACTGGAGCAGTTGTCAGCGAATTCAAACCGCTATCGAGCATAGCCGGACTGGGCGTTTTTCAACAAAACAAAGTAATCGCAGCTAGCCTGGACGGTACACTGAGAATTTTTGACCCTGCCACAGGTAAAACGCTGGATTCGTTTTCATCGGAAGAAGATATCACCTGTCTGGCCGTCCATCCACGGGGAAACGTTTGCGCTCTAGGAAGTTCAAGAGGGCGAGTTTATGTTTATGATCTTTCCACATTCAAAGAAGTGAAAGCACTCGCCGAAGTTCAAACCCGCACCACAGCACTTGATTTCAGTCCCGACGGCCGCTACCTGGTTGCTGGGGCGATCGACGGTAGTGTGCACGTCTGGGATATGGAAACCTTGACGTTAAAAGGAAAGGTTGCTCTCCATCGGAGTAGTGTTTTGGGTTTCACATTTGATTCCAAGAATCGATGGTTAGTGTCAATAGCGTCCGATAGCTCTCTCAAGACTTATTCTCTCTCCAGCCAGGCCGTTGTGAAGTCGCTCATTGAATCGAATGGACACTATACGTTTGTTTCGTTTGTGAGTGATGAGATCATGTGTGCCGGTTCGAACAGAGGTGTTGTCAAAACGTGGCGCGTCCTTGACGTTCCACCTGACACCGTTCCCCCGACAATCGTCATGCTCGAGCCGTCGTTGAACGCAGATAACACGCCGGCGAAGTTCTATGGTACTCGGTATGAAGTGCAGGGTTTCGCCTGCGACGATAGTCTTGTGCAAGCGGTGACAATAAACGGTGTCGCGACTCCGCTCGAAGAGCTTGTCACGTACGATACCCTACGACTCCCTCCGGGGATGAAAGCGAAAGGTTTCAGGAACGTGGTCAGTCTAAAATCGGACGGGCTTAATGTAGCGGAGATTAAGGCTGTTGATTGGGTCGGGAATTCGACGCTGCAAACGGTGAACATCCGGCGTGTTTCTCCTGACGAAGCCATTGAAGTGGTCGGTCCTGCCAACGACAGTGTCGTGGATAAGGTGTACGTCCGTCTCCAGTTTAGAGGGTGGCTGGATATCGCTTCATACGCTGTCGCTGTGAATCTCGTCGAGATGGTTGATAATCGCAGGGTTCAAACCAAGCGAATAGGAGAGATCATTACTGAAGAGATCCCGCTTATCGTCGGGTATAATCAAATCCAGCTCAGCATGACGAACAAGAACGGTGAAAAGTTCGCAAAAACTCTCGGGGTGAACCGGAACGTCAGCTCGGCGGTTGCAGGAAGTGCTCCCTCTGCAGAACGGGGAACAGGACCGCAGCGGTGGGCAGTGGTTGTAGGAATCTCTCAGTATGCCAATCCCGACATCCCGCCGTTAAAGTACGCCGACGCCGATGCAGAAGCGTTTGCCGAATTTCTCCGGACGTCTGAAGGTGGCGGGTTCGATAATGACCATATACAAGTTCTTATCAACAGAGATGCCACGATTGCCAATGTCCAAAATGCGCTGAGTAATTTTTTGTCGCAAGCGATCGACATCGATCTGGTGATTGTCTATTTTGCAGGTCATGGTGTGCCGGAGCCCGCAAGACCCACCAACCTGTATCTGCTGAGTTACGACAGCGATCCGAACATTCTCAGGACGACGGCATTTCCGATGTGGCAAATTCAGGATGTGTTGGCACGGTACATCAGTGCGAAGAGAATTATTGTTTTTTCAGATGCGTGCCACAGCGGCGGTATCAGCGAAGGCTATGCGACGCGAGGACTCGGTGCGACAAAGACGAATTTGATTAATCAATATCTCTCCGAGCTTGCACGCTCCAAAGAAGGCGTTGTTGTGTTTACTGCGAGCGCGGCTGGCGAGGTATCCAGGGAATTACCTGAATTCGGTCACGGGGTCTTTACGCATTATCTTCTGAAAGGTCTGAAAGGTGAAGCAGATTTTAACAATGACTTCAGGGTCACAATTAACGAATTGATGCAGTTTGTAGAAGAACAGGTGAAGCGAACGACGCGGGGTGCGCAAAATCCCACACGCAGTCAAACGACGTATGATAAGGATCTGTCGGTTTCAATCCGTCCACATTAAATCAAAAAAGATCGAGGTGAATCCATGAAACAAATTCTTGTGGCGTCTCTGCTTATATGCTGCACCGCTGTTACTAACCTCTCCAGGACAAACGCGGCATCCCTGCAGCAGGATGAAGCCAATGTCGTATTCACGTGGGGTTTCGGAGCCATCGTGGGTCCTCCGGAAGATCGCAGATTCGTTCCCGTCACCCGCGATACGATTATGATGACTGGCGATTCCCTGAAAATGCTTCTTGCGCTGAAAAAGGAATGTTTCGTCTACGTCATCCACCAGAGCCCTACGGGTGAGGTGCAATTGCTTTTCCCATACGACCTCAAGCAGTTTACAAGCGACTATGCAGTCGGGAAGAATTATTACATTCCCAAAGGCCGAGCTTGGTATTGGCTGGACAAAAATGTTGGTCGGGAGTCGTTTTATCTCCTTGCTTCGAAGCAGCGGTTGACAAAACTCGAATCCCTCGTGGCAGATTATATGGTTGCCAAAGGAACGAAGAAAATGGACATGGCGAAAGACGTCGTTGCCGAAATCCGCAGCGAGAAGAAAAGACATAAATCGTTTGCGACGCTCGCCGAGCGTCCGATTAATATTGGAGGAAACGTGCGCGGCACCCTGGGCGAACGGGGGGGACAATTACCGGATGTCGCTGATATCAGTTCAGAGATTTCGGCACAGAATTTCTACAGCAAAACCGTCACCATTGAACATCAGTAGCAAGTCCGCCATATTCAGGGCGGACAGGCGTACGATGCAGGCCGCAGGTGTGTTGGTTGCGGCTTCATTCCTTGCCGTGCACATTCTTTCCTGGATTCTTCCAAATGTCTTTGAGCCGTGGAATGCCCGGACGTTTGATCGACTCTTGCTTTTTCGCTCTTCCCTCGGACTGCTGAGGCCCTCCTATGATAGCACAATCGTCCACGTCGATATTTCCGACAAAACCCTCTCAAAGCTCAGGAATGCTTACCTGGCTCGATCGGAGTTTGCGGGCGTCGTTCGAAACCTTGCTGAGATGGGTGCGGCATCTCAACTGTGGGATTTTGTTTTCGCTTCTCGATTGAATCGAGGCGAAGATAGTATGTTCATTTACTCAACCTCCCGCGCTGGAAACGTGTACTTCGGACTCGCCTTCAGGTTGTCGGAGGGGGAAGAACTCACGCCTCAGACCAGCGACAATTCTGGATCTGGCGCATATATCGACCGAACAAAGTGGAGCATTAAAGTCGAGGGTAATGTTTCCGACTTCTACCAGGGTCTTACTCCGCTAGGAACATTCCTCGAATTGGCCGAAGCTTCGAAAGGACTTGGCCACTTGAACATGATGCCTGACCGGGATGGTGTGTTCCGTCGCGTGCCGCTTCTTGTTCGCCTCGACGACGGGTTCTACCCGAGCATCTCCTTTCGGGCTATTTGCGAATACTTGAATGTTCTTCCCGCACAGATAATCGTCAAGCCGTCAGGCAGCATTACCCTTCAGGGCGCTCACACCGCCGGCGGAACACCGCACGATATCGTAATTCCAATCGACCGATATGGTAACATGACTGTTAATTACCTTGGTCCCTGGGAAGCAATGAAGCATTACGACTTTGCAGATGTGTTGCGGGCTTCGGATGACCGAGATGAGTTAGAGCTGATGGGCGAAGAACTTCGAGGGAAAATCGTGATGGTTTCACAGGTAACCACCGGATCGGCAGACATTGGTTCTGTGCCGACTGATCACAGTTTTCCGAAAAGTGGAATACATGCGAATCTCATGCATACGATCCTGACGGAAAATTTTCTCAGAGAACTTACCGATGCCGAATCGCTTGTTCTGGAGTTTCTCGTGATGGGAATTGTCCTCCTTCTTTCATTCCGGTTTTCATCTCTATCCCTGTCTCTTAGCACTATTCTTCTGGTTTTCGCCTTCGTAGTTACAGCAAGTCTTTTCTTTCTTTTTGGGAATGTCATCATGAATGTCATCAGACCTTCGCTGATGATTGTCGTTGCGCTGTTTTCAATTGTGGCCTACCGGTATGTCAATGAAGAAAAAGAAAAGGAAGTGCTGCGAAGATCGTTTGAAGCATACTTTCCAGCTTCGGTTGTCAAGAAAATCATGGCGAATCCAGGGAGTATAACCACAGCCGGGCAGAAAAAAGAATTGACGATAATGTTTACCGATATCATAAGTTTTACGACGTATTCCGCCACCCAGCAGCCCGATCAAATCCAGAAGATGTTGAATGAATACTTTGAGGCGATGATTGATATCGTATTCGAGTATGGTGGAACGGTCGATAAGCTCATCGGGGATGGCTTGATGGTCTTCTTCGGCGATCCCGAGCCTCAACCGGACCATGCGGTCCGCTGCGTGGAAGCGGCGATTGAAATGCAGCAGAAAACACGTGAGCTTAAGCGGCGATGGCAGTCGGAAGGGAAAATGCCAATTCAAATCCGTATTGGGATTAATAGCGGGACAGTTATTGTTGGAAATATGGGCTCACAGCGTCGACTTTCATATACCGTTCTTGGATCCGATGTGAACCTTGCCCAGAGGTTAGAAAGGAGCGCCCCTGCTGAAGGGATCATAATCTCTGAGCGAACGTGCGAGCTTGTGAAAGATCGGATAGTGACGCGTCCCGTCGGCCAAATCAAGGTCAAAGGACTCAACCAACCCGTGACGGTCTATGAAGTGCCTGTGGACGGGAAAGTCTCCGACTGAGTATTTGGGTGTCACTAGTTCCCGACCTTGCTTCTTGCAGGAAATCTCTCTATTTTCCAGCCATACCATCAACCGAACACTCGTAGGAAATTAAGTGGACGATTCCAAATCGCCCAGGAAGCACTCATCCTCGCGCCCGCATCCTTCGTCATCGCCGCCGGAGCCCTTCAGTTCTTCGAGCCATGCGGAAGGTCATGAGCAAGAACTGAATGAATTGATGGTCCGACGTCGACAGGAACTCGAGGAGCTCAAGAAGATCGGTATCGATCCATACCCGCACCTCTTTCACCGCACAGATTATTCCAGGGAAATCCTTGATTCATTTGGTGGAGACACTCCTCATCGCAACGTCTCGGTCGCGGGCCGCATTATGTCCATACGTCGCATGGGAAAGGCATCCTTTTGCCACATCCAGGATTCCAAAGGGAAGGTTCAAGTCTATCTCAAGAAAGACGACTTGGGAGATGTGTATGACGCTTTTCGATTGATGGATATAGGTGATATCATCGGAGTCGATGGTTTCGTCTTTCGGACGAAAATGGGGGAAATTTCCATCCACGCGAAGAACATGCAACTGCTCGCAAAGTCACTTCGTCCACTCCCCGTTGTGAAAGAAAAGATTGATGAGAAAGGAAGCACGATTACCTTCGACCCGTTTGCCGATAAGGAACTGCGGTACCGCCAGCGGTATCTCGACCTTGTCGTGAATTCCTCGGTGAAAGACGTTTTTCTGAAGCGTGTGAAGATAATGAAGGCCATAAGGAATTATTTTGACGAGCGAGGATACCTGGAGGTCGAAACGCCCATCCTTCAACCAATGTATGGTGGTGCATTCGCACGGCCATTCATCACTCATCACAACACGTTAAATGTTGATCTCTACCTTCGCGTCGCTGATGAATTGTATCTCAAACGATTGCTGATCGGTGGGTTCGATGCGGTCTATGAATTTGCAAAGGATTTTCGGAATGAAGGAATGGACCGCGCTCATAACCCGGAGTTTACGATGCTTGAGCTCTATGTTGCGTACCACGATTATATTTGGATGATGGAGTTCGTGGAGCAGCTTCTCCCCACCGTGGCTCGTGAAGTAAATGGAAAGGTCAAGACCACCGTCGACCAGCGTGAAATCGACTTTTCTCCCCCCTTCAAGCGTACCACGGTGTTCGATGCTATAAAGGAATTCACGGGCAGGATGTTACGTGGTAAGTCGTTGGACGAACTTCGAAAAACTGCCAGGGAACTTCACGTCGAAGTCTTGGATCCAGCTAGCGCGGGCATTATTGTTGATGAGATTTTCAGTACGCTGGTGCAGCCGCATCTGATCCAGCCAACGTTTGTCATGGATTATCCGCGAGAAATGTCACCGCTTGCGAAGAAGCACCGAAAAGAACCCGACCTCGTCGAGCGTTTCGAGCTCGTCGTGAACGGCCAGGAGTTGTGCAATGCGTTCAGCGAACTGAACGATCCTGCCGACCAGCGGGCTCGATTCGAAGAGCAGATGAAACTCCGCGCGGGCGGACACGAAGAGGCCCAGATGCTCGATGAGGACTTTTTGCGCGCCCTTGACTACGGCATGCCCCCGGCAGCCGGCCTGGGTGTTGGCATCGACCGCTTGACAATGATCCTGACCGGGCAACATTCCATCCGAGACGTAATACTCTTCCCCCAGATGAAGCCAGAAAAGTAGTTCCTGCATGGCGAGCGTTTTTCCGTACAGCCTTCGCTCCTAGAGAGGAACTTTATTGTCGGATCAACAGCCTCTCGTCAGCATCATCATTCCTTCGCTTCAGGAAGAGAAACTGCTCGAACGAACCCTGCGTCAGTTCACCCAAGAGGTCAAACAGCGTTTCGGGCTTGAGCTGATCGTCAGTGATGGTGGAAGCACCGACCGCACGCTGGAGATTGCCCGCCAGTACGCTGACGTGATTATCGAAGCGATGCCTCAAGAGCGCCAGAACATTTCCCTTGGACGCAACAGAGGCGCTCGTGCCGCGAAAGGTGAAATCCTTGTCTTCATCAATGCCGATACGATCATCGAGAACATTGCCCATTTCTTTGAGGAAATGATCGTAGTAATGAATCGGCCGGGGCTTACGGGAGCAACATGCAGCGTAGGAATTTATCGTGAAGAAGAAGGATTCTCAGACAGAGTGTTTCACGGATTTTACAATTTGTTGTTCCATCTGGAGAACCTGCTTGGGCTGGGAATGGGGCGGGGGGAATGTCAGGTGATCAAGCGAAGTACCTTCTTCTCGATTGGCGGTTACAATGAATCGATGGCGGCGGGCGAGGATTTCGAATTATTCGTCCGGCTGAGAAAACTGGGAATGACTGCCTTTAAGCCCCATCTCCGTGTTAATGAATCGCCTCGCAGGTACCGGGCCCACGGGTATTTGAAAACAAGCCTCCTGTGGCTTCTAAATGCAGTGTCGGTGGTCCTGTTTCGCCGTTCACTCCAAAAAGAATGGAAACCTGTTCGCTAAACGGGCGTGATTTGCGACAACGTGATATGGGTATTTGACTTTCAGGCTATTTTTAAATATACTCGAAACGAAGAATTTCAACGATAAAGGTGGAGTATGAAGCGATTTTCTCCGTCCGTTTTGGTCGGCATAGTTACGGCTGCGCTTTTGCTGAGCTTGCTCTTGAGCAGCGTGATTTCTGGCGACAACATTTATGTACAGCTGAACAAATTCAAGGATGTCTTGAGTCTGACCGAAAAGTATTACGTGGATGATGTTGATACACAGAAACTCGTTGAGGCGGCAATCAACGGACTCCTGGAGAATCTCGATCCTCACTCCGTCTACATTCCCGCTTCTCAGTTGCCGCGAGTGACTGAAGAATTTCAGGGAAGTTTTGAAGGAATAGGAATAGAGTTTGATATTTTGAGCGACACACTCACTGTCGTTTCACCGATCTCAGGGGGCCCCAGTGAGGCATTGGGAATATTCGCCGGCGATAAGATCGTGAGGATCAACGACACGGGCGCTGTAGGCATCAAGCGTGAAGATGTGCTGAGGAAGCTTAGGGGTCCGAAAGGCAGCAGGGTCAGGGTAGCGATTTCCCGCGCGGGTACAAAGGGCTTCCTTGAGTTTGAAATCGTCCGGGACAAGATTCCCTTGTACAGTGTTGACGTATCCTTCATGGTCAATGATGAAATAGGTTATATTCGCATCAATCGGTTTTCTCAAACAACCCGTGATGAGTTCGTGAGCGGGCTGGACAAACTTAAGCAGCAGGGGATGCGGAAGCTTATTCTGGACCTGAGGGATAATCCCGGCGGGTTCCTGGATCAGGCGTACAAAATTACGGATGAGTTGCTGCCCCAGGGGAAGAAAGTGGTCTACACGAAGGGCCGCAGGCCGGAGTTCAGTGAGGAGTACGTGACGAGCGGTAACGGGCGGTATGACGGGGGTTCTCTTATCGTTCTGGTCAGCCATGGGTCCGCATCTGCGAGCGAAATTGTGGCGGGAGCAATCCAAGATTGGGACAGGGGGCTGATTGTTGGGGAGACAACCTTTGGCAAGGGGCTTGTGCAGCGCCAGTTTGACCTGGGCGATGGCTCGGCATTCCGCCTTACGATCGCAAGATACTATACTCCCTCGGGAAGGCTGATTCAACGACCCTATGGTAAGAGTGTGAATGATTATCGAACTGCGGCGTTTGAACGGAGTGAGGAAGAGGGTGAAAATATTGAGCATACTGTGGAGGGCGATTCGGGCCGCCCACTATTTAAGACTGCAAGTGGCAGAACGGTGTATGGTGGCGGAGGGATCACTCCTGATCACATTATCAGGTTTGAGCGGTACACAGATTATACGGTGCGTCTTCGTAGCAGGGCGATCGACGTTGAATACGGGAATCGATATCTGGATCGCCACGGCAGGGAGCTCCGTGATAGGTATCGCAATGATGTGAAGAGGTTTCAAAAAGAATTTTCCATCACCGATACCATGATGGAGGAGGTACTTGCCCTTGCGAAGACCAAGGGAATTGAATTCAACAAGGAGCAATACGAAAAGGACACCCGGCGTATCCGGGCAATCATCAAGTCGCAGATCGCAAGAAATCTGTTCGGCAATGAGGGTAGATTTAGAATCTTTCTGGCGGAAGACAATCAGTTTTTGAAGGCGACCGCATTATTCCCCGAAGCGGAAAAGATTGTTGGGATTCGCTGAAAGTGGTGAAGTTTTTTCCTCTGAACATTCTCGTTCTCTCTTGCATTCTTGTTTGCTCTCTGGGAATCGGCGGCAGCTACCAGAGAGATTCCGCTTCCTTGTTTGCGTCAGGCGAAACGGACACTGC
>Ga0247727_10004400_pt1 | contig 29914 bp, 24 predicted proteins | sample WisWelCaveWW1625_FD_202498 | JGI IMG/M metagenome (GOLD analysis project Ga0247727, IMG submission 202498) | Biofilm microbial communities from Wishing Well Cave, Virginia, United States - WW16-25 | ecosystem: Environmental > Aquatic > Deep subsurface > Groundwater > Cave microbial mat | place...
CCCGGCGGAACCCCTGCGGCGTCTGGGCCCGCCAGAGGCCGCTCCGGTCGAGGGTCTCCGCCACGCGGCCCCCGGGCCCCTCGCGTTTGAGGGTGTCCGCGAGGCGCACCGCCAGCACCGCCGCCCCGTCCCGCGCCGCCGCCTCGACGACGCGGACCGCGTCGGCGGTCCGCACGAGCGGCCGCGCCGCGTCGTGGATGAGGACGACCTCGATCTGCGCCCGGATCACCCTGAACCCCGCCGCCGCGGAATCCTGCCGGCGCGCGCCGCCCTCCACGACCCGGGACACCCGGAACCTCTCGAGGTCCGCCCCCCAGAGCCGCCGCGCCTCCTCGACCTTCCCCGGCGGCACCACGAGCACCTGCTCGATGAGCCCGGGGACCTGTGCGAGCCTCTCCAGCGAATGCAGGAAGAGCGCCCGCCCCGCGAGCGGGACGAAGGCCTTGGGCCCCTCCGCCCCCAAGCGGCGGCCCTCCCCGGCGGCGACGATCACGGTGGCGACGGCGGGCATGGACAGGACTCTAACTCAAAGGGGTTCATCCCGACCGCCCGGGTGAGGCCGCGATCAGTACTCCAGGACCTTCCCGTTGGATTGGAGGACGGGAGTACCGAGGAAGTGGAGGTCCCCCATCGTCATCTCGATTTGCATGGGGACCTCTCCGGCTTCGAACTGCCCCAGGTCCAGATGCTTCGCCTTCACCTCGAGAGTCCCCCCGACCGGATCGAGGGTCGCCACCCAGGTCCCCTCCACCGCGGAGGCGTACAGGTACCCCTTCTTCGCCGGAAGGAACGCGACGCCTTCGAGAGTTCGTTGGAAGCCCGCGCCCAGGGAGAACCTGATGTCGGGGATACCCGCATTGCCCACCTCGAAGGGAATGAACTCCGCACGGAGAAGCAGGGTGTTCTCGGCGGGCCGGATGATGGACGCCTTCAGGGACGCGATCGTGAGGCTCGGAGTCTCTCTGCCTCCCGTGCCCTTCTTCCAGTCGAATACGCCACCCGCGATCCGGGCTCCGCCTGCCCAGATGGACTCACCGGACCGGAAGATCAGCCTGACGACTCCGTCCGAGGCGACCACGTCCGCCGCGGGCCCCGAAACCGTCAGGCTGAGGGTGACCGCCGAGGTGCCCCCCTTGGATCCCTTCAGGTCGAGGACGAGGGAGTCGTCCTGGTACCGAAGAGAGCCCCTCTTCCCCTCGAGCGCCGAGATCGGGAGGGTCGCATCCCCGAGCACGATCTCCGCGGGTCCGGCCAGGCCCTCCACTCCCTGATCGCTGTCGAACCAGCCAGAGAAGGAGATCCGGGCGGGGCGCCTCCCCGCCGCCGGCCTTCGCGTCACGGCCGTCAGGACGATCTGCGCCGGGGTCGTGACCGTGGACTCGACCAGGGCCCGGGACACCCCGTTCTCATTGGAGGCGCGGACGCGGTAGGTGTAGGTGCTCCGCTGCGTGAGCCCCGGGTCCTCCCAGGTCGTCTCGTCGGCCGCCGGTGTGCCGACGAGCGAGAACTCGTCCTCCCCCGGTCCCCGTCTCTCCAGGAGGAAGCCCTGCTCCTCCCCGGCCGTGTCGACCCAGGTGAGGTCCACCGCCTCCGGTGAGGTCGCCTGTGCCACTGTTCCGGTCGGGGCCGAGGGTGCCGTCCTCCTCGAACCCGTGTTCGTCCAATACGAGGCTCCCCAGGAGTTCACCGCCCGGACCCGCCAGGTGTAGGAGCGCTCGGGGACGAGCCCGTCGTCCGAGTACTCGGCGATGTCCGCGGCGGTCGTCTCGACGGTGGCGAAGGCACCGCCCGCGTCGTCGTCGCGCCGTTGAACCTCGTAGGATGTCTCGGCGTCGGACCAGTCCGTCCAACGGGCGTAGACCTCGATGTCGCTGACGGGGGACAGGACCAGGTCCTCGGGGTCCCGCGGAGCGCTGTACAGGATCAGCGGGGCCGCATCGGTGTAGCCCCCGGCCATCCCCCGGACTCGCACGACGTACTCGTAGTAGGTCTCGGGGGCGATGTCGGCGTCGGTCCACTGCTGCGTTCCCGCGGGAAGGACCGCGACCCGGCGCAGGGTGTCCTGCGGCGTCCCGACCCGCCTGTAGACGTCGTAGGCGACCTCGGTTCCGGCAAGATCCGTCCATCCGATCGTGACCGCGTCGTTGAGGTTCTCCACGATGTGGACGCTCCCCGGCGCCGGGAGAGGAGTCACGACGCGGAGGCGGGACCAGCCCGTGGGCCCTCCTCCCGAGGTCCCGCGGACCCGGTACTCGTAGTAGGTGCCTTCGGTGACGGAGGTATCGGTCCAGGAGGTGGCCCCGGTCGCGAGGCTGGCCACCGTCGTGAAATCCCCGCCAGGGTCCTTCCTCTGCACCTCGACCGCGTAGGCCCCGGAGTGCGGGTCGGTCCAGGCCAGTCCCACCCTGGTCAGGGCGACCTCGGTCGCGCGGAAGTTCCTCATGGGGGCGGGCAGGAACTGGAGCTCCGCGAGGGCGGCCTCGTCCGAGCCGTTTGCGATGGTCCAGCCCGCCGCGACTCCGACGCTGCCGTCCGTCGCAACCCCGTAGCACAAGGTGCTTTCGCCGACCTCGTGGTAGGTGCTGAACAGGACCGGGGACCCCGACCGGGAGACCTTCGTGAAGAACATGGCGCCCCCCCCGGTCGAGGAGTCGGTGGCCGAGGCGAGCGGGAAGTCCGTCGACTGGGTCACCCCGCCGACGTAGATGTCACCGGCGGCGTCGACGGCGACCCCGAACGCCTCGTCGTAGACCGTCCCTCCCAGGAAGGAGGAGAGCGTGACCATCATGGTGGAGGGATCCAGACGGTAGACGAAGGCGTCCGCGCCTCCCGCCAGCGTTCCCTGGAAGGCCGCGACGGCCGGGAATTCCGAGGAGGTCGTGAATCCGGCCACGACCACTTCACCGAAGGCGTCCACGGCGACAGCGTTCGCCATGTCCGGGTTGGATCCGCCGAGGTAGGAGGCATAGAGGAGTTCGGGACCGTCCGGGGTGGCGCCATTGAGAGTGACCTCCGCGACGAAGGCGTCCCGGACTCCTCCACCGAAGGTCCCCTGGAGCGGCGAGACCGTCGTCAGCGAGGAGGAGGCCGAGCTACCCACGGCCCAGACGTTCCCGTCCCCCGCGACAGCGATCCCCTTCACGTACTCGGTGCCCCCGAGGAAGGTGGAGAAGTCGAGTGTCCCTCCGGCAGGGAGGACGCGCGCCAGGAAGCCGACGCCGGGACCCAGGGTCGAATTCAGGGCCCGCACGAGGGGGAAGTCGGACGAGTGGGTCCTTCCCCCGACCCAGGCCCCGCCCTCCCAGTCCACCGCGATGGACTGGCACTCGTCGAAGTCGGTCCCTCCCAGGTAGCTCGAGTAGGGAAGGGTTCCCCCCGTCGGTCCGATCTTCGCCACGAAGGCATCCGGAGTGCTTTGCCGGTTCTGGATCCGGTTCGCCTGGGGAAAGGCCAGGCTGTAGGTAATGCCCGCGATGTAGGCGGCTCCCGAGGGATCGACCGCGATGCAGGAGGGACGATCCTCGCTGTCACCCCCCAAGTACGTGAAATACGAGTAGGAACTGCTGCCAGAAGCGAACTTCGCCACGAAGGCGTCCTGGGAAGTGCTCTTGAACTGCTGGTAGGCGCCCGCCGTGCCGCTCTGGTCAACGCTGGTGAACCCCGTCAAGTACACGTTGCCGGACGGGTCCACCGCGCAGCCGTAGGCGCGCGTCGTCCCTCCCCCGAATTTCGTGGAGAGGAGGACGGTGGGATCGATGACGAGAGGAAGCGCCGGATCGAGGCCGGCGAGGGCGAACCGGACTGAATACCCCTCCACGACGAAACGGCAGGGGACCGCGAGGGTCGCGCCCTGCTCCGTCGTTTGCCAGGCGCGGGGCACCGAGTGGCGCATCGAGCCCCAGGGCGCGTCCACGACGAGGGATCCGTCCTCGTCCACGCCCAGGCCCGTGACCCCCTCGAAGGAGAGGGCGACGGCCCCCGGATCCGAGCCAGGGGAGAACTCCAGGTCGTAGCGGAGCCGTCCACGGGGGAGCCCCCTCCAGCGGACGCCGACACCCGGGAGGACCCCGGCGGCGAGCACGCTGGCGTAGTGCGGAACATCGGTGATCCACCGCGACGGGTCGTCTCCGAGGAGGAAATGGCTGCGGGATTCCAGGGGTTCCGCGGGCAGAAGGGTCCCTCTGGCAGCCCCCCCACGGATCCTCAACGTGACGCATTCTCCCGGCAGTCCGGGGAGCGCGAATCGAATGCCGTCCGAGAGGAGGGCCGCTGTCCATCCGTTCCCCCGCGCGAGAAACGCCGCACCCCTCTCCGCCTGACCGCGGTTGGCCTCGAAGGAGAGGGGACATCTGTCAAGGAGGTCGATGAACCGGGGGTCCATCCGGCGCGGGGGCGCCGTCCCGTGGCACACGCCCCGCGCATCGGAACCCGCCATTTGGCCGGGGATCATCAGGAAGGACGCGGCGACCAGGAGGCCCCTCGGCATGGCACCCACGGAGTTCACCTCCAAGTCGGCCAGAATACCACGAGGCCACCGCGGCACCTCCCCCGGGGGTTCTTCCTCGCCCGCTCCCATGGGCCTGCGTAGCATCGGGCGCCTCGACCCGTACCTCCCACGGAGATTCCCCCATGAAGACGGTCCCCCTCGCCGCGGCGCTGGCGGCGGCTCTGATCGCATCCCTCCCGGCCCCGGTCCGCGCGGCCGAGGACCCCGCGACCTTCCAGGTCCCCGTCCAGGCGGGGACGCTCTCCAACGGGATGCGGCTGCTGGTCGTGGAGCGCCACCAGGCGCCCACGGTCTCCTGCGTGGTCAAGTTCCACGTGGGCGGGGTGGACGAGCGGACCGGCCAGACCGGCATCGCCCACATCCTCGAGCACATGCTCTTCAAGGGGACCGACGTCTGGGGGACCACGGACTACGCGAAGGAGAAGCCGCTGCTCGACAGCACCGAGGCCCTCTACGGGAAGATCCTCGCCGCCCGCGCCGCACTCCCCGTGGAGGTCCGGCGGGACACGGAGACCTTCGACCGGATCGTGCGGGTCTCCCACGCGCTGGCCGTGGCGGACGCGGCCCCCGCCGAGCGGCGGGACGCCGCGAAGGTGGAGGAGCTGCGGAAGGAGGCGGAGCCGCTTCTGGCGACGCCGGGCGCCCGGTCGATCTTCGACCTCGAGGCGGAGTTCTGCCGCGTCCAGGAGGAGGCGGACGCCTTCGTCGTGGACGACGAGGACTGGGCCATCCTCGAGCGCAACGGCGCCTGGGGCCTCAACGCATCCACGGCGTCGGACACCACCCAGTACTTCTACTCCCTCCCCGCGAACCGCCTGGAGCTCTGGGCGCTGGTCGAGTCCGGCCGCATGCGCAGCCCCGTGTTCCGCCAGTTCTACAAGGAGCGGGACGTGATCATGGAGGAGCGCCGGATGCGGACGGACGACTCCCCCGGCGGGAAGATGTGGGAGCAGCTGCACGCGCTCGCCTTCACCGCGCACCCCTACCACGCCCCCGTCATCGGGTGGACCGCCGACATCGCGGTGGTCTCCCGGACCCAGGTCGAGGCCTTCTTCCGCAGGCACTACGCCCCCAACCGCGCCGTCGCCTGCATCGTCGGCGACGTGACCCTAGCGCAGGTGAAGGCCGTCATGGAGCGGACCTTCGGGGACATCCCCCGCCAGCCGGACCCCGACCCCGTCGTCACCGTGGAGCCTCCCCAGCCCGGGGAGCGGCGCGCGACGGTGAAGTTCCCCAACCTCAAGGTCCCCCAGCTCGCGGTCGCCTACCACCGGCCCGCCATCGGCCACCCGGACTTCTACGCGCTCGACCTCATCAGCGGGATCCTCACCTCGGGCCGCTCGGGCCGCCTCGACAAGGCCTTCTGGGAGAAGCGGGTCGGGCAGATCTCCGCGGGGAACCAGGACTCCCTCTACCCCGACCTGTTCGTCTTCACCGGCACCCCCATGCCCGGGAAGACGCTGGACGACGTCGAGGCCGAGATCGCCGACCAGGCGCGGCGCCTGCGCGAAGAGCCGGTCGGGGACGAGGAGCTGCTCCGGGTCCGCAACCAGAACGAGGCGGGGCTCGTCCGCGGCATGCAGTCGAACATGGGCCTCGCGCAGACCCTCTCCTCCTACGAGATCCTCATCGGGTGGGAGTACGTGAACTCCTACCCGGGGCGGATCGCGCGGGTCACCAAGGAGGACATCCAGCGCGTCGCACGGAGGTACCTCGTCGAAGACAACAGGACGGTCGTCCGGGTCGTCCCGGCCGACGCGGCCGGAAAGTAGGGAGCCATGATCGACACCCGGTTCCGCCGCCGACTCGTCACCGCGCTGGCCGCTGCCGCAGCGGCCGGTTGCGACGCGGGCACCCAGGCCCCCGCTCCTGCGAGCCCCCCTGCCCCGCCTCCGGTCGTGGCGACCCTTCCGAAGTCGGACCCGCCCGCCGCGTCGGGCCGTCCCCGCCACCCGAAGGACCTCCGGTTCGAGGAGCAGGCCTTCACCTACCCGAGGACCGACCGCGTCGTCCTCTCCAACGGCATGGTCCTCCACCTGCTGGAGGACCACTCGCTCCCGCTCGTGGACGCCTCGGCGCTCTTCCGCGGGGGCTCCGTCTTCGACCCGCCCGGCAAGGAGGGGCTCGCGTCCATCGCCTGCGGGATGGTGCGGACCGGGGGGACGAGGACGCTGCCTGCCGCACGCCTCGACGAGGAGCTGGACCTCATCGCCGGGAGCGTGTCGGTCGGGGCCGACCAGGAGAACCTCGCCGCGGGCTTCTCGTTCCTCTCCAGGGACCTCGACCGCGGCATCGGGCTCTTCGCCGACGTGCTCCGCAACCCCGCCTTCGACGACGGACGGTTCGCGCAGGTGAAGGCGTCCTCGGCCCAGGGCATCCTCCGCTCCCTCCAGAACCCGGGCGGCGTCCTCGGCCGCGCCTTCAACAGCCTGACCCACCCGGGCCACCCCTACGGGAACCTCTCCTCCCCGGCGAGCCTGGGCTCCCTCACCCGCGAGGACCTGGAGTCCTTCCATCGCCGGTGGTTCCACCCCGAGTCCTTCGTCCTCGCGGTGGCGGGCGACTTCCGGAAGGACGATCTCATCGCGCGGCTGGAGAAGTCCTTCGAGGGCTGGGAGAAGGCCGCCGAGCCGCTCCCGAAGTGGCCCGCCCCCTACGAGCGGAAGTACCCGGGGGGGCACTTCGTGATGGCCATGCCCGCCGTCACGCAGACCCACGTGCGCCTCGGGCACTGGGGCCCGCCGCAGAACACCGTGGACCGCGTCCACTTCGACGTCATGAACCTCGTGCTGGGAGGCGGCTCCTTCTGGTCGCGCATGACGAAGGTCGTGCGCACGAAGGAGGGCCTCGCCTACTCCGTGGGATCGGGGCTCACCCGGGCGTCCCAGGGCGGCGTCTTCCAGGCCTCGACCGAGACCAAGGCCTCCACCACCTACCGCGCGGTCACCCTGATGAAGGGGCTCGTCCCGGAGATCCGCGAGGCGCCCGTGACGTCGGAGGAGCTGTCCCAGGCGAAGGAGTTCCTCCTCAACGGGGCGGTGCGGCTCATCGAGAACCCGGCCGCGCTGGCGAACCAGGTCGCGACGCTGGAGTTCAAGGAGTACCCCGGGGGCTGGCTCGAGAAGTACCGCGACATCGTGCGCGCCACCACCGTCGAGGACGTGCAGAGAGTCGCGAAGGAGTACCTCAGGCCCGACGGCCTCACGCTGGTGGTGGTCGGCGACCCCGCGGGCTTCGACGCGGCCCCCGGGGACCTCGGCCCCGCGCAGTCGATCCCCCCCCGGTAGGCGTGCGCGTCCTCGGCATCGACCCCGGGACACGGGTGGTCGGCTGGGGCGTGGTCGAGCGGGAGGGGAGCCGGCTGCGCGCGGTGGCCTGGGGGGCGCTCCGGGCGCGGGCCTCCGACGAGGTCCCGGAGCGCCTGCGCGTCCTCCACGAGGGGGTCCGGGGGCTGCTGGCCGAGCACCGGCCGGATCTCGTCGCCATCGAGGATGCCTTCTTCGGCAAGGGGGCGCGGGCGGCGCTGGCGCTCGGCGAGGGCCGCGGGGCGGCCATGGTCGCCGCGGCGCTGGCCGGGATCCCCGTCCGCCAGTACCCCCCCGCCACGGTGAAGAAGGCGGTCACCGGCCGCGGCTCCGCCGCGAAGGGGCAGGTCGGCGCCATGGTGCGCGTCCTTCTCGGCCTTCGCGCGATCCCCGAGCCCGCCGACGCCGCCGACGCGCTCGCCGTCGCGATCTGCGCGATGCACCGTACGGATCCCCCCTCCGACGGCTCCCGGCATCGCGGGTGAATGGGGTCGGATCCCGTACATGCCCTCCCTCCGGACGCCCGCCCTCGTGCTGCGGAAGTTCGAGTACGGGGAGACGAGCCAGGTCCTGCACCTCCTGACACGGGACCGGGGCCGGGTCCACGTCCTCGCCAAGGGGTCGCTCAAGCCGCGCTCGGCATTCCTGGGTCCCCTGGACGTGCTGGAGTGCGGCGAGGCGCGGATCTACCCGAGGAAGGAGGGGCTCTCCATCCTCGGCGGCTTCCAGCGGACGACCGCATTCCCCGGCGTGCGGAGGGACCTCGCGCGGCTGGAGGCCGCCTTCGCGGCGCTCGAGGTGCTCTCCGACGCCTCGCGGGAAGAGCACGCCGACCCGGCGCTGCACGACCTCGCGATCTCCTGGCTCCGGGGGCTCGAGACCTGCCCCCCCGGTCGCGCGCCGCTGGCGCTCCTGCGGTTCGACATGAGGGCGCTCGCCGTGCTGGGACTCGCCCCCGTGCTGGGAGCGTGCGTCCTCTGCGGGGCGGGGCTCGCCGGGGAGAAGCCCCCGCTCCTCTCCCCCGCCCGCGGCGGCGCCCTCTGCTGGGGCTGCCGGGGGGAGGACATCCACTCCGTCCCGGCGACGCGCGGCGTGCTGGCCGCGCTGGCGCTCCTCGCCTCGGGGGACGACGCGGCCGCGGCGAGGCTCGCGCTGGGACGCCGGGACCTCGCGCTGGCCCGCCGCCTCGCGGACGCCCTCCTCCGGCACGCGCTCGAGCGGGAGGTCCGGGGGAGGCGGGGCTGACCCCTCCCGGGTCCCGATTCCTGAGGCCCCCGGCCGGGGCCGGGGCCATGCTGGGGGCCGACCCAGGGGGACGCCCATGAAGCGACTCTCCGCCGCGCCCGTCCTGCTCGCCGCGGCGCTGGCCGCCGCCGCCTGCGCCTCCGCGCCGGCCGTGGAGGCCGCGCCCCCGAAGCCGCTCGACCCGAAGTCCCTCGCCGACGCGGCCGCGCTGTTCGACCGGGCCACGGCGCTCCGGGAGGAGGGGGAGTGGGACGACGCGAAGGACCTCTTCCAGGAGGTCCACGAGGACTTCCCCGCCTCCCCGCTGGCCGAGGAGGCGCAGTTCCAGGCGGCCGAGTGCGCCTACGGGGGGGAGCGCTTCCGCGGCGCGGGGGAGCTCTTCGGGAAGTTCGTCGAGGACCGGCCGCTCAGCGCCCGCATCGCCGTCGCCGAGAAGCGCCTCTACGACGTGGGCGACTACCTCATCGAGGACGGGAAGCGCGGGCTCTGGGGGACCGGAGTCTTCACCACCGGCGAGGAGGGGGTGTCGGTCCTCCGGAGGCTCGCCACCCTGCTCCCCTCGGGGACCTGGGCCGACGACGCTCTGCTCCGCATCGGCCGGTTCTACGCGGAGGACCGGGACTTCGCCGGGGCCGAGTCCACGCTCGACGAGCTCCTGAGGAGCCACCCCTATTCGGAGTGGCGGCTCGAGGCGCGCTTCCTGCTCGCCTGGACCTACCGCGAGGACAACCGGGGCCCCGAGTACGACGGGGAGGCGCTCCGCCGGGCCCGCGCCCACTTCCGCACCTACGTCGAGCAGGCCTCCTCGGACCCCGACCGCGAGAGGGAGTACGCGGACCGGATCCGGGCGGCCCGCGAGGAGATCGAGGCCATCGACGCGGACCTCGCCCGGAAGGCCCTGGCGCGGGCCCGGCTCTACGGCCGCATGGGCCGGCCGCAGGCGGCGCTCTTCGTCCTGCAGGAGGCGGCGCGGCAGTGGGGATCCACGGAGCCCGGGAAGGAGTGCGCGGCGAGGGCGGCGGCGCTCGCCGCGGACCTCGGCGTACCGCCGCCCGCCCCGGCCGGGGGTCCGTGAGGGCCCTCGCCCTCCTCCTCCTCGCGGCGGCCGCGGGCTGCGCCTACCGCCTCGGCCCCGCCGAGCCCGTCGCCGGCGCGCGGTCCATCGCGCTCCCGATCTTCGACAACCGCACCTTCCGCCGCGGGCTGGAGGCCGACCTCGCCCGGGCGCTCGTCTCCGAGGTCCACGCGCGCACGCGCCTGCGCGTACTCGACGCCGGGGCCGACCTCGTCCTCGAGGGGACGATCGTGGACTGCCAGGAGACCGTCCTCTCGCAGGACGAGAGCCAGGCGACGCGCGAGTCCACCGTCTTCGTCACCGTGGAGTGGGTGCTGCGGGACGGCCGCACGGGGGAGCCGGTCGGGCCCCGCGACCGCCTGACGGAGCGCGAGGCCTTCGTCCCGGGGATCGGGGAGAGCCTGCGCACGGCCCGGGCCGAGGCGATGCGCCGCCTCGCCGCCGACCTCGTGGACCGGCTCGAGGCGCGCTGATCGAGGCTCTTCGCGATCCGGGGCGCCGGGCGTACACTTCCCGGGCCGCGCTGGAGGGAGGACCGACCCATGCCCGTCATCCGCGTCGTGGACCAGTACAACTTCCCGCTCCTCCTGCGGGAGCTCGGCCGGGCCGTCCGGGGCGGGGACACGAACATCGCGGCCGTCGTGGACCGGGCGAACACCTTCGTGACCTGCATCTCGCTCCTCCCCTCCTCCGACCGCTTCGCCATCATGGAGGTGGCCCGCCGCAAGGGGATGGAGGCGCTGCTGGCCCGCCCGAAGGACCCGGAGCACGCCGAGGACTACGACGTGCTCGTCATGGGGACCTTCGCCTCCTACCTCCTCCTCATCGAGGACGTGAAGGAGCTGGGGCCCGGGATGCTGCGCATCGGGAGCGAGATGAAGCGGGCGATCTTCGACTACCGCGAGCGCGTCTTCCAGGTCCAGACCCCGGCCGGCACGCTCACGCTCGGCCGCGACACCCTGGTCATGGGGATCCTGAACGTCTCCCCCGACTCCTTCAGCGACGGCGGGAAGCACGACACGAAGGACAAGGCGGTGAAGCGCGCGGTGGCGATCGCCGAGGAGGGCGCGGCGATCCTCGACCTCGGCGGCGAGTCCACGCGCCCCGGGGCCGAGCCGGTCCCCGCCGAGGAGGAGCGCAAGCGGGTCCTCCCCGTCGTGGAGGCGCTCTTCAAGAAGGAGTACCCGATCCCCATCAGCATCGACACCCGCAACGCCTCCACGGCCGAGAAGTGCCTGGCCGCGGGCGCCTCGATGCTCAACGACGTGAGCGGGCTGCGGAACGACCCGGAGATGGGCGGCGTCGTCGCCCGCGCCGCGGTGCCCGTCATCCTCGTCCACTCGCGGGGCACCCCGAAGGACATGCAGGAGCACACGAAGTACTACGACCTCATCGGGGAGATCTGCGGGGAGCTGCGGCGCTGCATCAGCGCGGCCCGGGAGGCGGGGATCGACGCCGGGAACGTCCTTCTGGACCCGGGCGTCGGCTTCGCCAAGACCTCCGACCAGAGCATCGAGGTCCTGCGCAGCCTCCCGGAGCTCCGCACCCTCGGCCGCCCGCTCGTCGTCGGCCCCTCCCGGAAGTCCTTCCTCGCGAAGCTGGGCGCCGAGACCCCCGAGGAACGCGCCGGCATGGCCACCGCCGCCGCCGTCGCCGCCTGCTCCTACGCCGGGGCCCACATCGTCCGCGTCCACGACGTCGAGCAGGCCGTCCGGACGCTCCGGGTCGTGGACGGGATCCGGCGGCTGGTGTAGGTCCCTTCCGGAGCGTCCGCCTCCGGACTCGTTCCCCCTGCACAGGCGGGGCCGGCCCTGACATCGACGGATTCCCCCGGGGAGGGCTGGAATCCACTTGACATGCATGCATGTGCATGCATGATCTCCAGCGGAGGTGCCTGATGCGCACGACCATCGAGATTCGCGATGACCTCAGGGCCGAACTCCTGGCTCTGGCTGCCCGCAGGGGGAAGAAGGGGTTCTCCGGCCTCGTCGAGGAGGCCATCGAGGCCTACCTCAAGCTCGAGTCCGGGAGGCAGGAGGCCATCAGGAAAGCGCTCACCTTCGCAGGGAGCATCGACGAGGAGACCGCCGAGCACATGCGCGCGACGGTCCGCCGGCTCCGGAGCCACTGGCGGTGATCGTCGCGGACACGGATGTCCTCATCGACTTCCTGCAGGGCAAGGAACCCGGCTTCTCCGCAGTGACGGCCGCCCTCGCCTCGGGCGACCTCGCGACGACGGTCGTGTCCCGCTACGAGGTCCTCGCCGGGGCCCGCGGGGCGGGCGAGCGGGACAGGATGGTGGAGTTCCTCGGGACCCTTCCGGCAATCTCCCTCGGACCGGTGGAGGCGGACCGGGCCGCCGCCGTCGCCTCGTCCCTGTCGGCGCGGGGGCAGGGGATCGGGGCCGCCGACTCCCTCATCGCCGGGACCGTCCTCGTCCACGACGCCTCGCTCCTCACGCGGAACCTCGGGCACTTCGGAAGGGTCGAGGGGCTCCGGATGGAACCCCTGGGCGGATAGGCGGGGATCGACTCGGACCATCCCCGGACTCCCGGAGTTAGTTGCTTAGTTGCGCCCGTCCCCTACTCTCTCGCCATGCGCGAGTACTTCACTCCCGCCGTCGTCACCGTGCTCTTCATGGCGGCGGTGCTCTACTTCCTCGCGCGGATCCTGCGGGGGACGGTCTTCGGCGGCATCGTCCGCGGGCTCTCCATCGCGCTGGCGGTGATGTGCGCGACGACGATCTCCTCGGCGGTCCTGCTGAAGTCCGAGTACGTCGTGAAGGTGCTGGACATCCTGCTCCCCGCCATCACGGTCTGCCTCGTGGTGCTCTTCCAGCCGGAGATCCGCCGGGCGCTGCTGCGGGTGAAGGGCCCCCTCCTGCACGCCGCGGACGGCGCTCCCCCGGCCGCGCTCGGCGAGGTGCTGCGCGCCGTGGAGCAGATCTCCCGGGAGCGGCGCGGGGCGCTGCTCGCCTGGGAGCGGACGGTCGGCCTGGGCGAGGTCATCGCGTCGGGGGTCCCGCTGGACGCCGTCATCCGGGCAGAGACCATCGTGAACGTCTTCGCCCCGGACACCCCGCTCCACGACGGGGCGCTCGTCTTCCGCGGGGACCGCATCGCGGCCGCGGCCTGCCTCCTCCCGCTGGGGGAAGGGACGCTCCCGCCGCCCGCGGGCCTCCGCCACCGGGCGGCGCTCGGGCTCGCGGAGCAGACCGACGCCGTCGTGCTCGTCGTCTCGGAGGAGACGGGCCGGGTCTCCGTGGCCCGGGACGCGCGGATGGAGCCCGTGGCGGACCTGAAGGGCCTGGGTCCCCGACTTGCCTCGCTCCTCGGGAGGGGGGCGTGAGCCGCGCGGCCCGCCTCTTCGGGACGGACGGGATCCGCGGCCCCGCGGGCGAGGGCCCCCTCTCCCCGGAGTCCGTGCTGGCGCTCGGCCGCGCGGCGGCGGCGGCGGTCCGGGCCGGCCGGCCCCGCGGGGCCCCCCCACCGCGGGTGCTGATCGGACGCGACACCCGGCCCTCCGGGCCCATGGTGACAGGGGCACTGGCGGCCGGGCTCCAGGCGGGGGGGGTGGCGGTCGAGGACGGGGGAGTCCTCCCGACCCCCGCGGTGGCGCTGCTCGTCCGCCGCCGGAGGTTCGACCTCGGGGCCGCCGTCTCGGCCTCCCACAACCCCGCGCCGGACAACGGCGTGAAGTTCCTGGGGAGCGACGGGGAGAAAGCCGGCGACGCGCTGGAGAGGGCCATCGAGGAGGGGATCCCCGCGGCGCGGCGGCCCGCCCGGGCGGGGGCCGCCGCCCCGGCGCCCGGCCGGATCCGGGCCGACGCCGCGGAGGAGTACGGCGCGGCGATCCTCGGGGAGTTCCGAGGGCTCTCGCTCCGCGGGGTCCGCGTCGTCGTGGACGGGGCCGAGGGGGCCGGGGGGGCGGTCGCCCCCGCGGTGCTCCTGCGGCTCGGCGCGGAGGTCCACCCGGTCCGTTGCGGGGGGAACGGGGCGCGGATCAACGACGGCTGCGGCGCGCTGCACCCGGAGACGGCGGCGAGGGCGGTCCGGAAGCACAAGGCGCAGGTGGGCATCGCGCTGGACGGGGACGCCGACCGGGTGACCCTCCTTGACGAGGACGGACGCAGGAGGGACGGGGACGACCTCCTCGCGGGGCTGGCGCCGCGCCTGCGCGCCCGGGGGCGGCTCCCGGGGGCCGCCGTGGTCGGGACCGTCATGGCGAACGGGGGGCTCGACGCGCACCTCCAGCGCCACGGGATCGCGCTCGTGAGGACGTCGGTCGGCGACCGCGCGGTGGCGGCGGCGATTCGGGAGCACGGGCTGGCGCTCGGCGCCGAGCCCTCGGGCCACCTTCTGCTTCCTCGAGGTGGGCTCCTCACCTCGGACGGCCTGCTCACGGCGCTGCTGGTCCTGCGGGAGATGGTCCGGGCGGGTGCCCCCCTCTCGGCCGTCCTCCCGGGCTTCCCCCGCGTCCCGCGGGCCGAGGCCGCGGTGGCGGTGGCCCGGAAGCCCCCCCTTGATCGCGTCCCCGCGATCCGGGTCGCGCTCGCCGCGGCTGAAAGCGTCGCCGGCCCGCGGGGCCGCGTGCTCCTCCGGTACTCGGGCACCGAGCCCCGGGCGAGGATCCTCGTCGAGTCCCCCTCCCGCGCCGCGGCGGAGTCCGCCTGCGCAACGCTCGCCCGTGCCATCTCCCAATCCCTCGGGCCGAAACGGGCCGAAGAATAGGAGATGAAGCAGGAACTCCTCGTCGCCGGCATCGAGACCTCGGGGCCCCGGGGCTCGGTCGCCCTCCTCCGCGGCGGTCGGGTCCTCGGCGAGGAGGCGCTCGGCGAGGGCGTCACCCACGGGGTCGCGCTCCACCCGGCCCTGGAGCGCCTGCTCCGCGCGGCGAGAGCCGCGGCGAAGGACCTGGGGCTCGTCGTCGTCGGGACCGGGCCCGGATCCTTCACCGGGATGCGGGTCGGCGTGGCGGCCGCGCGGTCGCTGGCCTTCGCGGTCCCGTGCCCCGTCGTCGGCGTCCCCTCCTACGACGCCCTGGCCGCCGCCGCCCCGGCCGGGGTTCCCGGCGTGGCCTGCGCGCGGGACGCGCGCCGCGGCGAGGTCTGGTTCGCGCTCTACGGCCCGGCCCGGTTGGACGGGTCCCGTGAAGCCCTCGTTCCGCCCTGCCGGAAGGAAGCCGCCGCCGCCGCCGCGGCGCTTCCCGCCGGGTGTCTCGTCCTCGGGGATTTCGCCGGCACCCTGGCCGGGCTGGCGAAGGCGGAAGGGGTGAGTGCGGGGGGAGAGGCGCAGGCCGCCCCCCGGGCGTCGGTTCTGGCGCGCCTCGGGTTCGCGGCCTTCCTGCGGGACGGCCCCTCCGATCCGGCCACGGTCCTTCCTCTCTACCTGCAGGAGCCGCTCGCGCTGAAGAAGGGCGAGGGCGTCCGCCGTGGATAGGCACCCCGCCGTCCCCTACGGGGCCCGCGCCTGGGCCGAGGTGGATCTCGGCGCCGCCGCCGACAACGTCCGGGCCCTCCGGGACCGCCTCCCGGGAGGGACGAAGGTCATGGCGGTGCTCAAGGCCGACGCCTACGGCCACGGGGCGGTCGCGGCGGCCCGGCGATTGCTTTCCGAGGGCGTGGACATGGTCGGTGTGGGCGATTCCAGCGAGGCCATCGAATTGCGCGAAGCCGGGGTGACCGCCCCCCTCCTCGTGCTCGGGGCCGTCGTGCCCGGGGAGGTGGAGAAGGTGGTCGCCTACGGGGTGGCGGCGAGCGTCCACTCCCACTCCCGGGTGGACCTCCTCGCGCGGGCCGCCGAGGCCCTGGGGAAGAGGGCCCCGGTGCACCTGAAAGTGGACACCGGGATGGGACGCCTGGGTGCGTTGCCGGGGACCGCCGTCCCGCTGGCCCGGGCGCTGGCGGAGAACCCCCACCTCTCCTTCGAGGGGGTCGCCACCCACTACGCGAGCGCCGCCTCCCCCGTCCCCTTCCAGACCTCCTCCCAGTTCGACGGCTTCCGCCGGGTGCTGGACGACCTCCGCCGCGAGGGGCTGCTGCCCCCGCTCGTGCACGCCTCCAGCACCGCGGCGGTGCTGGGGACGCTCCGCGAGCACTTCTCCATGGTGCGCCTGGGCGGCGGCATCTGGGGGATCGACCCCGGCAACCTCGAGGGCTCGGGGATCCCGCTCCGCCCGGCGCTCTCGCTCCGCACCCAGGTCATCTTCCTGAAGGACTTCCCCGCGGGCTCCCCCATCGGCTACCACCGCCTCTTCGAGACCGCGCGCCCCTCGCGCGTCGCCACGCTCCCCATCGGCTACAACGACGGCTACGCCTGGGGCCTCGGCAACCGCGCCTCGGTGCTCGTCCGCGGGAGGCGCGCCCCGGTGGTGGGGGCGGTGAGCATGGACTACACCACGGTGGACGTGACCGCCGTCCCGGGGGTCGAGGTCGGGGACGTGGTCACCCTCGTCGGCCCCGACGGGGACGAGGAGGTCCGGGTCGAGGAGCTCGCCCGGCTGCTCCGCACGACGCCCTACGAGATCACCTGCCGGCTCGGCAGGCGCGTGGTCCGGGTCCACACGGGATGAGGGGGGCCCGGTGAGGATCCGCCGGAGGACGGCCGCGGCGCTCTGCGCGCTGGCGCTGCTCCTCTCCGCCGCCGGGGGGCTGGCGCTGGCGCTCCGCCCCTCCTACCTCCGGGAGCGGGCGCTGGACGCCATCCGGGCCCGGCTCGCCGGGGGGTTCGACGCGGAGCTGGACGGGGTCTCCTACGACCTCTGGCGGGGGCTCGTCATGCTGGAGGGGTTCCGCCTCCTGCGCACCGCCCCCGAGCGGGAGGTCCTCGTGAACATCCCGCACCTCGAGGCCGAGACCCGCCTCTGGGCGCTGGTCGCCCACGGGGCCGTGACCGAGGTGCGGGCCTCGGGTCCGAAGATCCTCGTGGAGCGCACGAAGGAGGGCCGCTTCCCCCTGCTGGAGGCCTTCGGCGCCGCCGAGGCGCCGGGGCAGGTCCGCGGCCCCCGCCCGGGGATCGCCGTCACCGGGGGGACGCTGCGGCTGCGCGACGACTCCGTCCTCGCAGCGGGGGAGGAGGTGGACTTCGCCGTCGAGTTCCTGAGGCTCGAGGAGTCCCGCGGCGGCGGCCCCTCGGCGCTGAACGGCGTCCTTTGGGAGACGGGCTCGCCCCTCCACCCCGGGTCCGGGGCGCTCGGCCGCGTGGTGCTCCGGGGGGAGGTCCCCCTCTCGAGGCCGGGCCTCCGGATGCTCGTGGACCGCTTCGAGTGGAACCAGCCCCTCCTCGACCGGCTGGCCCCGGCGCTCCGCGAGAGGCTCGCGGTCCTTTCGCTGGAGGGGACCTTCGGCGAGGGGCCCGAGGTGCCGGGGCTGGAGGTGGTCCTGCGGGAGGCCCCGGGAGGGGCGCCCTCGGCGGGGGTCATCGTCCGTCCCCGCGGCGTCGGTTTCCTCGTCAAGGCGCTGCCCATCAACCTGACCGATGCCCGCGGGGAGGTGCAGTGGAGGGACGGCGGGCTCGCGATCCACGACCTCTCGGCGCGCTACGACGCCGCGGAGTTCCACCTGGACGGGCACGTGGAGGACCTCGGGCCCGACGCCACGGGCAAGGTCGCGTTCTGGGCCCGCGACCTCTACCTCGACCAGGGCCTCCGCAACGCGCTCCCGCCCTCGGTCCAGCGGGTGTGGGACGCCTACGCCCTCTCCGGCGTCGTGGACGTCACCGCGGCCCCGCCCGGGACGCCCGGCTCCTTCGACTCGAGCATCTCCCGCGACTCCCCGGACGCCCCCTTCCGCTGCACGGTGGAGGCGCGCCTGCGGGACGGGGAGATGTCCTACCGCGGGTACCTGAGGAAGGACGGCATGCGCTCCGGGTTCGACTGGCCCCTCACCGGGGTGACGGGCGCCGTCCACGTGGACGCCGACGGCGGCTCCGCCACCGTGACCCTGTCGGAGGTCCGCGGCCGCCACGGCGCGGTCGAGGTCACGGCCCACGGAACCGTGAAGGAGCTGGGCCCCCGGGGCGCCGAGGTCGCCGTGATCGTGGAGTGCGACGGCCTCCCTCTCGACGACGACGTCCGCCTCGCCTCCAGGGACATGGAGAGGCTCTTCGCCCGCTTCGGCCCGCAGGGGACGGTGGCGCACCTCAAGGTGCAGGTGGACCAGGTCGCCGACCTCGACGACGGGGCCTACGAGTCGGTCTTCCTCGACCTCGACGGGAGGGCTTCCTTCTGCTACGCGGAGAGGCTCCCGCTCCGGATCCACGGGGTCTCGGGCCGGGTGGAGCACCGCAAGGACCGGGTGGGCGACGGCCACCTCCTCACCGTGGAGCTGCGGGGGCTCCGGGGGACCACCGCGGACGGGGGCCGCATCGGGCTCGACGGGTCCGTGGAGGGGTCCGGGGACGCGCACCTGCGGCTCTCGCTCCGCGCCGCGGACCTCCTCCTCGACGGGGAGCTGGAGAGGGCGCTGCGCGCCGGGGGCCCGCACCTCCGGCACGCGGTCGCCGTCTGGGACCGCGCGCGGCCCGGAGGGCTCGCGGATCTCAGCGCCGAGATCGGGGGGACCGAGAGCCGGTCCGTCGAGGAGTACGTCCTGACCCTGCGGGAAGCCTCGGCGCAGGGCTGGGGGGACCTGCGGTTCCCCGCCGCGGGCCTCACGGGGACCGTGGAGGTGAAGCCGGACGCGGTCGTCCTCCGCGGGATCCGCGGCACGACCGGGGAGGGCGCGGTGTCGCTCGACGGCGCGGTCCACGACCCCGCCGGGGAATCGGTCCTCGACCTCCGCATCCGTGCGCAGGACTTCCCCCTGGACGAATCGCTCCGCGACCGGCTCGGTGAGGCGGCAGGACGTGTCCAGGGGTACTTCTCCACCGTGCGCCCCGCGCCGGGCCTCCGGGGGGACCTCGACATCCTCCTGCGCGGGAAGGCGAGCGGCCTCGAGCCCGTCATCGTGGCCGAGGACATCCGCGGCGGCATCGCCCCGCTGGGCCTGCGCAACCTCGACGTGGCCGGGGGGAGCGCCCGCTACGAGGGAGAGGTCGCGACCGTGAAGGACCTCGCGGGGTCCATGGCCGACCGCGAGTTCACGGTGCGGGAGGGCCGCTTCGACCTCCGCCGCGGCGAGGGCTCGCTGGACCTGGAGGTGCGCCGGCTCCGGTTCCCCCGCGACCTCCTCGGGCTCCTCACCGAGGAGACGGTGGCGGGGCTGGAGAGGCTCGCCCCGGACCGGTACTTCCACGTGGACCACCTCCGGGTCGCCCTCTCCGAGGAGTGGCGGAAGGTGGCGCTGGAGGGCGTCCTCTCCCTTTCCCCCGTCCGGCCCGGGGCCACGGGAGGGCTCGGTCTCGAGGGGATCTTCGACCTGCACGACCTCACCTTCCTCCGGGGGCCGGCGGAGGGGGACCCGGTGGCGCTCTCGGGATGGATGGGGGTCGAGAGCGGGGTGCTGACCACCGGGGTCCGCATTGCCTACCTCAAGGGGCGGCTCGACCTCGAGGGCACGCTCGGCGGTGCGGCGGCGGACCTCCGGGTCCGGCTCTCGGAGGCCACGGCGAGGGTGGAGGACCGTCCGCTCACCGGAGCGTCGGCCGACATGGCCTTCACGCGGGAGGAGTTCCGGCTCACGAACCTCCGCGGAACCCTGGCGGGGGGGGACGTCGGCGGGTCCTTCCGCTCGGGGGAGGGGAAGCCCGTCTACGAGGGGAAGTTCACGCTCTCCGGAGCCCACGCGCGGCTGCTGTTCGCCCCGGGCGACCCGGAGAGCCCGCTCCGCGGGCGGGTGTCCGCCACCATCGAGATCGTCAACCCCACGGGCCAGCGCGAGGACCTCGGAGGCAGGGGCCGCGTGGACGTCCAGGAGGCCCGGCTCGGGCGCGTCCCGGTCTTCGAAAGCCTTCACCCCTTCCTCCTCATCCCCGATGCGCCGGAGTTCACCTCGGCGACGCTGGAGTTCGATCTCAAGGGCGACCGGATGCGCGTGACCGCACTGGACCTCGACTCCAGCGTGCTGGCGCTCCACAAGGCCGGCGGTGGCAGCTTCATCTGGCTCGACGGGCGCCTCGACGTGAGGCTCACCCCCGAGTACAAGTTCATCTCGTCGCTTCCCGTGATCGGGGGGATCCTCGACCTCCTCGGGGGCATCCTGAAGCCCGTCTACGAACGGACCCACACCATCCATGTCACCGGGACGATCCGCCAGCCCGTTCCCTCCCAGCAGGTGCTCACGGGGCTCTTCTCCTCGGGTCCCAAGGACAGGCCCCGCATGACCCCGCCGGCTCCCGCCTCCACCGTGAAGGGGCGCCCGGTCTGGGACTTTTGAGGCGCGCCCGCCGCGACCGCCGGGTATCCATTCCCCCATGGCCCTCCACGCGGTGATCCTGGCCGGGGGATCCGGCACTCGGTTCTGGCCGCTCTCCAGCGGGGATCGGCCCAAGCACCTCCTCGCGCTGCTGGGGCCCCGGACGCTGCTGGAGGAGACGGCCGCGCGGCTGCGGGGGATCGTGCCCCCCTCCCGCACGCTGGTCGTCGCGGGGAGGAGCCACGCGGAAGAGGTGAGGCGCATGCTCCCCTCGCTCCCGCGCGGGGCCGTCGTCGCGGAGCCCCGCCCCCGGAACACCGCCGCCGCCATCGTCCTCGCCGCGGCACGGATCCACGCCCGGGATCCGGACGGTGTGCTCGTCGTCCTCCCCGCGGACCACCGGATCCCCGACGGGGCGGGCCTCCGGCGCACGCTCCGGGCCGCGGCGGCGCGGGCCCGGGAGGCGGGGACTCTCGTGCTCGTCGGCGTCCGGCCCGATCGCCCGGCGACGGGGTACGGGTACATCGAGCCCGGGAGGATCGCCGGGAGGGTCCGAGGCTTCCCCGTGCGGGCGGTCCGCCGCTTCAAGGAGAAGCCGGACCTCGCCACGGCGCGCCGGTGGCTGCAGCGGGGCGGCCGCCTCTGGAACTCCGGGATGTTCGCCTGGCGGGCCGACGCCTTCCTCGCCGAGGTCCGCCGCCGGCTCCCCCGCCTCCACACGGCGCTCGTCGCCTCCGGCGCCGCCGCCGGGGGCCCCGCGGCGCTGGCCCGCGCCTACGGGAGGATTCCCTCCGTCTCCGTGGACTACGGCGTCCTCGAGCGTTCCGGCCGCGTGGAGGTCCTGCCGGCGGCCTTCCGCTGGGACGACCTCGGCTCCTACGCGGCCCTGCTGCGCCACCTCCCCAGGGACGCGGCGGGGAACGCCTCGCGGGGCAGGCTGCTGGCCGTGGATGCGCGCGGCGTCCTCTCCGTCGCCCCGGCAGGCCATCTCACCGCGGTGCTGGGGGTCGAGGGGCTCGCCGTCGTCACCGTCCCCGGCGCCACGCTCGTCGTGCCGCTCGACCGGTGCGAGGAGGTGCGGGGGCTGGCCTCCATGCTGCGGCGGAGGACCTGAGCCCGCTCCTGGGTTGTTCCGAGGCTATCGATCCCCGCCGAACCGCTCGGGGAGGACCTCCAGGGCACGCCGGACGGCGCCCAGGATGCGGACCAGCGCCTCGGATTCCCTTACGAGCCCGTTCCGGCGGCCCTTCCCCGCTCCGCCCCGGGCCTTCGGCCCCCGGACGAGCCTCTCCACGAGCCGGATGATGCCGACCCCGTCGGCGGCCTCGAACAGGTGGAGGCTCACGGGCAGGCCTTCCCGGTCCAGGTTGAGGAAGACGAGGCGGCCTTCCCGGGGCATGATCCCGTAGGCCGCCTTCCTGGGCCGAGGCTGCATCCGCACGAGGACCGACTCGACCCGACCGTGGTTCCGGATGACCTCGACCTGCGGGTCGTGGAGGAATCTCGCGGCAGAAGATTTCATGACTGGCACCTAGGTTAACCTCCCCCATTCCTCAAGAGGAATGACATGCAGAACCTCGAGCCACTTCCCATCGGTCCATTGGATTCCCACCATCCGGAAACGGCAGCCGAATGCCGTGCCGATCGCCTGGACCATGACCACCGGAGTGTGCGTGATTCGAGACTCCGACCTCTGGCCGGCGGGAAGGGCGAGGAGGGCTTCGACCACCTCGGAGAGGAGATGCGGGACGGCATAGTCCTCCCACGCCCGGAAGGCGGAGGGAGACAGAATCGGCGGGTCAGGCGGGTTCTGCATGGCATCGGTCCACAGGAGTGGGCTCCCGGAGCAGGACGCCGGCCCGTGTACGCCGGACCCGTTGGACAGCCCCCGTCAGACTCCTTGACTTCGTGACTACATGTAGTTACATTGCCCCCATGAGCACCGTCGGAATCCGGGAGCTGAAGTCTCACCTGAGCGCCTACCTGCGCAAGGTCAAGCGGGGCGAGACCGTCCGCGTCACGGACCGCGGGCGCCTGGTGGCCGAGATCCGGGCCACGGGGCGGGTGTCCCTGCCCGCCGACGAACTGGAGGGGCTCCAGAGGCTCATCGATGCGGGGGTGCTCACGAAGGGAGCCCCCCACGACCCCTCCCTCTACCGGCGCTCCCCCATCCACTGCCCGCCGGGAACGGCGCAACGCCTCCTCGACGAGACCCGCGAAGACCGTTGCTGATCTACGCGGAATCGAGCGCCGTCCTCGCCTGGATGCTCGACCAGGCCGGCGCCTCCGAGGTCGGCAGCCTCCTTGCGAACGCGAAGGAGATCACCTGCTCGGCCCTCACCATCCTCGAGTGCGAGCGCGTGCTCTTCCGCGGCGTCGCGGGCGGGAGGTTCTCGCCTGCCGAGAGGGAGAACTTCGAGAAGTCCCTCCACGAGACATCCCGGACTTGGTCCGTGTCGGGGATCACGCCCGAGGTCCTCGCCGCCGCGCGTCGGCCGTTCCTCAGGGAGCCGGTCCGCGCGCTGGACGCGATACACCTCGGAACGGCGCTCCACCTGCGCCGGGAGCTGCCCGCCCTCGCCTTCCTGTCCATCGATCGGCGCGTGGCGGAGAACGCCGCCCTCCTCGGCTTCGAGGTGCTGCCCCGGGGAGGGCGTGACCGGTAGACTCTCCCCCATGGGCCGCGTCCTCTGCATCGACTACGGGGCGAAGCGCCACGGGATCGCGCTCTCGGACGGGATGCGGATGACCGCCCGGGGGATCGAGACCTTCGGGCGCCCCCGGACCCGGGCCGAGGAGTTCGCGCGGATCGCGGCGCTGTGCCGCGAGCACGAGGTTGACCTCGTGGTGATGGGGCTCCCCTTCCACATGGACGGGACCCCGGGGACCCACCACGACGAGGTGCTCTCCTACGCCCGGGCCCTGACGGAGCACCTGAAGATCGACGTCCACCTCGTGGACGAGCGGCGCACCACGATGCAGGCGGAGCACCACCTGCGGCGCTTCGGGGGAGGGGGGCGCGCCAAGCGCAAGGCCCGGGTGGACGCCGTGGCCGCCGCCATCATCCTCCAGTCCTATCTCGATGCCCCGCCTGGACTTGCGAAGGACGGCACCGCCGGCGCCGAGGAGTAGGCCCCCACCCTGCCGTTTTTTCCCGGAATTCACCGACAGATTCCACCTCCCAGGGCGTTTCTCCTACGGGGGTACCCTTGGAGACAGCCCGGGAGCGGTGGGACGGTCGAAGGAAGGGAGGCGTCGCTGGCGGAGGTGGCGCGGCCGGCCGGTCTGCCGCTGGACGCCCGGACCCTCCTCCGGCTCCGCGGCCTGGCGCTCCGGCTGACCGGGGACCCGGAGTTCGCCGAGGACGTCGCCCAGGAGACCGCGCTGAGGGCGCTCCGCGAAGGCACCCCGCGCGACCTGCCCTACCTCTTCCGCGTCGTGCTGAACCTCGTGCGCACCGAGGCCCGCCGCGTCCTCCGCCGCCGCACGGGGGGGTACACCGACCTCGACCTGGTGGCCGACCCGGGCTCGCCCGAGCCCCTCCAGCGCCTCGTCGCCGAGGAGCGCAACGCCCGCGTCTGGGCCGCCCTCGGCGAACTCCCGGAGCGGGAGAGGGCCGCGCTGCTCCTGCGGTTCTCCGAGGAGCTCTCCTGCGACGAGATCGCCCGCGTCCTCGGGGCGTCCCCGAACGCGGTTTCCTGCCTCATCCACAGGGGGAAGGAGCACATGAGGACCATCCTTTCCCCCGGGAGCACGGTGCGATGACCTGCGAGTCCTTCCGCGACCTCTTCGAACTGTTCCGCGACGGCGCCCTCACGGACGCCGGGGCGGCCGAGGTCCGCGAGCACCTCGCGTCCTGCGCGTCCTGCCGGGAGTTCGAGGCCGACGCGGACGCCGCGCTCTCGCCGCTCCGGGGCTTCCCGCCGGGCCCCTACATGCCCCCCGCCCCGCCCTCCTTCCGCCTTCCGCCCTGGGGGACGGGCTCGCTCGGCGCGCTTGGACTGCTCGCGGCGTTCCTCGCCGCCGGCGGCGGCGCGTGGCTCATCCTCGGCGGCTCCACCTCCCCCGCGGGCCGCGAGACGGCCTCCGCCCCGCCCTCCGGCGGGCCCGCCTCCCCCGCCGCCGCGGAGCGTCCGGTCCCGGCCGAGGTCCCGGGGGTACTGGAGCCCTCACCCGCGTCGGCCCCGTCCCGCCTCGTCGGCCGCCTCGTCCTCCCCGACGGCTCGGGCCTCCCCGGCGCCCGCGTGACGATCGGTTCCTGCGCGGCGGAGACCGATGCCGGGGGGCTCTTCCGGTTCGAGAGCCTCCCCCCCTCGCTCTCCCGCCCGGCGCTCGTGGAACCGCCGGGGCTCCCCTCCTTCCGGATCCTGCTACCGCCGCTGCCCTCGGGGGCGACCATCGTGCTGGCGCCGCTGGAATCGGGCCCCGCCTCGACGGCGCGGATCCGCGTGGTCGGCCTCGACGCGCACCCGGTCCCCGGGGCGACCGTCGAGGCGTACCGGGTCCCCGGCGTCGTCCTCCCGGCAGGCGTTCCCGCATTCCCGGCGGACCGGGGATTCGAGGGGATCCCGGCCGTCGCGGCGACGACGGGTCCGGACGGGATTGCCGTCTTCGAGGACCTGCCGCGGGGAGCCTGGCATCTCCGGGCGACGGGAGGAGGGAGGGCCCCCTCGGGGATCCTCGAGGTCCGGGTCGGTCCCGGAGGCTCCTTGCCGAGGACGATCCTCCTGGAGCCCGCGCGCGCGCTGGAGGTGACGGTCGTCGATTCCGGCACGCGGGAACCGGTCCCCGGTGCGGAGGTCGCATGGGTCCGGCGGGAGGGGCCCAGGATCCTCGGCGACGTCCGGGGGACCCGCCATGCGACCGCCGACGAGCGCGGGAAGGTCCTGCTCCGGGATCTCCCTTCGGAGCCCGTCCTGCTCGCCGCGAGGAGGCCGGGAACCGCGGCCTTCGGCGGTCCGACGTTCGTCGACGCCGGTCGGATCCCCAGGGCGGTCCTCGCGCTGGAACAGGAGGGGGACCTCGAGGGCGTCGTCCTGGCCCGGGGCTCGGGTGAACCGCTCGCCGGAGCGGCCCTGGACATCCACGTGACGACCCGGGGCGCCCGCGGCGCCCTGGCGGCGACGGAGCACTTCCTGACGGCCGGGCCCGACGGAGGATTCCGGATCCCCAGGGGCAGGCCCGAGGGATGCACGGTCTCCGTCCGCGTCCTCGCGAGCGCCCTCGGCCCCGCTGCGCCCGTCCAGGTCGGGAACGTCTCCCCCGTCCTCCCGTCCCCCGGCTCCGGCCCCCTCCGGGTCGAGGTGGACCCCAGGGGCCCGGGCGCCGCCGATCCTGCGAAGTCCCTGCTGGAGGCGGTTCCGGCGCCCGCTCCCGAGGTGGCGATCGTCCGCGGGGTCGTCGCGGGGCCGGACGGCCGGGTTCCGGAAGGAGTCCGCCTGTCCTGGAGCGTCGCATCGGGACGCCTGTCCATGGACCAGGACGGACTTCCGCACCGGGCGCTCGAGGGATTCGCCGTGCCCGTCGCGGCCGACGGCTCCTTCGAGGCGGAGGTCCGGATGCGCCCGGCGATTCCGGGAGGTCCGAACCCGTCCATCCTCTTCGGGGCCTCTGCGCCCGGGTTCTCCATAGCATGCATCGTGGAGCCGAAGGGGCCCGACCGTCCGACCGAGGGCCTGCGGCTCGAACTCAAGGCCGGGAAGACGCTCCGGGGGAGGGTGGTGGACGAGCACGGCGCGCCCGTGGCGGACTTCCCGGTGGAGGCCGCCCTCGCCGGGGAGACCCCGGGCCTCCCCTACACCCTGACCGGGCCGGACGGGTCCTTCGCCATCGAGGGCCTCCTGGCGGGGCTTCCCGTGCACCTGCTCTGCGGCTGGTGGCACGACTTCCGCGGCGCCCGGGGACCCTTCGTCCCCGGAGGGGAGGACGTGGTCCTCCGCCTCCCCGCGACCGCCGACCTCGAGGTCCGCCTCCGGGGCCCCGACGGGGCGCCCGCGCCGGGGGTCGTCGTCTCCTGGATTTCGGAGGACGGGAGCCGGATCTCGGGGATCGGCAGGTCCGGGGAGCACGGCGTCGCGCGATTCCCGAGGGTCCCCCGCGTCCCGCTCCGGATCCGGACGGGCATGGTCAACGCCCGCGCGGGCGACCCCGGCGACTTCCTACAGGCCGGGACCGGCGCCGCGCAGCACGACGGTACGCCCGTGGATGTCGCCCTCGTCGCCGGGCTCGCCGTCGCCGGGACCGTCGAGGGTCCCGGCGGCGTCCCGCTCGCCGAGGCCTCCGTCGAGGCCGAGTTCCCCGGCGCGGAGCGCAGACTCCGCCGCCAGGTCCTCACCGCGGAGGACGGGACCTTCGACCTCCGGGGGCTCCCGGCCGGGACGCACCGGGTCCGCGCGACCTGGCGGGGGCTGCGCGGAGAGGTCGAGGGAGAGGCCGGGACCCGGGGGCACCGGATCCACGTCGAGGGCGCCACGGACGCCCCGGCGACCGTCGAGGGGCGGGTCCTCACTCCCGAAGGCGCCCCGGTCTCCGGGGCCGTGGTCTCCCTCCACTCCGGGCGGGAGGGAGTCCCGCCGCAGCAGTACACTACGGGACCCGACGGGCGGTACTCCCTCCGCGCCGCCCGGGGCGCCAACTGCACGCTCGTCGCAAGGGATCCGAAGGGCCTCGCGGCCTACGCCGAAGGCGCCGAGGGAGGAGTGCGGGAAGTCGTCCTGCGTCCCGGCTCCCGGGGTAGCGGCATCGGAGGCACCGTCGCGAGGCCCGACGGGTCGGCGGCCGGGGGCGTGCCGGTCGTCGCCCTGCGGCTGGATGCACCCGGGGGACCGGAGGCCGGTCTCGATCTTTCCTCGGGCCTGCTGACCCGTATCGACCACATTCCCCCGGGCCCGGCATACGTGCGGGCGACCGTCACCGACCCCACCGGCTCCTTCGATCTCGGATCGCCTCCCGGCCGCTGGGTCGTATTCGCCGGGATCCCCGGAACCGGGGCCGCACCTGGCCCCGCGGCGGTGCTGGAGGAGGCGGACCGTTCTCCGCTCGACCTCGTCACCGGAGAGGGGTGGACGCTTCGGGCGCGGATCGTGGACGATGAGGCGGCAGGCGGAGGCGCATGCCGGGTGGAGGTGCGCCTCGGGGGCCTCCTCCCCTCCGCGGCGCCCGCCCCCTTCGTCAAGACCCCCCTCCCCGCCTCGGGGGCCCTCGAGGTCCCCGGGCTCCCCCCCGGGCCCGCCGCGGTCGTCCTCCTGGACGCCGAGGGCCGCGAGAGGGCCCGCTGGCGCGTGGAGGGCCCCGCGCCCGGCGACGAGCCCGTGGAGCTGCGAACGAAGTAACCCTACGGTGCCAGGCACCTGTTGTTGGTCGGACGGTCCGGAGTCCTCCCCAACAAAAGGTGCCTGGCACCGTACGTGCATGCTACTGTCTCCCGTTCCGAGGATCCCCGCGGTGGGGAGTCCCGGCAGGTTGGGTCCCTTTCCCGGAGGTCGTGCCCAGGGAGAGTGCCCGGTCCCTCCGCAGGTCGGCGCCCGAAGGGCGCCCGGCTCGCGGGGCGGAGAACACCGGAGGTCGAAGGATGTCCATCGCGCCGACGCTGAAGAAGGAACTGATCGGGAAGTACAGGAAGCACGACACCGACACCGGGTCGCCGGAGGTCCAGGTGGCCCTGCTCACCGAGCGCGTCCGTCACCTGACGGAGCACCTCAAGACCAACCCCAAGGACCACACCTCGCGCCGCGGCCTGCTGATGATGGTCGGCAAGCGGAGCGCCCTCCTCAAGTACCTGGCGCGGAAGGACCGCGCCCGCTACATGGAGCTGGTGCGCGTGCTGGGGCTGCGGCACTAATCGCAAGCGACGGTCCCCGAGCGCGGACAGGCCGCGCGGGGAGAGCGGCGGGATAGCGGAAACGCACGAAAGCGCATCGCGGACAGCGGGAAGCGGAGCGGAGCGGAGAGAAAGAGAGGCGGATCGTGGCACATGTCGTCAGGGAGAGGGTGATCGGCGGGAAGCGGCTGGTGATGGAGACGGGGAAGCTCGGGAAGCTGGCGAACGGGTCGGTGATGATGCGCTTGGGGGACACCATCGTCTTCACGGCCGCCGTGGACGGGCCGGTGCGGCCGGGGCTGGATTTCTTCCCGCTCACCATGGACTACCGGGAGAAGCCCTCCGCCGCGGGCAAGATCCCCGGGGGCTTCTTCAAGCGCGAGGGGCGGCCGACGACGAAGGAGATCCTCACCATGCGGTGCATGGATCGCCCCGTGCGCCCGCTCTTCCCCGACGGCTACCGCGGGGACGTCCAGGTCCAGGCCCTGGTCCTCTCGGCGGACACGGACAACGACCCCGACGTCCTCGGCGTGAACGGGGCGAGCGCCGCCCTGCACGTCTCCGACATCCCCTTCCTCGGCCCCGTGGGCGCGGTCCGGGTGGGCTACGCGGGCGGGCACCTCGTGCTGAACCCGACCCACGCGGAGCGCAAGGCCTCGCTGCTGGACCTCATCGTGGCCGGGACGAAGGACGCCGTGACCATGGTCGAGGCGGGCGCGAAGGAGCTCTCCGAGGAGAAGATGCTGGAGGCCATCGAGTTCGGCCACGCCGCGGTCCGCGAGATCTGCGAGATGCAGGAGGAGCTGCGGAAGGAGGGCGGCTTCGAGAAGCAGGCCCTCACCCCCCCCGTCCGCGACGAGGCCCTGGCCGCGGCGGTCGTCAAGGGGTTCCACGAGAAGGCGCGCAGGGCGCTCGCCGTCCTCGGCCCCAAGCTCGAGAAGGCCCGGGCGATCGCGGCGGTGAAGGAGGAGTGCGTCGCGGCGCTGGTCCCCGACGCCGCCGCCGACCCCGAGAGGGTCAAGGCGGTCAAGGCGTTCTTCGAGGAGACCGCCCGGAAGGCCTTCCGCGACCTCACCCTCTCCGGGACCCGCGTGGACGGCCGCAAGCAGGACGAGATCCGCGCCATCTCCGGCGAGGTCGGGTTCCTCCCACGCGCCCACGGCTCGGCCCTCTTCACCCGCGGCGAGACCCAGGCGGTGGTGACGGCGACGCTGGGCACGTCGCTGGACGAGCAGAGGATCGACGGCCTGCTCGAGGAGGAGAGCAAGCGCTTCCTCCTCCACTACAACTTCCCCTCCTTCTCGGTGCGGGAGGTGAAGCCCATCCGGGGGCCCGGCCGGCGCGAGATCGGCCACGGGAACCTCGCGGAGCGGGCCCTGGAGTGCATCCTCCCCGAGCACGACTCCTTCCCCTACACGATCCGCGTGGTCTCCGACATCCTGGAGTCCAACGGGTCGTCCTCCATGGCGACGGTCTGCGGAGGGACGCTCGCGCTCATGGACGCCGGCGTGAAGATCCGCCAGCCCGTGGCGGGCGTGGCCATGGGCCTGGTGACCGATGGGGAGCGCACGGCCATCCTGTCGGACATCGCGGGCAAGGAGGACTCCTGGGGCGACATGGACTTCAAGGTCGCCGGCACCCACCAGGGGATCACCGCGCTCCAGATGGACAT
>Ga0247727_10004401_pt1 | contig 29912 bp, 22 predicted proteins | sample WisWelCaveWW1625_FD_202498 | JGI IMG/M metagenome (GOLD analysis project Ga0247727, IMG submission 202498) | Biofilm microbial communities from Wishing Well Cave, Virginia, United States - WW16-25 | ecosystem: Environmental > Aquatic > Deep subsurface > Groundwater > Cave microbial mat | place...
ACGCCCACATCGTGACCACCACCACGCACAAGACCTTGCGCGGCCCACGGGGCGGGCTCGTGCTCTGCAACAACGAACTCGCCGAATACGTCGATCGCGGGTGCCCCCTGGTGCTCGGCGGTCCGCTACCTCACGTCATGGCAGCCAAGGCCGTCGCCCTCGCCGAAGCATCCGAGCCGTCCTTCAGGAGTTATGCCGCCGCCGTTGTCGACAATGCCCGAGCACTGGCTGAGACGCTGATCGCCGCTGGCGTGCCGGTTGTCACCGGCGGCACCGACAACCACCTGGTGCTCATCGACGTTCGCCCATTCGGGCTGAATGGTCGGCAAGCCGAAGCCGCGCTGCGGGCCGCCGGCGTCACGTTGAACCGCAACGTCATACCCGACGAGACCAACGGCGCCTGGTACACCAGCGGCCTGCGGCTCGGCACACCCGCGGTAACAACCCTCGGCATGAGTGCCGACGAGATGCGCGAGATCGGCGACATCCTTGCCACCGTCCTCCACGCCACCTCACCCGGCATGGTCGCAAGCGGCCCCAACGCCGGGAAGCCTTCGCTTGTGCAGTTCGACCTCGACGCTGTCACCGCCGACGCCGCACGATCCAGAGTCACGGACCTGCTCGAACGCCACCCGCTTTATGGGGACATCGAACTCTGACCAACTCGCCCAGGTCACACGGACCGCGCACACCAGAACCCGCTGACGACAGGACGGTCCCGCTGGAAAGGGACGGTCAGGCTGCCGACCCCAACACTCCGAGGAGCCTGCTCGGAGGGCGCCGGTATCAGGCGCTCGAGAATCCGCCCGACACCCTCACCGGAGAGCAACAGATCGGCGCGTAGGGAGCGGCGAAACGCCCCAGAACGAGCGCCCCCGAACACCGGGGCGCTGTATCACCTACCTCCGGGACCGTGACCGTGACGCTCGCGAACGCACGAGTGCCCGCCTCGGCCAGGTCGCGCGGCGGGCGCTCGAGCTTCAGTCGTGAAGACCGCGGCGAGTGCCACCAGGGTTTGAAGGAGGCGACGGACCTGCCTGAGCGATCGGACACGCGAAGCAGGCTCTGACCTGGTCAAACGTTGTAACCTTGGCAACGATTGTGGACCTTTGGGGACGGCATTCAAACCCTCCCGAATCGGTGGAAACACTTACGGGACAGGGGTCGCGGGCGTCAGGTGGGTCGCGGAACCCTCAATCGAACCGGTAGCAGACGCGTGAACGTAGGCTCGATGGTCGTGGGACGGACCTTGAATATTTTCGTATGTCGCCTTGACGGATCCTGGCGTTACGCCGCCCAGGCGATCGGGAGCGATCGCAGGCCTCGCAGGACGTAGGTGTCGCGCCACTTGGGTCGTCCGGCGAGGCGCAGATCGGGCCACCGATCGATCAGCTCGGTCAGCACGACGGAGGCCTCCAGGCGGGCGAGCGCGGCACCGAGGCAGGCGTGGGTGCCGAAGCCGAACGCGAGGTGCGGGTTGGGCGAACGGGAGAGGTCGAGGCCGTCGGGGTCATCGAAGACGGCGGGGTCGCGGTTGGCGGCGGCGACGAGGAGAGCGATCACCTCTCCGGCGGCGATGGTGTTCCCGCCGACATCGAGATCGGCGAGGGCAACGCGCTGCGTGAACTGCACGGGTCCGTCGTGGCGGAGGAGCTCCTCGACAGCGCTCGCCATCGGGATGTTGCCGGCCTCGAGCTCGCGGAGCTGGTCGGGGTTGGCGAGCAGCGTGACGACGCCGTTGCCGATGAGGTTCGCGGTGGTCTCGTGACCGGCGATGAGGAGAAGCGCGCAGGTGGAGATGACCTCGTCGTGGGTGAGGCGATCGCCTTCTTCTTCGGCGGCCACCAGCGCGTCGATGAGCCCACCGGGCACGCGCTGGCGGGGGTCGGTGACGAGACCGTCGAGGCACTCGGAGATCTCGGTGGCCGCGACGCTGCCGCGCCGTTCGATGTCGGGGGTTCGAACCGCTTGCACGTCGACCCGTGCGGCGAGCGCGCGGGCCCAGGGTGGGAACGCGGCGCGCCCCTCGAGCGGGACGCCGAGCAGCTCGCAGATGACGTCGACAGTCAGCGGATAGGCGAAGTCGGCGAGGAGATCCATTTCGCCCCTCGAGGCGAGACGGTCGAGGTGCTGGCGCGTGAGCGCTTCGACGCGGGGACGCAACGCTTCTATGCGGCGCGGAGTGAAGGCCCGAGCGACGAGCCGACGGAGCCGGTCGTGATCGGGCGGGTCGCGGAACAGCATCGTCTGGTCCATGAGCCGCATGAACTCGTCGGGCGCGGGGTTCTGGCCGTGCTGGGCCGACTTGGACTCGTCGACGCTCACCGACTGATGACGCAAGACCGCGTCGACGCCCGCGTGGCTCGCGACGACCCAAGCGCCGAGCCGCGACCGGTAGACGGGATGCGTCTCTCGCAGCCGCCGGTACACCGCCCACGGTTCGGCCCTCACCTCCGGACTGGCGACGATGGCGAGCAGCTTCGCGTCGGGGAACGGGAGATGCTGCAGCACGAAGGCGAGCGGTCGCCGCACGACTCGGGGCAATCGGTATAGCGCATTGCCCGGCGCCGAGCTCGACTCGGGCGCGCGCTCATCGGGGATTTCCGATGTAGCCATCTCGGAGGTATGGCTACCAGATCAGTCGCGGTCGACCGGCTGCGGCGCCATGGCAGGAACCCCACAAGTAGCAGCCCCTAGGGACGTGAGCGCCAGAAGCGACGACCGCGCACTCGTCACGCTCTCATTTGGCGAGTAGTGCGTCACGAATTAGGCCCAACACGGAACTGTTGTCCGATTTACAACGATGTGGGCGCGAAGGGACTCGAACCCCTGACCTCTGCCGTGTGAAGGCAGCGCTCTAACCAGCTGAGCTACGCGCCCCGGGTGGGATCGGGAACGGTACCAGCGGCGCTCAGATCGGGGCGAGCCGATCGATGGCGAGGGCGTCCTCGAGCAGGGCGAGCGCGCGCAGCACGGCGACGTCCGCGTGCTGTGGACCCACCACCTGCAGACCGACCGGCAGCCCGCCCTGGGTGAACCCGGCGCACACGGTGCCCGCCGGCGAGCGGGTCATGTTGAAGGGGTACGTGAACGCCACCCACGACGGGGTCTCCTCACCGTCGACCGTGCCCTGTGCGCCGGGCGCACCCACCTGGCCCGCGATCGTCGGCGTGAGCAGGAGCGGCACCTGGTGGAACAGCTCGACGAGGCGGACATTCGCGCTGTGGCAGGCGTCGGAGGCAGCCAGCAGGTCGGCGCCGCTGGGCGTGGCCCCGAACAGGTCGATGAGCGCCACGTGGCCGGGATCGAGCCTGTCCCAAGCGTCGGTGCCGCGCAGGTGACCGACCGCGCGCTCGTCCCCGGTCATGGCGAGCGTGATCCACGGGATCGCCGGGTCACGGTCGAACACCGGATCCTCATCGACGACCTCCGTGCCGAGGCCCTCCAGCGTGCGCAGCGCGGCCTCGCAGATGGCACGGACCTCGGCGTCGACCGCTGCGTACCCGAGGGTGAGCGACCACCCGACCTTGCGCGGCGGGTGCAGCTCGGCGAGCGAGCGCGTCCAGCTCGTGTCCGGCATCGGCAGCGAGCGCAGGTCGGTCGGATCGGGCCCGACCACCGTGTCGAGCGCCAGCGTGATGTCGCGGACCGTCCGCGCCATGGGCCCCTTGGTGGAGAGGTCGGCCCATCCGGGGGGCTTGATGCCGCCGGCGGGCACCCGCCCGAGCGAGGGCTTCATGCCGGAGAGCCCGCACACCGCCGCCGGGATGCGGATCGAGCCGCCTCCATCGGAGCCTGTGCAGAGGGGCACCAGGCCGGCGGCGACGGCCGCCGCCGATCCGCCGGACGACCCGCCCGCGCTGCGGCCGAGGTCCCACGGGTTGCAGGTGGCCCCGAAGAGCGGGTTGATGGTGTCGCCCTTGTGACCCATCTCGGGCGTGTTGGTCTTCCCCAGCACGATGCAGCCGGCTGCCTTCATCCGCTCCACCAGCGCCGAGTCCGTCGTCGCGATCGGGCTGTCCGCGTAGACGACCGATCCCTGCGTGGTGCGGAACCCGGCGGCATCCTCGAGGTCCTTCACGCCGATCGGGATGCCGGCCAGCGGGCCGACGTCCTCGCCCGCTGCCACCCGCGCGTCGAGGGCCGCGGCGTCGGCGAGCGCTCGCTCGCCGTCGAGCGCGACGAACGCGTTGACCTTCGGGTCGATCTCCTCGATCCGTGCGAGCGCGGCGCTCACGAGCTCGCGGGCGGAGGTGCGCTTGGCGCTGACATCAGCGGCGAGGGCCGCGACGGTTGTCGTGCGGAAGTCCATGACCGCCGACGCTACGACGACCGAGCCGGCCGTGCAGGCGAGCTCAGTAGCCCGCGGCGGGGTCCACCAGCCCGAGCAACGGCTCCCCGGCGATGCGCCGGCGGACGTTCTCCCGCACCCGGTCGCTCAGCAGCGGGATCGCCATCTCGATCGTGTTGGCGGTGTGCGGAGTGATGATGCAGCGCGGCTCCGACCAGAGCGGATGGCCGTCCGGCAGCGGCTCGGGGTCGGTGACATCGAGCGCCGCGCCGCCGATCCGGCCCTCAGATAGCACGCTCACAAGATCATCCGTGACGATGTGCGCACCGCGAGCCACGTTGACGACCCACGCGTCGGGTGCCAGCAGCTCGAGCCGGTGGCGGTCGACGATCCCGGTGGTGTCCGGCGTCAGCGCCAGCGCGAGGACGAGAAGGGTCGCTCCGGCGAGCGCGGCGTCGAGCGCGTCGCTGCCGACGACGCGCCTCGCGCCGTCCATCGGCTGCGGCAAGCGGCGGACGACGGTGACGTCGCAGCCGAACGGACCGAGCAGGCGCAGGAGGCTCTCGGTGATGCCGCCCCCGCCGAGCACGACGACGCGGGCGCCGAGCAGGTTGGTGCCGGTCCCCCGTGACCACGAGGTCGAGCGGGCATAGCGACCGACCTGGCGCAGCCCGGCGAGCGCCAGGGCGAGCGCGTGCTCGGCTACGGGTTCCGCGTACACGCCCTTGCCGCAGGTCCACGTGCGCTCGACGTGCGCACGCACCACGTCGACGTACGGCTCGATGCCGGCCCAAGGCAGCTGCACCCACTCGATGTCCGGGTGGGAGTCGAGCAGCCGGCTGAGCCCGTCCGGGGCAGCCGGGTCGGTCCACACGAGACCGTTGGCCGCCGCGGCATCGACCACGGTCGCGCCACCCTGCTCCACCGCGTCGCCCAACCAGGCCCTCGTACCCTCGGGCGCGAGCGCGAGCTGGGTGACGTCGGGCACGGCGGGATCCTAGAAGTCGGGTTGGGTTCTCCTCGGACTGCTGCTAGATTTAGCAAGCACTTGGGCCTGCTGAGCTGTCACTGTCGCCGGCGCCCTCACCCTGCATTCCCCTCCTGTTCGGACGCGCCCCCATGCCTGAGATCACCCTCGACCTGACCCTGTTCGCCACGGCCTTCGTGACCGTGCTCGTGATCATGGACCCGATCGGCAACATCCCGATCTTCCTGGCGCTCACCAAGGGCCAGGACGTGCCCGCGCGGCGACGGTCGGCCCTGCTCGCGTCGAGCGTGGCCGGCGCGGTGATCCTCGCCTTCGCGCTCTGCGGCCAGCAGGTGCTCGAGCTCCTGGGCATCTCCCTCGAGTCGCTCCAGGTCGCGGGCGGACTCCTCCTGCTCGTCATCGCGCTCGAGCTGCTGCACCCGTCGAGCGGCGGGTCGTCGTCGCTCGCGTCGGGTGACACGAACATCGCGCTCGTGCCCCTCGGCACCCCGCTGCTCGCGGGGCCGGGTGCCATCGCCGCCACGATGCTCTACAGCCGCCAGGCCGACGACCTCGGCGGCACGCTGTCGGTGATCCTGGCGATCGCCGCGGTCCTGACTGTGATCTACGTGTCGATGCGGTATGCCTCGGTCCTCGCGACGGTCCTGCGCGACAACGGCATCGAGCTGCTGTCGCGGGTGATGGGCCTGCTCGTCGCGGCCATCGCCGTCCAGCTCGTCGCGCGAGCCGTGGAGGCATGGGTCACCAACGGCGTGGCCTAGTCACAGCACGAGTCGCGCCAGCCGCAGGCGCAGCGGTAGTGGGCGTGCTCGGGCCGCAGCTCACCGCCGCACAGGGGGCAGCACGGGAACGTGCCCATCGGATCTCGGGTCACGACGCACGTCGGCGGCCGCTCTGCCACCTCCTCGAACGGGAGCTCCGGCTCCTCGAACTCGATCGCCACGGGCGGTGACGGTACGGGCTCGCCCCGCTTCCGTCGTGGATGGGATGCTGCGAATCGTCATGTCAGCCGAGCCACACGAGCAGCCCGCCGACGAGCAGTGCGTCGAGGACGCCGTCGACGCTCTTGAGGACGGCGACCGCACGATCCGCTCGGGCTCCGCCCGGTCCGCGCTGCAGCACACGGTGTTCCGGCGGGTGTTCATCGGCGCGTTCCTGTCGAACATCGGCAGCTGGATGCAGAACGTCGTGCTCGGCGCGCTGGCGTACGACCTCACGCGCTCGCCGGCCTTCGTGGGCGTGCTCCTCTTCGCCCAGCTCGGCCCGCTGCTGCTCTTCTCGCTGGTCGGCGGGCTCCTCGCAGACGCCTTCGACCGGCGGCGCCTCCTCGTCACCGTCTCCGTCCTGCAAGGCCTGCTCTCGCTCGCGCTCGCCGCGGTCGTGGCCGTCGACCAACCCTCGCGGATCGCGATGGTGGGGATCGTCTTTCTGATCGGCATGGGACAGGCCGTGTTCGGTCCCACCTACGGCGCCCTGCTCCCCGCGCTGGTGGGCCACGACGACCTCCCCGGCGCCATCTCCCTGAACTCGGCCCAGATGAACGGCTCCCGGGTCATCGGTCCGGTCATCGGCGCGGCCGTCTTCGCGGAGTTCGGTGCCTCCTGGGTGTTCGTCATCAACGCGCTGTCCTACCTGCTGGTGATCTGGGCGCTCCTCAGCGTCCACCTGCCGGCTCCGGTGCCCGACACGAGCGGCGTGCGCGGCCTACGCCGGCTGCTCGCGGGGTTCCAGGTCGCGAGCGATGACCTGATCGTCGCCCGCTGCCTCATCATCATCTTCACCTTCTCGCTGTTCTCGCTCCCGTTCATCGGACAGATGCCGACGCTCGCCGACCGCAACCTGGGCATCGCGGCCAAGAGCACCCAGTACGGGTTGCTGTACGCCTGCTTCGGGGTCGGTGCCCTCATGGGCGCCCTGTCGATCGGAACGGTCCTCGCCGGCCGCAACCTCGAGCGCGTCGTCCGCGTCGGGCTGGTTGCCTTCGCGGGCTTCCTGGTCGTGTTCTCGCTGCTTCGGAGCCCTGCGCCGGCGTACCCCGCCATCCTCCTGGTGGGGCTGGCCTACTTCGCGGTCATCACGTCGCTGTCGACGGTGCTGCAGCAACGACTCGACGACAGCAATCGCGGACGGGTGATGGCACTCTGGATCATGGGCTTCGGCGGCACCGTTCCGATCGGCAACCTCATCGCCGGTCCCCTGATCGAGGCCACCTCCGTGACCACCGTGGTTCTGGCCGGGGCGGCCATCGCGGTGGCGCTGGCTGCGTACGCCGACCTCGAGCCGGCGCCCGCCTCGATCGGCGACGACCCCGCCATCGCTCCCGCCGACTGACGAGCTCTGGCCTGGGTTCCCCGTCGTCCTGGCCGCCGCTTCCCAGGCCAGATCGGCGTCGGCGCTCAGCCCTCGAGGAGGATCTCGGCCAGGCGCTCGAGGCCGGCGACGCGGCTGCCCTTGACGAGGACGGCGTCGCCCATCGTGAGCTCCCCCAGCGCCGCCACGGCCTCGTCGACCGACGCCACGTCCTCGCCGCCGTAGTGAGGTGCTCCGACCGCGATCACACGGATGCCGAGCTCCCGGGCGCGGGCACCGATCGCCGCGTGCTCGTCGTCCTCGGCGTCGCCGAGCTCCGCCATGATGCCCAGCACCGCGATCCGTCGCCGCGCCGGCAGCGCCGCGAGCGAGTCGAGGGCGGAGGCGACCGACGTGGGGTTGGCGTTGTAGGCGTCGTTCAGGACGCGCACGCCGTCGGTCGTCGTGGCCAGCTCCATCCGCCACGGCGACAGCGCCGCGCCCGCCAGGCCGGCCATCACGTCGGCGAGCGCCACATCGCTGACCAGCGCCGCCGCGGCAGAGGCCAGCGCGTTCTCCACCTGGTGGAGCCCGCGCACGGCCAGCTCGACCTCCGCGCTCCCCCACGGTGATGCCAGCCGGAACCGGGACCGCAGCTCGTCGTCCAACGTGACGTCCTCGGCGACCACGTCACCACCCGCGCCGTAGGTGATGACGCGGGCCGACGTGCGCGCCGCCATCGCGGCGACGCGACCGTCGGCGGCGTTCAGCACCGCCGCCCCGCGCTCAGGCAGGGCCTCGACGAGCTCGCCCTTGGCGCGGGCCACCTCGTCGATGTTCCCGAACACCTCGGTGTGGACGGCGGCCACGCGGGTGACGACACCGACGGTTGGCGACGCGATCGCGCACAGCTCGGCGACGTGACCGACGCCGCGCGCCCCCATCTCGATCACCACCGCCTCAGTGCGGTCCGGCGCGTTGAGCAGCGTGAGCGGCACGCCGAGCTCGTTGTTGAACGAGCGCAGGCTGGCCGCGGTCCTCCATCGTTGCGACAGGATCGCCGCCAGCAGGTCCTTCACGCTCGTCTTCCCCACGGAGCCCGTCACGCCGATCACCCGGTCGGGCAACGAGGCGCGGGCGAGCCGGCCCGCGGCCTGCAGCGCGACGGCGGTGTCGTCCACCACCACGGCGGTGCCACCCACCGTGGGGCCAGCGGTGAGGTAGGCCGCGGCGCCGTTCGCCAGCGCCGCGGCGATGAAGCCGTGCCCGTCCCGCTCGGCCACGATCGGGACGAAGAGCTGACCGACCGTCACCGTTCGGGAGTCCTGGGTGGCCCCGTCGACGATGACGTCGGGTCCCTCGAGTCGGCCACCCAGCGCGGCGGCGAGGTCGATGGTGCGGAGCTGCATGCGGTCCGAGTCTCGCAGGCGGCCCCCGTACACTCGGTCCATGCCCCGGCCCGACCGTGTCCGCCTCGTCGTGCTCTTCGGCGGCCAGTCGGCGGAGCACGAGGTCTCGTGCGTGTCCGCCTACCACGTGCTGCGGGCCGCCGGCGAGGAGCGCTACGACCTCGAGGCCATCGGGATCACGCGCGAGGGCGACTGGGTGCGGGCCGAGGACGCCATCGCGGCCCTCCACCGCGGCGCCCGCGAGCTCCCGGCGTCGACCACCGGCACCGGCCGGCTGGAGGCCACCGGCACCGCCGTCGAGCCCCTCCCTGCCGTCACCCCGACGATGGGCGACGACGTCCCGCTCGTCGTGCTGCCCCTCCTGCACGGCCCGCGCGGGGAGGACGGCACGGTGCAGGGGATGCTCGAGCTGGCCGGCGTGCCCTTCGTCGGTGCCGGCGTCCTCGGCTCGGCCCTGTGCATGGACAAGCTCAAGGCCAAGGACGTCCTCGCCGCCCACCGGCTCCCCCAGCTGCCATGGCTCGGCCTGCGCGACACCGAGGCCGGCGACGTCACTCGCCTCGTCGCCGACGCGGGCCTGCGGTACCCGTTGTTCGTCAAGCCCGCGAACCTCGGTTCGTCCGTGGGCGTGAGCCGAGCCATCGACGAGACAGCGCTCCGCGAGTCCGCGGCACTCGCCGCCACGTACGACGAGTGGATCGTCATCGAGGAGAGCGCTCACGGCCGCGAGATCGAGGTCGCCGTCCTCGGCAACGCGACGCCACGGGCGTCGGTGCCGGGCGAGATCGTGCCCACGCACGAGTTCTACGACTACGAGGACAAGTACCTCGATGGCGCGGCCGAGCTCGTGATCCCCGCGGAGCTCCCTCCCGGCGTCACCGAGGAGATCCAGCGCCTCGCCGTCGAGGCGTTCACCACCCTGAGGTGCGACGGCATGGCGCGCGTCGACTTCTTCTACGAAGAGCACGATCGCGGCGTGCTGATCAACGAGGTCAACACGATCCCCGGCTTCACGCCCATCTCGATGTACCCGAAGCTGTGGGCCGCGTCAGGACTGCCGTACGGGCAGCTCATCGACGAGCTCATCGAGCTGGCCCTCGAGCGCCACGAGCGCCGGGGCCGCTTCTCCACCAAGCGCTGAGGTCCGGTCAGGCGCTCGGCGTGACCTCGTTCGAGACCCTCGAGTAGCCGCTCGTGCCGACGGTGTTGGCGGCCTGCACGCGGAAGCGATAGCTGGTGCCGTTGGTCAACCCCGTGACGGTCTGTGCAGTCGCCGTCGAGCTGAAGGAGACGGTCCGAGCGGGAAAGTACCCGATGTAGGCGGTCACCACGTACGCCGTGACCGTTGCCGTTCCTGCGGGAGGCGTCCACGAAACGGTGGCTCGCCCATCGCCCGAGATCGCGACGCCGATGGTCGGCGGTCCCGGCACGTTCGCAGTCGGGATCACGGGGTTTGTGACGGTCGAGTCTGCGCCGGCTCCGACGCCGTTGCGGGCGGCGACCCTGAACCGGTAGGTGGTGCCAGGAACGAGCGCTGACACCGTTTGGATGGTGGCGGTCGAGCTGAACCAGATCGGCTTCAGTGCCCAATACCCGACGATCGGTGTCACGTAGTACCCGATGATCGCCGAGCCGCCGTCAGATGCTGGAGCCGTCCACGACACCGTCGCGGCTCCGTCACCCACCACCGCGGCCACGACCGTCGGTGCCCCCGGCACCGCCGCCGCTCCCGAGCCCGATCCGAAGACGTAGGCGGCCCCCGAGTTGGTGCCTCCGTCATCGTCGTTGGGAGCACCGCCTGCGAGCGTGGAACCGGCCACCGCCACGGACTGACCGAAGAAGTCGTTGTCGGGGACGTCGGGCGCCGTCACTCGGGACTGGGTGTAGCCACCCACCCCGTCAGGCTCGAGCAGGTACATCGATCCCGGCTTCGGACCGAACGAGCTGCCGACGGGACGGTCCCACGGGGAGCCGACGAGGATCGTGGACCCCGACATCGCCACCGCCCACCCGAACCGGGCGCCGGCGGCCGCGTCAAAGGCGGTCACCTTGGTCTCGGCGTACCCACCCAGCCCATCAGGCGTGAACACGTACGCGGCTCCCGACGCATAGCCGGCACCGTCATCAGCCCACGTACCCACCACCGCGATCCCGCCCGAGACCCCGACCGACCAGCCGAAGTCGGCGGGGGAATCAGAGGCGGTCAACGTCGCAACGGAGTACCCGCCGGGCCCATCGGGCGTGAACACGTAGGCCGAACCACCCGCGTACGCGCCCACGACGATCGTGGCATCCGACACCGCCACCGACCAACCGAATCGGGGCTCTCCCAATGGGGCCGCGTCGGGCAGCTTCGTCTCGACGTAGCCCCCCAGCCCATCCGGTGCGAACACATACGCGGAACCGTGGTAGTAGTCAAAGCTCCGAGCGCCGTCATCGCCGTACGCGCCGACGACGATCGTGTCACCCGACACGGCGACCGAGAAGCCGAACCGGTCATCGGGTGCGGCGTCAGAGGCGACCAGCTTGGTCTCGGTGTAGCCGCCGGATCCATCGGGCTGGAAGACGTAGGCAGCGCCAGAGGTGGCGCCACCGTCGTCGTCGCCCGATGCGCCGATCACGATGGTGTCTCCTGACATCGCCACCGACCCGCCGAAGCCGTCGCCGGCAGAGGTGTCGGAGGCGGTCAGCTTGCTCTCGGTGTGACCGCCCACGCCATCCGGCGTGAACAGGGACACCGACCCTGCATCGACGCCCGCGTCGTCGTCGTGGGGCGCGCCGACGACGACCGTGTCACCGGAAGCCGCGACCGAGGTGCCCAACCCGTCGTAGGCGGCCGCGGCCGAGCTGGTCAGCTTGCCGACCGGCGGCGGCGCAGCCGCCCGTGCCACTCCGGTGAGCGCCGTCAGCGCGCCTGAGAGCAACGCGACAGCTGTCACGGCGACGGCGGCGGTCCGCTGCCTGCGGCGACCGAATCCACTCCGTCTCATCGGGGCACCCGCCTCTCAACCATCAGCCCGTCGTGTGCCAACACCGACGGATGACGCTAGTCGTCGCCCATCCGGAGCACATCGGACGCTGACGCGCCGTCACCTCGTCAGGTTCCCTAAGGTGACGCGCTGACGAAGCAGATCGAGGGGGGACCAATGGACGACATGAGCGAGCCGGAGGCGGAGGATGCGGTCGCCGCACACGGGGCGCCGCGCGAGGGCGTGAGTCGGACGGTGCTGATCGTCAGCGTGGTCGCCGCCCTCCTGCTCGCCGGGGTGGCCGGCCTGGCGATCGGCTGGAAGGTCGAGCAGCAGCGGGTGAAGGACGACCTCTCGAACATCCGCCCGATCGGGACCGTCACGGCGGTCACCGACGACTCCCTGACGCTGAAGCTCGTGACGTCCGGCGGCAACCGCACCTACGTGCTCACCAAGGACACCACGATCGCCGGGGGCGATGGATCGGAGCTCGCCGAGGGCTCGACGGTGCTGATCCGGAGCTGGCGCGGCAGCGGCGGGAAGCTCGAGGCGAAGCAGATCGTGGTCCTGCCTGATCCCGAGGCCCCCGCCGACGGCTGAGCGGTCCGGGCCTCAGCTCGTCAACCGTCGGTCTCGGGGCGAGGTCGTGGCCCGCGACGCCTGATCCGCAGCCACACCCCGCCCGCGATCGCGGCGACCACGAGGAAGGGCAGCGCGTAGCCGAGGCCGGTGACGAGCACCGATGCGGCGGTGAGGAAGCCGTCCCATCCTCCCTCCAGTCCGCCCAGGAAGCCGGGGAGGGAGTTCTCGTCGGGTTCCTCGACCGCCTCGGGCTCGCGAAGGTCGAGGCGGATCGTGGCCAGCGCCACCTGGTCATCGAGCACGCGCTGGCGCCCGAGGAGCGACTCCAGGTCGGCCTCCCGTCGCGCGAGCTCACCCTCGACGGTGGCGAGCTGCACCACGTCGCCGCTGCCCGCTAGCAGCTCGCGCACGCGCTCGACGCTCACCCGGGCCGACGCGATCCGGCTCTCGAGGTCGACCACCTCCTCGGTGACGTCCTGCGTGTCGACCCGCTGCTCGAGGACGGTGCCGAGCGCCTCGATCCGACCCATCGCCGCCTCGAACTGATCGGTCGGGACGCGGAGGGTGAGGGTGACCACGCCGTCCGCGGGACGCGACTCCTGCTGGGCGAGGAACCCGCCGGTGGACGCAGCCACATCGCCCGCCTGCGCGGCCGCCGTCTGTGCGTCGTCGACCTCGATGCTGACGTCGGCCGTGGCGATGATCGAACGGCCGGCCTGGATCGGTTCACCCGCTGGGAGGGCCAGTCCGTCCTCACTCGCCGACTCAGCGTCGCCGCCGCCATCGCCCGGAGCCGAGTCTTCGATGGCCGCGCCCGTCCTGTCGAAGGACGCGTTGTCGTCGCCAGACGAACAGGCCGCCAGGGCGCCGCCCAACCCCAGAGCGACGACGGAAACGGCCCACGAGCGCATGCGCATGTCCCGATAGACGTTCGGCGAGCGCGGCTGGTTCCCACCGGTTCTCATGGCTCCAGCGCCGCCCGCAGGAGGGACACGAGCTCGTCACGCCGGCGGAGCAACGAAGGCAGGGTCGGCGCCTCGCCGAAGGCCCGGAGGACGTCCACCTCGGTCGCCATCCCGGTGACCATCGAGTAGGCGGCCAGCAGCAGCAGGCGGGGATCGTGGCGCCGCATGCGGCCGGCGTCCATCTCCGCTTCGAGGAAGCCGGAGGCCCTGTCGATCAGGGGTTCGAGACGGGCGAGCAGCCGGGTGGACGCAGGTGGACCCAGCCGGGTCACCTCGCGCATGAAGCCGAGCATCGACGGATGGCGCGCGGCGAGCCTGAACATGGCGCGCACCATCGCCTCCACGCGCCCGAAGCCGTCCGCCGCGCCGTCGAGCGCCCGGACGAGCCGACCCGTGACCTCGTCGGCGCACCGGTCCACGACCGCGGCGAGGAGTGCGTCCTTCGACGGGAACCAGTACAGGATCGTCTGCTTGCGGATCCCGAGGTCGCGCGCAAGGTCGTCGAGCGAGGTGCCGTCGTAGCCGCGCGTGCCGAAGGCGCTCATGGCCGCGACCAGGATCCGCTCGTCGGTCGCTTCCTTCATCGAACCTCCCGCGTGCCTGTCTACCAAATGGTAGACAGAAGGGGATGATCCCCGATCGCCTGGACGGCACCCGCATCGCGATCACGGGCGGCACGGGGTTCCTCGGCACGGCCTTGATCGAGCGGCTCCTGCGTTGCGTTCCCGGGTGCCAGCTCGTCCTGCTGATCCGGCCTGGTCGTCGATCGACGGTCGAGCAGCGCGCGAAGCGGGAGATCTTCAGCAACAACGCGTTCGACCGCTTGCGGGATTCGCTCGGCAAGGACGGCTTCGGGTCCATGGTGGCCGAGCGGGTCACGGCGATCGCGGGGGACGTCGGCACCGACGGCCTGGCCCTCGACGACGCCGGCCGAGCCGCCCTCGCGGCCTGCGAGGTCGTCATCCACTCGGCCGCGACCGTGTCGTTCGACTCGCCCCTCGACGCGGCGGTCGAGGTGAACCTCCTCGGGCCGACGCGGATCGTGCAAGCCCTCCACGACCTCGGCGTCACGCCCCACCTCGTGTCGGTGTCCACCTGCTACGTCGCCGGCCACCGGCGCGGCGCTGCACCTGAGATACCCGTCCATGACAGCCCGTTCTTCATCGACGTCGACTGGCGAGGCGAGGTCGAGGGCGCCCGCCGGGCCCGTGCGGACGCCGAGGCGGACAGCCGGCGCCCCGACGCGCTGGCGCGCTTCCGCAAGGAGGCGCGAGCCGAGATCGGCGCGGCGGGCGTGCCCGCCCTGGCCGGCAAGACCGAGCAGCGCCGCGGCGCGTGGGTGAAGGACCAGATGGTGGAGGCCGGCCGCGCGCGCGCCGCGTCCCTCGGGTGGCCCGACGCGTACGCGTACACGAAAGCACTCGGTGAACGGGCGCTGCTGCAGAACCGCGGCGCGGTGCCGGTCTCGATCGTGCGCCCCTCGATCATCGAGTCGTCCATCCACGAGCCGTTCCCTGGCTGGATCCGCGGGTTCCGGATGGCGGAGCCGGTGATCATCTCGTACGCCCGCGGGCTGCTGAAGGAGTTCCCCGGAGTGCCAGAGGGCACCGTTGACGTCATTCCGGTCGACCTCGTCGTGGCCGCCATCATCGATGCCGCGGCCGGCCCTGCTCCGACCGAGCCGGCGATCACGCAGGTGGCATCCGGATCGGTGAACCCGCTTCGCTACCGGCACCTCGTCGACATGGTGCGCACGTTCTTCACCGACCATCCGATCTACGACGCCGAGGGCCAGCCGATCATCGTGCCGGAGTGGTCGTTCCCCGGCCGGGGCCGCGTCCAGCGGCAGCTCGAGCGCGCCAAGGGCGCCATCGACAAGGGCGAGCGAGCCCTTCAAGCCCTCCCGCTGCGAGGCAAGCAGGCGGCCTGGGCCGCCACGCTCGAGGAGCGGAAGGAGGAGGTCGAGCGGGCACTCGCCTACGTCGAGCTCTACGGCGCCTACGCCGAGTGCGAGGCGATCTACCGCGTCGACAACCTGCTCGCCCGCTGGGACCAGCTCGGCCCCGAGGATCAGGCCACCTTCTGCTTCGACCCCCGGGTGATCGACTGGAGCCACTACGCCCCGAAGGTGCACCTGCCGTCGGTGGTCGAGCACGCCCGCGTGCGAACCACGCCAGGGGGCCGCATCGGCGAGAAGCGCGAGGACCGCCTCCGCCGGCAGATCCTCGACCCCGTGCGGCACTTCGCGGCCTTCGACCTCGAGAACACCCTGATCGCGTCCAACGTGGTCGCCTCCTACTCCTGGCTGGCCACCCGTCGGCTGCCTCCTGAGGAACGGATCCGGTTCGTGCTCAAGACGCTGCGCGAGGCACCTGGGCTGCTCGCCGCCGACAAGCGTGACCGCAGCGACTTCCTGCGCAGCTTCTACCGGCGCTACGACGGGGCGGACGTGGCCCGGCTCGAGGCGGACGCCACCGAGATGTTCAGCGACCTCATCCTGATGAAGTCGTTCCCAGCGGCGATCCGGCGTGTGCGTGAGCACCGCGCCCTCGGGCACCGCACGGTGCTCATCACCGGTGCCCTCGATCTCGCCATCGGTCCGCTGCGGCCGCTCTTCGACGACGTGGTCGCGCCGTCGCTCGCCCGGCGCGCCGGCGGCACCTACCGCGGCGAGCTCACCGACGTGCCGCCCACGGGCGAGGCTCGAGCGCAGGCGCTCTTCGACTACGCCGACGAGCACGGCTTCGACGTCGCCGAGGGCATCGCCTACGCCGACTCCACATCCGACCTGCCGATGCTCGAGGCGGTGGGCTTCCCGGTCGCGGTCAACCCGGAGACCCGGCTGGCGGCGCTCGCGCGCAAGCGGGGCTGGCTCGTGGAGCACTTCGACAAGGCGGCCGGCGCGTCGCCGCCCCTCCTACCCATCGGCCCCGAGTGGGGGCGGCCGCGCCGACGGCGTGTCGGCAAGGTCGAGACGACCGGACACACCCGGTGAAGGCGCTCGTGTTCTCGCGCAAGCCGGCCAAGTTCGCGGTCGCGATGGTCGCGGGCCGGGTCTCGCCCGGCGGCGGTGCGCGCGTCGGGCCGCTCGCCCTTCGAGACGTCGACCCGCCGGACCTGCCCGGTCCAGCGTGGGTGCGCGTCCGACCACGGCTCGCCGGCATCTGCGGCTCCGATCTCGCGGCCATCGACGGCACCTCGTCGCGGTGGTTCGAGCCGATCGTGTCGTTCCCGTTCACGCCGGGCCACGAGGTGGTGGGCGAGCTCGACGACGGCACCCGCGTCGCCATCGTCCCCGTGCTCAGCTGCGTCACCCGCGGCATCACGCCTGTCTGCCGCGCGTGCGCGGACGGTCGCATCAACCACTGCGACCGGATCGGCTTCGGCGATCTCGAGCCAGGCCTGCAGTGCGGCTTCTGCGAGAGCACCGGCGGGGGGTGGTCCACCCTGATGGTCGCCCACGAGTCACAGCTCGTACCCGTCGCGGACGACCTCTCCGACGAGGCCGCCGTCCTCATCGAGCCAGCCGCCTGTGCCGTGCACGCCGCGTCGCTGGTGCACGCCGAGCGGGTCGCGCTCATCGGGAGCGGCACCCTGGGCCTCCTCACCCTCGCCGCGCTGCGGCGAGCTCAGCCGGGCATCGAGATCCTCGCCACCGCCAAGCACCCGCTCCAGCGAGAGGTCGCGAAGGAGCTCGGCGCGACCATGGTGGTCGTCCCGGGGGAGCTCGATCGCCTCGTGCGGGCGCGCACACGATCGATGCGCCTCCCAAACGGCCAGCTCGGTGGGGGCATCGAGGCTGTCGTCGACTGCGTCGGATCGCCAGAGTCCATCGCCCAGGCCCTGCGGATCGTGGCGCCGGGCGGCACGATCCACGCCGTCGGCATGCCCGGCGTCACGACCGTCGACCTCACGCCGCTCTGGCAGCGCGAGATCCGCCTCCGCGGCACCTACGCCTACGAGCGACGCGACTTCGACGTCGCCACCGAGCTCGTCCGTGCCCTCGATCTCGGCCGGCTCGTCAGCGCCACGTATCCCCTGCGCCGCTACGAGGACGCCATCGCCCACGCGGCATCGGCCGGCTCCCGCGGTGCCGTCAAGATCGCCTTCGACCTCCGGTCGGAACGAGAGAGAGACAACATCTGATGCCGAGGCCTGGCTTCGTCCTCGACGTGGACCGCTCCACGCCGCCGATCCTGTTCCACCACGGCGAATCGCTGCGGCTGGAGCGGCTGCCGGCCGGCCGCAGCCGCGTGCTGTACCCCGCCGAGCCGCTCGAGGCACTCGAGGATCCCGACGCGGCCATCCGCCACGCGCTCGACCACCCCCTCGGGGACTCGCCGCCCCTGCGAGCCCTGCTGGGGCCGGGGATGCGCCTCACGATCGCCTTCGACGACGTCAGCCTGCCGCTGCCGCCCATGCGACGGCCGGACGTCCGTCAGCGGGTGATCGAGGCCGTCCTCGACGTGGCGGCCGCGGCCGGCGTCGACGATGTGCACATCATCGCCGCTCTGGCCCTGCACCGACGGATGACCGAGGCCGAGCTCCGTCACGCGGTGGGCGATCGCGTCTACGACGCGTTCGCGCCGCAGGGACACCTGTACAACCACGACGCCGAGGACCCGGACGGCATGGCGTTCATCGGCGAGACGGCCAAGGGCGAGGAGGTGGAGATCAACAAGCGGGCCGCCACGAGCGACCTCATCGTGTACGTCAACATCAACCTCGTGTCCATGGACGGCGGTTGGAAGTCCACCGCGACCGGCCTGGCGTCCTACAAGTCGCTCCGCCACCACCACAACGTCGACACCATGCGCCAGTCGCGCAGCTTCATGGACCAGCACCGGAGCGAGCTCCACTCCTCCAACTGGCGCATGGGCGAGGTGCTCAAGAGCAGCGGCATCAAGGTGTTCCAGATCGAGACCACGCTCAACAACGACACCTTCGGCACGTCGGGACCGATGTCGGTGCTCCAGAAGCGGGAGTGGGAGTGGACGGCCCGCGACCGCGCCACCTTCATCGGGATGAAGGCGGGTCTCGACCGGCTGCCGATGAAGGCTCGCCGCAAGATCTTCAATGCATGGCTCGCCCCGTACGGCATCACCTCCGTGCAGGCGGGCGAGGTGGACGCGGTCCACGAGGTCACCACGGAGAACGTCTTCAAGCAGCAGCTCGTCAGCATCGACGGCCAGACCGACATCCTGACGATGGGGCTGCCCTACATCTGCCCCTACAACGTGAACTCCGTCATGAACCCGATCCTCGTGATGTGCCTCGGGCTCGGCTACTTCTTCAACATGTACCGCGGGCAGCCCCTCGTGCGCGCAGGGGGCGTGCTGATCATGAGCCACCCCACCCCGTGGGAGTTCCACCCCGTCCACCACCCCAGCTACATCGACTTCTTCGAGCAAGTGCTGGCCGAGACGACCGATCCGATCGAGGTCGAAGCCCGCTACGAGAAGCAGTACGCCGAGGACGAGTGGTACCGGCACCTGTACCGCACGAGCTACGCCTACCACGGCGTCCACCCCTTCTACATGTGGTACTGGGGTAGCCACGGCCTGGCCCACCTGGGCAAGGTCATCATCGTCGGCGGCGAACCCCGGTCCGTGCGACGGCTCGGGTTCACGCCCGCGTCCACGCTCGACGACGCTCTGGAGATGGCGGCCGACGTCGTGGGCCGGGATGCGACGATCACCCACCTCCACAACCCGCCGATCGTGATGGCCGACGTCACGTGAAGGTGCTCCGGCTCGCGAAGCCGCCGTTCCCGTACTCGGCCCCGACCGTGCCCGCCGGCGTGGAAGCCCCCGCCGCTCCACGCACCCTCGGCGCCGACTACGACTCGGCCTGGGCGCGCCGGTTCCCCGCCCGGTTCGCCCGCACGGTGCTGCTCGAGACCGTGCTTCGGCCGGTCGTCGCCGCCCTGGGCGCGCCCGAGCGCGACGGCATCGACCGTTTGGCCGGCCTCGGCGACGGGCCGGTGATCTTCGCCGGCAACCACCACAGTCACCTCGACACCCCCGTGGTGCTCACATCCATCCCCGAGCCCTGGCGGTACAAGGTCTTCGTCGGGGCGGCTGCCGACTACTTCTTCCGCACGCGCCTCACCTCCGCGGCATCGGCGCTGGTCATCGGCGCGATCCCGATCGAGCGATCGAAGGTGACCCGCCGCTCGGCCGACCAGGCCGCGGAGCTGATCGCTGACGGCTGGTCGATGCTCATCTTCCCCGAGGGCGGGCGATCGCCTGATGGGTGGGGCCAGCCGTTCCGTGGCGGGGCCGCGTACCTCTCCAGCCGGTGCGGGGCGCCGGTGGTGCCCCTCTACATCGAGGGCACGGCCAAGATCCTGCGCAAGGGTGCCAAGCGACCCACGCCCGCCGCCGTGCGCGTCACCTACGGCACGCCGTTGCTCCCCGAGGCCGGCGAGAACGCGTCGCGCTACGCGGAACGGATCGAGCGGGCGGTCGCCGAGCTGGCCGACGAGACGACGACGGACTGGTGGCAAGCCCGCCAGCGTGCCGCGTCGGGCACCACTCCCCCGCTCACGGGGCCCGACGCACCAGCGTGGCGCCGGGCGTGGGCACTCGGCGACCGCTCCCGCAAGCGGCGCCGCCAGACCCGCACCTGGCCCAAGCTCTGATGCCTCGTCCCCGAGCGGCCGGCACCGGTCGTCCCCGTCGCCCGCCTGCCCCGCACGCCGGCCTGGCGACCGACAAGTAGTGCGCACGAGGTCGCGCCCGCTCGGCCTCGCCGCGGTCGCGGCCACACTGCTCGTCGCCGGCATCGCCCTCACGATCGTGAACGTCCGCTCGTCCGACGACGACGCGCCCGACATCAGCCGCGCGGCGGCCGACCGCGAGTGCGAGGCGCCTCCGGTGACGGCAGCGCCCGGGCGACTCCCGAGCGGGACGCTGACCCTGCGGCGCGTCGGCACCGCCGCGGAGCCCACCGCCGCCGTGTTCCTGCCCGACGGATCTCGAGACGGGCTGCTCGCCGAGCGCGACGGTCGCGTGCTGCGCATCGAGGCAGGCGCGATCACCGATGAGGTGGTGCTCGACCTCAGCGCTGACACGATGCAGGAGGGCGACGGCGGCCTCCTCGCGCTCGCCTACGACCCGAGCGGCGACTGGCTCTACGTGTACCGGGCCGACGCGGCACAGGACGACCTGCTCACCGCGTACCCGCTGGATCGCTCGGGCCGCCCGGATGGCGACCGGGAGCGGCTCATCCTCGCGGCGGATCATCCAGAGTCGGTGCAGCACCACGGCGGCGCGCTCGCGATCGGACCGGACGACCTCCTCTACCTGGGCCTAGGCGACGGAGGCGGCCTCGGCGACCCGCGCGAGAACGCGGAGGACCCCGGGATCCTGCTCGGCAAGGTGCTGCGCATCGCACCGACGCCCGCGGAAGCCGAGCCGTACCGCATCCCCCCCGACAACCCCTTCGTCGACCAGCCCGGCGTGCGCCCCGAGATCTGGTTGCTGGGGGTGCGGAACCCGTTCCGGCTCGGCGCTGACGCCGAGACCGGCGACCTCTGGCTCGGCGACGTTGGGCAGACGTGCTGGGAGGAGCTCGACCGACTGCCCACCGGCGCGGCGGGGGCCGGCGGCTCGAACCTGGGCTGGGACCACGTGGAGGGCCTGCACCGCTTCGAGGGCGGGGCCGTCCCCGGTCGCCGCCTCGACCCCGTGCAGGAGCACCCGCACGTCCAGGGGTGGTGCGGGATCGTCGCGGGGTTCGTGGCCCGCCAGTCCGCGGTGCCGGCCCTCGAGGGGCGCCTGCTGTACGCCGACTACTGCAAGGGCGACCTGATGGCCCTCGCCGTCGACGGTGGCGACGCCGCGCCCCGCGTGCTGAACACCGGGATCGCGGTGCACAACCCGATCGCGGTCGTCCCCGGGCCCGACAGTCGCCCCTGGATCCTGACCTACGGCGGCGACGTCTTCGAGGTCGCCACGGGCCGGTAGTGCCGAGGCCTACTCGACGAGGCGCAGGCCGCTCGGAGCGATGCTCGACTCCGCGAGCGGGAGATCGACGACGAACTCCGTGCGATGGGCGGGGAACACGTGCTCGGAGAGGAGCACCGGGCGACCCTGACGGTCCGAGGTGATCCGCTCGCACCGCAGCACTGGCGAGCCGAGGGGCACCTCGAGCAGGGCGGCGTCGCGCGCGTCCACCACCGCGGCACCGATCGTCTGCACGGCGCCACCCAACGGCGCATCGAGCAGCTCGTAGAACGGCGTCCGCTCCACGTCGCTGCGGGACAGGTGCGCGCCGAGGTCCTCGGGGCACCAGACGGTGACGCGTGCGAAGGGCTCGCCGTCGGCCAGGTTCAGGCGCCGGACCTCGAGCACGATGGCCGAGCCAAGGACCTGGCGCACCCGCGCGGGGGCGGTGACGAACCGGAAGTCCAGGATGCGGCGCTCGGACCGGACACCGGACGCGGCGAGCTGCGCCTCGATGGTGCCGAGGCGGCCGAGCGACTGGCGCAGGGGGTCGACGGCCGCGAACCACCCGAAGCCCTGCCGGGCGTCCACCAGCCCCTCCTCGCGGAGCAGCTCGAGCGCCTTGCGGACGGTGACCCGACTCGCCTCGTAGGATCCCGACAGCTCCGCCTCGCTCGGCAAGGTGCGCCCCGCGGCGAACTCGCCGTCCTCGACCCGTCGGCGCAGGTCGTCGGCGATCGCCCGGTAGCGGATCTCGCGCACTTGTCCTATACTTGTATCAATCACAGGACGACGCAAGGGGCCTCTCACCATGTCCACTCCCGGCAGCGCAGTCACCGCCAGCACCCCCATCGAGCTCGTCGACGAGGTCTACGGTCGCCTCCCGGAGCGGGTCGCCCTCGGGCGCGACGGGCTCGGTCGGGCGCTCACGCTCGCCGAGAAGGTCCTCATCAACCACCTGCGCGACGCGGGCCAAGAGCTCGAGCGCGGCCGCACGTACAACGACTTCGACCCCGATCGCGTCGCGATGCAGGACGCCACCGCCCAGATGGCGCTGCTCCAGTTCATGACGGCCGGGCTGGCGCGGGTCGCCGTGCCGTCGACGGTGCACTGCGACCACCTCATCCAGGCCAAGGCCGGGGCGGACATCGACCTCAAGTTCGCGCTCGACACCAACAGCGAGGTGTACGAGTTCCTCCGCACGGTCTCGGCCAAGTACGGCATCGGCTTCTGGAGGCCCGGCAGCGGGATCATCCACCAGGTCGTGCTCGAGAACTATGCCTTCCCCGGCGGGATGATGATCGGCACGGACAGCCACACACCCAACGCCGGTGGGCTCGGGATGGTGGCGATCGGCGTCGGAGGCGCCGACGCGGTCGACGTCATGACGGGCTTCCCGTTCAACGTGCGCTGGCCGACGCTGATCGGCGTCCACCTCACCGGCACGCTCTCCGGCTGGTCGAGCCCCAAGGACATCATCCTGAAGGTCGCCGAGATCCTCACCGTGAAGGGCGGCACGGGCGCGATCATCGAGTACTTCGGTCGTGGCGCCGACAGCATCACCGCCACGGGGAAGGCCACCGTCTGCAACATGGGCGCCGAGATCGGCGCGACCACCTCGCTCTTCCCCTACGACGCGAACATGGCGAGCTACCTGCGCGCGACCGGGCGGTCAGCGATCGCCGACGCCGCCGATGGCATCGCGGAGGACCTGCGTCCCGACGCCGACGTGGTGACGAACCCCGGTGCCTACTTCGACCGGGTGATCGAGATCGACCTCGACGAGCTTGGCCCGATGATCAACGGTCCCCACTCCCCCGACCGCGCCCACCAGCTCGCCGAGGTCGGAGACGCCGCCCGCGCCGAGGGCTGGCCACTCGAGATCTCCTCCGCGCTCATCGGCTCGTGCACGAACAGCTCCTACGAGGACATCACGCGCGCGGCGTCCATCGCCCGCCAGGCGTCGGCGAAGGGCCTGCGCACGAAGACGCAGCTCTTGATCACCCCTGGGTCCGAGCAGACGCGCGCGACGATCGAGCGCGACGGGCTCCTCGCCGACCTCGAGGCGATCGGCGGCACCGTGCTGGCCAACGCCTGCGGCCCGTGCATCGGACAGTGGGACCGCACCGACCTCGACACCTCGCAGCTCAACACGATCGTCAACAGCTACAACCGCAACTTTCCGAAGCGCAACGATGGGAACGCCAACACCCTCAGCTTTGTGACGAGCCCCGACACCGTCATCGCGCTGGCCCTCGCCGGCACGCTCGACTTCGACCCGCGCACGGACACGCTGACCAACGACGCCGGCGAGCAGGTCCGCCTCGACCCGCCCGTGGGCCAGGCGCTTCCTCAGGCCGGCTTCGACCCCGGCGAGGACACCTTCCAGGCCGCGCCGGCGGACGGCTCCGGCGTCGCGGTCGTCGTCCACCCGGACAGCGACCGACTCCAGCTCCTCGAGGCCTTCGATACCTGGGACGGGCGCGACTTCGTCGAGCTCCCGATCCTGCTCAAGGCCCAGGGCAAGTGCACGACCGACCACATCTCCGCCGCGGGCCCGTGGCTGAAGTACCGCGGTCACCTCGAGAACATCTCCGGGAACCTCTACCTCGGAGCCGTCAACGCCTACACCGGCGCGGTGGGCACCGGGAAGGACCCGATCGACGGCGAGACGCGGCCGTTTCCCGAGATCGCCAAGCGCCTCCACGATGCCGGCATCGGCTGGGTGGCGATCGGCGACGAGAACATGGGCGAGGGCAGCTCGCGCGAGCACGCCGCCATGGAGCCCCGCTTCCGCAACGGCAAGGTCATCCTGTCCCGCAGCTTCGCCCGCATCCACGAGACCAACCTCAAGAAGCAGGGGCTGCTCCCACTCACCTTCGCCGACCCGGCCACCTACGACCAGATCGGCGAGGAGGACCGGATCAGCGTCCACGGCCTGGCCGACCTCGCGCCCGACCAGCCGGTCCGGGCCACGATCCACAGGCCCGACGGCACCACGATCGACTTCCACGCCAACCACACCTTCAGCCCTGACCAGATCGACTGGTTCAAGGCCGGCGGCGCCCTGAACATCATCCGCCAGAAGCAGCTCGGGTAGGGCGCACCTTCTGTGGACGCGCCCACTCGGGATCCGGCCGCCTGCGTCCACAGGTCCGGGCTCCGATGAGGTGGCCGACCTGGGACATGGCGCTGGCGGCCGCGGTGCTGAGCGCGCTCATCGCCGTCGGCATGCAGCGAGCGCGCCCGACGAGGCTCAACGCGGCCATGGTGCCCGCCGCGCGCGAGCTCGCCCTCGTCGCGTCGCTGTACTCCGTGTGGCGGGTGGCCCACGAGCTGCCGCTCGCGCAGGACGACGGGGCGATCGAGCGCGCCCGCCAGATCGTCGACCTTCAGAACGCACTGCGCCTCCCGACCGAGCTCTCCCTGCAGCATGTCGTCCTGCGGTACGACTGGTCGGCCTGGTTCACGAGCTGGTACTACGCGGCGATGCACGTCCCGGCGCTGATCGGGTTCGTGGTGTGGCTCTACGTGCGCCACCGAGACCAGTACCCGCACTGGCGCAACGGTCTGGTGATCCTCACTGCGCTCTGCCTCTTCATCCGCTTCGTGCGGGTCGCGCCGCCTCGTTTTCTGACGGACCTCGGCTACATCGACATCTCCGAGCGCTACGGGCCGTCCATCTACGGTCCGGTCGGCACGGGTGTGTCCGATCAGTTCGCCGCGATGCCCTCGATCCACGTCGGCTGGGCCGCCCTGGTGTCCTGCGGCATCGTGGCCACGAGCACGAGCCGATGGCGGTGGGTGTTCATGCTCCACCTGGTGATCACCGTCCTGGTGGTGTCCGCGAGCGGGCACCACTGGTGGCTCGACGGCGTCGTGGCGCTCATCCTGCTCGGCATCGCGCTGAGGCTGGACACGGTCGGTCGGCGAGCCGCCGCGTCGTGGCGCCTGGCGCGCGTCCCCGCCCGGCGCTCGCCGGCACTGATCGACCTCACGGTCGACGGCGGCGATCGCGTGTCCGCATCGCGGCTGCCGACCGACTGAACCCCGGGGCGGCGCCTCAGTCCTTGCCGGGTCGCCGCTCCCGCTGGTCGGTGTCCTTGATCTTGCCCCCGGGGTAGGTGCGGGCCAGCTCCTCCTTGGTCGGTGTGTGCGGCTCGCGCGCCTCGGGAGGGAGGAGCTCGGTGATCGCGGCCATGATCGTGGTCGTGTCGGCATCGGCGGAGGCGCCAGTGAGGCCGTCCACCGCCTGACCGATCCGGATCGTGACCGTCGGCGGGTGGCGCAGGGCGAGCATGTTGGGAAGGCGCTCGCTGCGCGGCCACACCTTCTCGGTCCCCCACAGCCCCACGGGGATCACCGGTGCACCCGTCATGGCCGCCAGGCGCGCCGCGCCCCACCGGCCCTTGAGCACCGGATCGAAGAACGCCGGCCCCCGCGGGATGGTGCCCTGCGGCATCATCGCGACCAGCTCGCCCGCCTCGAGGGCGAGAGCCGCCGCAGCCAGCGGCTCGTCGGACCCGGTGCCCCGTTCGACGCGGATGCCGCCCAAGGCCTTGGCGAGCTGCCCGACGACGGGCGCGTCGAACACCTCCTTCTTGCCGAGGAAGCGCACCGGCCGGCCGCGCTTGGCGAGGGCCAGCGCCATCGCGAGCGGGTCGAAGTAGCTGCGATGGTTCCCCACCACGATCGCCGCGCCGACCTTCGGGATGTGCTCGACCCCCGAGATGTCAAAGCGCGCGTAGGGGATGAGCTCCGGACGGGCGAGCTGGAGCAGCGCTCGCTGCGGCTCGATGCCCACGACGGGGAGCTTCGGCACTCCAGAGGGCACGTCGAGGTGCACCACGGGCCACCGCCGCACGACGGCGACGAAGGCCAGCCGCGGATCCGGGTTCACGACGATCGGATGGCGGACTGCGGAGAGCATCGGTACGTCGTAGAAGCTGTCCGAGTATGCCCAGCTCTCCGCGAGCGACACCGCGTTGTCCATCGACCACTCGGCGATGGCCCGCAGCTTGCCCTCGCCCCATACGAACTCGCCGTCGAGGGTGCCGTCGTAGACGCCGTCGTGCTCGCCGTAGCGCGTCGCGACGACGTCGTCGAAGCCGAGCGCGTCCGCCAGCGGCTTCACGAGGTCGTACGGCGTCGTGGTGGCGAGCACGAGCGGCCGTCCCGCCGCGCGGTGCTCCTCGAAGATCGGCCGGGCGAAGGGCTGCAGGCTGGCGGCGAGCGCCTCCGCCGCCAGCTCGCCCGCCTCCTGCACCTGCGAGCGCACCCATCCCGATGCGAAGCGGACCGCGCGCCGGGTCACCTCCATCGACGGCCGGTTCTCGCCGAACAGGTCGTACACGCGGTAGACGAGCTGCTCGCCAGGGATGGAGCGGTCGGTGACCCCGGCCTGCTTGAGCGCCTCCCCGATGATCGGTCCCGAGGCCCCGCGCAGGAGCGTGCGGTCCAGATCGAAGAACGCAGCTCCATCGTCGGCCATGACGGACGACCGTAGTCGGCTGCAAAACGGAGACACCGGCCCTGGGGGAAGGGCCGGTGCTCCGTATCTTGCGAGGGGCTGGAGGGGGATCCTGCCTCAGCTCGCTGAGGGCCCTCCTGGGGGGAGGAGGTGCTGCCTCTTGTGGGCATCACCGTAAGTCGGGGGCTAGCAATCCGTCAAACAGTTGTTGACGATGGGTACCATCACATTCAGAGATGGATCTCCGGCAGCTCACCGTGCTCGTGGCCGTCGCCGAGGCCGGCAGCTTCTCGGCGGCCGCCCGGGTGCTGCACACCGTGCAGTCGAACGTCTCGGCGCACGTCGCGCGGCTCGAGCGGGAGCTCGGTGTCACCCTCGTCGATCGAGCCAGCGGCTCGCTCACCGAGGAGGGCCTCGTCGTGGTGCGGCGGGCCAGGCACGTCCAGGGCGAGCTGGAGGCACTGAGCGCCGACGTGGCGGCCCTGCGCGACGAGGTGAGCGGCACGGTGCGACTCGGGTGCATCGGCACCTCGGCCCGCTGGCTCGTACCCCTCGTTCTGGAGGCGGTCACGCGAGCGCACCCGAAGGTCCACGTGATCGTGGTGGATGCCACGACGACCTCGCTCGTCCCGCGGCTGCTCGCGGACGAGCTCGACCTTGCGGTGGTCAACCTTCCGGTCACCCACCCCGAGGTCGTCGTCGAGCACCTCTTCGACGAGGACCGGATCCTCATCGTCCCGGACGGCCACCCACTGGCGGCCCTCCCCCGTGTTGCGCTGACCGACCTCGCCGACCACGAGCTGCTCCTCGAGCCGAGCGGCACGGCCTTCCGGGACGAGCTCGACCGCGAGGCCCGCGCGGCTGGCATCGAGCTCCAGGCCAAGGCCGAGGTCGACGGGCTGCGCCTGATCGCCACCCTCGCGTTCGAGGGGTTCGGCGCCGCGATCGTCCCCGCGACGGCGGCGCCGGCGTGGCTGGAGGGGCGCTGGCGCCGCGTGCCGATCGACGGGCTCGAACGGCGCTCGGTCGGCTTGGCGCGCCGCCAGCGCAGCCTGCTCTCCGCGCCCGTCCGCGCCCTGCACGAGGCGGTGACGACGGTCGTAGCCACGGACGGCGAAGGCTTCTCCGGCGTCCACCGCGTCGAGACGTAACCGTTGGTGCGCGAGACGGGTCGCAGCGCCCACATGCCGCGCTCCGTCCCCGTCGCCTCCGATCACCCGGGGTCGCTGTCCGCCCATCTCACCGCGGTCGCCGGCCGAGACGTGGTGCTGGTCGAGATCTCGGACGAGCGCCGGCGAGGTGCCCTCTCGGAGGCCGACGGGCACACGTTCGCGGAGGCGGCCGAGCACGCGCGGGGGGCCGGCCTGCCCCTCGTCGCCACCATCGCATCGAGCGGCGCCGACGTGAACGACGGCGTCGCCGCGCTGCACGGCTGGGGCACCGCCGCACGCGGCATCGTCCGCTGCTCGGGGCGCGTGCCGGTGCTCATCGCCGCGACCGGGCCTGTGGTGTCGGGCCCAGCGTTGCTGCTCGGCCTCGCCGACCACGTCGTGATGACCGAAGACGCCTACGCCTTCGTGAGCGGCCCGCGGATGGTCGAGACCTTCACGGGCGAGTCGCTCGACGCGAGAGAGCTCGGGGGGGCCGGGATCCACGCCACGAGCACCGGCCTCGCATCGATGGTCGTGCCCGACGCCGACGCGGCTCGGCAGGCCCTCTTCGACGTCCTCGCCTACCTGCCGTCGGTGATCGACGAGGAGCCGCCGCGGTGGTGGACGGACGACCCGCAGGACCGGCCGACCCCCGAAGCGGGCGCCTTCATCCCGGCCTCCCCCACCGGTGGCTACGACGTGCGCGACGTGGCCCGGAGCATCGTCGACGACCACGACCTGCTCGAGGTGCGCGCTGGGTGGGCACCGAACCTCGTCACCGCCCTTGCGACCATCGGCGGCCGTCCGGTCGGGATCGTCGCCAACCAGCCCATGACGATCGCTGGCACCCTGGACATCGCGGCCTCGCAGAAGGGCGCCCGCTTCGTCGCGTTCTGCGACGCCTTCGGCCTCTCCCTGCTCACCCTCGTCGACACCCCTGGCTTCTACCCGGGCAAGGACCTCGAGTGGCGGGGGATGATCCGCCACGGCGCCCAGCTCGCGTTCGCCTACGCAAGGGCGTCCGTGCCCCGGGTGGCCGTCGTGCTCCGCAAGGCCTACGGCGGCGCGTACATCGTCATGGACTGTCGCACGATGGGCAGCGACCTGTCCCTTGCCTGGCCATCGGCGGAGATCGCTGTCATGGGGGCCAGGGGCGCGGTCGAGGTGCTCCACCGCAACGAGGCTCCGGAGCGGCGCCTGCAACTCGAAGCCGAGTACGAGGAGCGCTTCCTCAACCCGTACGTGGCCGCAGAACGGGGCCTCGTCGACGCGGTCATCGACCCGGCGGACACGCGGCGCGAGGTGGCGGCCGCTCTCGACCTGCTCGCCACGAAGCGCGAGTCCCTCGTGACCCGGAAGCACGACAACGCGCCCCTGTGATCGCCGTCCGCGAGTGCTGGGTACCATCGGGCGCGTGACCGACAGCATCACGATCACCGACAACCGTACCGGCGAGTCGATCGAGGTCCCGCTCGTCGACGGGGGCGTCGACAGCGCGGCGTGGCGCAAGCTGCTGCCGGGCACCTGGTTCTACGACCCGGCGCTGATGACGACAGCCGTGGCATCGAGCTCGATCACCGACCTCGACGGGGAGAACGGCATCCTCCGCTACCGCGGCTACCCGATCGAGCAGCTGGCGGAGAAGTCGACCTACCTCGAGGTCGCGTACCTGCTCATCCACGGGGAGCTTCCGACCGCCGAGCAGTTCGAGCCGTGGACACACGACATCACGTACCACACGTTCATCCACGAGAACGTGCGCAAGCGGTTCCTCGAGGGCTTCCACTACGACGCACACCCGATGGGGATGCTCGTGTCGGCGATCGCTGCGCTCTCGACCTTCTACCCC